>Ga0302319_10004028_pt1 | contig 30347 bp, 23 predicted proteins | sample Bog_T0_2_FD_203319 | JGI IMG/M metagenome (GOLD analysis project Ga0302319, IMG submission 203319) | Peat permafrost microbial communities from Stordalen Mire near Abisko, Sweden - Bog_T0_2 | ecosystem: Environmental > Terrestrial > Soil > Wetlands > Peat | place: Sweden: Abisko, Stordalen Mire... | reverse complement strand
GCCAAGAGATTCGGCCACCGCACTGGGAGCCTCGCCGGCGAGCACCCGCTCGACCGCCAGTAGTCTCATGTGTTCCAGCACCTTGTGATCCAGTGAACGATTATCGACTCTTGTCATGTTGCGACAAGAATAGCATCACTTTATGCAGGGTGGCCAATCCTATTTACTCATGAGTAAGAACTATGGCTAATCTGCCGCCCAATTCACTACCTGATTTTGACGCCGTTGCACAGAGCAAAACCCTTTTCCTGCCCGCGCTTGGGACGCTCGGCGTTGTGGTCGCCATGAGCGTCCGGCCGTCCCGCAAAGAGCGCCGGTTTGCCAACGTGGGCGCGGCGCTGGACCGTCGCAATGGAATAAAGGTCTGTCAATGGGGAGAATAAGAACCGCACTCGTTCAATCCTGAAAAAGCAAGCAGGCCGCTCCGGAGAGCGGCCTGTGGTGTTTCAAAGTTAACGGTACTGGCTTATTTCAGGGAGGCCAGAATGGTCTTGATGGCGTCGAAGTTCGGCAGATCCTTGGGGGTGGGGGTCTGTTCGGCGTAACGCACGATGCCGGCCTTGTCGATGACGAAGGCGGCGCGGGCGGCGGTGTCGCCAATGCCGGCGAGCAGGGGGAACACGACTTCGTATTTCTTGATGACTTCCTTGTTCAGGTCGCTGGCGAGGGTGGGGGTGATCTTTTCCTTCTGGGCCCAGGCTTCCTGCGCAAAGGGGCTGTCCACGCTGATGGCGATGACGGCGGCACCGAGGTCGGAGTAGGCGTTCAGGCCGGCGGTGAGTTCACACATTTCCTTCGTGCAGACGCTGGTGAAGGCGAGGGGGAAGAACAGGAGGACGGTGTTCTTGGCGCCGAAGTTGGCGCTGAGGGTGACATCCACCAGGCCGGTGGCGGTTTTGGATTTCAGGGTAAAATCAGGGGCTTTGGTTCCAATGGCAATAGGCATAATCGTTTGGTTGTTCGGTTGTTAATGTTAAAAACATCCGTTGCATCAATGGTGATAATTCAGGGCATCTGTGTCAATAATTTTGGCGCGGTGGCCGGAGGCGTCACTTCCCGGTGGTCTGCATTTTGTGCAGGCAATGGGTGAGGTAGGGGAGCAATTGTTTTTTGCGGGAGACGACATCCATGAGTTCAAACACGCCGGGGGCGGTGGAGGGGTAATCGATGGTGTCGATGAATTGCCGGCTGCCGGCGACGAGCATGAGGGAATTCTGGCCCACGACGTCGGTGATAAGCAGGGTGGCGAAGAGGTATTTCCGGTTGCGGGCGTATTCTTCCAGGGCCACTTGCAGCTCCTCCTTGCGTTTCCAGAACTGGTCAAAGCCGATCTCCTCGATCTGGGCGACGCTGAAGGAGGAGCCTTTCTCGACGTATTCCTTGCAGTCGATGGTGATGGCCTGCCAGGCGGGCTTGAGGGTCAGGACGGAGCCGGAGGCGAAGAGTTTGTCGGTGAAGTCGCGGGCGTTGACCCCGGCGATTTTCTCGAGCCGCAGGAGGATGTCGCGGTCGCGGCCGGTGGTGGTCGGGGAGGTGAGGTTGAGGGTGTCCGACACGAGGCCGGCCAGCAGGAGCCCGGCGATGGGCGGCGGCAGCTCGACGTTATGCTGGAAAAAGCAGTCGGCCACGATGGTGCTGGTGGAGCCCACGGGTTCGTTGCGGAAGAGGATGGGCTGCTGGGTGGTCAGGGCGCCCAGGCGATGGTGGTCGATGATCTCGATGATCTCCACTTCGTCGGCCCCTTGCACGGCCTGGGAGAGCTCGTTGTGGTCGACCAGGATCAATTTGCGTTCCACAGGCTTTAGGAAATTGGTCTTGGAGATGATGCCCACGGTGCGGCCTTCAGCGTCGGTCACCGGAAAGGCGCCGTAACCGGAGGCGAGCGCGGTGCCTTTGACCAGGGACAGGGGGGCGTCCTCGCGCAGGCTCAGGAATTCCTCGTTGAGCATGTGCCGGATGGCCACGGCGGAACGGCACAGGGCCGCGGTGGTCACGGTGTCATGCGGGGAGGAGATGACGCCGACGTGCTGGCTGCGGGCGGCGTGGATGATCCTGGGATCCACGGGGAGTCCGCCGGTGACGATCAGGACGCGCACGCCCTCCGCGATGGCGTGGCGCTGCACGTTGATGCGGTCCCCGACGACAACCACGAGTTTGTTACGCTGATAACGTTCGAGCCGTTTGGTGAAGCTCTCAATGGCCATGGCGGCGATGGTGAGAAACATCTCCTCCTCGCGCCGGGGTTCCGGGCCGACGAGCAACTGGCCGCCGAGCGTCCGGGTCAGGGCGTTCAGGGAAGAAAGGACGCGGCGGGAATCGATGAGCCGGTTGGCGGCGGGAAAGAGGAATTTGCTGAGCTTGAAGAGGGACAGCAGGCCGAGGCAACGGCGATCCGCATTGAGCACGGGCAATATGCGAACGTTGTGCTGGTCCATGAGGCTCAGGGCGTCGGCGGCGGTGGTTTCCGGGGTGACGCTGAAGACCTCGGCCTCCATGACGTCGCGGACCTTGGGGGAGACATCGGCAACAAAGCGCGGGGCGGGGACGCCGAAGGTTTGGAGGACGAAATCGATCCGGTCATTGATGTCGCCGCAGCGGGCGGCCACGGCGCCGGGCATGCCGGTGCGCCGCTTGAATTCCGCATAACCGATGGCCGAGCAGATGGAGTCCGTGTCCGGATTCCGGTGGCCCATGACTAAAACTTCATTCATCAGGACCAAAGTTAATGAATGAAGCAACCTGCGGGCAAGCAAAAGGCCGGGATAATATTGAAATGGAGCCAATGGTCGGGATTGAACCGACGACCTACGGTTTACGAAACCGTTGCTCTACCACTGAGCTACATTGGCGTGAACCAGTCACCATAGCCTAGCGCACCGCCATTCTTGGGCAAGCAAATTTCACAGGGAAAGGCCGGCAGAACGATTATTCCGCATCCCCAACCCGGAACACGGATTTGGCCAGCTTGAGCAGTTTGCTTTTGGACATGCGAATTTTGAACCATTGCCGCAGAAAATTCGCCTTCGGTGGCGGAACGCTATGAAAACCGATGATGTCCCGCACTTGGGAAAACCGGTTTGTATTTTTCAATTCGCCAATCAAATCCAAGTCCGGCTGGAAGTATTCTTGGTGAATCAGCCAGATCAGCCAGGCCAGGGGCCGGCTAGGGGTGTGCATGCATTGCCAGAGCACCTGCTGCTCAAACTTCTCCGGCGGGCACGGATGCTTTTTCCGGTATTTTTCCTGGAAACTGTCGTTGTCCGGCTCGTTTTTATAAAATTCTGTCATCGAAACACTTGCTCCTTTCAAATTTCGTATCCGGGGCGGGATTTTATGGCAAGTTCACGACTTTGCAACTCCGGTTGGGTGACGTTTGGGTGACGCTTGGGTGACGCTTGGGTGAAAAATTTCGGTTCCTCACCCGCCGTCGTGATACCGGCGTGGTTGGAAAGTTGACTCACTGGCGGGTGCCCTCTACACTTTACCTGCCAACATCATGACGGCACGGGCTGGGGAAGGTCATTCTCATGACTACTTTCCACCGAACCTGTCAGGCAAGTCTGTAAGCCAGTTTAGCTCAGTGGTAGAGCAACGGTTTTGTAAACCGTCGGTCGTCGGTTCAAATCCGACAACTGGCTCCATTTTCACCGCTCGGGGACTTCAATCACATCGCCATCCCGCAGCCAGAGATCATTGGTGGCGAAACCTGTGGAATTTGGCAAACCATCGAACCGGGGTCCGCCGCCAAACCCGATTGGTTGAGGCGGGACCACTCCAGGTCGGCGGGGCATGCCCGATCCAGATGACGCCGGTGTTTGGCTGCAATCAAAAATCCGTTCGCTGGTCCGACCGGTGGACGGGTCGCGACGCGTGACTTTAACATGCGAAAGGTCGGAGGACGCCAGCACGAGCTGCGATTGCAGGAGGACTGGGCCGAGCCAGAAAGGGGTTCTGGAAATTTCGGTCCGGCCATTGGCAGGAGCCGGGATGATGTCTCCATTTAAATCTTTAAATATGATCTGCGGAGCGAGGGTGAGCAGGTTGGTGCGGCCATTGACTATAACGGTGACGTGCCGGGTCAGACACTTTTTCAGATTGGCCAGTTCCAAGTCCGAAAATCCCGGCCACTCTTCATTGAGCGGATGATCAGCCGCGGGAACATCCACCACGTCACCCCATTGCAGAGGAATATCATGCGAGTCGTCACCCGTCTGGAGGGCGGTGCCGAAGTTAACCGCGATATCTTTGGTGCTTTTCAAGTCAGGGGATGGCCGGTGAACTTGGAGATGATTCAAATTGGGGAAGGGCAGGGGCTGATAAGAGCTGGAAAAGAAAACCGCGCGGTCGCCGTTGTGTTCATTGGCGGTGGGGGAGGACGCCAAAAACTGATACTCCACAGCAACGAATTCCAGCAGGGTGAATTGATTCCAGTCATTGGTCCCTTTGCTGAAAACTGGCACCAAATAATTAGCCGAGGTCCGGCTGGCGGTGATGTGGCCCCAATCTGGCAAATGGTCGAGGGCACCATGCTTTCGCAGCAGGTCGGCCAGTTGGCCGGCGAGAGTGGCATTTTCGGACGAGGCAATTTGCATGGTTGAATTGCCAAACTGATCGGGAGCGGAGGGCTGACCGGTTTTGGCCTTCAGCAGATCCAAGGGGGTTACGCCGTAATTATTGCGTACATTGGGGTTGGCTCCGGCCGATAGGAGCAGGTCAAATATTTTGGGCTCCAACGGATTTCCCGCCGCCGCATAATGCAAGGGCGTGCTGCCGTCGACGCCGTCCGGTATATCGGGATCGGCTCCGTGCTTTAACAAGACTTCCATCGCCCCGGCCAATTTAAAATCCACCGCAGTGATTAGCAATGGGTAGTTATTAAAATGTGGACTGAGTGCATTTGCTTTGGCCCCCGCCTTCAGCAAGGTTTCCAGCAGGTCGGGATTGCGCAGGGCATCAAAGGTCAAAGGTTGAGCATCAGTTTGGTTGTCATTTGGGTCGGCGTGATATTTCAGCAATAATTGCGCCATGGGGAGCTGCTTCTGGCAGACTGCCAACCACAAAGGGGTGACGGAAGCGGGTGGCATACCCTCACCGTAGGGGGAACCATCCACGTCAACCCGCCAATCGACTTTTCCTTTGGCATTAGCGTTCGCCCCGGCTTGCAGCAATCGTTCCGCCATGTCCAGGTCGTTAAAATGAATGGCCCCAAGCAAGGGGACGTCGGTTTCATCCGAGTTTGGATCCGCCTTGGCGGCCAGCAGCAGCTTCACAATCTCCAGCGAGCCATTGGCGGCGGCATAGCTCAAGGGGGATTGTCCGTTTCGGTTCGCCAGGTTTGGATTGGCCCCGGCTGCGAGCAGCTGCTGAACGATTTTTACCTCACGGTATATGGCCGCCTGACCCAGCGGCGTGTCGCCCGAACTGATGGTGCTGTCCTGAACATTCACGTCGGCCTTGTTCATCAGCAGGACTTCCACCACAGCCAGAAAGCCTTTTTTGGACGCAATGGCCAGCGGACATCCGGCATTCACATCGGCTCCCCGGCTGATCAATAATTCCACCATCGCCCGGTTGCCCGCCTCAGCGGCCCGATACAAGGCGGGCAGGTCGGAATTTTGGCCGCCATTCACATCGGCACCATGGTCGAGCAAGTAGGTTGCCACTTTGAGCCAGCCATGGGCGGCCGCCCGGGCCAGTGGCGTGCGGTGGTCGTCGCCGGCCGGTGCATTGATCAAATCCGGGCTGTCCCGAATCATTTGCTGGATGCGGACGATTTCCTGGGATTCTTCATCCGTGACGGTGGTGGAACCGGAGCCGCCGGGATAGGCGGCGGCTAAACCCGCTCCCGACTGCAATATCTGTAACCGCGCCTGTTGGAGGCTGATGATGAAGTCCTCGCGTTTGGCGATGTAGGCAAGCTGTTTCTGAGTTTCCAAGCGGGCAAGGACTGGCCCATCCCCAATATTGGTAGTCCGGCCGGAAAAGTCCTCAAGCAGGCTCGGACCAGGCTCGACGGCAATGGCCGTTAAAGTAAATGGGGCGTTGGTTTTGGCCAGGGCCGAGATTTCTTGATCCTTCAGAGCAGATAATTGGACCAGCATTTTGCCAAGGTCATCATCTGGAAACATGGCCTGTACACCCATGGCATATTTTTCCGGATTGTCTTTGAACTGTGCCAGTCCGGCAAGCTGCGCCGCCAAGAATTTGGCCTCCGCTGAAGCGTCTCCCGGGGTCGCAATGGCCGGTTGAAGTGAACTGGATGTGGGCCCCTCCAGAGCTGCCAGTTGCCGCCGCAGTTCGAGCAGCTTCTGTTGCGTGGGCAGCGTTCCATCCAACGGCAGGGTGCCGATCTGAACCTGTTGCTTCTGCGCCGCGAGCTCCTGTTCCGTCACCTTAATTTCGTCGGCCAGCAAATCGTGTTGTGTTCGGGTGGCCATAAGTGGTGGCAATGACTGGTCGGATGCGGGGGTGCCCAGCCCGGTCAGGTTTTGCCGGCTCAGGGTCACCAGATCGGTTTGATCGGCAAAGTCCCGGATCAGGCGTTGATACTCCCGGGTGGCCTCGCTTGTCTGGCCCAGCTTGCGGTAACATTCGCCAAGCCGGTAGATGGCGGTGGCGGCCACCTGGCGGTCCCGGTCAAATTGCGTGGCCAGTGACTGGTAGTCGGCAATGGCGGCGTTCAAGTCGCGGTTGGCCTCCTCATCAAACAATCCCTGTTGCAACTGGGTGGTCAGGTCGTTGGTGGCGGCGGTCAGGACGGTGGCCACGCTCAACAGCAGCAGTGACAGAATAATTTTAATTTTCATAAATAATAAATGACCTCAACAGGCTAACGATGATTGGGCGGGCAAGTGTCATGGTTTTGCAAAATCATGCTTCCAGGCGGTAGCCCACTCCGTGGGCGGTCTTGATCCAGCGCGGGGCCTCCGGGTTCGTCTCGATCTTGCCGCGCAGGCTGGCGATGTGGTTGTCCACCGTGCGGGTGGTGGGAAAGGCGGTGTAGCCCCAGACGGCATCAAGAAATTTCTCACGCGTGACGGGTTCGCCCCCGGCCTCGGCGAGCAGCCGCAGCATGGCGAATTCCTTGGCGGTCAGGTGCAGCGGTTTCCGGCCGCGGCCGGCGGTTTGCCGGGCGAGATCAATCTCCACGTCGCCCAGCGTCAATTTCAACGGCCGGCGGGCGGCGCGGCCCGTCCGGCGGAGCAGGGCGCGTACGCGGGCGAGCAATTCCTCGCTGCTGAAGGGCTTGACCAGATAATCATCGGCCCCGGCATCCAGCCCCTGCACACGGTCATCAATCTGTCCTTTGGCCGTGAGCATCAGGACCGGCAAGGCGTTGGCCAGCCGGCGCAGTTCGGCGCAGAGGGCAAAGCCATCCAGCCGGGGCATCATGACATCCAGCAGGATGAGGTCGGGCTTCTCGGCGAGGGCGCGGGCGAGGCCGCGTTCGCCATCGGCGGCGGTGAGCGGGCGGTAACCTTCAGCCGCCAGCAGGTCCGTCAGCGCGGTCCGCATGGGCGCCTCGTCCTCGACAATTAAAATGCGCTCATTCATTTGTTTTTTTCACGGGCAATTCGAGGGTGAAGCGGCTGCCCCGGCCGGGTTCGCTGGCGACGAGCCCCCGGCCGCCATGGGCGGTCATGATATGTTTCACAATGCTCAGGCCGATGCCGATGCCCTGGGTTTCCCGGCGCAGCTCGGAACCGAGCCGGTAAAACCGTTCGAAAATCCGTTCCTGTTCCGCCGCCGGAATGCCCGGACCCTGATCCGCCACCCAGAGGTGCAGGACCGGTCCGGCCGACGCAACCTGCGGTTCCAGCCCCACCGTCACCGTCTGGCCCCGGGCGGAGTGCTTGATGGCGTTGTCCAGCAGGTTGACCAGCGCCTGCTGGATGGCCCGGCCATCGATGTTGAGTTCGATGGGCGGCCGGTAGGCGGGCCCGGCTTCCAGCCGGAGCGTCACGCCTTTTTCCAGCGCATACGGCTCCATGAGGGTCACCGTTGACCGGGTGAGCTTAAGCAAATCGGTGGGTTCAAACTCGTATTGCTTGCGGCCCTGTTCGATGCGGGAGAAGTCCAGGACGTTCTCGATGAGCGAAGAGAGCCGGTGGCATTCCTGCACGATGAACTGGTAGTATTCCTGTTGCCGGACCGGTTCCGAGATTTTGCCGCCCGCGAGATTCTCGGCCATCAACCGCACGGAGGCGATGGGCGCGCGCAGTTCATGCGAGACGCTGGAGACGAAGTTGGATTTCGATTCGTTGAGCTGCTGCTGGCGGCGGAAGGCGCGTAAGGCGGCGATGAACCCCACGAGGGCGGCCAGCATGGATGCCAATATCAACGAGCTAAACCACAAGGCGTGCTGATGCTGCCGGGCATAAAGCGCATCGCTGTCGTTGAGCAATATCTGCACCCGGGTGGAATCAGAATTGGTGGTAAATGTGAGATCACGAAAAAGTCCGGGGGCTTCGCCCAGAACAGACCGGGTGGGCGGGTTTGTGGTCAAGATCAAATGGTTCTGCCGCCAGACCAGTTCTTTCCCGCCAATGGCCAGTCCCAATTCAGCATACGATGGCAGCGAAATATCCGCATTAGCGACGGCTTCGCTTAACGCCTGGTCCACAACCGCCTCTGGAAACAATGCGTACCGGTAACTTTTGGAATAAGCCTCCCGGGGAAGCCCTGAGACTGTGACGGGATTTAATGTCTGCCCGTCGTTGTCCAGCATCGTCAGCAGGTAATGGTTGCCCGAAGCCGTGATCCAAAACTGCATGTTCGTCCATGTGTCAATGGGATGATCTTCTTGGAAAGTCCGTAAAATCTGGCGCGCCCGATCTTCCGCGTACCACCAGGATTTCAGCGTGGCCACGCTGTCTGCGGAATTCGTCGGCCCGGGCGCGGCCACCCGTTCCGCCTCGGCGATCAGATGCGGGGCCAGAATCGAGGGGCTATAATTTATCGCCCAAGCAATACAGTTGAATAACTGGTATGGCACACCGGCCTTATCCGGCAGCAAACGCAGGGCCCGGTAACAAACCAACTGTCCCAGTGGCAGGCCGGCCTCAGTGAGCGTGTTGTAATGGCCCCAATAAGATTGTACCAATTTCGTCAGGGATTCTGCCGGCATGGGACGGCGTGTTTTCAACAGAAACAGATGGTATTCCGCATTGGCCCATGCGTCTGTTGGTGGTTTGGTGGCGAGAAAGTTGGTGAAGGCCGCCCCGGCCATATTCGCATCGCCCGGCATCAATTCGGCTTGCTCCGCTTCCTGCCAGAGCTGGTGTTGATCCGGCGTTAGCTTGCCCAGCCAGTCCGGCGGTTGTGGTGACAAGGGATAAATCTTCGGTGAGCAAAATTCACCTCGCAGATTCAACTCGCCGCTGGCTGCCGGCATCGCGGACAAATCAATGGCGGGGTTGGCCTGTTGCCAAGTTCGGATGCTTACCAAGGCATTGCTCTCGTCATGGGCACCGCCAGCCCATCCGCCTGAGAGTTGCAAGGCGTCCGTTCGGTTGGCGTTTAAGTCAAAGTTTGCAATGTTATAATCTCGCAGTTGCGAGACGGCTTCGTCGCTGATCTTTTTCGCCAATTGCCGCGCGAGGGAGGCACCCTGTTCCCGGGCATCCTGTTCGGCTTGCAGCCGGTCCTGGTGCAGCGAAAGCAGGCCTACTACCGTCAAAAAAACCACTGGCAACAGTATTAATAAACCCTGCCAGAGGAACGTCGGTTTTTTGGGTCCGGGTTGGATTCCGGCGGCGAGCAGCAACTTTTTTTCTGCGATGACCAGCCTTCTATATTGGAAACAGCTATACCCATAAAGACACCACCACATTATGGTGGTAAAGAGAGGCTTGGCTTTGTCCCAGAAAAACGGCTGGGTGCCTTTGCTAGCAAATAAGATTGAATGAACCAAAAGAACCGTCACCCCCATCCAAAGCACGCAGAACATCCGGTAAACAAGTACCCGGGATGGGCGATGTGGTCTCGGGTTCGGGTTTTCGGAGCGCATTGGCATTATTACCCGCCAAGATAGCCGGGTCGGCAAGCGCAAATGTCATGGTTTTGTAAAATCGGGGCGGTGGGGTGCCGGCATCAAGCCGGGATGGACAGGGAGAAAGGTTGCTGAACGAGGGCGTCAGCAAGGGCGGGTGGAGCCGGCAAACCTTACCAATGCACCGGGGCGTTGCGCAGGCGGCGCTTCATCTGCCAGTGCCAGAGGTTGTGACGGCATTTGAGGCTGGCCACCCACAGCAGGCCAAAGGTCTGTTCGAGCGAATGCCGGAAATATTCGCGGTGGTCAAAGGCCGGCTCGTCCGGCGGAGCGGCGGTCTCGGCTGGATTCAATACAAGATTCATATAAATAAATCGTCTTTTGACGGGTTAAATTAACATTGTTGCTTATAAAGAATAAACGCCGGTTTTGCATTTGTTGCAACTTTTATTGCAATAAATGTTTTCCCGAACTACGAACCGGGGGCTGGCGGCGGCCTACTGCTTGCCGCGGACCAGCGCCTCGACGACCGAGGAGTCGGCCAGGGTGGTGATGTCGCCGATCTGGTCGGTCTGGTTCTCGGCGATTTTGCGCAGAATGCGGCGCATGATTTTGCCGGAGCGGGTCTTGGGCAGGCCGGGGGCAAATTGAATTTTGTCGGGCACGGCGATGGCCCCGATTTCCTTGCGCACATGGAGGGCCAGATCCTTCTTCAGGGCGTCGCTCTCGGCCACGCCTTCCTTGAGGGTGACAAAGGCGTAGAGGGCCTGGCCCTTGATGTCATGGGGCATGGGGGCGACGGCGGCCTCGGCCACCTGGGCATGACTGACGAGCGCGCTTTCCACCTCGGCCGTGCCGATGCGATGGCCGGAGACGTTGACCACGTCGTCCACCCGGCCGAGCAGCCAGTGGTCGCCCTCGGCATCCACGCGGCAGCCGTCGCCGGTGAAATACATGTTCTGGTAGGTGGCGAAATAGGTGTTCACGAAGCGTTCGTGGTCGCCCCAAGTGGTGCGCATGATGCCGGGCCAGGGGCGTTTGATGCACAGTTTGCCGCCCTCGTTCGGCCCGCATTCGGTGCCGTCATCGCGCAGGACGACCGGTTCCACGCCAAAGAAGGGCCGGCCCGCGCTGCCGGGCTTGAGGGTGTGCGCCCCGGGCAGATGGGTGATGAGATGGCCGCCGGTCTCCGTCTGCCACCAGGTGTCCACAATCGGGCAGCGGGAGCCGCCAATGACCCGGTAATACCACATCCAGGCCTCGGGATTTATGGGCTCGCCCACGGTGCCGAGCACGCGCAGGGAACTGAGGTCGTGTTTGGCCGGCCATTCGTCTCCGAGCCGGATGAGGGCGCGGATGGCGGTGGGCGCGGTGTAGAAGGAATTGACCTTGAATTTCTCCACGATCTGCCAGAACCGGCCGGCGTCCGGCCAGGTGGGCACGCCCTCAAACATCAGGGTCGTCCCGCCATTGCATAGGGGGCCGTAAACCACATAACTATGGCCGGTGACCCAGCCGATGTCGGCGGTGCAGAAATAGATGTCGTTCTCGTGGATGTCAAAGACGTATTTGTGGGTCAGGGCGGTCCACAGGAGATAACCGGCGGTGCTGTGCACCACGCCCTTGGGTTTGCCGGTGGAACCGGAGGTGTAGAGGATGAACAGGTTATCCTCCGCCTTCATCACGGCGGGCGCACAATCCAGGGCGGCGGCGGCCATGAGGTCGTGATACCACACATCGCGCCCGGCCATGACCTGGCAGGGTTCGGCATTGCGTTGGACGAGAATGACGTGTTGGATGCTCGGGGTGTGCTTGAGCGCCTCATCGGCCAGGGCCTTGAGCGGGATGCTTTTGCCCGCCCGGAGCGAGACATTGGCGGTGATGAGCAGCTTGCACTCGGAATCATTGATGCGCCCGGCCAGCGAATCGGAGCTGAAACCGCCAAAGACCACGGAATGAATGGCGCCGATGCGCGCACAGCCAAGCATGGCGACGGCGGCCTCGGGGATCATGGGCATGTAAATGGCCACGCGGTCGCCCTTTTGGATGCCGAGGGATTTCAGGACATTGGCGAACTTGCAGACTTCGGTCAGCAATTCAGCGTAAGTTATTTTTTTGACCTCGTCCTCCGGTTCCCCCTGCCAGATGATGGCCGTCCGGTCGCCCCGGCCGGCCCGTACATGCCGGTCCAGGCAATTGACGGTCAGATTGAGCGTGCCGTCCGGGAACCACTCGGTCCGGATGCGCCGGGCCTCGGTGTTCCAATCATAGTCCCGGGCGATGGTCGGGGGCGTGAACCAGTCCAGCGTGCCGGCCTGTTCGAGCCAGAAGGCCTCCGGCTCCGCGAGCGAGCGAGCGTACAGGGCATCGTATACCTTGGCATCCAGATGGGCGTGCCGGACGACCTCCGGAGCGGGGGGGAACGTGCGGTTTTCGTGCAGCAGGGAATCGGTTGAAATGGTGGGTTGGAGCGTGCTCATGACTTTTTATTTTCACCATTTCCGCAAAAATTATTGTGAAAGTCAATCGCGCGAGGGTTGACAAAGACGTTTTTCTGAGCAAGTTTTCCCTCCGCAAATGGGCAAAGCATTAATCATCGCGGAAAAACCGTCCGTCGCCGGCGACATCTCGCGGGCGCTCGGGAAGTTTGAAAAGCACGACGACCACTACGAAAATGACCGGTATGTCATCACCTCGGCGGTCGGGCATCTGCTTGAGCTGTGCATCCCCGAACAGTTCGAGGTCAAGCGTGGCAAGTGGACGTTCGCCAACCTGCCGGTGATCCCGCCGCACTTTGATCTCCGGCCAATCGAGAAGAGCGAGCCACGCCTGAAGGCCGTGCTCAAGCTCATCAAGCGCAAGGACATTGACTCCATTATCAATGCCTGCGACGCCGGGCGCGAGGGCGAGCTGATCTTCCGTTACATCCTCCAATTTTCCAAAACGGACAAGCCCACCCAGCGGCTCTGGCTCCAATCCATGACCGCCGACGCCATCCGCGACGGCTTTGACCAGTTGCGCACCGGCGCATCCATGGTCCCCCTGGCGGATGCCGCCGTCTGTCGCAGTGAATCCGACTGGCTGGTGGGCATCAACGGCACCCGGGCGATGACCGCCTTCAACTCCAAGACCGGCGGTTTCCACCTGACCACCGTCGGCCGCGTCCAGACGCCCACGCTGGCCATCCTGGTGGAACGTGAGGAGAAGATCAAAAAATTCGTCTCCCGCGATTACTGGGAGGTCTACGGCATCTTCGCCGCCCAGGCCGGGGAATATCCCGGGCGCTGGTTCGATGAAAAATTTGTCCGCTCCGAGACCGATGAGCATCTGCGGGCCGAACGGCTCTGGGACCGTGCGCGTGCGCAGGTGCTGCACGACAAATGCCTGGGCAAACCGGGCATCGTCACCGAGGACAGCAAGCCGACGACCTCGCTCTCGCCCCTGCTATATGATTTGACCAGCCTCCAGCGCGAGGCGAACGGGCGGTTTGGCTTTTCCGCCAAGAACACCCTCGGCCTGGCGCAGGCCCTCTACGAAAAACACAAGGTGTTGACCTATCCTCGTACGGATGCCCGGGCGTTGCCGGAGGATTATATTGATACTGTCAAAAAAACCCTCGGCATGTTGTCAGACGGACATTACAGCGGATATGCCGAACAGATCTTGAAGGCCGGCTGGGTGCGGCCCAACAAGCGCATCTTTAACAATGCCAAGATTTCGGACCATTTTGCCATCATCCCCACTTTGGTCGCGCCGAAACATTTGAGCGAGCCGGAACAGAAGCTGTACGACCTGGTCACCAAGCGCTTCCTGGCCATCTTCTATCCCGCCGCCGAATTTCTGGTGACCACCCGCATCACCCGCGTGGAGGGCGAACCCTTCAAGAGCGAGGGCAAGGTCATGGTCAACGCCGGCTGGCTGGCGGTTTATGGCAAGGAGGCGGAGACGGATGACACGCCCAGCCTTGTGCCGGTCAAGCCGCAGGAAACCGTCCAGACCGTGAAGGTGGAGGTGGAGGCCAATCAGACGAAGCCGCCCGCGCGTTACTCGGAAGCCACGCTGCTCTCGGCCATGGAAGGCGCGGGCAAGCTCATCGAGGACGAGGAATTGCGCGAGGCCATGAGTGAGAAGGGCCTCGGTACGCCCGCCACGCGCGCGCAAATCATTGAAGGATTGATCTGGGAGAAATACGTCCATCGCAACGGCCGCGAATTGCAGCCCACGGCCAAGGCCTTTTCCCTCATCACCCTGCTGCGTGGGCTGGACATCCCCTCCCTTTGTTCGCCGGAACTGACCGGCAACTGGGAGTTCAAGCTCAACCAAATGTCCCGCAGCAAGCTGCCCCGCGCGGAATTCATGCAGGAGATCGCCGACGCCACCCGCGAGATCGTGGCCAAGGCCAAGAGCCATGAGAGCGACACCGTGCCCGGGGATTTTGGTTCACTCAAGGTGCCGTGCCCCAAATGCGGCGGCGAGATCCTGGAGAATTATAAAAAGTTCCAGTGCCAGAAATGTGATTTTGCCCTCTGGAAAATCGTGGCTGGCCGGCAATTGGAGATTTTCGAGGTGGAGGAGCTCATCAGCAAGGGCTCCGTCGGCCCCTTGCAGGGTTTCCGCAGCCAGAAAGGCTTTCCCTTTGCCGCCGTCATCAAGATGGGTGCGGAGTTCAAGCCGGAGTTTGATTTCGGCAACGACCAGAACAAGGACGGCGAGGCGTCCGTCCCGGTGGATTTCACCGGCAAGGAACCACTGGGCAAATGCCCCAAGTGCGGCGCCCGCGTGTTCGATGCCGGCATGAATTACCTATGCGAGAAGAACACCGGTCCGGACAAGACCTGCACCTTCCGCTCCGGCAAGATCATTTTGCAGCAGACCATCGAACCGGCCCAGATCACCAAATTGCTGGCCAGCGGCAAAACTGATTTGCTGAGAAACTTCATCTCCAAGAAGACCAACCGCAAATTCGAGGCGTTTCTGGTGCTTAAGGAAGGCGAGACCAAGTTTGAATTCGCGCCCCGGGCGAAAAAAGGGAAGGGGAAGGACGCCGCGCCGTCCGCGCCGCTGCCCAAGGTGGATTTCACCGGCAAGGAGACACTGGGTAAATGCCCGAAATGCGGCGGCAAGGTGTTTGACACCGAGCAGGGCTATCTCTGCGAACGCTCCCAGACGGATGCCCGGCCGTGCAAATTCAAGATCGGCCGCGAAATCTTGCAGCAGCCCATCGAGGCCGATGAGGTGAAGAAAATTCTGGCGGACCACAAGTCCGGGTTGCTCAGCAAATTCATCTCGAAGGCCGGCAAGCCCTTCCCCGCGTATCTCGTCATGGATGAGAAGGGCAAAATCACCTTTGATTTTCCGCCCCGCGAGGAGTGAGCGGCCGCCGGATGCAACTCCATTTCAAGACCTACGGACAAGGCCGGCCGCTGGTCATCCTGCACGGGCTCTTTGGCGATGCGGATAACTGGCATGGCATCGCCGTCCGGCTGGCGGACCAGTTTCAAGTGCTGGTGCCCGACCTGCGCAATCACGGCCGGTCCCCCCACGATCCGGCGATGAATTATCCCGTCCTCGCCGCCGACGTGGCCGGATTGCTGGCGGGGCAGAGGTTGGGCAAAGCGCTGGTCATGGGCCATTCCATGGGTGGCAAGGTCGCCATGCAACTGGCATTGACGCAGCCGGCCCTAGTGCAAAAACTCATCGTGGTGGACATGTCGCCGCGGGCCTACGAGCCGCTACACCGCGAAATCCTGGCGGCCCTGATGGCGCTGGACGTGGGATCATTTACCACCCGGTTGGAGATCGAGGAGGCGCTGGCCGGGGTGATTCCCTCGTTGAACCTGCGCCGTTTTCTGCTCAAGAATTTGACGCGCGGCGTCGACGGAGTTTTCGAATGGCGGATGAACGTGATGGCGCTTGCGGACAGCTACCCGCACCTGTTGACTGCGGTATCCGTACCCAAACCGTATGGCGGACTGGTGCTGTTCATCCGTGGCGGTCGGTCGGAGTATCATCGGGCGGCGGGCGAGCCATTGATTGCGGAACTCTTTCCCCGGGCGGAAGTCCGGACCATTGAAAATGCGGGCCATTGGGTCCACGCCGACGCCCCGGAAGACTTTGTGCGCCACGTCCGGGAATTTCTGGGTTGATGCCATTAACAATTGGAATTTCCGGCCGGATGGTGCATCTGTATAGGGACGATGTTGGCCACCCCTGAAATCATCAGCGAAGCTGCGACGGACGCCCGGCTCGCCGCGCGCCTGTCCCGCTGGCGCAACGTGCCGCTTTATCACGACGCGCTGCGGGCCCGTGACTTTTTCCGGCTGCCCGTTATGGGCAAAAGCGAATTACGACGGAATTTCCCCGCCAACTTTCTCCTGCCCGGACAAAATCTGGACACGCTCCTGCAATACAAGGAGGTGGAGATCGAGCACTCCTCCGGCACCTCGGAAGACCGCACGGCGGTGTTGTTCGGGCGTGGGTGGTGGGATGAGCAGGAGGCGCGGCTGTTGCGCTTGAACCCGGTGGTCGCCGCCGTGCTGGACAAGCACCCCGCCGCGCGCCGGGTCACCATTGTGCCGCCCGTCTGCAACGGCTTGGTCTGCTTCTCCAATTGGAATTCGCTGCCGGCCCGCACGGTGGGGCGGACGTTATATGTCAATCAGGCCCGGATTCCCTTTTTGATCACGGAGGCTGAACTGGCGCGGATGGCGCGGGAAACCGCCGATTGGGCCCCGCAATTTCTGGATGTGGATCCGGTCCAGGGCGCCTGGTTTGCACTCTATTGCGAGCGGCAAGGCCTTAGCTTCCCGTCCTTGCAATTCATCCTGTGCAGTTACGAGTTTGTCAGCATGGTGCACCGACGCATCTTGGAACGGGTCTTCCGGGTGCCGGTCTTCAACCTGTATGGCTCCACGGAAACCGGCCATCTGTTCATGGAGAATGAAGCGGGTGGGATGATTCCCTGTCCCGAGGCCGTATACTATGAGGTGATTGACGTGGATGACCGGGGCATCGGCGAACTGGTGGTCACCACTCTTACCAACGACATCATGCCCCTGCTGCGGTATCGGCTGGGCGATTGGGTGGCGGAGGCCGGGCGGTTGGACGGCACGGAATATCTCGTGCACGGCCGGGTGCGGGATGGGTTGAACGGTCCGGCCGGCCGCCGGGTGACCACCTGGGAGGTGGACCAATGTTTTGCCGGCGTCGGCGGCGTGGCGCATTATCAGATGCGTCAAACCGGGGATGGCCGGTTGGTGTGCCAATTCATACCGGACGGTTCCGGGCCTGTGCCGGCGGACTTGGAGTTGTTGCGGGACCGGCTGGAAGCCTTGTTACGACCGGCAGCCGCTATGAGCTTGGAGCTGGTGGAGCTGCTGCCGCCCACGCCTTCGGGCAAATTTCGGCTGACTTGCCGCGTTTAAACCGTGAACACCGCTGATTCACCCGCCGCCGTTCTGACCGATCCTTGGATGGACAAATTTTTGGAGCATCTGGCGGTGGATCGCGGCGCGTCGGTCTACACCCGGCGGAACTACCGACAGGCGCTGCAGGAATTTTATCGCTGGCACGTGACGGAGGCCGGCGGCCCGCCGGTCTGGGACCGGCTCGGACGGGATGATTTTCGTAATCACCTGCGCTATCTGGGCCGGCAAAATCTCGGGCGCGCGGCCATCCAGTTGCGCTTTTCCGCGTTGCGGACCTTCTGCAAACATCTCGTGCGTCAGGGGGTTGTGGCGGATTCGCCGGTCAAAAACTTGGCGCTGCCCAAGCGCGAACGGCGGCTGCCCAAATATCTGACCCTGGCACAGATGAAGGATCTGCTCGATGCGCCGGCAAAATTGTTCGTCCAGTTGGAGGTGAAGAAAGGTCCCGGCCGGCCTTTTTCCAAGACCGCCTCGCTGCGCGACGCCGCCGTGCTGGAACTCATCTATTCGTGCGGGTTGCGGATCAGCGAATTATGCGGCCTGCGGGCCGATGACCTGGATTGGAACGAACAGCTTGTGCGCGTGCGCGGCAAAGGGAAAAAGGAGCGCTTGGTGCCCGTGGGCGCGCCGGCGTTGACGGCCATTCAGACGTATTGGAACAGTCTGTCCCCGTCGCCGGTCGGACAGTTGCCGGTTTTTCTGGCGGAGACCCATAAAGTCGCGCCATTGCGGCCGCTCCAGCTTTCCCGCCGGCTCAAGCATTATCTCGCCTTTGCCGGGCTGGACCCAAGTTTGACCCCGCATAAGCTGCGGCATAGTTATGCCACCCACCTGCTCGATGCTGGTGCCGATTTGCGGAGCGTGCAAGAACTGCTCGGCCACGCGCATCTCGTCACCACGCAGGTTTACACCCACGTGACGACCGAACGACTTAAAAAAGCCTATGACGCCGCCCATCCCCGGGCGTGAACTCACACCGTGCGCATTTGCACGGCGTCCACAATTTCCGTGCCCACCGAGATGGCCCCGATGATCACTACGGTGTCGCCCGGTTTCAAGCGCTCCTCCGCGAGCATGCGTTTCAACGCCTGTTCAATGGTGTTCTGCGGCTCGATGAAGTCGAATTCGGTGACAAACGGGGTGACCCCCCAGCTCAGCGTAAGTTCATTGGCTGACTTCTCGTTGTCGCACAGCGCATAGACCGGTGAATAACGTGGGCGCATCCAGGAGGAGTAACGGGCCATGTGGCCGTGCCGGGTGAACGCCAGGATGGCGGCGGCCTTCAATTCATTGGCCATCACCACTGCGCTCTTGACCAGCTTTTCCCGGGCCGAGGTCAGTTCCGCCGAGTCATGGAACAGCGCGTTGCCGCTGCGTTCCGTGCGCGTGGCGATGCGGTCAAACACCTCGATGCATTTGATCGGGTACTTGCCCACCGTGGTTTCGCCGCTGAGCATGATGGCGTCGGCCTCTTCAAACACCGCGTTGGCCACGTCCGTGACCTCCGCGCGCGTGGGCATGGGTGATTCAATCATGCTTTCCAGCATGTGCGTGGCCACGATCACCGGCCGGCCGATGCGCAGGCACATCTTGACGATGCGCCGTTGCACGATGGGCAGTTCCTCGTAGGGGATTTCAATGCCCAGGTCGCCGCGGGCGACCATGATGCCATCGGCCTCGCGGACAATGGATTCCAGATTGGTCAGGGCCGACTGATCCTCGATCTTGGCGATCACAAACGGGGCCGCCTTGCCCTCTTCAAACAGCTCCCGCAATTGGAGCAGGTCGCGCGCCTCCCGCACGAAGGACAGCGCGATGAAGTCCACGTTCAGTTCCAGGCCCAGCTTCACATCCTTGATGTCCTTGGAGGTGAGCGCGGGCAGGCTGACCTTCACGCCCGGCAGGTTGATGTGCCGGCGGCTGCCCAGTTTGCCCTCCGTCAGCACCTCGCACTCCACCTTGTTCCCGGACTTTGCGAGCACCTTCATCTCGATTGTGCCGTTGTCGATCAGCACCACGTCGCCCACGCTGATGTCGTTGATGAAATTTTCGTAGTTCACGTCCACCGAATGCTCCTCCAGATTCTGTTCCCCACGCACCGTGAGCGTGAATTTCTGGCCGGGCTGCAGGTCCAGCGGCGACGCGATGTCCCCCGTGCGGATCGCCGGGCCCTGCGTATCCATCATGATGCCCGTGAACCGGCCGCGGCGGGCAGATTCCGCCCGGATGTCGGCCACCACCCGGCGAACCCAGTCGTGCGGGGCATGGGACATATTCAGGCGGAAGATGTTAACGCCCGCGTCCATCAGTTTTCCGATCATTTCAGCGGAATCCGTGGCCGGGCCCAGTGTGGAAACTATTTTTGTCCGGCGAACCGTACCTTGTTTCGTCATGGGGCCAACATACAATTAACCCGCGAAATTAAAAGTTTTTATTCCACCACCATCCGCCGCTACCGGCAGATTAAACTTGCTTTCGCCGCCACCATGGGCAAATATTTTCCATTAACATTAACCATTAAATTTATGGCTGACGTCGCAAATAAATACACTGACAATATTACGGGCACCTACTACGTGGACAATCAATGCATCGACTGCGATCTGTGCCGCGAAACCGCCCCGGACAATTTCAAACGCAATGATGACGGCGGTTACTCCTTCGTCTACAAGCAGCCTGAAAACGATACCGAAACCGCCCGCTGCAAGGAAGCCAAGGAAGGCTGCCCCGTCGAGGCCATTGGCGACAACGGCGCCTAGTTTTTCCGGCCGGACAAACTCCGGCTCCTAAATAAGCAAGGGAACTTCACCTGAAGTTCCCTTGCTTTTTATCGTGTAAGGTCGTAGCTGTCAGGCATTGCCGGCGGCTGATTTTTTGAGTTCGCCGTAGCCCCAGCGCAGCATTCGTTCCGTGGCCTCCCAGCCAATGCATGAGTCCGTTATGGACACCCCGTAATGCAGGTCCGCCGGGCTTTTGCCCATTGGCTGGTTGCCCTCGTGCAGGTGACTCTCCACCATCATCCCGATCAGCGAGCGCGTGCCCGCCACACGCTGTTCGATCACGCTGTGCCACACATCCTCCTGCCGGGCGAACTGCTTGGCCGAGTTCGCGTGGCTGCAGTCCACCATCAACACCGGCGGCAGCTTCTCCGAGGTCAACTTTGCCTCCGCCGTCCGGATGCTGTCCGCATCATAATTCGTCATTGCCCGGCCTCCGCGCAATACCACGTGCGCGTGCGGATTGCCCGTCGTCCGCACAATCGCCGTTGCGCCGTCCTGATCGATCCCCAGAAAACTGTGCGCGTGCCGCGTCGCCCCCATGGCGTCGATCGCCACTTGCAGGCTCCCGTCGGTGCTGTTCTTCAGGCCCACCGGCATCGACAGGCCGCTCGCCATCTCCCGGTGCGTTTGCGATTCCGTCGTCCGCGCGCCGATCGCCGCCCAGCTGATCAGGTCGGCGATATATTGCGGCACGATGGGGTCCAGAAATTCCGTTGCCGCCGGGAGGCCCAGGCCCGTGATTTTCAAGAGCAGCCGCCGGGCGATCTTTAGCCCCGTTTCGATGTCCTGCGAACCGTCCAGGTGCGGATCGTTGATCAGGCCTTTCCATCCGATGGTGGTGCGGGGCTTTTCGAAATACACCCGCATCACAATCTCCATCTGGTCGGCAAATTCCTCGCGGAGCGCATTCAGGCGCCCGGCGTATTCCAGTGCGCTCTGCTCATCGTGGATCGAGCACGGCCCGATCACCACCAGCAGCCGCGGGTCCGTTTGTTCCAAAATACGGATGATCCGTTCCCGGCTGCGCGCCACCGTGGCCGTTTCCACATCGCTTCCCGGCGTCACCGCCTTGATTTCCCGCGGCGTGGACAGCCGGACGATTTCTTTAACATTTAAATCCTGCGTCCGATACATAGTCGGATAAGTATAGCGGCTCCGGCGCACGCGGAAAGCCAGAAACGCAACTGATTGGACATGCGCCGGTTTTCGTGTATCATCCTCCCGGTTGATATCTTATGAGCAAGGATAAATTGGATACGGCGGAAAAGGCGCTGGAAATCAATCTAGACGCCAAGAAATATGGCACCTTTGCCGAGATTGGCGCCGGCCAGGAGGTGGCCCGCTGGTTTTTCCATGTTGGCAAGGCCTCCGGCACCGTCGCCAAGACCATATCCGCCTACGACATGGCTGTCAGCGATGCCATTTATGGCCCCGCCGAACGGTACGTCAGCCGCCGCCGCCTGCGGGCCATGCTTGACCTTGAGTTCGGCCTCATCCTCCAGCGCCTCGACAAGACCCGCGGCGACAAATGCCACTTCTTTGCCTTTGCCGACACCGTCGCCACCCGGCGTGATGAGGGGCATGGCTGGCTGGGTGTGAAATTCCAGACCCAGACCCGCGGCGAACCTGCCACCATCATCATCCACGTCCGTATGCTCGACAAAGAGAGTGTGGATCAACAGGAGGCCCTGGGCATGATCGGGGTGAACCTTATTCACGCCGCCTTTTATCATTATCAAAACCCAACCGAACTCATCGGCTGCCTCATGGACGGCTTGACGAGCAGCCGGGTCGAGGTGGACATGATCAAATTCTCCGGCCCCGCCTTTGACGGCGTGGACAACCGTCTGATGGCCCTCCAGCTTGTTCAACAATGGCTCACCGAGGCCGCCATGTTCACCGCCGATGGCGAGAGCGTCATTCCCAGCGAACTGCTCTGGAAGAAGCCCGTGCTCCTCGAACGCGGCAGTTTCCGGCCCCTCACCAATCCCATGCTCGACATGCTTGAGCGCGCCCAGGATCAATTTCTCACCAACCCCGCGTTGGAAGGCATCCCGCCCGTCAGCATGTTTGAGATGACCCTGCGCCAGCTTCAGGTGGGTAATGCCATCGACCATCGCGACTTTCTCGACCGCGTGGACACGCTGAGCGCTCTCGGCCGGCCCGTGCTCATCTCCAATTTCTTCCGTTACCACCGGCTGGTGGCCTACCTCGCCCGCCAGACCGACAAACCCATCGGGCTGCCCATCGGGCTCGTCCGGCTGCGCGATGTGTTTGATGAAAAGTTCTATACCGACCTTCCTGGCGGGCTCATGGAATCCCTTGGCCAATTATTCAAGAATGGCGCGAAGATGTATGTCTATCCGTCGCTCGACCGCAAGACCGGCAAGCTGACCACCATCGAGACCATGGATGTCGCCCCGCATCTCCGGCACCTCTACGCGCATCTCGTGGAAAATAAATTCATCGAGAACATCAACAATTACAACCGCGACAACCTGTCCATCTATTCCGGGGAAGTGCTTGATAAAATCAAGGCCGGCGACGAAGCCTTGCTCCGCCTGATTCCACCCGCCATCTACGAGGTCATCAAGGCCAAAAAACTCTTCGGCTGGCCCGAAGGCCGGGCGCTGGTGCAGGCCTGAACGGGGCGTCGTTCACATCATTCCACGCGCGGTATTTCGGACCTTCAGGGTGTAGCGTTTTGTCTTCGCACCGCCCGTTTGGCGCAATTCCATCCGTCCGCCGAACGCCGCCGACAAATGCCGTGAATTCAGCACCGCCGATTTTTCCCCCGTGGTCAGCACCCGGCCCTGTTTCAGCATGAGTACGTGCGTGAACACCGGCATGATCTCCTCCACATGATGCGTGACCAGCACCAAGGTCGGTGCATTCTGCGAACCGCCCAGCCGTTGGAGAAATTGCAGGAAATGCTCCCGCGCCGCCGGGTCCAGCCCGGCGCACGGTTCATCCAAAATCAACACACGCGGCCGTGCCATCAACGCCCGGCCGATCAGCACCCGCTGGCGTTCGCCCTGCGACAGCACCCGCCACGGCCGCTCCGCCAGATACGCCGCCTCCACCTCCCGCAATAGCCGCCCGGCCCGCGCACGGTCCGTCCGCTTCAGTTTGCCCCAGAAATCAATCATCGCATATTTGCCGCTCGCCACCGTCTCCAGCGCCGGTTCCTCATCCGCCATCATCTGGCGCACTGACGAACTCACGATGCCGATCTTCTTGCGGAGCTCCCGCCAGTCCGACCTTCCATATGTCTCGCCCAACAGCGACAGCTCGCCAGTTGACGGCATCAGATACCCTGTCAGCGCGCTCAGCAACGAGGTTTTGCCCGAGCCGTTCGCTCCCAAGATCACCCAATGCTCGCCCCGGTCCGCCCGCCACGAAATGTCATTAATGATCACCGTGCCGTCACGCACAATGCGCAGGCCCGCAACTTCCAGCATCGGCTTTTTAATTTTCACCGGCATATAAAATCAAAGAATCAGGAACCAGACCATGACTGCCAGCACCAGCACCGCCGCCACCCACCAGAACCAATGAATCCCCCGTGGTTTGGGACCGCCGCCGCCGAATTCCTGGCGCGCGAACTCCGCGAAATCGAAGTCCTCCTCCGGCAGGCCCAGATGTCCCGTGTCCCCGGTCTCCGACCACCCGGATGTCTCATCTGCGCCGCATTCCGGACAGGCTTTCGCCTTCCGGGGCAGAGCCGCGCCGCAGTTGGGGCAGGTATCCGGTGGCATGTGGATGGCGGGTTATTCCTTCGCCGGCGGCGACAATGAGGCCGTCAGCCATTGCAGGTAACGTTCATTCCCCCGGCCGACGGGCAGCGTCAGCACTTCCGGAGTGTCGTAGGGATGGTTCTGTAAGATCAGTTTCTCCAGCGCCAACAGTTTGGTTTTGTGCGTCTTGAAAATGATCAGCACTTCGGCGGCGGTTTCAATTTTTCCCAGCCACCAGTAATGTGATTCCACGCGCGGCACCAAGTTGGCGCACGCTACCAACCGGGCCTTCAGCGTGGCCCGGGCCAGCCCACGCGCCGTTTTCAAATCTGGCGCCGTCACCAGAACCAGTGAATATTTGGCCGCGTTTTTCATGCGCCGATGTTCAGCTCGTAGTTTAAAATCGAGAGAAAAAAGATCGCCGCCGTCTCCACCCGCAGCACCAATCGGCCCAAGGTGACCGGTTGCGCCCCGGCCACCAGGATGGCCGCCAGTTCCGCCGTTGTAAAATCGCCTTCCGGCCCGACCCACACGCCGACGTTTTTGGGCGGCCCGCCATGCGCGGCGCGATACTCATCCAGGCACGTACGCGGATGCCGGCGTTCGGCCTGCAGTGACCCGGCCAGCACCAGATCAAACGGTTCGCGTCGGGCCAGAAATTGGTCCAGGGGCAGAGGGGCGTCCACCTTGGGCAGCCAGGCGGCCCCGCACTGTTTGATTGCCTCCACGGCCACCTGCTGCCATTTCTCGCGCTTGCCCTCCGCGCCCCCGTCGTCCAACTGGCTGACCACCCGTTCTGATAGGATGGGGATCACCCGGCTTGCCCCAAGCTCGACCGCCTTCTGGATGATCGAGTCGATGATCTTCCCTTTCGGCAGGGCCTGGATCAAGGTGATCTGGCAGGGCGGGGGAGGGACGAAGCTTTTACTGCGGACAATCAAGGTCACCACCTGGCGCGAGAGTTGATCCGTTTCGCAAAGGTATTCGTGGCCGGTGCCGTCGAGCACCGTGACCGTCTCGCCGGCCCGCAGCCGCAGGACCGTCAGCGCGTGATGCGCCTCCCGGCCTTCCAGCCGCAACGTTCCTCCGGCACAGTTCCCGGGCGGTAAATAAAACCGGTGCATAATTGGCAGATTAAATCGCCCTCACAGACTGTCCCCGGCGGCCCGTTGAAGCAAGCGCCAACCGATGCGGCCGGTGCCGCGCCGCCTATTTAAAAAACTTCTTGGCCTTCTCAAAAAAGCCCTGGGCCAGCGGTGCTTCCTTGCCGTCGCAAAGCGTCGCGAATTCGGCCAGCTTTTCTTTCTGGGCCGAGTTGAGCCGCGTCGGGACCTCCACCTGGGTGCGCACAAGCAAATCGCCGTGGCCGTAGCCTTGGAGATTTTTCACCCCCCGGCCCTTGACCCGGAACACCGTGGCCGGCTGCGTCCCGGCCGGGACCTTGATGACGGCCTTGCCGTCCAGCGTGGGCACCTCGATCTCCGCCCCCAGCGCAGCCTGTACGAAGCTCACCGGCACCTCGCAGATCAGGTCATCGGCATCGCGTTGAAAAATCTCATGTTCCTGCACGTGCAGCATCACGTACAAATCTCCGGGCGCACCGCCGCGGAAACCCGCCTCACCGTTGCCCGTCGAGCGCAGGCGCGAACCGGTGTCCACCCCCGACGGGATGCGTAGCTTGACCTTGGAGCTCCGGTTGCGCCGGCCTTCGCCGGAACACGCCTTGCACGGCTTCTCCAAAATTTTGCCGCCCCCTTTGCAATGCGGACAGGTCTGCGCGATGCTGAAAATCCCGCGGGCCATCAACACCTGGCCCCGGCCGTCACAGGTGGTGCAGGTCTGCATCCGCGAACCCCGCTCCATCCCGGCTCCGCCGCATGTCTCGCAGGCGTCCTGCTTCGTTACGGAAATCTCCTTCTCACACCCGTGCGCCGCCTCTTCCAAAGTGATTTCCAAGTCGTAGCGCAGGTCCTCGCCCCGGTGGTTCTGTCCTGCCTCGCCGGCGCCGCCAAAGAGGCTTTCAAAAATCCCGCCGCCACCGCCGCCGCCAAACACCTCGCGGAAAATGTCAAAGGGATCATGGAAGCCCGCCCCGCCGGTACCGCCGCGTCCGGCCCGCTGCCGGGCATCAAACGCCGCGTGCCCATATTGGTCGTAGGCGGCCCGCTTCTGCGGATCGCTGAGCGCCTCATACGCCTCGCCCAGTTCCTTGAAGCTTTCCTCTGCCGCCTTGTCCCCGGGGTTCTTATCCGGATGGTACTTGATGGCCAGCTTGCGGTAGGCCTTCTTTATCTCGTCCGGTTCGGCGTTCTTTTGAACGCCCAGAACTTCATAGTAATCGCGCTTGGCCATGGGGTGGGTGTAGCTGTCCGTGGTCTCAGGGTTTGGCCTCGGGTTTTTTGGCGACGATCACCGTCGCGGGCCGCAGCAGGCGGTCCTTCGTCTTGTAACCTTTGCGCAACTGCAGCAGCACATGGCCTTCCGGCACCTTGGTTGATTCCTGCTGGGAAACCGCCTCGTGCACCGCCGGATCAAAGGCCTGGCCCAGCGCGTCGACTTCCTCCACGCCGGCCTCGCTGATGAAATTCTTGAGCTGGGATTGGATCATTGCGACCCCCGTCTGCAACGAGGCGAGCTTGTCCCCCTGGGCGCTTTGCGCCGCCGTCTGCGCCATGTCAAAGCCGTCTAGCACCGGCAGCAGCTTCTGGAGCAGCGCCAGTCCTGCGTTCTGGGCCGCCTCCGTCCGTTCCCGGGCGGCGCGCTTCTTGTAATTATCAAAGTCCGCCGTGGTGCGCAGCAGACGTTCCCAGTTCTCCTTGGCGGCGGCCGCCTGGGTCTTCAGCTCCTCGAGCTGCTCCGGGGTCAGGTCCGCCACCGGCTCGGCCGCCGGCGCGTTGGTTTCTTCGTTTTTCTTCATGCGATTTTTTGACGAGAATAAATTCAAGATGGACAGCATAGCCCAGACCGGGCGGGTCAGCAATCCGGCTTAATTGGCGGGCACCAGCTTCTGGAAGTCCGGCAGGGTCCGCAGCGCGTTAAACGTTGGATCCGTCCGGGCCTCTTTTAGCAAATCCCGGGCCGTGGGGTCGGTCTTCAACCGGGCCTGGCTCATTTGCAGGGACTTTTGCAGATCCTTCAACGCCGGTGCCGTCTGGCCCAGCGTGGACTCCAGCCGCGACAAGTCAAACAGCGGCTCCGGCACCGTCGGCGAGAGCACCACCAGTTTTTGCAGCGCGACCTCCAGCTTCACCATGTTCCCCATGTGCGAATACAACTCCGCGATCTGTGCCGCGTCGTTCTCCGTCAGGTTCGAATTGCCCAGCGCCTCGTCAAACAGCTCCGTCGCCCGGCCTTGGTTTTGCATCTGCACATACGCCGAGCCCAGCATCACCAGGTTCTGCACGTTGCCCGGGTTTGTGTGCGCCATATCCTCCAGTTGTTGCAACTGGTTCAGGCCCTGCGTGCGCTGGGCATCGTTGGTCTTGAATTTCTTCAACTGGTCCACCAGCCCCACAATCTGGTCGTTATATGGGTCCAGCTTCTGGCAGGTCTGTGCCACAATCAAGGCGTCGTCCAGCCGGTTCAAGGCCAACAGGAAGTTCACATAGCGGTACACCGCCTCCGGGCTGTAGGGGCAGAACGCAAACGATTGCTTGAAGGCGAAGTCCGTCTCCCGGATCAAGGCCTGCTGCGTCGCGTCCGATTTTTGCGCGTATTCCGGCGGGCAGCCGTCCGGATGGGTCGGGCTGCTCTGGAAACAACGCCACGCCAGCACCCCGGCGATGGAACTGCGCAGCTTGGAAAACGCCTTCTGGCCGTCATCATCCCGCACAAACCGCGGGTCGCCCTTGAAGTCCTCGTAATTGTTTTGGATGTATAATTTTTCGGCGAAATCGGCGATTTGCTTCACCGTCGTGTCATAGGTAATCCAGTTGCCGATCAGGCGTGCGGAATATTTGCTCCAGAACTCATGATCCTTCTGGAGGATGTCCGGCGTCAGCTCGGGCAGCGGGTTCCGGTTGATCTTCATGATGATGCCCGAGGGCGTCTCATACGGATACATCCAGTCCAGCGGGAAGCTTTCCTCGACGTAGAAGTCATTCGTGTTGTGGTCAAAGATGACCTTGCACAGCAGGCCATTGATCATCATCACCGCCACCTGGCCCGAGACCTGGGCGCGGCCGTTCTCAACCTTCACATCTTCGCCCGGCTTCAACTGACCGAGCGCCTGGCGCCGCTGCACGTCATCGGTATAGTCCGCAAAGCATTGGTTCAGGTCATCCGGCGACGGGGTGTAAATCTCCTTGGGCGGATAAACGCCTTCGGCCCGGCGACGCTTCTCGACCGCCGCCCCGAACTTCGTGAAGGGCTTGTCCAGCACTGTCGTCGTCAGGTCCGCCAGCCCTTTGATGATGCCGGTGTTCACGGCACCCTGACCGAACGGGATGCTGAACACATACTTCAACAGTTCGCTGAAAAAATAGGGGTCCTTTTCCGCGCTGCGGAAATATTGCGCCCGGATGTATTGCAGATACGTGCCGTCCGCGAGCGCGTTCTGGGTGATGATGTACACGTCCCGGCGGTCAAAGTTTTGGTCTTCCTTCGGCTGGTCCTTGTGGGGGATGAAGCTGTCGCAGAAAATCATGTACGTGGGGCAGAAACGTCCCGGGTCGGTGCCGCCGAACAGAATGGAGTCCTTCGTCATGGGCGGATAGACGCCGAATGGCGGCGTGAACATGTCATGCCCGAACCAGTAGCCGAACCAATGGTCCCGCTGTTCGCTCTTATACCAGTGCGCCAGGCCCGAATACACCGGCATGACCAGAAACAACGCCAGCAAGATCAGCACCGGCCCGCGGTTGCGGTATACCAGCAGCGACAGCACAAAGATGAGCGTGATGGCCAGCAGGATGAGGTTCGCATAGACCGGCGACCCATACTGATGCGGCGCAAACGCCTGGCCAATCCAATGCGGCAGGGCCGACAGGCTGACTTCGCCATCCATCCCAAAGAAAAGCTGGCCGGCAGCATCCTTCAGGCTGTAAATCGCCAGGATGATGGCCACGCAGCCGCCCGCCAGGCCCCAGTACCGGAACTTTTGATAATGCGTCGCCACGTAGGCCGCCAGCAGCGCGAGGCCGTAGCCGATCATCAGCGCAAACAAAGTGTGCGAGGCCGTGAAGAACACCTTGTTCAGCTCCGTGGCCGAACGATCTGGCGTCACGCCGAGCATGATCACCATCAACACGGACAAACAGAAGTAGATGGACATCAACCCGATGATCCAGGCGCGCTCTCGCTTCTGCATCTTGAACAGGAACAGGAACGGCACCAACCCGATGAACATGTAGACCCAGCTAAACGATTCCGCCAGCCCATTGGCGATGTAGCCGAGTTGGCCGATGAAGCGCGTGAAAAAGTCCAGCGGATGCGAGAACAGATCTGTGTCATGCACGCTGTCGTATTGACCACGGCCCAGCGCATGGAAGAAGCCTTCCACCGTGCGCGGATAACCCCACTCCATGGGCGGGTTCGTCATGCCGGAGATTGGCTCGTAGAGATAGAACAACACCCCCACCGTCCAGGCCAGCCCCATGAATATGATCGTCAGCCATTCGCTGGCGATGCCCTCGGTTTTCACACAGAGATACACGGCGGCCGCCACCGAGGCGATGCCCACGCCTTGGAACAGCAAATCTTCCAGCGAACTCATGTTCGCCAGTGCCGGCACGGAGGACTTCAGCACCATGCAGATGCCATAAATGATGCTGTTTGTGAGGAACAGATCCCGGCCCAGCCTGATATTTGCCGCGGCAATCGCGACTTCCACGCCCATCGCGCTCAAGAGGAGCGATTGATGGATGGTGGCGCACAGACCGTAAACGAACATCGCGAGATACAGATACCGCTTCTGCTGGGGCGCATAAATCCAGCGCATCAACAACAAGAGCATCACCGTCAACCACGGCACGCCGAACAGGGAAATACGGTTGATGACCACCGATTCACTCCACATGTACCCGTCCAGGCCCACCAGCAAGCCGGTGACGCAACCGGCGATCAGGCCGATGGCTTTCTCCCAGCGTCTGGTGACTTCCTTCAGTTCATCAATGCCCTCGATCAACATGCTGCTGCCGCGGGAGACCATGAAAGCCACCAGGCCGCAGCCCATGGCTGCGGCAAAGGATTCGCCGACTTCGACGCGCCAGGCGACGTTGCCCATGGGCAGGATGGCGGTCCAAAACCAGCTATAGAGGGCCCAGAAGGGGTAGCCTGGGGGATGGGGGATGCCGGCGTAGAACGAGCCGGTGCACAACTCGCCGCAATCCTCCAGCGTCAGTTCCGGGGCCAGGGTGTACAAATAGATGCCCCAGATGGTCAAAAAGGTGATGGCCAGCGCCAGCCAGTCGAT
>Ga0302319_10004027_pt1 | contig 30353 bp, 29 predicted proteins | sample Bog_T0_2_FD_203319 | JGI IMG/M metagenome (GOLD analysis project Ga0302319, IMG submission 203319) | Peat permafrost microbial communities from Stordalen Mire near Abisko, Sweden - Bog_T0_2 | ecosystem: Environmental > Terrestrial > Soil > Wetlands > Peat | place: Sweden: Abisko, Stordalen Mire... | reverse complement strand
TCACCTCGCCTGTCTTCAGTGTGAACTCATACCGAGCCCAACCCATCCCGCTAAGCTCCACATGCGCCGTCGCAGCCGCCACGCCGGTCTGGTTGTTGATCAGCCGAGCCGTCACCGGCCCCACATCGCCATCCACCTTCGCGTAAAACGAACCCTTGTAGGTCGTGTTCGCCCGCACCGGAATTCCCCAGTACCCGGAGTTGCTCAACCCCGCCTCATTCCCCTCCGACGCCGCAGTCACCATCAGCTTCAGGCTCGAAGGCAACGCCGCGCTCGGCCCATCCTCACGGTCCATCGACACCGTCTCCGCCGCGTCGCCCCTTACCACCTCGGTCCAGTTATCCACGCCCATCCAGTTGCCGCGGAACGTCCCATTGTTTACGAGCTCCGCATACAACCCGCCCTCATACGCGTGGTTGATCTCTTCCGTCATCAACCCATACAGTCCCGCGCTCGCCGGCTTCGCGATCACGCTCGTGTCAATCTCGAGATGCGCCACCGGCTGCCGTGCTGCAGCAGAACGACCCGCATGGTGGCTCTGCGCTGAAGCTGCAACACAGCCGGCACCCAGCCCGGCAGCAAGCAGCACCCTGACAACACGACGACTGGCAAGATAAAGAGAAACACGCATAACGGGAGTTCACTCACGATCAAAGGAGGTAGACGCCAACGCCAAAATTCTACCCCAGAAATCGTTTACTTAGCAGAGCTGGTATTCATCAAATAATCCGGATGCCGCATGTCTCGTTACTGAGAGGCGGAAATGGCACGCCTCCCACCCCGCCACTACCCACTTCTGTATGCTGAGCAGGTCATGTCTTCTCCGCAACCGGACTATCCCTCTATGCTCCGCATCGCCCTCGAAGAAGCCCGCACCGGCCTCGCCGAGGGCGGCCTTCCCATCGGAGCCGCCATCTTTCACACCGACGGCACACTCGTAAGTCGAGGCCACAACCGCCGCATCCAGCAATCCGACCCCAGCCTCCACGGCGAAACCGACGCCTTCCGCAACGCCGGCCGCCAGCGCTCCTACCGCGATCTCATCATGGTCACCACGCTCGCCCCCTGTTGGTACTGCTCTGGCCTCATCCGCCAGTTCGGCTTCCGAACTGTCGTCATCGGCGAGAGCCAGAACTTCTCCGGCGGAGAGACCTGGCTACGCGAACTAGGCATCCACATCATTGATCTAGCCGACCCCGACTGCATCACCATGATGCGCGACTACATCGCCAACAACCCCACCCTCTGGAACGAAGACATCGGCGTCGACTAGCTCAGACCGCCACGCTCCGCTCGCCTTTGCGATTGGTCTTCTTTCTGTAATTCCCTATGGGATTCTGCTTTTGCGTCCCAACCATTCCCTGTCATCTCGACCGGAGCATCACGCTCTTGTTTTGTGATGCGCAGCGGAGAGACCCCTGTATCGGCTGTTGCTTTGGCTTCGCCTCTGCTTTTCTGGCTGTCATACCGAGCGAAGCGAAAGACCCGGTTCTCGTAAGTGCAGAGCGAGCTCCCGCTTTCCCTCACCGATTCGTCAGCCCCTGAATCATCTCCGCCTGATCGGGCCACCTCGCCACTAACTCCTCCGCCGTCGCGTCCTCATAATCCTCAAACTCAAACCCCGGGCTCACCGTACACCCCAGCAGTGCCCATCCCTCCGCATCTCCCGGCCCTGAGCCTGAATTCAGCAGCCGCGACCCCTGCCATACTCCCCTCCGCACCACATGCTGCGGCCTCTCTCCCGCCCTAAGATCCTTCCCAATCACCACCCGCGAAGAACTTCCGTCTTCAAACAGTTGCAGCATCTCCACCGCGCTGCCCATGTAGTGATGAAAGATCTCGTCGCTCTTCAGCCGATGCATCTCGCTGAACGTCTCCGGCTCCAGCAGATAATAGATGGCCGTCGACGTCCGCCGCGCGCAATCATATCGCCCATCATCAAAGCACGTCGCCGCAACAAACTCCTCCGACTCCCACGTCCGCACAAACCACCCACCCTCACGAGGATGCTTCACCAACCCTAAGATCTCTTTGACCTCGTCTGCTGTCATGCCTTCATCCTAACCCGCCAAACCATACTGCTCGATATACTGGCAGGAATCCACGTTTATCCGCGCTCAGACGATCAGTCCTCTCGCGGGCCGGGAATAAGCTCCAACTCTTCCGCGTCGGCGAGGTCGCGCAGCCTTCCCAACTGCCGCTTATTTTCGATCAGGTCCGCCTTCGAGATAAATGGAACCGCCAACCCGTCCACTTCAGTTTCGACTCGGTTTCGCCACACTTGATCGAATCCCATCGCCCCAATGGAGGCGAGGATATCGATGTGATCCTCATCCGGGCCGAACCGTAGGTTTTCTTCATCGTCCCGCAGGTCGCCGGGCTCCAGTCCTTCCAGCGGAACGCCGAGTACGGCCAGAGCTTCGAACGCAGCGCGAGCATTCTCCTCCGTGGGTCGTATAAACACGTCAAGATCATGGGTAGCGCGAACATAGCCGTGCGCATTGACCGCCACCCCGCCCACCACGGCGTACTCAACCTTCGCGGCGGCGAACGTGGCTAGGAGTGAAATCTGCTTTTCGTTCATCGAGATCAATCCCTCGCATCCGGTACATACGCCTGGTCAATTCCGTTGCAGCGGCAAGCCGCTCGGCAACGGTCTTCCGGCTCCAGTAGAGACGTTGCTCGGTCCGCGCCTCCCCATGACTCAGTTTTCGCGGGGCGAACGCCGAGAAGTCTTCAACGCTTATCTCCATGCAACTCATCATAGGACAAGTTAAGCGGCACAGTTTCCGCTCAGGTATCCTGTTCCCATCAAAGAAAATCCCAGCATCCCGAAGGGCCTTCCCCTGCGCACACGCTCAAACTTCATTGACCGCACAGAAGCCTACTTCAAATTCAACGAGCACCAGGCCACCTGGCGCACGGAGCTACTAGCCGGCCTCACCACCTTCATCACGATGGCGTACATCATCTTCGTGAATCCGGCCATCCTCTCGCAGACCGGCATGCCCCTCGCCGCCGTCACCACCAGCACCTGCCTCTGTGCAGCCTTCGGCTCCATCATGATGGGAGCCCTCGCCAACTACCCGCTCGCCCTCGCCCCCGGCATGGGCCTCAACGCCTACTTCACCTACACCGTCGTCAAGGGCATGGGCGTCCCCTGGCAAACCGCCCTCGGCGCCGTGTTCATCTCTGGAATCATCTTCCTCCTGCTCACCTTTGGAGGAATCCGCCAGCGTCTCGTCGCCGCCATTCCTCACGAACTCCACGCGGCCGTAGCCGGAGGCATCGGCCTCTTCATCGCCTTCATCGGCCTCGTCAACTCCGGCATCATCGTCCACAGCAACGCCACCACCGTAGCCCTCGGTGACCTCCACGCACACACCACCCAACTAGCCATCTTCGGCATCCTTCTCATCGCCATCCTCCAGGCTTACAAGGTCAAAGCCTCCATGCTCATCGGAGTCCTCGGCACCTTAGCCCTCGGCATCCTCCTCCACCAGGTCAAGTACCAACCCTCCACCTTCAACCCGATGGCGATCCGCGCCACCGCCTTCCACCTGGACCTCCGCGGAGCCCTCCACCTCAACGCCTTCGAGATCATCTTCGTCTTCCTCTTCGTCGACCTCTTCGACAACATCGGCACCCTCGTCGCCGTCACCGAGCGTGCCGGCCTCATCGCCGCCGACCACACCATCCCCCGCCTCGACCGCATCTTCTTCGCCGACGCCACCTCCACCGTCGTCGGAGCCCTTGCCGGAACCTCCACCGTCACCTCCTACATCGAGTCCTCCGCCGGAGTCGCCGCCGGAGGCCGCACCGGCGTCACCGCCATCACCACCGGCGTCCTCTTCCTGCTCGCCATCTTCGTCGCCCCTCTCGTCGGCGCCATCCCCGACTTCGCCACCGCCCCCGCCCTCATCCTCGTCGGAGCCCTCATGCTCGGCGGCATAAGCTCCGTCGATTGGAACGACCCTCGCATCGCCATCCCCGCCTTCCTCACCCTCATTACCATCCCGCTCACATACTCCATCGCCACCGGCCTCTCCTTCGGCCTCATCAGCTTCGCCGTCCTCGAGATCGTCACCGGCCGAGCCCGCCGACAGCACTGGATGCTCTACGTCCTCGCCGTCCTCTTTCTCTGTCGCTTCATCTATCTCCGCGCAACCTAGGCCTAAAATTGAATCGGTTAACAAACCAAGCATCAGTTCGACAGGAGAACATCATGGACCGCAAAGCATCCGCCCTCTGGAACGGCGACCTCAAGGCCGGCAAGGGCACCATCACCACTCAAAGCAAAACCCTCGACAACTCCCAATACAGCTTCAAGTCGCGCTTCGAAGAAGGCGTCGGCACCAACCCCGAAGAGCTCATCGCCGCCGCTCACGCCGGCTGCTTCACCATGGCCTTCGCCAACGAACTCGCCAAGGCCGGTCACACCGCCACCTCCGTCCACACCGACGCTACCGTCACCCTCGAGGTCCTTCCCACCGGACCCACGGTCACCAAGATCCACCTCGTCAACAAGTCCGAAGTCCCAGGCATCGACAAAGCGAAGTTCGACGAGATCGCCGCAGGAGCCAAGGCCAATTGCCCCATCTCCAAACTCCTTGCCGCCGCTGAGATCACCCTCGACGCCACCCTACTCTAGTAGCGATACTCCGGGTGCCCCAGGTCTCGCACTGAGACCTGGGAGGCGACGGACCTAAGCGATCGCAATACCCGACGCACCCTTGTCTAAGAAGTCTCTACCCACGTCCTAGCTTTGATCTACTCCCACGCCCTCGCGTTGATCCCCGCCACGTCCTCGCTTTGAAGGGGCGGGACTTCAGTCCCGCCGTAAGTTCATCAAAGGCACGACGGCTTTAGCCGCCGAGGGAATCCTCAAGGCCAACCCACACCAAACCCCTTCCCTACAACACAACGCCCTTCACCCCAACCCCGCCCCCTCCGAACCGCATCGTATCTTCAGGCGGCAACTTCGCCCTCAAGGAGATTCACGATGGAACGTAGCGCATCGGCAATTTGGCATGGCGACCTGAAGAAGGGCACCGGCTCTCTCACCACCCAGAGCCACGTCCTCAACGACACGCCGTACAGCTTCCACACCCGCTTCGAAGACGCCGCCGGGACCAACCCTGAAGAACTCATCGCAGCCGCCCACGCCGGCTGCTTCACCATGGCCCTCAGCTCCCAACTCACCAGCGCCGAGCACCCGCCCAGCACCATCGAAACCACCGCCACCGTCACCATGGAAACCACCGATGACGGCCCCACCATCACCAAGATCCACCTCAGCACCTACGCCACCATCCCCGGCATCGAGAAAGCTATGTTCGACGAGCTAGCGAAGAAAGCAAAGGACGGCTGCCCCATCTCCCGCCTCCTGAAAGCCGCCGAGATTACCCTCGACGCCACCCTCACCTAACTCAGAGCTCCAACAAGCCAAAGCCCGCCACCAAGGCGGGCTTTCTTTGCTCTCTTTTCTTTGCTCCTTGGGGCAGCAGCTTTAGCTCGCAGGTCTATTACTGATGAGATCCCCACGCACTCTCTCCATCGTCTCCAAATAAAACGCCAAATTATGTATCGAGTTCAGCGTAGCCCCCAGCTGCTCGCCACTTGAGACCAGGTGCCGCAGATATGCCCGCGTATACCTCTGGCACACCATGCACGCGCACCCCTCATCCAGCGGCCGCTGATCTTCCGCGTTATCCAGCTTCTTCACATTCAACCGCACCACCGGGCTTCGGCGATCCTTCGGATCCGACCGCATAAACACCAACCCATGTCTCCCCGCCCTCGTAGGCAGCACGCAATCCATCATGTCGACGCCCATCCGCGCGTACTCCTCAATCTCATCCGGATACCCCACCCCCATCACATACCGAGGCTTGTCTTTCGGAAGCTGCTCCAGCGTCAGCGCAATCATCTCGCGTGTCACCTCGCGCGGCTCCCCAACCGCCAGCCCCCCAATGGCATATCCCGGCAAATCCATCTCCACGAGCCTCTGCGCCGACTCCCGACGCAGATCCGGATACATCCCACCCTGCACAATCCCAAACAGCGCCTGATGCTTCCCCTCAAACCTAGCCGGCACATCGGGTGCCCCATTCATGACAGCTTCATCGTCATGGGTGGGGTGCAAACTCCAAGGAACCTCATGACGATGCTGCACCCAATACGCCTTCGACCGCTCCGCCCACGCATGCGTCAGCGCCATCGAATCCCGCGTCCGCTCCCAACTCGCCGGAGTCTCCACGCACTCATCGAACACCATCATCACGTCTGCGCCCAAAGCAATCTGCACCTCCATCGAGTGCTCCGGCGAAAAGAAATGCTTGCTCCCATCCAGGTGCGATCGGAACTCCACGCCATCCGCCGTAATCTTCCGCAGCTTCGCCAGCGAGAACACCTGGAACCCGCCCGAGTCCGTCAGCATCGGCCGCTTCCAGCTCATAAACCGATGCACCCCGCCCATCCTCCGAATCAGCTCATGCCCCGGGCGCAGATACAGGTGATACGTATTCGCCAAAATAATCTGAGCGCCCCGCCTCACATCCGGGTGTTCCATGTCTCGATCCTGAGACATAGGTTCCACCGTCCCAATCTTCTCCAGCACGCCCTGCTCGACTGCCTTCACCGTGGCCGCAGTCCCCACCGGCATAAACACAGGAGTCTGCACCACTCCATGCGGCAGCACCAACTCGGCCCGCCGGCCACCCTCCGTACTCGTCGTACCCACATTAAACAAAAGAGACATCGCCCCTCATTGTAGAGGGGCGATGTCTCAACACCCGTTTATCCAGCGCTTTACTGGTGGGAACTAGGCGGTGTCGGAGGTTCCGGAGGCGTTGGAATATTCCCACCGTACCCTCCCATCGATCCCAGCCTGCCCAGATCTGCCAGTGACCCCTTCCCACTCATATGAATGAATGTCAGCTCCTTGGGCTCAACCGTCATGATCACCATCTCGTTCCCTTCTCCGTTCGGCAATGCGCGGTTGCAGATGTCGGTCGACTCGCCCGACCTGCTGTCACGCGTATGGATAAAGCAGTTCCAGTTCCCCGTATGCAGCTTCTGCCTATACGCGTCCACATCGGCCATGCTGTACATGCCCGCCCGAGGATACTCGTACGTCCTCACCACCATGAAGTTCAACTTGTGCGCCACATCCCCGCCATGCTTTCCACCAACCATCCCAAGCATGTCCGGACCAAGATTCACATCCGTCACATCGCTGGCACCATTCGCAAACTTCTCCGTCCCCGCGAACAAATCATCCTTCACCTGCGGGTCGCCCATCTCCACCATGCCATCCTGCATTGCCAGACCGCGCACCATCATGTGCGCCCGCATGGTCGCCGACCGAGCCATCATCTCTGCCTGCATCGGAACCATACTCAGTTCAATCTTCGCCATCATAGGAGCCATCCGCGCCTGCATCTCTGCCTGAATGGGAGCTATCCGCGCTAATTGTGCCTGCATCTTCGCCATCTGCGCCGAGTTCAGCGCACCCAGCTTAGCCAACTCCGGCGCCGCACGATTCAGTTCCACCTGGGCCTTCGCAATCCGGGCTTCCACCTCAGCCGACTGCACCTGTGCTAACTCCGGTTCCGCACGCTCGATCTCCTTCTCCGCCTTCGCTACCTGAGCCTCGACATCCTCCTGCTGCACCGCAGTCTTCGCCTGAACGTCCGCCTGCGCTGCCGACACCCGCGCCTGCGCGTCAGCAGCCGCTGCCGCATCCTCCGCCGTCGTCTGCGCACCCGCCGCGCTCACCGCGACCATCATCGCGCCGACCACTCCTGCCCTTATCCATCCGCATGTCATCTTCATGTCCAACTCCTTCATCCTCAATCTCAAACGCTCGCCAATCCTACTCACCTAAATTCAAATTCAAACCCGCGCGCTGCAACTGCTCCCGCGTCTGTGCCAGCGCATGATCGGTCACCTGCATCGCCACGGCAAACTGCTGGTCGGCCTTCGCCTGCTCCCGCCGCTGATGGATCTGCTCCGCTCCAAACACTCCCAGCGCCAATGCCGCGGCAACCGCTCCACTCATCCACGCCTGCATCCGCCACATCCCCTGATGCCGCCGCATCACCACCACTGTCTCGGCGGGGCTTGCCGACCGCTCCATGATTCGTTCGGCAAACCCCTCCGGTGCATCGACGCGACGCATCGCCCGCGCCAACTGCAACTCAAACTCCGCCAGCTTCAAATCGTGCTCCGCGTTACCTACCAACTCCGGGCCGTCCACTCTCTTCTCTTGATCACTCATCGCACATACTCCTTCATCGTTACCGCGGCCTTTCGCCTCAACAACTGCAAGCCGCGCTGCAGATGGCTCTTCACCGTCGCTACTGGTTGCCCCAGCAGCTTCGCAATCTCGTCAGGAGACATCTCCTCCTGGTACCGCAACACCACCGCCACCCGCATCGCCTCCGGCAGCCCCTGCAATAACTCTTCCAACCTCGCCACCATCGTCGCATTCATACCAGCGCCGTCTTCAACTCCCGCTCCCGCGTGCGCCTCCTCCAAAAACTCCTCCGCAGCCGCCTCCGGCCTCACGGCTCTTCGTCGAATCGCGTCGGTAGCCCGGTGCACCGTCACCCGCCGCAACCAGAAGCGCACATGATCCTCACTCTCCAGCCGATCCTCCGGAGCTCCAAGCGTCCGATATAGCTCCAGAAACGCGTCCTGCGCCACTTCTTCCGCAGTCCCGTACTCTCCCGTGACGCGTAGCGCCAGAGAGAACACCATCCGCTGGTGTGTCTCCACCAATCTCCGAAACTCCACCGCTTCCATGGCCATCAATGCGCGCTCACTTACCTATACGCAAACTTGGCCGCATCGGAATGCAAAATCTTCCGCTGGCTCCAAAATAACTTCATCGCCTATATTTTTCAGCAGCTTCCACCCAGACATCGTCATCTCGACCGAAGCCGCCCCTTTTCGCGCCCACTCGACTTTTCGTCATCTCGACCGAAGCCGCGCGCTTTTTGCGAGGCGCAGTGGAGAGACCCCTGTACACACAATCGCCCCTGCCCCGTCATAGGACTGAGGCAAACCTCACCGCGCTGCGACCACCCCGTCCCCCTCTCCCGCCGACGACTCTGCCAAACTCACCGCCTGCGCCACCGTGATCCCCGGCTGCAGATAATGAAACGCCGACCTCGTCACCTCAGTGTCCTTGCCCACCGACTTGAACAAGATCGCCTTCCCATTGATCGCCGTCAGTACATGTAGCGTCCGCCAGTGCCCATCCTCATCGGCCCGCTCGCTGCTGAAGTGGCTCCCCGCCTTCACTGTAGCCAGCAACCCAAAGCCAATCGACACATCCTGCGGCAGCCTCCCCTCCACATGCATTAGCCGATCCTGCGCCGCATCGATCACCACCCTCCCACTCATCGCGCAGAGCACCCGCTCCTGCAGCCCGCGCGGCGAATACTCCGGATTCGGATGAAAGTCCATGGTCCAAACCCCATTCTTCAGCCGAACGTTGTCGAACACAAACGCCTTTGGCAGCAGATCCAACATCTTCCGAGCCGACGCCTCATCATCCTTCTGCGCCCTCTCCCGTGCCAGGAATGCCGCGGGATCGGCGACAATCTCCGCCAGCCTTCCCCGCTCCGCCCCCTCCTGCTCCGGGTTCAACGGAGTCCCGTCTACCGCCAGCAAAAACCTCACCCTCCCAAACGATGTCTCCACCACCCGCTCGGTCCACAAGTGCCCGCCCGTCCTCGCCGACCGCTCCTTGGACAGAAATTCGTACTGATCCCGATGCGCCGCCGTGTCATCCTCATGCGCGATCATCGCGTTCACCACCTCCAACGGCGTCGGAGGATTGGCGCTCACCATCGTCCCCTGCCCAAACCCAACGCCCGGAAAAAGCAGCGCCACCAACACCACCCGCGAACCCATATGCTTCCAAATCCCTGATCGTTGCTCGGTCAAGCAGTCTTCTCCCATCGTCGTCCTCATCAGATGCCGAACCGCAAGCCCGCAACATCGCGGTCCGCGCTCTGCATCGTTAGACTCCTAATCATCCCACCCGTACATGAAACGTTGTTCATGCATCCGAGCGCCCATCCGCGACAATTCCACTCTACCGTTTACGGTCGCCGCAGTAGCAAAACCATCTATCCTGACCTAAGCGCTCTCTACTGCTTACTCTCTACGCAACACTGCCCTATGACTCTTCGCGAAGCCCTCACCGAAGCCGCCACTACCATCGATCGCCGCGAGGCCGAGACGCTCCTCGCCCACGTCCTCTTCCGCGACCGCGCTTGGCTCATCGCCCACTCCGACACCGAGCTCTCCTCCGACCTCCACATCGCCTACCGCGCTCTCATCGCTCGCCGGGCTGCCAAAGAGCCCATCCAGTACCTCACCGACCAGCAGGAGTTTTACGGCCTCAACCTCCATGTCACCCGCGACACCCTCATCCCGCGCCCCGAAACCGAGCTCCTCGTCGAGGCCGTCCTCCATTGGATTGCAGCCAAGCCCGCCGCCAGCCCCACCCACCGCACCCCCCACATACTCGATATCGGCACCGGCACTGGCGCCATCGCCCTCGCGCTCGCCTCCAACCTTCCCTCCGCCAGCATCACCGCCACCGACCTCTACCCCGCGGCTCTGTCGGTCGCCGAGCACAACGCCGCCCGTCTTGGCCTTGCCCACCGCGTCGCTTTTCTCCAATCCGACCTCCTCGCCTCTTCCCTGCTCCAGTCCTTCGCACCTTTCGATGTCATCGTCTCGAACCCACCCTACGTCTCCCTCTACGAAGCCGCCACCATGCCCGACGAGGTCCTCCAGCACGAACCCCACACCGCCCTCTTCGCCGGTCCACAAGGCCTCGACATCTACCGCCGGCTCCTACCCGCCGCCCACACCGCCCTCAAACCCGAAGGCCTTCTAGCCCTGGAGTTCGGCTTCGGCCAGCTCGAATCCCTCAAAGCGCTCTTCAACAAACCCGCCAACGGCCCCTGGCAAGACCTGACCTTCCTCAACGACTACGCACAGATCCCTCGCATAGCCCTCGCCACCCACCCCTAACCGCCTCCCGCCGGCCACCCCCCGGTCATCTCGACCCGAAGCGTGCATAAACTTCGTCATTTCGACCGAAGCGAAGCGCAGTGGAGAGACCCCTGTATTGGCTCTTGCCTTTGCCGTTGCACTTGCCTTTCTTTCTGTCTTCCCTTGGGGAATCTGCTTTCCTATCCCAATTGGCCCCGTCCCAAAGAGCGGCTAAGAACTAGAAAGCGCCATGCGCCTTCTCCTCGTCGCCATCCTTCCCCCGATCCTTCCCCCAAGTCTTATACAGCCCCAGATACCCATAATTCTCCGTCTGTCCCACCACCGAGTGCCCATAGGCAAACAGCAACTGCCACCCCTCCGCCTTGAAGTGGTAATACCCACCTGCGTCCACCATCCCCGACGCCTCCGTCTGCGCCGCCGCATACCCTTCCCGCGCATGCGAGAAGAACTCCGCCGACAGCTCCAGCCGCTTGTTCAACTCCCTCTTCAACAGCACCCCTCCATACAGAAAATTCTGATACCCCACCTGCGGCACGACCGTATAGCCCATCCCGCCGCAAAGACTCCACGGCCCAAACTCCTTCTCCGCCCACAACGGCAGCTTGTACCAAGCCTTCCCCACGCCCAGCCCCTTCGCATAACTGCCCGTAGGAATCTCAAACATCGTGAACGACCCGATCTGCGGCTGATGTTTCGTCTGCTTGATAAACCCCCACTTCACTCCCAACTCCACATCCGTCACGCCAAACGCGCTAGCTCCAGCCCCTCCCGGCAGATAGGCAGGATTGTTCGACGGCCAGGCCCCGCCCAGCGGCAGAATCGCATGCAGCTGAATATTCGGCACCGCGCCCCAGTTGAACTCAAACGCGGGCCCCACCGCCGTCATCACCGCGGGCGTTCCATCCGCCAACCCAAACACATACGCCTCATAGTGCCCCAGATCCACCGGCGTAGGATCATCCGTCTGAAACGGAGGCCCCGCCTGTCCCCACGCCCTCCCCGTCCCCGCCACCACGAACACCACGGCCGCCAACACCGCCACCAACCTCGCCCACATACCCGCCACCGATTAGCCCGTCAGGGTTTCAACCCCGCCAGCATATACCGACCATCCCACACGACATCATGAATCCTTCGTCATCTCCAGCGATAGAATCTTTTGTCATCTCCCGGCGATATAGTGTTGACATGTTTCCGCTTAGGCTCAGCCGCTGTGCAACCCTCCTTCTCACCCTCGCAACCACAGCCGCAGCCCAATCCCCCGCCACACCCACGGCGCCAGCCGAGGCCGTCCTCCACCGCCTCATGCCCCATCTCGCCCCGCAATTCCACCTAACCCTTCACCCCAATCAGCCCGACGCCTTCCACGTCACCGGAACCCCCGGCAACATCCACATCGACGCCGCCACCCTCCCCACCCTCCTCTACGGAGTCAACTACTACCTCAAGTACGTAGCCCACCTCCAGGTCTCCACCAATGGCTCGCAGCTAGGCCCCACCAACTTCAAGCTCCCCGCACCGCCTACCCCCATCACCCAGCCAGCCCTCTACAAAACCCGCTACGCCCTCAACGAAAACGTCGACGGCTACACCGCGCCCTACTGGTCCAACGACCGCTGGCAGCGCGAGATCGACATCCTCGCCCTCTCCGGCACCAACGCCATCCTCATCGAGCGCGGAGCCGACCTCTTCCTCTACCAGACCTTCCGCGACGCCGGCTACTCCGACCTCGCCATCCGCCGCTGGATCACCCAGCCCGCCCACCAGAACTGGCAGCTCATGGGCAACATGTGCTGCTTCATCGAGCCCATCTCCCTGTCGCTCCTCCACAAGCGCGCAGCCTCCGCCCAGAAAATCATCGCCAGCCTCCGGACCCTCGGCATTACACCCGTCCTTCCCGGCTACTACGGCATCGTTCCCGCCGACTTCGCCACGCTCCACCCCAACGCCCACGTCATCACCCAGGGCGACTGGAACGGCTTCACCCGCCCCGGCTGGATCGATCCCCGCGACCCCAACTTCGCTACCCTCGCCGCCAGCTTCTACCGCCATCAGCGCGACCTCTTCGGCGACTCTACCCTCTACGACATGGAGATCTTCCAGGAAGGCGGAGCCAGCGGCGACGTCCCCATTGGTCCTGCCGCTAAATTGGTTCAGACCGCTCTCCTCGCCGCTCATCCCAACGCCGCCTGGTTCCTCATGGCCTGGCAAAACAACCCGCTTCCCGCCCTCATCGACGCCGTCGACAATTCGCACCTCCTCATCGCCGACATTGAACAGGGTCGTATCCCCCGCCCCAATCGCGACCAGCAATTCCACGGAGCCAACTGGCTCTTCGGAGGTCTCTGGGAGTTCGGCGGCCGCACCTCCCTCGGCGCCCCGCTCTACGATTACGCCGTCCGCTTCCCCCAAATGGCCTCCCTCCCTAACAGCCACATCACCGGCACCGCACTCTTCACCGAAGGTCTCGACACCAACCCCTTCGCCTTCGACCTCTACACCGAAATGGCCTGGCACAAAGACCCCGTAGACCTGACCACCTGGACCAACGACTACGCCACTCGCCGCTATGGCGCCCCCGACGAACACGCCCAACGAGCCTGGCAAATCCTCCTGCACACCGCCTACGGCTACCGCGCCGGAGATGGCACCGCCAAGGGAGGCGATGCCGACGCTCCGCACGACTCGCTCTTCAACGCCCAGCCCTCGCTCACCACCGTCCACGCCGGAACCTGGGCTCCCGAGCGCATGCACTACGATCCAGCCCAACTCCAGCCCGCCCTCACCGAGCTCCTTCAGGTCGCCCCCGCCCTCCGCAACACCGAAACCTACCGCTACGACCTGGTCGACGTCGCTCGCCAGGTCCTCGCCAACGAGAGCCACGCCATGCTCCCCCAGATCAAAGCAGCCTACGACGCCCACGATCGCGCCACCTTCGTAGCCCTCACCAACCACTGGCTCCAACGCATGCAGCTCCTCGACAACCTCCTCGCCACCAACCAGGACTTCCTCCTCGGCAGCTGGCTAGCCAACGTCCCCCCGTGGTCCTCGTCGCCCTCCGAGCTCAAGCAATTAAACTACGACGCCCGGTCCATCCTCACCACCTGGGGTGACCGCAAAGCCTCCGAAGCTGGCCTCCACGAGTACGCCAACCGCGACTACGCTGGCCTAACCGCCGACTACTACGCCCCAAGATGGCGCCTCTACTTTCAAACCCTCCTAACCGCTCTCGACACCCAAACCCCACCGGCCCCCATCGATTGGTACGCCTTCGGCGACACCTGGAACCGCAAACAGAACCCCTACCCATCAACCCCCACCGGCAACTCCTACACCGCCGCCCAAGCCATAGCCAACGACCTAAACCTAACTCCACCCACCAAGCCCTAGCATTCCTTTCTATATCGCGTTCAAACCTCCGTCATCTCGATCGCATCGCGCCCTCCGTTGCCGTCATCTCGACCGAAGCGAAGCGCAGTGGAGAGACCCCTGTATTTTGCTTTTTGCTCTTGCTTTTCTGGCTGTCATCCCGCAGGGATCTGCTTCTTCTCTCACCGTTGCTTCTGAGATAGGCCCGGGCTTCTCCCTGATATAACATCGTCATCACAAAGGCCCCATGACTGAAACCACCCTTCCCACCATCGAACGCACCGCCACCGTCCCCAAGCAACACCGCTGGCTCTCGGTCGACGTCCTCCGCGGCCTCACCATCGGCTTCATGATCATGGTCAACAACAACGGTGGAGGCAACGACGCCTACTGGGCCATGAAGCACACCGACTGGAACGGCTTCACCCCCACCGACCTCGTCTTCCCCACCTTCCTCTTCCTCGTCGGCATCTCCACCGTCTTCTCCACGCAAGCGCGTCTCGCCAAAGGCGACAGCAAATCCTCGCTTCTCTTCCACACCATTCGCCGAGCCATCACCCTCTTTCTCCTCGGCCTGCTCGTCAACAGCTTCCCCTTCTTCCATCTCCACACCATGCGCTTTTACGGAGTCCTTCCGCGCATCGCCATCTGCTATCTCATCGTGGCCGTCCTCTATCTCTACAGCCCGTCGTGGAAGAACAAGCTCGTCCTCGCCGTCACCTGTCTCCTCGGCTATTGGATCCTCATGCGCTTCGTCCCTGTCCCCGGCTACGGCATCCCCACCCACCAAATCCCACTCCTCGACAAGGACGCGAACCTCACCGCCTGGCTTGACCGCCAGATATTCTCCCCCTCGCACCTCTACGAGCGCACCCGCGACCCCGAAGGCCTGCTCAGCACCCTGCCCGCCCTTGCGACCGCGCTTATTGGTGTCCTCACCGGCATATGGCTGCGATCCACTCGCAGCATCGTCCAGAAAGCCCGAGGCATAGCCCTCGCCGCCTGCGCCAGCCTGATCACCGGCGGCCTCTGGAACTTCACCTTCCCCGTCAACAAGAAGCTCTGGACCAGCTCCTACGTCCTTTACGCTGCCGGTTGGAGCCTGCTCCTTCTGGGCCTCTCCATCTACCTCATCGACATCTACGGCGCCCGCAAGACCACCGCCCGCAGTGGCGACGTCGACGCCCAAACTCTCAGCCGCTACAAAATCCTCCTTGTCTTCGGCACCAACGCCATCGCGGCCTACGTCCTCTCCGAACTCCTTCCCGGAGCACTGGACCTCATCCACCCTCAGCCCCACGTCCCCTTCCTCCGCTGGTTCTACCTCGAAATCCTCCACGCCATCCCCTACGCGCCCATAGCTTCGATGGTCTTCTGCATCCTCTTCGCCGCCGTCTGCTGGCTCCCCATCTACGCCCTCTACCGCCGCCGAATCTTCCTCAAGATCTAACCCACCCACCGGCGGCCTCTCGACCGCCCCCTGCACCCAACTTCCGTCATCTCGACCGGAGCGTTCGCGCTTTTTGCGAGTGCGCAGTGGAGAGACCCCTGTATTGGCTCTTGCCCTCTTGTTGTCATTCCCTCCGGGAATCTGCCACCCTACTGCGTAGCGTACGGCAACGCGCCCAGCATGCTCTTCAACAACCCATGCAGCTGCCAGCACGCACCCACCGCCAGCCCCAGCGCAATCGCCGACTCCAACAGCGCCACCGGCAAATCCCTCCCCAACGCCTTCGACCAGTACATCCTCACCCTCACCCCTCCAAACGCTCCAATCAGCGCTCCCAACACCCCAAAGATTGCCCCACCCGCCGCCGGCTCAATCACCGCGTGCGCTGCCAAGGCCCCTACCAGTGCTCCAAACACAAGCCGTGCAATCAGCGGCCCCGAAGACGTCCGGCTTGGTGTCTTCGGCAGAGTGTCTACCACATACTCTCCCACCGCACACAGCGTAAACACAATCACAGATACCAGGCTTCCCACCCAGAACGCCCATCCATGTTGCGGCAACAGCTGCAGCCACGCAAACCAGCACAGCACCGTAATCGCCGTCATCGTGCGCAACCCGACGGTCATTCCCAACAACACAAATGAAAGTATCAAGCCCGGCCCTCCAGCTTCCTTACCTGTCTGCTGTTACTCTCTACTCGCTGCCTTAGTGCGTCTCCACCATCTTCTCCGCAAACGCGTGCAATCCCTCGCCATTCTCCGGCCGAGTATAGAACATATGCCCTCCCGGAAACTCATGCACCTGCACCTGTCCCGCGAGCTTTGCCGGCAACTCATTCTGCGTCAGCAGTGATCCCATGAACGGGCACGACAAGTCATTCCATCCATGCACAATCAGCACCGCCAGCTTCGGATCAGCCGCCACCGCCTCGCGCAGATCTTCCACCGCACCCTCCCGCAGCGCTGGCCCTGACCGGTCCCACAGCCGGTTCACGTCATACGACAGCGCGTAATACTGCGCGTCTGTCTTCCACCCCACCGTCCGCGTAATAAAGTCCACCATCGCCGTCGTCGTCGGAGCCACAATCGCCTCCAAAATCGGGTCGCTCGATTGCTGATCCGGAGAGTACGGGAACGGATCCGCCGCCGTCACATTCGAGTCATACACACTCCCAATCTCCCCCTTCTCCCGATGAATCTCGCGCAGAAACGCCCCCGTCTCCAGACGCCCACCCGAGAACCTCACAAACTGCGGGTCCAGCCCCGTCATCTCCGTCACCTTCGCCACCATCGCATCCGTCGCCGCCCTGTCCTTCGGTCCCTTAATCAAGGTCGACGCGTACTCGCCCTCCGTGTACGCAATCACATCCTGCATCGCGCTATCGGTGAGCTTGTGTTCGTTCTCCAGATACGCCGCCGTAATCGCCGGCAGCGTAATCATCCATGGCACCGGCGAAAGGTTTCCATCCCCAAACTCCGGATTCAGGTACGGACTCACCAGCACCAGACCATTCATCGCCACGCCCAGCTGCGACTGCATGTAGTGCGTCATCCTCGGCCCGCGATACCCACCATAGCTCTCGCCCATTAGGTACTTCTTGTCCAGCATCCGATCATTCTTCACCAGCCACTTGTAGATCACCAGCGACAGGTACTGAATGTCCGGCGTCGGTCCATAGAACAGCTTCTTCGTCTCCGCCTCATCCACCAGCGACTTCGAAAATCCCGTCCCGATGGGATCGATATACACCTCATCGGTAAAGTCCAGCCAAGTCCCCGGATTATCCGTCAGCGTAGCCGGATCGCTGGCCGACTCTCCCGCATTCGCAAACGAAATATGCTTCGGCCCAACCGCCCCCAGGTTCAAATACACGCTCGAGGCCCCCGGCCCGCCATTCACCGCGAACAGCACTGGCCGATCAGCCGCACCCTTCTCGTGATCCAGCGTATACGCCGTGTACATCACATCGCCGGTCGGCTTGCCCTTCTCATCCGTCAGCCGAATCGTACCCACCGTCGCCGTATAGTGCAGCGTCTTGCCATGCACTGTAATTGTCTGTGCAACCGACTTGTCCGCAGGCAACTCCAGCGCCTTCACATCCGCCGGCTTCTCCTCCGTCTTCGCCGCAGCCTTCGCATCCGGCGGCCCGTCATGCGGATTCTGCGCCACAGCGCCAAAGTTCGACAAAACAGAAAGGCTCATCACAAGAAGCGCAGAGGAAACTGGTCGTAAGGTCATAGCAATTACTGTACCCTGACAACCACTCTCCCATCCACGTCCCCACCTTCGTCATCTCCCCGACCTCATCCGGCTTCTCAAGCCGGACCCCCAAGGACACGTCGTCTCGACCGAAACGCCCAGTACTTCGTCATCTCGACCGGAGCGAAGCGCAGTGGAGAGACCCCTGTATTTGCTCTTGCTTTTGCCCTTGCTTTTGCTCTTGCCCTTGCCGTTCTGGCTGTCATCCCGCAGGGATCTGCTTCTGTCTTTGTTGTTGCCTTTCTGTCTGTCATTCCGAGCGCAGCGAGGAACCTGCTTCTAACACGAAGCGCGCCGGTTCTTGACCTAGAACCTACGAGCGAAAGCTAAAAGCTCCCCACCAAACAGCCCCAATTCCTCGACATCCGGCGCCTCCCACCGCGCCTCCATAAAATCGAACATCTCCGAGTCACCACAAACGCAAACGTCCCACTCTCCCAGCGATTCCTCTCACAAACCCGCTCCTATCGCAGCTCAGCACCCACCTCCAGCACATGCAGCGAGCACTCCACCCCCCGCCGCCGTTGCCCGCTCCAACCACCCCAACCGCTGCGCCCGGCAGTAAACCCCAAATCCAGCACCGACGAAGCACCCACAAGAGCCAACTCCGTCGCCACCGCCTCAATCTGCGCCTCACACCGCCCACCCGCTCCAGCGCCCACGGAAAATCATTCTTCTCCGGACAATCCATTCAATAAAGCGACGTCATCCAGTCATCAATCGAGAACCGCACCCGCCCACCCGCTCGGCAATCTCCCGAGCAGCCGTACTCTTCCTCGCCCCGTTGCCCCCGCCACCAAAGGCCAAGTCGTCATCCGATTCTCCCAAAGCCCTACTGGGCAGCGGAACTCTCCCCGCTACGATGTGTTTTAAAGTGAATCACCAGCGGCCCTTCCATCTGTACCGATGCCCCATTCACCACCATGGGCTTCAGCGTCGTCTTCAACGCGAACTGCACGCCCGCATCCTGCAACTTATAGTTGTCCGAACTATCCCAGTACGACTCCCTCACCTGCCCCCTTCGATCCGTCCGCACATACACAATCATCCATCCTTCCAGCGTCTCTGTATCCTCCGCCGGCCACGTAAAATCGGGCCTGCTCTCCACCTGCGCCTCAATGTCCTTGCGGGAGAGAAACACCGTACGCATCTGCCCACTCTCTGGCGTCCGCGCCATTACATGGATCGCCGCCGCTTCTGACTTCGACAGCTTCTCCAATGTCCTCACTTTTCCTTCGACAAAGAGATTTTCGGGAATATCATTCGACCACGTGCGCGGAATCATCTGCCCGCCAAACTTCGCATAGTCCTTGAAGGACACATAGCGCGTAAAGTCGAGCGTGCTCTCATACCAGGGGTTCGCTGGGTCAAAGCAAAGTCGCGCGATCGATGTCTCCTCGGTAACACCACCCGGACGATCCGATGTTTCAAGACAGCGAGGCATCTGGAGCACACCCCTTCCAGGCATCGTAAACGTGCCTCCACCCGTCAACCCTTGCGGCATAAGCTTTGCAAGCTGAGCCTGAGGAACAGGACTCAGAAGCGCCATCACAAAGTTATCCAACCACCGTGGATAGAAGTCGCCTTCGTCATGTTCTTCAACTCGCTTGCCTTCAACGATCTTCGTTTGTCGAAACGCAGGAGACTCCAGGATGAGTTTGTATCGATTGGGCGCAGCCCAGAAAATCTCCATCGAACCCCGCAGGGAAGGCGATACCTCCCGATGGTGCGGCAGGTCTGTGACCGCAGGCGCGATATCTAGGATTAAATGAAATGGCCGATTACCATCAATCAGGACGCTTTCACGCAACGCCTGCTGCAGTAGGGCCGCGTTATCTCCGGAAGCAGGAGTCTGCGCTACCATTGGAATCGCGCCGCAGCCTACACTGAGCGCAAGAAGTGCCCAATCAGTTTTTTTCATGATTCGCAATGATAGCAGCGGACACAGTCTTCTCTGCCCTATCCCCTCAGCCACCCATAAAGCGGAAACTGCTCCGCCATCTCCCCAACCTTCCCCCGAATCTTCTCCAGCCGCCCAGCATCCCCCCGATGCTCCAGCGCCTCAGCAATCCACCCTGCAATCACCTTCATCTCGCCCTCCTTCATCCCCCGAGTGGTCAACGCCGGTGTCCCAATCCGAATCCCGCTAGGCTTCATCGGAGGATTCGTGTCATACGGAATCGCATTCTTATTCACCGTAATCCCCGCCGCCCCCAGCGCACTCTCTGCCTCCGACCCATACATCCCCTTCGAAAACACATCCACCAAGATCAAATGCGTATCCGTACCACCCGACACAATCCGATACCCCTCAGCCTGCATCGCCTCACCCAGCGCCTTCGCATTCGCCACCGTCTGCGCCGCATACGACTTGAACTCCGGCTGCAGCGCCTCCTTGAATGCGACCGCCTTGCCCGCGATCACATGCACCAGCGGCCCACCCTGCTGCCCCGGAAACACGCTGCGATCAATCGAAGCCGCGTACTCCGCCTTGCACAAAATCATTCCTGCCCTCGGCCCCCGCAGCGTCTTGTGCGTCGTCGTTGTTACCACATCCGCATACGGCACGGGAGAAGGATGCGCACCGCCCGCCACCAGCCCCGCAAAGTGCGCCATGTCGATCATCAACTTCGCGCCGACCTTATCCGCAATCTCCCGCATCCGCGCAAAATCAAACTGCCGCGGATACGCCGACCCACCTCCCACAATCACCTTCGGCAACACCTCAACCGCCTGTTCCTCCAGCGCGTCGTAGTCGATCACCTCGGTATCCTGCCGCACCTTATACCCAGCAATCTTGTACAGCTTCCCTGAAAAATTCAGCTTGTGCCCATGGGTCAAATGCCCGCCATTGGCCAGGTCGAGCCCCAGCAGCGTATCCCCCGGCTCAATCAGCGTCATATACGCGGCGGCATTCGCCTGCGAGCCCGAATGTGGCTGCACATTCACATGCTCGGCAGCAAACAACTCCTTCGCCCGATCCCTCGCCAGGTTCTCCACCACATCGGCAAACTCGCACCCGCCGTAGTACCGTTTCCCCGGATACCCCTCGGCATACTTATTCGTAAAGACCGTCCCAACGGCCTCAAGCACGGCACGCGAAACAAAGTTCTCGCTGGCAATCATCTCCAGCCCCTCATGCTGGCGCAGCACTTCCTTCTCAATCTGCGCGGCAATCTCAGGGTCACTAGAAGCAAGGGGAGCGTTCAAATCAATCGGCATATGCTCCACATTTTACGCCGCCCACCGGCAGCTGCCGTAGCCTTCAGCATCAACCCAAGAGCAGGAGAGGCTTTGACCCCGCATCAGGCCAGCGCAAGATTGAGATTGCTGATCGCCTCGTCAATCTCCTGCGTATTTTTGAACCCCACCGTTACCGCGTCCACACCGGCATTCCGAAACGCAAACCGCATCGCTGCCTGGCGGTCCTCACGACGCGTAAACGCTCCGGCACCCACCAGCTTCATACTCACCACACCCATGCCCTTGGCCTTCACCTTCTTCACGTGATCCACCACCTCAGAAACATCCCCCGGGTTGTTTCCATCCGCCCAGCTCGGCCCATCCATCCGAACCCCCTTGTGATTCATCCGGATCATCGCAACCTCCAGCCAATCGTCGCTTGGCATCTGCCGCAACGCAGGCAGGCCATGCACGGAAGCCCCACGCGCCACAATCGTCTTCTTCGCCTGCGCCTCCAGAATCCCGTCTTGCCACTGCTTCGTATCGCTGACCCAATCTGCCGTATGCTGCCAGTGCAGCAGCATGATGTCGAAGTACTCCGTCTGCGACGTGCGCCGCATCTCGTCGAAACGCTGCCGAGGATCTGCCCCCGGATCCGTCGTCACCTTGGTCATCAACTGATAGCTCTCCCGCGGAAACGGCTTCAGCGCCTCGCCCAGCATCGCCGGAGTCTGATACGATTCCGCCGTCTCGAAGAACCGAATGCCCCGCTCGTACGCGTACGCGATCAACCGGCTGAACTCTTTCTGTCCCAGCCCAGCCTGCACCGCTCCATTATCTGTACCCGTGCCAAACGCGAGGCGGCTCACCTTCACGCCGCACTTGCCCAGCGTTACTGCATCGGTAGCGGACACCGGGGCCGCATGCAGCGCAGATGTGCCCACGCTAGCCAGGGTTCCGGCAGCAATCGAAGTCTTAAGAAATTCGCGACGGGTGAACGGACTCATGACAGGTCTCCGTTTCAGGCAGAAGGCCTCTGCCATTTGCAAAAATTCTAGCACCCCGCGAGCTTCGCATCGACTTCGACCGCCTCACCCCTGCCGCGCCAGTACGATCGTCATATCGTCCGGCTGCTCCTGCTCCCCAATCCACGCCTTCACCACCTGAAGCGTATCGGCCGCCAACAACGTCAGCGGCTCCGTCCGCCGCTCTCGCACAAACTCCATCAGCCGCTGCTCCCCAAAGTCCTCGCCATTCTTTTCCGGCTCGGTCAGGCCATCCGTATACGCAATGAACAGATCCCCCGTCTCCAACTGCACGGTTGCCTCTTCATACTCCAGCCCATCCAGCAACCCCACCACCGCTCCGCCCACCTCCAGCCGCTGCACGCTGCCATCCTTCGAAATCACCAGCGGGGGGAGATGTCCTCCGTTCGAATACGTCAGCCTCCTCGTCGCCGGATCATACGTCGCCAGAAACAACGTCGCATATCTCGCCGACTGCGTGCTCCGATACAGGTGCGCATTCAACAGCTTCAGCAGCAGTGCCGGAGACACCGGAGCACCCTCCTCATTCACCGCCGCACTGAACGCCCTATCCGCCGAGTGCAGCGCACTCATCAGCAGCGCCGCCGAAATCCCCTTCCCGCTAATATCTCCCAGCGCCAGCGTCACATGCCCGGCCGACTGGCCCTCCGCTCCCATCCCCGGCCCAAAGCTGAAGATAAAATCAAAGTAATCCCCACCCACCGTCCGCGCCGGCAAGCACTCTCCATGCACCTCCAGCGACCCCATGAACGCCGGCGATCTCGGAAACAGCGTCGTCTGCACCTCCTGCGCAATCGCCAGCTCGTTCAGCAGCCGCTCTTTCTCCCGTTGCTGCACCAGAAGCGCGCTCACGCTGGCCGCCATCCCATTAAACGAGTTCGCCAGCGCTGCCAGCTGGTCCTTCCGCTTCACTGGAATCCGATGCTCCAAGTGCCCCGCATCTAGCGCCCGCGTCCCCGTGTACAGCTCCGCCACCGATCGCGTAATCGTCAAGCTCAAGCTCGTCGCCATTGCCAGCGCAAACAACTCCATCAGGGCAAAAAACGCCGCGATTCCAATCAATACCGCCCACACAAACTTGCCCACCTTCACCGATGACGCAAACAGCAGCGCATACAAATACGACGGCCGCGAGATAACCGCAATCATCGCCGTCGGCTTGCTGCCCGTAGCCCACGTCGTCACCGGAAGATTCGCTGGAAACGCAATCGGCGGATCCCCCCACGCATGAAGAGGGCTCGCCAGCGGCGCACTCGAAACCGCGCGAAACTCGTCCCCGTGCGCCGGATGCTTATCCGCCACCACGTTCACATGCACCGGGGCCTCCTCGGAAGCATCTGGGTCGTCGTCCTTGTCCGGCGTCTCCTGCCCCGTATCGACCGTGTCCTGATCCGTATCCGACGTTAATCGCGAGAACCCCTGCCCCAGCAGAATCCGCCCCAGCCCCTTCGCCATCACGTTCAACTCGTCCCGTGTCAGCGGTCGACTCGCCAGCACCACCATCTGACGCCCGTTGCGCGGCGCACTCACCTCCGCGCACAAATACAGCTTCCCCCCAAACGCCACAATTCCCTGAAATCCCGGATGCAGCCACGCCGGCGGCGGCCCGCTCGTCAGAGGCCCCGCGTCTTCCTTCGCCGATACTCCCTCCAGCGGCGCCCACGTCTTTCCCTTCAACTCCATCAGGGAAAGCGGACTGGCATCCTCCACCTCGATACCGACCGAACCGTCTGTACCTCCCAAGACAGAGGTATCGTTCCTTTTGTCTGTACCATTCACAACGGCAGGCGCTTCCTTTTTCTCGACGCTCGCCATCCGCGTCGGCCCGAACACCGCCGCGCTCCCTGCCTGGTCCCGGACCCTCGTCATGCCCTCGGTCAGCCGCGACAGCCCTACATTCGTTGCATACTGTCCTGCCAGCAAATAGCTCGCAATCCCCATCAGCGTCACAAACATCACCAGCGGAGCCAACCCCATCAGCAAGTACGTCAGGATCAGCCGGTTACGAACCCGCCACAACACCCGATACGTAAACCACCGGAACAGCAGGATCAGCAGCAGCGGTGTCATCACCATCCCGCAAATGGCGGTCAACACCGTATCCAACGTCGGCAGCAGATCTGCCCTCAGGGCGATCGCAAACACGCACATCGCCGCAAACAGCACCAGGACGATCTTGCCCACGCGCGTGCGCCGTCCCCACCACGCCTTCCCCTCGCCCCATAGTGTCCGGATGTCCTTAGCCATCTCTCTCCGAGCCATCCCTCACGTGTCCCTCTCGCACCGAGCCGCTGCAACGCAGCCCGCGCCGGGCTCCCGGCAAACATTCTAGTCAAGGGATCTTGCCTCCGAGTGTACTGCAAACGAAGGAGTTCCCACGAACCTCCAGCCATCACCCGCCGCCCTTCTAATCTGCCGCCGAAATCGCATTACCCTCTCTCCAGCTTCCTGCAACTTCCCGCCGCGGAGGTGGCATCCAATCACCAGCATTAACTGTGCGGGCCGTGCTTTGCTAGAACGTCGCTTGGCTCCGTTAAGTTTGTGAGAGGAGCGCTCTCGTGGACCGCGACGCATTGACTTCCCCCTGGCCTTCCGTGTCTGTCACCTCTGCCCCCACTGCGTCCCCCTCGCATACGAGCCCAGCCATTCCATCGCTTCCAGCGATGCTGCACCCGGCCCTCTCCCACCCCGCCGAAGAGCTCCCCATCCAGGATTCGCTCGATCTCTCACTCCTGCAATCCATTGCGGTCTCTCGCCTCGACCGCCATCTCATCGACAAGCTCAACCGCCACCGCCGATCGCAGGTAGCAACGAATTCCTAGCGTCTGGGCTCGCGACTTTGGCTCTCGCGGTTCGAACGTTGCTCCCCATCCAAATCCTCGTCATCTCGACCAATGCACGCAGAGCATAGCGGATAGACAACCGCCTCTGACGTTGCCTATGCCTTTGCCTTTGCTAAGAGCTAAAAGCTAAAAGCCTAAGACCTGGAACCCGCCATCTTCAGCCTCCGAAACGCTCCCCAAACAAACGACCCCAGGTACCACCCATCCAGAAACTTATACGGAGTCTCTCCGGTCGTATAGTGGCCGCACGGCAGCACCTTCGCCACAAAATCGACGCCATGCTTGGCAAAGCTCGTAAGCACCTCACGCGAGTACTTCACCACGAATGTCAGATCATACGGCGCATACACCACAAGGGTTTTTCTGGGCCGATCCCCCTCCCACCGTGATACCCCCGTCGCCGCAAACTCCTCCATAAAACTCATTGGGCTTACCCCCGCAAACATCGCCCGCGTCTGCTCCTGCGTCAGCCCCGCATGCTCAAACGCGCTCTTCACATGACGAGTGCTCTGTCCCGTCCACACCACATCCCCAAACTGCGTACTCGCATGGTTGAACGCGCACACCCTCAGCCGAGGATCCATCGCCGCCGCAATAAACCCATACGCGCTCCCCAAACTCGTCCCCAGCACCCCAAACTGCTCATACCCCTGCGACTCCAGCCAGTCCACGCAGCTCCGAATATCCATCACCGCCTGCCGACAAGCTGCAAGCGTCATCCCCACGTTCGCACTCACCGCATAGTCACTTCGCTCCAACTCCGCCGGCCGCCGAACATCGTGATATGGCTTCGACAGTCTTAGGCACGAGATCCCAAACCGGTTGAACATCTCGCAAAGCACGTTATGCGAAAACGCATCGGCATTCCACTGAGGCATCACAATCATCGCCTGTCTCGGCCGCTGCCCACTGGTTGCCTGTCCACTGTCTACTGTCTCTTTCGCCGGATACCACCGAGCATTCACCGTATCGTTCTCCACATACCCCGACCCCACCGCCGAAGTAAACCGCAGGAACGGCACCTTGCGCAACTCCCCCACCTCCGCACGACGCTTCCACTCCCGCTCCTGCTCCAACGTCTCCGGCCGAACATTCGTCGGATACAACTCCGGAAAATGCTGCTCGATGCGAAAATCCTTCGGCGTCTGGTAATCAAAGAACGCATGCGGATCGGCCACAATGCGCTCATTCAGCGCAATCATCGCCTCCAGCCCGGGCAACTCGCCGCGCTCCACCCGCCCCGCCAAGTCCAGTCCCCCAAAGTCCGCCAGATGCTCGAACCCCCACTCCAACGGCCGTTCCACCCGGTTGCTATCCCGCGTGGTCAGCGCTGTCTCCCACGCATACATCCACTTCGCATAAAGCCGTCCAAGCATCTTCCCAGTCTACCGCCGCCGCCTCACGACTTCCGTGATCTGTTCCCGCCCACACTTCCTCATCTCGACCAAAACCGCGATGCTCTTGCGCACGAATCGCTCACCATTTCGATCGAAGCCGGCGCCTTGCCCCAAACCTCGTCATCTCGACCAGAGGCGGCGTACTTTGCCCCCGTAGTGGAGAGACCCCTGTATTTCGGTCGTTGCCGTTGCTCGTTCTCCGATCCTCAGGCAACGCGCAAGTCTCGAGCAATGCCCCGACCGGTTCTCCTAGCTGACAACTTCCCACCGGACAAGATCATTCTCCACACCACACATCCCTCGACGCCTAATGCCCGTACCCGTCCGCATCCACAGGAACCTTCCCACGAAACAGCCAGTAGACGACTCCAAAATAGAACAACGCCAGGCTAGTGCCGACGCACCACCAGATCAGCCCCACGCGCAGCGTATGTGGGCTGGAGATCGCCTCCGCCAGCGTAAGATCGCGCCCTTGTGTACCAACCGAGGGAAGAAGCACGGGATACAGCCCCGTAACCGCCCCCACCATCATGCTCGCGAGATACGCGCACGATGCAAGGAAAGCCGGCAAACGCGACGTCCTCGACATCGCCCATCGCATCGTCACCACGCTCGCAATCACAGCCAGCGGAACCAGGAACGAGACGGGATGCCCCTTGTAGTTATTCAGCGAAGCCGGCCGCGCCAGCACCGTCGCAGGGATGCCAATCGCCGTCAGCGCTACGGCTGCAAGCCATATCCGGCGAGCAAAGGTAAGCGCACGCCGCTCCAGATCGCCCTCCGTCTTCAGCGCCAGATACAGCGCTCCGTGCAGCGACAGCGCCGCCAGCGCCAGAACGCCGCCAAGCACGGTATACCAATCCAGAATGCCCGGGTTCGGCCCAGTCCGCCAGTTCGTCCAAAGAGGAAGAAAGAAGTAGCCGTCCGCCCCAATCGGCACACCGCGCACAACATTCCCCAGCGCCGCTCCAAAGAAGATCGTCAACAGCACGCTGGAGAAGCTAAATAGCCCGTCGAAAAACGTTCGCCACAGCGGATCAGCCGAGCGCCCGCGCAACTCCACGCTGATACCGCGCAGCATCAGCAGCCACAGCACCATCATCAGCGGAAGATAGAACCCGCTGAACGCGGACGCATACAGCATCGGGAAGGCGAAGAACAGCGTCCCTCCCGCCGCCAGCAGCCATACCTCGTTGCCATCCCACACCGGGCCAATCGATCGCAGCGCCTGGCCGCGTTCTGCTTCAGTGCGAGCGACAAAGAGGTACACAATGCCTACGCCCAGGTCGAACCCATCGAGCACGACATAAGCGGTAAGCATTACCGCGACGATCCAGAACCAGAGAGTGGCCATGAGTGTTGGCTCCTTACGCGGTGAGAGATTGTGTGTGCGCGGCCGAATCCGGCGCGCTCAGTCCGTGCTCAATATGCTTGTAGACAAGAATGATCCACAGCAGCGAGAGCAGTGTATACATGCCCAGGAAGCCAAGCAGCGTAAACAGGCTGTTGCCCGCCCCAACATGGCTCGATGCCCCCGTCGATGTACGAACAAGACCGAAGACCAGCCAAGGCTGCCGCCCGATCTCCGCCGTCATCCATCCCGCAGTCGTCGCCACATAAGGTAGCGGCCAACTCAGCAGCAAACACCACAAAATCCAGCGCGCCGACTCCAGCTTGCCTCGCCACAAATAGAACGCAGCGACGGCCATCAGCAAGCCAAACCAGGTCCCCAGGCCAACCATGATGTGGTAGCTGTAAAACAGCAGCGCCAGCGTCGACGGCCACTGGTCGCGCGGAAAGTGATCCAGGCCTTCCACCTCAGCGCTCGTCGTCCCGTAGATCAGGAAGCTCAGAACCTTGTTCACCCGCAGAGGATTATCGATCGTCTGCGTCTCATAGTCCGGCTGCCCCATCACGATTATCCCAGCGCCCTTCTCCGTATGGAAGAGCCCCTCCATGGCGGCGATCGCCGTTGGCTGATTCTTCGCCATGTACTTGCCGTGCAGATCGCCCGTAGGAAACACCTGCAGCACGCACGATACGATGCCGGCAATAACCCCCAGCTTGAGGAAGATATGTCCGTAAGACCCTTCGCGGCGCTGCAGCACATACAGCGCTCCAACAGCCGCCATCACGAACGACGCCGTCACCACCGCCGCGCACATATTGTGCGCATACTCCAGCCACGCCCATGGATTGAACAGAAGCTGCGTAAAGCTGGACACCTCAAAGACCCCATTCGGCAAAAGCGTGTAACCGACCGGGTGCTGCATCCACGCATTCGTCACGATGATAAAGAAGCCCGAAATCCACGAGCCAACGAAAACCAGCACGGCAGAAAGCCAGTGAAACCCACGCGAGAGTCGCTTCTCGCCAAACAGAAATAGACCCAGAAACGCTGACTCGAGGAAGAACGAGAAGATGCCCTCCATCGCCAGCGGCATGCCAATCACGCCGCCTGTGCGGCGCGAAAACTCGCTCCAATTCGTTCCGAACTGAAACTCCATCGGAATGCCGGTAACCACGCCCAGCAGAAAATTGATGGCGAAGATCTTTGCCCAGAATCGAGCAGCTACGTCGTACTTTGCCTGCTTCTCTGCATCTCGGCTGCGGAGTGCGACCGTCTTCAGCACCACGATCAGCAGCGCCAACCCCATGGTCAGTTGAGGAAACAGGTAGTGGTACGTAATCGTGAAGCCAAATTGAATTCGGTGCAGCGTGAGAGCGTTCAAGCCTGACTCCTGGTGGTACGAGGAGAAGAGTCCTCTGCTAAAACCAGTCTCACACTTTCGCCCTGCTCGCGATAGAGATTGACGTCGATAAACGTGCAACCTTGTCGATAACCAGACAAACCTGGCGTCCCAATCGAGGAGTTCTCTGTCGGTTCCGAGTATCCCAAAAAATTCTTATAGCCCCTTGACAGCAGCTCACTGTTATAGTCAACTACAACAGTAATTTTCTTAGGAGCCCAATTCAATGGACGAGTGGAACGACAGTCAGCCGATCTATCGCCAGCTTCGAGGCCGAGTCGTCGCCATGATCCTCGACGGCCTCCTTCAGGAGGGAGAACCCCTTCCCTCCGTCCGCACCGTTGCCGCCGAAAACCGCGTCAACCCCCTCACCGTCCTCAAGGGCTATCAGGAGCTCGTCGACCAGGGAGTCGTCGAAACTCGCCGCGGCCTCGGCATGTTCATCACCCCCGGAGCCCGCAGCCTCCTCCTCCAGTCCGAGCGCCAGAAGTTCCTCACCGAAGACTGGCCCCACACCCAGGCCACCATCCAGCGCCTCGGCCTCACTCCCCAGGATCTGCTAACCCCCAACCAGCCCCAATCGGAACAGGAGCGCTAACCCCGATGCCCACCACCATCCAAGCCACCGGCCTCCACAAATCCTACGGTTCCTCCGTCGCGCTCAACCGCATTGACCTCAATGTGGCCGAAGGCCGCATCCTCGGCCTCATCGGCCCCAACGGAGCCGGCAAGACGACCCTGCTCAACGCCATCCTCGGCCTCACGTCCTTCCAGGGCACGCTCACCGTCCTCGGCCGCAATCCCTGGACCCAGCGCGACCAGCTCATGAACGACGTTGCCTTCGTAGCCGACGTCGCCGTTCTCCCCCGCTGGATGCGCGTCAGCGACGCCATCGACTTCGTCGCCGGAGTCCATCCCCGCTTCAACCGCGCCAAGGCCGAAGCCTTCCTCGCCCGCACCACCATCAAGCGCACCAGCAAAGTCCGCGAGCTCTCCAAGGGCATGATCGCCCAGCT
>Ga0302319_10004025_pt1 | contig 30353 bp, 21 predicted proteins | sample Bog_T0_2_FD_203319 | JGI IMG/M metagenome (GOLD analysis project Ga0302319, IMG submission 203319) | Peat permafrost microbial communities from Stordalen Mire near Abisko, Sweden - Bog_T0_2 | ecosystem: Environmental > Terrestrial > Soil > Wetlands > Peat | place: Sweden: Abisko, Stordalen Mire... | reverse complement strand
ATTGGTGGCCATACCCGGGCCAAGGCCTGCGCCACTTGAGCCCACTCACCGAAGCCAGCCAAAATAATCATGGGGACGAACGCTGGAAAACTAACTAATCGGGGGCAAGTGTCAAGATACGCCCGGGTTGGAAAGGGTTAGATGAAGCCTATATTCAGACTTCTTTGACAACCCCCCAGTAAACGTCCAGCCGTTTGCCCAGATAAAGCTTCACCGCCTTGACGAGGACTTTGGCCTCGAGTACCTGGCCGGCGGTCGTAAGTTCCTTGAGCGACATGCCGGGGCGGATGGGAAAGGCGTCCTGAGCGATGATGGGGCCTTCGTCGAGGCGCATGGAGACGAAATGGGCGGTCACCCCGGCAATCTTCACGCCGCTCTCATGTGCCTGCCGGTAGGCCTGGGGCCCGGGAAAACTGGGCAGGAGCGAGGGATGGATGTTGATAATCTTGTTTTTATAGCGCCAGACGAAGTTCGGGGAGAGGATTTTCATGAACCGCGCCAGCACCACGAAATCAATCTCATGCTCTTCCAGCAGGGCCAAAGCCCGGGCTTCGGCCCCGGCTCGGTCGTTCCAGTTAAGGGCGACGAAGGGCAGTTTGTGTTTTTTGGCCCGGTCGGCGAAATCACCGTAATTGCCGATGACCAGCGCGGGATTCGCCGTCAGTTTGGCTGCGAGCAGGGCATCGAAACAATGCGTCTCCTTGGTGACCATGATGGCAAACCGTTGTCGGCGGCCGGGCTCGGTCAGGCGCACCTTGATTTCCATGCCCAATTCGCGGGCCAGGGCATCCAGACCGGCGCGCAAGTGGGCGGGGTTGAACACGGTCTTGAACCACGAGGACTGGAGCGTCATGCTGAACTGCCCGCGGGTGACCTGCTCCTCCAAAGCTTCGATATTGGCGTGATGTTCGAAGAGAAAGGACGTCACCCGGGCGATCACGCCGGTTTTGTCCCGTCCGATCACCGTGATGGTGGCGAAGCGTTTCATAAATATATTTTTACAGAAGGACCCCAAGAACACAAAGGGAAAGCGGAATGCCCAAATAAAAGCCATTCTTTCACCACGGATTACGAATGGCCCGGATGGGGTTAATCGGCGTATTTGATGACGACGATGGTTTGGTGGCGATGGCCGGACGAGGGGTCGTTAGGGACGTCGAAGCCGGAGCTGGTGTCGGGGAGGAATTTATCGGTGGTCGTTGCGGGGGCGCCGGGTGGGTTGATGAAGAGGATGGCGTCGCCGCCTTGTTTATGGGCTGCTTCGGCCAGGGCAATTTCCTGCTTGGTGGGGTCGTGGTTGCCGGTGTCGGGCAGGATCCGGCTAAGGCGGAGCGAGTGCCCGGAGGTGCTGCCGGCGATGACGCCGAGGATTTTGTAGCGGTGGCTGGGTTCGCCGTCATCCCAGAATTCAATGCCGTCCACGGTGCGGGGCATGCCGCCCTGACCCTGGAAGACTTCGGTGCCGTGGTAGGCGGTGAATTGGGTGGGGGTGGGGGTGCTGGCACAGCCGGCGGCCAGGAACAGGCCGGAGAGCAGGAGCAAGAATATGTGTCTGGGATTGCCCATTTGGTTGAGGGGAATAATCGTACAGGTTTCAGGTTTTGCAAGGGGATTTGGGGGTGGATATTATGAATTGAAAATTTTTTCGGTGCGGCGGCTTGACAGGGGCGGTGAGTGATATATCAGTATTGGTGTTCTCAAGTTCATTTTGACGTGGTTCAGCCGTGTCGGCGATCGACGGATTAATACATTTTTATGCGCACATGTTTTATCTGGTTGGTGGTGGTGTTGGCGGCGGGACTGGCCGGGCCGGTGCGGGGGCAGGCGGCCGGGCGACCGGCGATCTTTGTGTGCGGGGATTCGACGTCGAAGAATTCGGGGAAGGGGAAGGACGGGGAGGCGCTGGTGGGCTGGGGGACGCCAATCGCAGATTTTTTTGATCTGGCGCGGGCGGTGGTGAAGAATGTGGGGCATGCGGGGCGGTCGAGTCATACGTATTATGACGGGGACTGGCCGAAGGTGTTGCCGCAGATCCAGGCGGGGGATTTTGTATTGCTGGTGTTTGGGATCAATGACGGGTCGACGCCGCCGGGGCTGGGGGAGGACACGGTGATGCAGAAGGGTGTGCCGGTACATACGTATGGATGGTACATGGCGAAGATGGTGACGGATGCGACGGCGAAGGGGGCGCGGGTGTATCTGCTGACGGTGACGACGCGGAACATTTGGTCGAATCCGAAGGTGCGGTTTGTGGATGGAACGCCGACGGGGCCGTTGCCGACGGATTATGATCCGAAGGCGGACCGGATCGAGCGGGGGACATCGAACGGGCGGTTCACGCAGTGGACGAAGGAGCTGGGGGCGAAGTTGCACGTGCCGGTGCTGGACCTGACGGATTTGTGCGCGGACCGGTATGAGGGGATGGGGCGGGCGACGGTGAATGCGTTGTATAGTGATCATAATCACACGTATGCGGCGGGGGCGAAGATCGTGGCAACGGAGATTGTGGCGGGGTTGAAGGCGTTTCCAGACAGTCCGTTTGTGCCGTTGCTCTCGGCGGAGGGTCAGGCAATTCCGACGGCAGAGGCGAAGTATGTGGGTGCAAATGCGATTCCGGCGGGGACGGCGGCGGTGCATTGACGGGCAATTCAACTTTTTAAAACACACGTTATTTCCATGAAAACATTTTTTACACTAATCGTGTTGGGACTATGGGCGGGCGGGTTGACGGCGGCGGAAGTGCCGGCGGCGATGCCGTGGCAGGACCCGACGTTGCCGGTGGCGACGCGGGTGGCGGATTTGATCGGGCGGCTGACGGTGGAGGAGAAGGCGACGTTGCTGGATCATGTGGGGCCGACGTTGACGCGGTTCAATATCCGGGCGGATCAGTGGAACCAGTGTTTGAACGGGGTGCAGTGGGACCGGCCGACGACGTTGTTTCCATCGTGCGTGGCGATGTCGGCGACGTGGGACACGAATCTGGTGCACGGGGTGGCGTCGGCGCTCTCGGATGAGGCGCGGGCGATTTACAACGGGTGGCATTTGGATCCGCAGGCGCCGGGTCAGCACAAGGGGTTGATCTACCGGGATCCGGTGATCAACATCGAGCGGAATCCGTATTGGGGGCGGAATCATGAGTCGTGGGGTGAGGATCCGTATTTGACGGGGCGGATGGGGGTGAGTTATGTGCGGGGTTTGCAGGGGGATGATCCGCATTATCTGAAGATCGGGGCGACGTTGAAGCATTTCGCGGTGAACAATGTGGAGACGGACCGGCAGAAGTTGAATGCGGTGGTATCGGAACGGATGTTGCGGGAGTATTTTCTGCCGCATTTCGAGGCGTGCGTGGAGGAGGGCGGGGCGGTGTCGTTGATGGCGAGTTATAATGCGATCAATGGAACGCCGAACAACATCAATCACTGGCTGTTGACGGACGTGTTGAAGGGGGAATGGGGGCACACGGGGTTCGTGGTGTCGGATCTGGGCGGGGTGCGGACAATGGTGGAGGGGCATGAGAAGAAGCAGATGACGTATGAGGATGCGGTGGCGCAGAGTTTGATGGCGGGATGCGATTTCTCGGACAAGGAGTTCATGGATAATATTCCGGCGGCGGTGCGGGACGGGAAGTTGTCCGCGGCGCGGCTGGATGATGCGGTGGCGCGGGTGTTGACGGTGCGGATGCGGCTGGGGGATTTTGATCCGTTTGAGCGGGTACCGTACAGTCGGATTCCGTTATCGGTGATCAACAGCGCGGCGAACCGGGCGGTGGCGCTGAAGACGGCGGAGGAATCGATTGTGTTGTTGCAGAACCGGAGCGGGTTGTTGCCGCTGGACAAGGGGGCGCTGATGCGGATCGCGGTGATCGGGCCGCTGGCGAACCGGATCATCCTGAATAATTACAATGGGAAGGCGGGAGCGACGGTGACGGCGCTGGCAGGGATCCAGGCGGCGGTGGGACCGGGGACGGTGGTGGATTATGTGCTGGGCGGTCTGGTGGGAGGCGACACGACGGGCCGGTGGAAGGCGGAGGCGGCGGAGGCGGCGGCGAATCCGGCGGCGGAGTTGGCCAAGGCGGTGGCGGCGGCGCGGTCGGCGGATGTGGCGGTAGTCTTTGTGGGGACGACGGCGGCGGTGGAGCAGGAGGCGCGGGACCGGAAGACGCTGGGACTGACGGGGTCGCAGGAAGATTTGATCGAGGCGGTGCATGCCGCGAATCCGCGGACGGTGGTGGTGGAGATGAGCGCGGGGCCGTTGACAGTGCCGTGGGTGGCGCAGCATGTGCCGGCGTTGTTGCAGGCGTGGTGGGGCGGCGAGGAGGGCGGCCAGGCAGTGGCGGAAGTTTTATTTGGCGCGGTGAATCCGGCGGGGCGGCTGCCGGCGACGGTGTACGCCTCGGAGGCGCAGGTGCCGCCGGTGGATGAGTATGACATCACGAAGGGTTTTACTTACATGTATCTGAACGGGGATCCGCTGTTTGCGTTCGGGCACGGACTGAGCTACACGACGTTTCAATACGGGAATTTGAAGATGTCGGCGGATAATATGGGGGTGACCGGACAGGTGAGCGTGAGCGCGGCGGTGACAAACACGGGCAGCCGGGCGGGGGATGAGGTCGTACAATTGTATGTCCACCAAGAGAAGAGCAGCCTGAAGCTGCCAGCGAAGATGTTGCGAGGGTTCGCGCGGATCAGTTTGCAGCCAGGGGAGACGCAGACGGTGACGTTCCCGCTGCCGGCGGGGCGGCTGGCGCATTGGGACGTGGGGACGCATGCGTTCGTGGTGGATCCCGGAACGTTTGATGTGCTGGTGGGCGCGGCGTCCGATGACATCCGGCTGACGGGGCGGCTGGAAGTGCAATAACGGCGGCAATAGCTGTGGCTTGCAGTGAGGTGCGGGTAATGGGTAGCCTGCGGCCATGATTCCCCAATTACTGACGGCGGTTCGATGGGCTCGGCGGCTGGCATTGCTGGCATTGCTCGCGGCGCCCGATTTGCTGGCGCAGACGGTGGCGTCGTGGGGGGATCAGCGGAACGGGACTTACCGGAACCCGGTGTTGCCGGCGGATTACAGCGACATTGATTGCATCCGGGTGGGGGATGACTACTACGCGATGTCGTCGACGTTTCAATTTTCGCCGGGGGTGGTGATCCTGCATTCGCGCGACCTGGTGAACTGGATGATCGCGGGGCATGCGGTGGCGGACCTGACGGAGATCGGGCCGGAGATGAACTGGGACCGGATGAGCAGCTACGGCCGGGGTGTGTGGGCGGGGTCGCTGGGTTATCATGCGGGGCGATTCGAGGTGTATTTCGGGACGCCGGACGAAGGGTATTTCATGACGACGGCTACGAATGTGGCGGGGCCATGGGCACATTTGCATGCGGTGCTGCGGGGGGCGGGCTGGGATGATTGCGGTGCGTTCTGGGATGACGACGGGCAGGGGTATCTGGTGGGCTCGTGTTTCAAGGCGGGTTATCAAATTCATTTGTGGAAGCTGACGCCGGACGGGCGGGATCTGGTGCAGGATTCTGACCGCGTGATTTATCAATCCAAGGGCAGCGAGGCGAACAAACTCTATAAAATCAACGGGGTGTATTATCACTTTTTCAGCGAGGTGCATCCGGAGGGGCGGGTGATCATGATGCAGCGGGCGAATTCACTGGCGGGGCTGGTGCCGGGGGCGGAGAAGCAGCAGCTCAAGCACGCGGACCGGGCGGCGCAACAACCGAACCAGGGCGGGCTGGTGGCGGGGCCGGACGGCCGGTGGTATTTCTACACTCATCACGGGGACGGGACATGGGCGGGGCGGGTGGACAGTCTGCTGCCGGTGACATGGCGCGCGGGCTGGCCGATCATCGGGGTGGTGGGGGCGGATGGAATCGGGAGCATGGTGTGGTCGGGGCGGATGCCGGGGGCGGGGTCGCCGGTGGTGACGCCGCAGAGCAGTGATGAGTTTGCGACGGCGGAGCTGGGGCCGCAGTGGGAGTGGAATTATCAACCGCGCGCGGCGGAGTGGTCGTTGACGGAACGGCCGGGCTGGCTGCGGCTGCATGCGTTCCGGCCGCTGGCACCGGACGATTTGTTGAAGGCGGGGAATACGCTGACGCAGCGGGTGTTTCGCGCGGCGACGAATGAGGTGTTGGTGAAGCTGGATTTGGGTGGGTTGGTGGATGGGCAATCGGCGGGGCTGTGTCATTTTTCCAAGACGTGGTCAACGTTCGGCGTGCGGCAGACGGGCGCAGTGCGAACCTTGGTGGAGGTGGATCGCGGGCAGGTGGAACGGGGGCCGGGGCTGACGGGGAACCTGCTTTGGCTGAGGTCGGCCTGGGGGCCGGACGGCTTGAGCCGTTATTCATACAGTTTGGATGGACAGACGTTCACGGATTTCGGCACGCCATATCAGTTGGGCTGGGGTTATTACCGGGGGGATCGGGTGGGGATATACAGTTACAACTCGCAGGCGGACGCGGGTTATCTGGACGTGGATTATTTCCACTACGATTATGCGGGCATGGCGAATTAGAGCTGCCACATAAAACAGCCGCACGGTGTTGCTATCCGTGCGCTAAACTTTCTTGCCGGCCATGAGTTTCTCGATGTCCGCGATCTCGATGGGGATGTGGGCCATCAAATCCACCGGGCCAGTTTCGGTGACGAGGACGTCATTTTCCAAGCGGATGCCGAGGCCTTCCTCGGGGATGTAAATGGCGGGCTCGACGGTCATGACCCAGCCGGCCTGGAGAGGTTGCGCGACGGGGGAGACGTCATGGACATCCAAGCCGAGGGGATGGCCGACGCCGTGCATGAAATATTTTTTGAGGGCGGGACGGCCGGGGTCCTGCGCCTTGATCTGGCGCGGGGTGAGGAGGTCGAGGCCGAGGAGTTCGACCTGGATGAGCTGTTCGGCCTCGCGCTGCCAGTCCTTGAGGAGACGGCCGGCAACCAGGCCCTGGATGCTTTGGCGAAGAACGCGGAGGACGGCCGCGTAAACTTGTTTTTGGCGCCGGGTGAATTTGCCGCTCACGGGCAGGGTGCGGGTGAGGTCGGAGTTGTAATTGGCATAACTGGCGGCGACATCGAGGAGGAGCAGATCGCCGGCGCGGCAAACCTGGTCGTTGGCGACGTAGTGGAGGACGCAGGCGTTGGGGCCGCCGGCGATGATGGGGGCATAGGCGAAATCGCCGCCGCGACGGATGAATTCATGGGCGAACTCGGCCTCGAGCTCGGTCTCGGTGACGCCGGGTTTCAGGTAACGGGCGACCCTGTGGAAGCCGGCGGCGGTGATGTCGCAGGCGGCGCGAAGCAGGCGGATTTCCTCGGGGGATTTTACCGGGCGGAGGGTGTGGAGCAGCGGTGCGAGGCGGCGGTAATTATGGAGCGGGTAGACGGCCTTGGTGCGACGGATGAAGCGGGCGGAGCGGGTTTCCACTGCAATGTCGGCGCGGGGATGTTCATTGGAGTTGAGCCAGATGTGTTCGCTTTCGCACGTGAGCCGGTGGAAGAGGGGGCGGAATTCCGACAGCCATTTGACGGTCCGGATGCCGGTGGCCCGGCGGGCTTCGTCCTGGGTGAGTTTGCGGCCCTCCCAGATGGCGATCTGGTCGTTGGTCTCGCGCAGAAACAAAATCTCGCGCAAACTTTCATCGGCGGCATCCGGACAGAGGAGCAGGATGGTCTCCTCCTGGTCGACGCCGGTGAGGTAAAAGAGGTCGGAATTTTGGCGGAAGCGGAACGAGCCGTCGGCGTTGGTGGGCTGGAGGTCGTTGCCATGCAGCACGGCGAGCGAGCCGGGCGGCAGCAGTTTTTTAAGCCGGTCGCGGTTGAGGCGGAACAGGTTCGGGTCAATGGGGCCATAACGCATAAATAAAGGGGGCCGGATACCAGCCGCCGCCCCTTTGCTTAACTTATCACCGGGGCCTAAGCAATGATTTCCGCAGGAGGATTATTTCTGCGCCGGACGCGCTCAGGGCATCGGTGCGGGAAGCAGTTCTTCCAAGGATAAGATTTTGAAGTTCTTTTTTTGCAGGACCAGAATGGCGGTGTCCGGGTCGTTGAAGCAGAAGAGAATGACCGTGTGGCCGGGCCGATTTTTTGGGACGGCGTAGACGTATTCGACGGTGACGCCGGCCTTTTCGACCACGTCCAAAACTTTCACGATTCCACCGGGCTGATCAACCACTTGGATCGCCACCAGGTCGACGACCTTGACGGCAAAGCCGTATTTTTCGAGCAGATTAATGGCCTGTCCCCAATCGCGCATGACCAGACGCAGAACGCCGAACTGGCTGGAGTCGGCGACGGACAGTGTCAAAATATTGAGCTCAGCCTGCGCCAGCAATCGCAAGGGGCGGTTCAAGGCCCCCGGCCGATTTTCCAGAAACAAGGATAGTTGCTTAATTTTCATAATACACCGATGAGCTTATTTTCTGAAGTCCACACTATCAAATGGCGACAGCCTTTGGCCATCCGCCACCTTGGTAGTGATGACCTACATTGAAATGTGCCATATCGGGCAGAAAATGCCTGTCTAATTTTGTCATGAACCAAACATATTTTGCTATATTGCGATCAAAAGATGCCTCTCCGGGCCGGGCCGGCCGGCGGAATATTCTCCGATTACCTTGTGGCTGAGGCTTTTGGCATGGTTTTTCATGCTCGCAAAGGTTTTGCTCCGCCGCCATCAATGCCATTGAGGCGTTTTCTGACGGAGGTGAAAATTCATGCCGGCCACCTGACTTTGGGTAAGCAGCACTTGCCGGTCCGATGACTTGGGCCCTGCCAAACGCCTTGCGCCGGCGCTTTGTTTATAGCCTTTAAAGAAATACTGTGGCCGTGCTGAGCGAGGATTTTTGATTTTTGGCGAGGCTTTGGCGAAGGAGCATGTCCGCAGTGACCTGCGACTGAGCTGAAACGAAGCCAAAAATAAAAAAAGACCGCTCCGTTTACGGTTTCGACAGCATGGCTACAGTATTTCTTTAAAGGCTCTAGATAGGGTAAGACCCCATGGCGGTTTTTCAACTCATTGCATAGAGTTGCCTTAGAAATGGATGGGGAATGAATTTCCATCCAGAACAAACCAAAACCTTATGACTCTATTATTATCTCCTTTTATTGGCAGTGCGATCTGGATTGGTGGCGGGGGCGGTCTTTTGCTTGTCATCATCATCGTGGTGCTGATACTCCGCTGAAGCCCGGGGCGAGGCTGTAGAAGCCCGAACAAAATTGTTCCGCGAATTTTACGCCGGCACTTTGGATAACACCCAAGTTTGCTGTGGGCGGCTATTCATTTATTTAGCTCCATTTTTGACACGAAAAAATAAAATGGCGGCGCATGTCATCATGAAAATATTATTTGTCTTAACCTCGCGCAGTGAATTGGGCGACACTGGCAAGAAAACCGGTTTCTGGGTGGAGGAGTTTGCGGCGCCGTATTTTGAACTGGCGGATGCCGGCGCGGAAATCACCCTGGCTTCGCCCAAAGGCGGACAGCCGCCGATTGATCCCAGCAGCGAACTGCCCGGGGCACAAACCAAATCAACCCACCGTTTCGACCAGGACGAACCGCTCAAACAAAAATTGGCGCATACGTTGAAATTAAGTGACGTCAAGGCATCTGATTTTGATGCGGTGTTTTATCCGGGCGGGCACGGACCCTTGTGGGATCTGGTCAAGGACACGAATTCCATCGCGTTGTTCGAAGCCTTTCAGCGACAGGGAAAACCCATGGCCCTGGTTTGTCATGCGCCCTGCGCCTTGCTCAATGTCAAATTGGCCAATGGTGATACGATGATCAAAGGCAAGCACGTGACCGGTTCCTCGGACACCGAGGAGGCGGCCGTGAAGCTGACCAAAGTGGTGCCATTTCTGTTAGAAGATGAGTTGAAAAAAGCGGGCGGGCATTACAGCAAAGGGCCGGATTGGGGAGTTTATGTGCAAACGACCGGATTGCTGATCACGGGTCAAAATCCCGCCTCCTCCGCCGAAGCGGCCAAGGCTTTGCTGAAACTGCTAAAAAAATGAGGCTCCAAGGAATGCTGGCAGGCTTGCCAGGCCATTTTGCCCAGGCCATGAAAGCGAACCCAGTATCGGCCCGCCGGCCCAAAAAGCCGGCACTAGGCATGGATCTGGAAATTACCAGAGCGGCAGAGCCCCATTCTTTCCCTGTCATCGCCATGGCGGCTTCGGTGGGCGGCTTGAAGGCTTTGTCCGTTATTCTGGGCGGCTTGCCGGCGGATTTTCCGGCGGCCATTGCCATCGTGATGCACGTGGCTCCGGACCACAAAAGCCTGCTGACGGAGATTCTGAAATGCCGCACGGATCTGCAAGTCACCGAGGCTCACAACGGCGACGTGCTCGTTCCCGCCAAGGTCTTTGTCGCACCGCCCAACCATCATTTATTCGTAGTCAAAGGCAATCACCTGAAGCTGTCTTCCTCGCACGCCGAAAAAATTCATTTCGCCCGGCCATCCGCCGAGCCGTTGTTTGCCTCGGTGGCGGAGGTCTATGGTAAAAACGCCATTGCGGTGGTGCTCACCGGGGGCGATGGGGACGGCTCCTTCGGCGTGCAAATCATCAAGGACAAGGGCGGCACGGTGATTGCTCAAGACCAGCCCACGTCGGAAAATTTCAGCATGCCGGAAACCTCCATCCAGACCGGCGATGTGGATTTTATCCTGCCGCTGGACCAGATAGCATCCAAGTTGATCGCCCTGGTCCGGACGGTCAATCCGCCAAAGAAACATCGGGCGATGGCCTCAAAAAAGTGATGATCTGACCGCTGAAAATATTGTGCGGCCATGCTTTGCAGCCGGAATCGAAGCTGTCATACTCAAGCACAGCAACCAATAAGTGCATGAAAAAGAAAGCTTCACCGGCCCGCGCAGCCAAAACTCCGTCCAAGACAATCCCCCGGCAAGTCGCTGTCGCCCCCGTGAAGGCCGCATTTCCAATCATCGGGATTGGTGCGTCCGCCGGCGGACTCGAAGCCCTGGAACAATTTTTGAAAAATGTGCCGGCCGGCAGCGGCATGGCCTACATCATCATTCAGCATCTGGATCCGACGCGCAAAGGCGTCATGTCCGAACTGCTCCAGCGGGCCACGAGCATGCAGGTGGTCCAGGTCAAGGACCGCACCCAGGTGCGGCCGGATTGCGTTTATGTGATTCCGCCGAACAAAGACATGTCACTGTTGCATGGGGTGCTGCATTTGCTGGCACCGGTAGCTCCGCGCGGGTTGCGCCTGCCGATTGATTTTTTCCTCCGGTCGCTGGCCCAGGACCAGCAGGAGCACAGCATCGGGGTGATCCTTTCGGGCATGGGTTCCGATGGCACGCTGGGGGTACGGGCGATCAAAGAGGCGGCGGGCGTGGTGCTGGTGCAGGAGCCGGCAACCGCGAAATTCGACTCCATGCCCCGCAGCGCGATTGAGGCCGGGCTGGCGGACATCGTGGCCCCGGCGGACGAGCTGCCGGTGAAAGTTCTGGCCTATCTACAACGCACACCGCACATCGTGCGGACGGAGGAAGCGCTGGATGCCCGGGCGCACAGCGCCCTGGAAAAAGTGGTGGTCCTGCTGCGCGCCCACACCGACAACGATTTTTCCTTTTACAAAAGAAACACGCTTTACCGCCGGATTGAGCGCCGCATGGGCATTCATCAGATCAGCAAGATGCCGGCGTATGTCCGCTACCTGCAGGAGAATTCGCACGAGCTGAATCTGCTGTTCAAGGAACTGCTGATTGGCGTGACGAATTTTTTCCGCGACCCCGCGGCGTGGGAACAGTTGCGCACCCAGGCCATTCCTGCGCTGCTGGCGGATCGCCCGCCCGGTCAGACATTGCGCGCCTGGGTGCCTGGTTGTTCCACCGGCGAAGAGGCTTATTCACTGGCCATTGTGCTCAAGGAAGCCCTCGATGAACGCAAACCCAAGGGGAAACTCCTGATCCAAGTTTTCGCCACCGATCTGGACAAGGACGCGATTGAAAAGGCCCGGCAGGGTGTCTTTCCTTTCAATATCTCCGCCGATGTTTCGGAAGCACGGCTGAAGCGGTTCTTCACCAAGGAGGAACGCGGCTACCGGGTGCGCAAGGAGATCCGTGAGCTGGTGATTTTTGCGCCCCAGAATCTTATCCTGGAACCGCCCTTTACCAAGCTGGACATCCTGAGCTGCCGCAACCTGCTGATCTACCTGACGGCCGAGGTGCAGAAGAAACTGATTCCACTGTTTCACTACAGCCTTAATCCCGGCGGGATTTTATTTCAAGGCAGCGCGGAGACGATTGGCGATTTCACCAAATTGTTCACGCCCTTGGCCGGCAAATCACGGATCTTTCGGCGGACGGAATCCATCCTGCGGCCGGAACAAATCGTTTGTCCTTCTTCCTTCAGCGCCGGGCCGCCCGTGAGCGGCGAAGTTCGTTTGGCCGTCAAACCACCCACCAGCCTGCAGTCGCTGGCGGATGAACTGGTGTTGCAACGCTATGCTCCGCCCGCCGTGCTGACCAATGACATGGGTGATATTTTTTACGTCAACGGCCGGACCGGCAAATATCTGGAGCCGGCGGCGGGCAAGGCCAACTGGAACCTTTTCGCCATGGCCCGCGAAGGGCTGCGCTATGAACTCACGCGCGCCTTTGCGGAAGCGCTCCGCCAAAAAGAAAGCGTTTTGCTGCATGGCCTCAAAGTGGGGACCAATGGCGGCGCCCAGCATGTGGATATAAGCATTCAACGCCTCACTGAACCTGAGTCCTTGCAGGGTTTGGTCATGATCGTTTTCACCGACATCGTGGCGCCCACGGTCGCCAATGCCTCCGGCCGGTCCGCCAAGTCGCCCGCCCGCAGCCCCCGGCTGGCGGAACTGAAGCAGGAACTGTTGCAGGTGCGTGGCGAGGCGCGGGCCACCCATGAAGAGATGCAGACTTCGCAGGAGGAGCTCCGGTCGGCCAATGAAGAATTGCAATCTACGAATGAGGAATTGCAGTCCACCAACGAGGAGCTCACCACCTCGAAGGAGGAGATGCAATCCATGAACGAGGAGCTTCAGACCGTCAACACGGAGCTGCAGGCCAAGGTGGAAGAACTGTCGCGGGCCAGCAACGACATGAAAAACCTGCTCGACAGCACAGATATCGCCACCCTCTTCTTGGACAAGGAACTCAACGTACGGCGGTTCACGCCACAAACGACGAAAATCATCAAGCTCATCGCGGGAGATGCCGGGCGGCCCATCACCGACCTCGCCTCGGAACTGTGCTACCCGGAGCTGTCCGACGATGCGCGGGAGGTGCTGCGAAAACTGGCCGCCGTGGAGAAACCGATCGGCACCCGCGATGGCCGCTGGTTCACCGTGCGCATCATGCCCTATCGCACCCAGGATGACCGGATTGACGGCGTAGTGATCACCTTTGCGAACATCACCGGGTCCAAGACGCTGGAGGCCAAATTGCGAAAAAATCAATCCCTCTTGGAACAGCACGTCACCAAACAATCAACCGAGTTGAGGCGGAGGCAGCGCAAAGCCAGGCCGTAACTGTTGCCTGGCAACTCTCTCTGCCATGAATATCAAACCGCCCGCCGCCGACCAACCCGCCCAACTACGCCGCCGCGCCGAAGCCCGGTTGCGTGCGCAGCCGGGAAACCTGCGGTCCACCGCAGCGGTTCCAAAGTCCGACGCCGATGCCAAACGGTTGCTCCACGAATTGCAGGTCCATCAGATTGAGCTGGAGATGCAGAACGCCGAGCTGCGGCAAGCCCGGGATGAACTGGAGCTGGCGCTCGATAATTTCACCGACCTCTACGATTTCGCGCCCAGCGGATATTTCACCCTCGCTCCGGGGGGCGTCATCCTGCAGGCCAACCTGACCGGGGCGACGCTGGTCGGAATCGAACGTTCCCGTTTGGTGGGCCAGTCTTTTGGGCAGCTTGTTTCCGCCGGGTTCCGTCCGGCTTTCAGTGACTTTCTGGAACAAGTTTTGGTCGGCCAGACCAAACAAGCCGGTGATTTTGAGCTGGCCTGCCAGGGCCAGCCGTCCCGCTTTGTGAACATCGAAGCCCAATGCCTGCTCAACGGACAGGAATGTCGCGCCGCCGTGGTGGACATCACCGCCCGCAAAACTGCGGAGACCGCCCGGTGCCGCCTGGAGGTGATGACCGCCTCCAACCGGAAGTTGGAGCAGGAAATTATCCAGCGCAAACTGCTGGAGCAGGCCCTCAAAACCAGCGAGCAACAATTGCGGCAATTGTCCCACAAAATTCTGCTCACCCAGGAAGCGGAACGAAAGCGCATCAGCCGTAAACTGCATGATACCGTGCTTCAAACGCTGGTGGGCATCAGTGTCCATCTGACCTCCTTGAGCCCGAAGCCGGCGGACAATCCCACGAGCCTCCGCCGGAAAATTGCGCAGACGCAACTGCTCGTGGAAAAATCACTCGCCATGGTGCATCGGTTCGCCGTGGAACTGCGGCCGACAGTTTTGGATGATTTGGGGCTGATTCCCGCGCTCCACACCTTCCTGAAGGATTTCATGAAGCGGACGGGCGTAAGGGCAAGTTTAACGGCTTATTCGGCCGTCAACCAACTGCCCCCCGATCAGCGTGTCGTCCTGTATCGCGTCGCCCTTGAGGCCCTTAACAACGTGGCCATTCATGCGCAGGCCGGCACGGTGGAAGTTCAAATTAAAAAGCTGCCGGACTGGATTTGCCTGACGATAACCGACGACGGCAAAGCCTTTGATGTGCAGCGTGTCCTCCGCACGAAAGGAAACGGCCGGTTGGGATTGCTCGGCATGCGGGAACAATTGCAGATGATTGGTGGCCGGTTCTCGATCAAATCCACCCCCGGTCATGGCACCACCGTAACCGCCCGGATTCCAGTCAGCCCCGAAATCACGGAAAAGGCTGTGAAAGCAGGCGGCCGGAAATGAACGGTTAACCAGACCCAATCAACCACTTGCAAAAACCCCGTCATGATTGGTAACCTCAACCATGCTCGCAAAGGTTTGCTCCGCCGCCGTCAATGGCATTGAGGCGTATCCGGTGGAGGTGGAAGTGAATGCCGGCTACGGGGACACGCTCGTGATTCTCCTGGGCCTGCCGGATGCCGCCGTGAAGGAATCGCGCGATCGCGTTTCCACCGCGCTGACCAATTCGGGCTTCAAATTCCCCATGGGGCGCACCACCATCAATCTCGCCCCCGCGGATGTTAAAAAAGAAGGACCCAGCTTTGACCTGCCCATCGCATTGGGCATACTGGCCGCCAGCGAACAACTCGAAACCGACCAGCTCGACAACTTTGTCGTGGTCGGCGAACTCGCCCTGAGCGGCGCCATCCGCTCCTGCCGGGGTATTCTGCCCATCGCCCTCCAGGCCCGGGCCAGCGGCAAAACCGGCATTCTGGTGCCCGAGGAAAATGCGGCCGAAGCCGCCGTGGTGGAGGGGCTGCTAGTCATTCCGGTGCCCAACCTCCGCGCCGCCGCGCAATTTCTGGAAGGCGAGATCAAAATCGCCCCGGCCCGGGTGGACCTCGCCCGGATTTTCGCCCAGAATCAGACGGACGATCTGGATTTTGCCGAAGTCAAAGGTCAGGAAAGCGTCAAACGCGCGCTGGAGATCGCCGCCGCCGGCGGCCATAACGTGCTGCTCATCGGCCCGCCCGGCACGGGCAAATCCATGCTGGCCAAACGGCTCCCTGGCATTTTGCCGCCGCTCACCCTGGATGAAGCGCTGGAGACCACCAAAATCCATAGCATCGTCGGCCTGCTCGCGCCCGGCCAGGCGCTGGTCACCCGACGTCCGTTCCGCACACCGCACCATACCGCCTCCGATGCTGGTCTGCTGGGCGGCAACATCAATCCCACCCCCGGCGAAATTTCCCTGGCGCATCACGGCATTTTATTTTTGGACGAACTGCCGGAGTTCAAGCGCAGCGTCTTGGAAACCATGCGCCAACCATTGGAGGAAGGCAAGGTGACGATCTCCCGTGCCGCCGGCACGATGACCTTCCCCTCCGAATTTATGTTGGTGGCCGCCATGAACCCCACGCCGGATGGCAAAATGCCCGGGGAGTCCCGCAGTTCCCCGCGCGAAATTCAAAATTACCTCGGCCGCATCTCCGGTCCCCTGCTCGACCGGATTGATCTGCACGTGGAGGTGCCGCCGGTGAAATTCCGCGAGATGACCGGTGACCGCACGGGCGAAACGAGCGCGGACATCCGCGCCCGGGTGGTGGCCGCCCGGCAACGGCAGATCACGCGGTTCCAGGACAAGCCCAAAATCACCTGCAACGCCCGCATGGGACCGAAGGAGCTCAAAACCCACTGCCGGCTGGATGAGAGCACGATGGAACTGCTAAAAATGGCGATGACGGATTTGAATTTGAGCGCCCGCGCCTATGACCGTATATTAAAATTGGCCCGCACCATCGCCGATCTGGCGGCGGCGGAAAACATCACCGGCGAACATATTTCGGAGGCGATCCAGTACCGTTCGCTCGACCGGCAGTTGTGGACGTGATTGTTTATACCCGGCGGCTTCGGGGCGGGTCACACCCTCGTTTTTCCCCCTTCATTTGCTGACGATTACCTGGCCGACGGAGCGCCGTTTGCAATTTCAACCGGGCGTGTACGGGCACGCCACTTTTGCTGCGATTCAAATGTCCGGTAGGGAAACACCCAATGGCAGAATTTATGCTTGCCGGACTATTGTCGTTGCATGAATCTGAAATTTACCCATAAAAAGTCAGGCAGCTCCCACTGGCCGCGATTCATCACTGGAATCGCATTGGCGGTGTTTTTCGTCCACCAATCCGCCCGGGCCGTACAATCGCCGGTCAACCTGGGAACGGTGGGCAATTATGTGATTCTCGCCGAATGCGGAATCTCCACGGTGCCGACCTCGGCGATCACGGGAAATATTGGCGTAAGCCCGATTGACGCGACGGCCATCACAGGATTTGCCTTGAACCTGACCTCCGGCAGCCCCTTTGCCACCTCGACCCAGGTCACCGGGAATGTTTACGCACCCAATTATGCGGCCCCCACCCCGGCCAGCCTGACCATGGCCATTGGCGACATGCAAACCGCCTACACTGACGCCGCCGGACGAACTTTGCCCGATTTCACCGAACTGGGCATGGGGCAGATCGGCGGGCTGACGCTGGCTCCGGGGCTTTACAAGTGGAGTTCCGATGTTTTGATATCCTCCGATGTCACGCTCGACGGCGGCCCCGATGACGTCTGGATCTTTTAGGTAGCGGGAAAAATCACCCAGGCCAACGGCACGCAGATTCTTCTGGCGGGAGGCGCCCGGGCGGCAAACATCTTCTGGCAGGCCTTCGGTGAGGTCACGCTGGGAACGACCGCTCACTTTGAGGGAATCATCCTGACCCAAACCGCCATCAGTCTTGGTGCCGGCGCGTCGGCGAACGGCCGGTTGCTGGCGCAAACGGCGGTGACGCTGGACGCCAATGCCGTGACGGCCCCGGCGGCTTCCACAACACCCACGTTGGTATCGGCCCTCCAGATCACCGGTCCCTTCGTGTACGCAATCGGGCAGACCCTCAATTCCGGGACCCAGACCATGAAGGTTCTCATGTCCGGCAGCACGCAATTCTATCGCATCCTGTCCAGGACTGCGGCGACCATCACCAACCTCACCATCTCCGGCGGCAACGTGGTGATAACCTACCAATAAACCCCGGCGGCCGGGGCTTGAGCCAAACCATCACTGGCGACCATGAACAGATCATTGCCAGCTCCCGTTCACGGGCCTTGGATGAGGAAGAAGTACTGCGGTTGATTGGAGTTCAGCACGTTGGTGAAATTGAAATTACCGGATTGGTCAAACTGGTTCGTGAGCAGCCGGGTCCAGTTGCTCGCCGGACTGGTTAGATTCGTCGCACCGAGCAGATAAAAATTCGCTTGGGCCACCCCACCCGTGCCGAAAAATATTAACGTATTCACCGATATGGCCGCCGACGCGATGTACGGCTGGGCGGTCACCACCACTGACAACGTGCCGCTGGTGGCCAGTCCGTTGGTGTTCCAACCCAGCCCGGCGGGCAATCCGGGCAACACCAGGCTGGCGAACCTGCCGGCATAACCGGCGGCATTGAACAGCGTGAAACTCTCGCCGGCGGCCAGCGGGACCGGACCGAGATTCGTCACGATCAACGTGCCGCCGTTGGTTAGGACGCCCAGGACTTTGACAAGGTTGTTGGTCAACGGCGAGGTGCTGATTTCAAAATAATTGGTGCTGCCGGCGGCCAAGGACAGCGAACCACCAAAGGTCAACGTGCCGCTGGCCGCACCGGCGGTCAACGTGCCGCCGTTCTGCACCACGGCCGGGCCATTGATCAGACCGGTTCCGCCAAGGGTGCCGCCATTGGCAACGGTCACCGCACTGCCGGCCGCCAGCGTGCCATTGACCCACAATGTTCCCCTGCCGACCAAGGTCGCCCCGATATACGTGTTCGCGCCGGTCAACATGAGCCCGCCCGCGCCGATCTTGGTCAGACCCCCGCTGCCGGATAAAACACCGCCGAGCGATATAGTGTGGGCGTTGCCCGCCCCGTCCGCCGACTGAATGGTGGTGGTGCCCGTCAGCGTGATGGGCGCCGGGGAGGTCCAGTTGGTCAGGGTGCCCAGCGTAGCGGTCCCGGCGGTGGCGACGACATTGGCGCCAGGTTGATTGAGGATCAGTCCGCCGCCGCCCAGATAAAGCGTTGCGCCGCCACCCAAGATAAGTTTGCTTGTGATGGTGGCGGAGTTGATGGCATTCAAGGTGACGCCCGTCAGCATGGCCACCGAACCGGCTCCGGTGATCGAAGCGATGCTGGTCGCACCTGCAGTGGCCGAATTATTTCCCAGCAACAGTCCGTCCGTCCCCAAATACGTCAGTGTGCCGCCGGTCATGGTCAGGGCGCCATTGCCCACGCCCGCAGCGATTTTAAACGCGCCGTTCGAGGAGGCGGTGCCCACCGTCAGCGAACCGCCGTTCAGATTGATGTCCGAAGATCTTGTACCCACGCTGGAATCGGCCAGCAGACTGGTGGCCGTGACGGTGCCGCCATTGATGATCAATCCGGCGGCCGTGTTCTGGGTGGTGTTGGCCCCGGCATCGCGGTCCAGGGTGACCGCCCCCAAGGCCACCGTCCCTGTGGTGTTGATGGTAAGACTGCCACCTGTGTTCGAAGAAGAACCATTTTTGACAGTGGCAAAAACGGCCGAGCCGGAACCGGTGATGTTGGCACCTGCCCCGGTTTCGTTCCCTTGCACCCCCAGATTCACCGTCCCGGCAGTGGCCGTGCCGCCCGAGAGATTCAGCGTCGCCACGGAATTCACCCCGGACACATCACTGCCAACGGTGATCGTGACACCGGAATTTCCAAAGCTGCCACCCGCCACGGTCAGAGTGCCTCCATCGTTCACGGAGGTGCTGCCGCTGTAATTGGCATTGGCCAGCGTCAAAGTACCCGTGCCCGCTTTGATCAGCGAGCCGCTCCCGTTCAGGCTGCCCGAAAAAGTCGTGGTCGCATTGTCGCCGCCCACGGTCAGGGTCAGCGCAGCGGCGGCAGAATTTATCAGGCTCAAGCCTTGTGAACCGCTCAGGCCGCCCAGCGTAGCGGCGGTGATGCCGGGGAAGGTGACCCCGCCGCCGCCGACATTGAGGGTGCTGCTTTGCAGGGCCAGGGCGTTGGCCAGTTGCAGCGTACCATTGGTGATATACGTCGTTCCGGTGAGGGTGTTGGCACCGCTCAAGATCACATTACCATCCACGGTCAGGTTACCCCCGCCATTGATGCTGCCGGACAACGTCAGCGGATTGCCCGCGTCATTTTCAACCGTCAGACCCACATTGTTGGTGAGCGCCGTGGAAATGGTGTCGCCCGAACTGGTCACCACCTGTTGCAGCAACGCCCCGGCGATGGAGTTGGTGAACGTCAACGCCCCGCCGTTGCCGCTGAGATTGAAGGCGCCGCCGGCGGACCCGATGCTAAGCGCGCCGATGGTGATCGACTGGTTCAAATCAATCGTCTGGTTCGCGGTGATGCCGGCGGTGACACTGGCCGCCACCGCCAGGCTGTTGGGAAAGCCCGTTCCGTTGCTCCAATTGGAATTCACGTTCCAGCTTTGCGCCGCGGCCGTGAGCGTATTGGTCCAGTAATATGTCGAGGTGGTCACCAGCCCGGGCGCGGCGGCGGCCTCGGTCGAGTTGGTCAGCGCACCGTTTGGGCCCACCGCCGTCACCATATAATAATACGTGGCGCCGTCGGCCACCCCCGTGTCGGTATAATTGGTGACGGTGAGGCCGGTGGCAGGGGTGGTATTTTCTGCGCCGCTGCTGGTGCCGCGTAGCACCGTATAGCTGATTGCCCCGGGATACGCGTTCCAATTGAGGGCCACCTGGCCGTCTGTGGCCGTCGCGGACAGATTAAAAACCGGTGTCGGGGCAGTCCACACCAGAGAATCCGTCACCTGAATGCCGCCCTGAGTACCAACGGCCTGGACATAATTGCTGCCGGGGGCCAGCGCGGCCGGCCATTGGTAAATCACATTGGTGCTCGTGAGCGTGCCCAGTGAGGTGCCGTTCAGGAAAAGTTGCACGTTGGCACAATTGGCGTAAATCTTGGCCGTGATAAAATTGGCCAGGCGATTGGTGAACGTATGGCCGGTGATGTAGACCATCGGATTCGTCGTCCAATTGGCCTTGTAGTAATAGAAGGCGTCCTTGCGCGTCTGGCGGTCATAAGTGACGAGCCCCTTGTCATTACGGCCGGTCGTGTCTCCCTCTAAGCGGGTGTCCGAAGCAAAATCAAACAGGTTCCAGACAAATTTCGTCCATAGATTGGGCCGGGCATGGATGATCGGCCAGTTGATTTCGTGGACGATGCTCTGCCATTCCTCCGGGTGATACCGCCCGCCGTTCGCCGTGGGCCACGCCACCGGATTTTCACTGTGCTGAAAGATGCTCGCGCCCGCGCCGTATTCACTCTGACCCGTTGGCCGGTTGGGATAACTCGCATGCGTGGTGTCCACAAAGGCGGCGAGGCCGTTGGAAGGGGTGAGGTACCAGCCATAATATTCATTGAAACAAATCAGGTCCGTCCACATCGTGGTCACGTCGCCGACCCCCTGGTTGGAGGCCGCCGTGGTGGGCCGCGTTGGATCCAGGCTGTGTGCGAGCTGGACTTCCTGGCCGATGACGTTCGTGGAGCCGGTGCCACCGGGGAGTTCATTGTACATCCCCCAGCAAATGATCGAAGGATGGTTGAACGCCTGAAGAATCATCTCATGCACCTGCTGCAAAATGTTGGTGTAGCTGGTCGGCACATCCCGGACATTCGGGACTTCGCTCCACAGAATGACCCCGATTTGATCGCCCAGTACAAACGTATGGTCGCTGTGCTGATAATGTGGCAGACGGACGGCCGTGGCCCCAATCTCCTTGATGAACATGAAGTTCGTCACCTCCTGCGCGGCCGACAACGCCCACCCGCAATTATACCAGTCCTGGTGCATCGAAACCCCGTGCAAATCGTAAGGAACGCCATTGAGGAAAAAACCGTTGGTCGGATCAATCTTGAAGAAGCGGAACCCCAGCGGCTGCACGAGCAGGTCCGCCACGTTCGAACCTTTCCACACCTCCACATAGGCCTGGTACATGTAGGGATCGGCCAGGCCGTTCCATAAATGCGGATTGGCGATGATGGTGCTGGTCACCAGGTTGGAACTGCTCGCCGACGGCATCGTCACCAAGTTGGTCAGCGTCGTCACAATGTTCGTCGCCGCGTCGGTGATGACGGTGCGGACCATCACGTTGGTGGCCACCGGACCGGTGTTGGCCAGCACGGTCGTCACCTGCAGATTGGCGGAACTGGCGCTCACATTCGTGGGCATGAGAAACACCCCGGGAGAACCAAAATCCAGCGGCGATATCTGAACCGGGTCGGTCATCAGCAAATGCACATCCCGATAGATGCCCCCCCACATGGTGAAATCCGCCGACAGCGGCGGTATGCCCGTGGTGATGCCGGAGTTCACGGCATTGTTCAACCGGACGGCGATCAGGTTGGTGGCGCCAAGAGTGATGTTGGTCGTCACATCAAAGACAAAGGCCGAGAACCCGCCCTGGTGTTCGCCCATGAATATTCCGTTCACCCACACATCCGCCACCAGAAAAGCGCCGTCGAACTTGAGAAAATAATGCAGGCCCGCATTGGTGGTGGATACGGTAAAATAATTGCGGTACCAGCCAATGCCCTGGAAATAGGTCGGGCCGGTCTGCCCATCAGGGATGTCCCACGAGTGCGGCAGGTTCAGGTTCGTCCAGGTGGAATCATCGTAACCGACGTTCGCCGCATTGGTGCCGGGGTCCGAGAGGATGAACCGCCAGTTCGCATCCATGACGATATCCTCGCGGCTGTTTATTGGCGGCGCGTAAGGTTGCGCGGCGGTCGGCCACGCCAACATCCACAGGTTCAAGCAAATGAACCTGACCACCCAATGTCCAAGGGACGACGTTCCCACAAGCGGAGAGCGCCGGCCAGTATTTATGTTTTCCATAACACGGCAGGTTGCGAGTGGGGTGCAGGAAAATTACTTCAGCCGGGTTGATATATCAATTTATTATTTTTTGGCCGGCGGCGAGATGGTCCGGCTCACAGCGGTTTAAGACCGGTTGTCCAAGGTTGTGAGGGAAGTTACAAAATTTTTCAAAGTGCCGGCGGCGGTGTTTTCGGCAGCAGTCGTGATATGATAACCAGCAGCCCCACGACGACCACCGCCAAAATCCCTCAGAAAATAACGCCGCCTTTCCCCCCGGCTTCATTCTCCCGCCAGGAGGATTTTATGAGTTGCGCTTCGGCGGACAATACCGCGGGCTCTTTCTCGGCCGTTAGCAATTGTCCGGCGACCAGGTTCAAATCATAACTCGGTGATGCAACGCGCGGATTGCCATAGTAAAAAAATAGTCCGTCGTCCGGTCTGGCCTTGAATAAAATTCGCGTGGCAAGATAGAACGCCGTGGACTTTTCCAAAACGATGGGCGGATTGTCGCCGTTATCAGTTTCGAGGTATAACGTGTCGCTCTGTGGCGTGGCGTCCAGCGTCAATGTAAATTCTTTCGTCTGGCGTTCCGGAGTTTGGGTCCAAGTTGCACTCCCCAAAGTGCGGCGATATATGTCACCGCGTTCATCGGTCAGCGCTTCGTAAAGCGAAAGCGAGCGTTCAAACAGCGGCGTTGGCGTGATGTAAGTCAGACGGGTGACCGGCAAACAACTCTGTGGAAGTTTGATGATCCAGCGGCTTAACTTCGGGTCCTTGGAATCATTCGTCGCGGCCATGGCCGGTGTAATGGCACGGCTGATGGACGTGCTCTGGATGATGTATGGCACCTGGTTGCTGCCGTGCAGCACGCGCAAATCCGCGAAGTCTGGCTGCGCATGCGCGAGCACCTCGAGGTCGAGTTCAATTTGTTGGGCGCCGCCCTTGGAAATTTCCACCGGCTTGCGAAATTTCCACCCGGCGATGTCGAGCGCCGCACCGGTCAAATCAAGTCCGGACAAAACTTCCGGCGTATGAAAATCCGGGTTGTCCACGGCGGCGGAACTTTAATGGATGATACAGCCACGGTTTTGAGATTCATGCCCAGCGCGGCCAGATCACAACTCGGTACGGCGCAATGGTCGTTGCCGGTGAGCAAATGGTATGTGCCCGGTTGCTGCGCCAGAAAAACAAGATAAACCGGATGTCGTTCCACCCGCACGGCAGAAATCTTAAGCGGGGGACTGTCGCCGTTCTTTATGAGAACAATCAATTCACGCGAGCGCACCAGATTCTCCAACGGCACGGAAATATTTTCCGAAGGCGTCTGCCCTTCAATGGCCACACGATAAATCGCGCCCAGACCGATCGATTGTTCGCGGATGGAATCTTCCGTAATCTGTGGAACAGCAATTGTAACATGTCGCATGAATAAAGGTTCAGCGGATTCAATCTGGACGGAAGCAACATTCAGGTTCGCCGCTCCGAGATCCAACGCAATCCGCGTTTCCCCGGGATTTTCGTCACGTTCAGAAATGGTGACGGGAGTCAGTTCGCCGGACGCAGGTTCGCCGGTGGCCGCTTGGACGAGCGCACCGGTGAAGGGTATTGGTTGTGAACGTCGGTCATCCACGGTCAGTCGCAGCCATTTTGAAACGCCCGCCGGAAATGAAATTTGCAAACAACTTGCGCCGTAGGGCAGGCGAAAAAGCGGCCGGCTTAGCACGAGCGTCTGCCAATGTTCGCCGTCATTGGAGCTTTCCATCCGGACGGCTTTGATAAAATCCGTCGCCGGACTTTCCAGTGTGACTCCGTCGAGCGGCTGCACCAGTCCGGTCTCGAGCGTGATTACGGTCGTGTCTGCATTGAGCGAAACTTGAAATGATTTTGCCGCTTGCACGACTTTTGCGGCCGCGACCGGACGTTCAATCAAATAAGGGGCTTCATTTCCCGCGTCGTCGTAGAGCCGCAGGTCTTCGAGCGCGGGCCGTGCGGCATCAAGGGTTTCAACCGGCAGACTGATTTTGAACAGGCCGGTTGTCGTGGCGTCGAAGGTCTGCTCATGCTGCCAGCCGGACGGCAAATTCGCCGCCGCGGCCGAAAAGCAGGCGGTCAGTACCAAAATCCACGGCCATTTATTTGGGCGCTTCATCTTTATGTTCCTGGTCCTTGAGGGTTGCGGTGAAAAATTTTTGATACGCGAATGAGGCCAACATCGCAATCACGGCCACGCCGATGAAAGCGCCGATGCGATAAAGCTGGCCGAGTTGCGCCAGGTCGTGGAAAAAAAGTTTGACCAGCGTCACGCACAGTAATCCCATCGCCGCATAGCGCGCGGCCGGAATTTTTCTAAGGATGCCAATGACCAGCAGAACCAGTGCAAACAGAGCCCACGCAATGGAATAGGTCATATCGCGCGCAAAATTACCGCTGAACTCAAATGTCAGCGTCGAGCCGGGCGCACTGAAATAATCGGCGATTTCAATGTTAAGCAACAGGAAGGCCAGCACCGTTCCGAATCCGGCAAGAACCGGCGGAACATTTGATTTCAAAACGAGGTGTCGTGGGGGCGCGAGCAGCCTCGTTCCGACGAACAGGCAGATGGTCACCAGGCCATAAGCGTAGAGGTACCAGTTGAAAATCGGGGTCGTGGCGCGCGGATGATATCCCAGCACGGCCGGATTGAAGGCGAGCCGGACGAACGCGGCGGTGAGCAATCCAACACCGGTGAGCCGCAAGCCCGGATGAGGCACGCGCTGAAACAACCATAACAGCGCGGCGCCTTCCAGCGCCCAGCCGATGGTGATCCATTGCCGGTCGAACTGGACCGGGAAAATCAGCGTGATGAAAAATAACGCCACTCCGCCAAACCACGCGACCTGCGAAATCCGGGCTTTGTTTTCGGCGGGGATAAGTTTCAGGACGATGACCAGGCTCAACAACCCGGGAATCACAAATGCGGCCGGCAGCAGGCCCATCATCAGATTCGGATGAACGGCGGATACAAAACGATGGATGAGAAAAAATTGCGGCACCCCGGCCAACGCCGCGGCCGCCCAGGGAACAACTTTGCCGGAAAATTGTTTCAAAAAGAAAAACGGGAACAGCGCGAACACGGCGAAGAAAATCAAATACCACGTTAGCACCAAATTCAACGGCTGGACCGGATTCGCCGGATCGAACCGGTTGAAATGCCACGCACTTTCGAGCGCAGTAACGCACGCGAGCCCGACGGCGGGCAGCCAGTCGAGCGAAAATAATTTTGTGACACCGAACAAGAGCATAACCAGCAAAAGCGCGAGGCCGAAAACTGGCGTCGGATTTATCAGTGGCAGCCGGAGCGTGGCCATGATGAGCAAAAGGAACGGCAGGATGATGGAACACGCTGGCAGAATCGCCGCCAAATCGCCCGGCGCGGCCAGGTCATTGCTGAAGTTGAGCCCGGTTTTTAGCGCGTCGGGCTTGAATTTTTTCACGAGCCAGATGCCGGCGACGACGAAGAAAACCACGAATGCCCCAGCATAAAAAAGGAGGCGGGCAGCCCGGTGAGGTCGAACGGAATTTTGAAGATTAACGCGCCCGTGGCGGCGAGCGTAAGCAACAACACCGCCAGCACCGGCAACAACGTGGCCGTCAGCACGGCCAGCGCGATGGCCAGCAAATCCACGAGCAAAATAAAAGGCCAGACCACAAAAGAGACTTCCGTGAGCTTGAAAACCGGCACCAGCACGAGCGCGAGCGCAAGAATCGGAAAGATGTGGGTCACCCAGCTCCGGGTTGTGATCCCGTGACGACGTTGGATCAGCGCGGGCAGCGCCGAATGGAAGACCGCGAAGATAAAATAAAACGCGAGCGCGGCGTTGAGCCGTTCATTCGACAAGGATTCCGAGGTCCAAAACGCAAGCAGACCGAAAACTGCGAGGCCGGAAATGGACTGGGCGGCCGAAGTTTTTTGGTCAAGCAACGTGACCGCAATGGCGACCAGATCAATGGCAAAAACAAAACCGAACATCAACCACGGCTGTTCGACAAGCGGTTTAAAATCCAGAAACCAACCGGCGAACCCGAGCGCGACCGCCACCAGTCCCAGCGTGGAGCCGGAGAGCCATGGATTGACCAGCTGACGGCATTTCGCCCGCCAGTTCGCCGCCAGCCAGAGCGCGTTAAAGCCGAGCAACACACCGAGCGCGATCAGAATTTTGTTTCCTTCAAAGTATTTTTCGGTGACGAAGAATTTATCCGCCCAACCAATCTGCAGGATGGCCGTGCCAAGTGCGGCGAGCGCGATGAGAAAATGCCAGCGCCGATGCAGCGCGACGATAATCAGCCCGGCGTCGAGAATGGCAATATAACCGAACAGTCCGGTTGGATTGTCCTTTCCGGTCGAAAGCAGGATCGGCGTGAGGAAGCCGCCCAGCATGCCAAGAATGGCGACCACGAGCGCATTGAGCCGGACGGCGGTAAAGAAAGCCGTGGTGGTGATGAGCGCCATCAAGAGAAACGTCGGAACCGGCCCGAAGAAATCAAAATGATAGATTGAACGACATGCAAAAGTGACGGCGTAAAGAATGACCACGCCGGTCGCGCACAGCGTTTGCGAAAGCGCGGTGAAATTTTTTCGCGACATGACCACGCCGCCAACAAGCAAGCCGAGACCGGTCAGGAAGCCAATGGCGACGCGCAATTCGGGCGGGACCAGATTGTTGTCGAATGAGTATTTGACGAAGAACGCCACCCCGAGAAATAGCGCGAGCCCGCCAATCCAGGCGAAGCCTTTCACGCCCATGAATTGTTCCCAATTGATTTGGGGGAGCGGTTGCCTTGGCGGATCAAAAACAGGCGTCGGTGCCGGCGCAACAAAAATTGGCGATGGTCCGGTGGGTGTTGGTTTGACCATATCCGGTGGCAACCCGGTGATCGGTTTGACAATGTGCCGGGCCGGAGGCTGGTGCGCCACGACAACTTCCGGTTTCGGTGCGGGCGGCGGCTCGGGTGATTTTGTAGCCTGACGTTCGCGTTCCTGCCGTAGCCGGAAAATCTCCGATTCAAGCCCACCGAGGCGGCGGGAAAGCTCTTCAATGCGATTCGTTGCGCTGACAGCGCGCACAATCAACCAGAGCGCCAGCGCAGTCGGAAGCACGAGAACAATAATGACAACCAGAGCGATTTCGGGCTCCATAAGTTTAATTCAACTGGCGTTACGACTTGGCTTCCCGAAGTATGGGCCTCTTTGCCAGGTGGTGGCAAGCCGCAAAGCCGCCCGCCCCGGCATAGAGACGGCTGGACAAGGAGCCGCTAAAAACCTATTCTCAAAAACCCACGTGAATTCATGGAATGGTCCACAATAATGAACCGGTTCAAATTCTCGCACGATCAGTGCGTTTGAATTTGCGATGCATTATCTTTGCCTGCCTTCAACTCATTCCCACAAGAACCAACCATAAAACATGAAATCAACGATCACCCGATCATTCATCACTCAAACCGCCCTGGCCGGTCAGCTGGCTTTTAGCGCGCATGCCGGCGATCCCGCCTATTGGGCCTGGGCGCAGACGCCGCCGATGGGCTGGAACTCCTGGGACTGTTACGGCGCGGGCATCTGGCAATCGAACGTGCTGGCCAATGCCGATTACATGGCCACGAACCTCAAGCCCCATGGCTGGGATCTCATCACGATTGATATTCAATGGTACGAACCGCTCGCACACACCACGGAATATCGCAACGGTGCCATCCTGGAAACGGATGCCAACGGCCGCCTGCTGCCCGCGCCCAACCGGTTTCCCCTGACGGCGGATACGCATTCCTTCAAACCCATCGCCGATTACCTCCATGCGCACGGCTTGAAATTTGGCCTGCACCTGCTGCGGGGAATTCCCAAGCAGGCCGTTGACCGCGACAACGCCCCCATCCTCGGCACGTCCTATCACGCCGCCGATATCGCCGACAAGGTCAATGTCTGCCGTTGGAATGGCGATATGTATGGCGTGGACATGACCAAGCCCGGCGCGCAGGAATATTACGACTCCGTCTTCGCGCAGATGGCGGCCTGGGACCTGGATTTTGTGAAGGTGGACGATCTCGCCGGCCACACGGCGGAGATCGAGGCCATCCGCAAGGCGATTGACAAGACCGGCCGGCCGATTGTGTCTTCCGTCTCACCCGACGGCTCGACCGTCGCCCGGGGTGATTTCATCTCCACCAACGTGAACATGTGGCGCATCAGCGGCGATTTCTGGGACAGTTGGGGCGCATTGTACGGTCAATTCGCGCGGGTCAACAGTTGGACGCCGTTTCGCGCACCCGGCCACTGGCCGGATGCGGACATGATCCCCTTCGGCAACGTGCGCGCGTGGACGACCAACGGTTGGACGCACTTCACCCATGATGAGCATTACTCGCTGATGACGCTCTGGAGCATCGGCCGCTCGCCGCTCATTCTCGGCGGCAACCTGCCGATGAACGATAACTTCACCCTGTCGCTGCTGGTCAACGACGAGGTCATCGCCGTCAATCAGAACTCCATCAACAATCACCAACTGTTCAATACCAACAATCAGGTCGCCTGGATTGCGGATGTTCCCGGCTCGAATGACAAATATCTGGCCGTATTCAACACTTCGCCCCCGCCGCCGCCCGGACGCGGCCGCCTGGGTCCGGCCCCGGTGGTGGAACTGGCGGATGCTTCCGCCGGCGTGGCCAGACCGGCGGCCATTCCGCCCACGAAGGATCCGGTCAAGATCACCGTGTCCCTGGCCGACCTCGGCATCAGCGGCCAGGCGAAAGTGCGCGACCTATGGACCCACACGGATCTGGGCAGCTTCACCGGCGAATTTGCACCCGTCATCAAATCACATGGCGCGGGGCTCTATCGGGTGTCGCCGGTTCCCTGAGGCGCTCTCCATATTGAGGCCGTATGAAACTCCTCGTCCAAGCCCGCCGGGCCCTGGCGTTGGTGGCGGTCCTGGCGATCAGCCTCTCCGCTGCATCGTCAGGGCTGGCCGCCGGGCAAAAGCTGTCGGATCTCGCCTTCTCCAGCTACCATGTGGATGCTGGCGTCGTCGCGATCGATACTTCAGGTGCGGCGAAGCTGCATATCTCATTCCTGACGCCGACCATGGCGCGGATTCAGATATTTCCCACAGGGGTGATTTCCACGAATCCGTCGCCGGCGGTGGCCGGCGTCATGCCGCCCCTTCACAATGTCCGGGTTTCGAACCAAAAAGATGTGCTGGTCATCAAAACCCGGGGACTTTCGCTGCATGTGGACAAGGCGCATCTGCACGTGGACGCCTACGACGCGGACGACCAGCACCCGCTGACGCTGGAAAGCCCCGACAGCGGGACGAGCTGGGATACCGATACCGGCTGGATCAGCCAGAGCCGGGTTTTGACCGACGCCGAACATATCTATGGTCTGGCGAGGATAACGCCAATCACGGCACGCTCGACCGGCGCGGCACGATCCGGGACATGTGGACCGGCCAGCAGATCCGTTCCGGCAACGTCACCGCCAATTATCCGGCGTCCTTTTACCTGTCCACCGGCGCGGATGGTCGCGGTTACGGGGTGTTTGTGGACAACGTCTGGCACCTGCGGTTCGACCTGGGCCGGACGCACCCGGACCTGCTCACCTGGACGGCACCCGGCGGCCCGATCGATTACTATATCATCAACGGCCCGGCCTTTAGAGCCTTTTAAATAAGACTGTAGCCATTAATTGTGGGCGGTGATAAGGTTGGGGATGGGTACAATTTCCATGGATTTGCGCGAACGCATCCTGACGTCCTATGATCACAAGGAGGGTAACCGTGA
>Ga0302319_10004021_pt1 | contig 30379 bp, 28 predicted proteins | sample Bog_T0_2_FD_203319 | JGI IMG/M metagenome (GOLD analysis project Ga0302319, IMG submission 203319) | Peat permafrost microbial communities from Stordalen Mire near Abisko, Sweden - Bog_T0_2 | ecosystem: Environmental > Terrestrial > Soil > Wetlands > Peat | place: Sweden: Abisko, Stordalen Mire... | reverse complement strand
GCAGTAACGATCAGGAACCTTCCCGCTCAAATTGCCAGTGGCCATCTGGCGTGCGCGTTGCCGTCCATCCATTTTCATTGGCAAGTTGAGACACCTCCAAACTGAGGTCGGTACTGCTACTCCCCAAGAAGGATCGCAGGGTGCTTTCAGGAATAAGAACGGAATCAGACTGAGTCAGTTCATTACGAATCATCTCAGCCGTTTTCCTGCGTTTCATGACAATAACAACTTAGCCGGGATGGGTCTCACGGCAAATGTGGCTAGACCCTCATGATCCGGCATCACAGCACAGACCAGATTGACCAATCATTTAGATGATGGGGCAGGTTTGTGGCTTCCACGGACTCGATCTGGCATTTGGAGAGGTCTCCTCCGCACGTCAGCATTTTATTTGCTCCAGCAGCCTTGGCTACCTCCTCAGGAACTGGAGAGTCTTTATGGATGCACCACGGGGCCAACCGGGCAGGGAGGAAATGAAATCAGCTTTGCTTCCAAGAGGCTTGCGTTGTCTCTTGGAGAGGCGACAATGCGGCCCATGCCCACACCTAAAAAATCTACCCGTAAGCCCAATGCGGCTTTCATGAAACCTGTTCAGCCGGACGATGTGCTCGGAGCCGTTGTCGGCACCAAGCCTCTTCCTCGCACTGAACTGACCAAGAAGCTTTGGGTCTACATCAAGAAAAACGGCCTACAGGACAAAAAGGTCAGGACACAGATCAACGCCGACGAAGCCCTGAAAGCAGTCTTCGGAGGAAAGAAGAGCGTCTCCATGTTCGAGATGACCAAGTTGGTATCCAAGCACGTCAAGGCGTAGGCCCGGTGGTGGTCGTGATGTTCAAGCTGGGGCGTTTAGCCCTCAACGCATGAAAACGAGCCAGCTGATTTCCAGCACAATCACAACTGCCAGTACGGACAGCACCACCATGGCGACCTTGAAGCCAGTGCTCCGAGGCATTCGTCCTGCAAGATCGTCACGATACCGGATGTTCACGGGCTGTTTGTCGTAATCTGTCACGCGAACATTCTCCAGAATGCACCAAGTGCCAGCAATGCAAATCGCTTCTGGGATGGAAGCAGGCGTTGCCGTTGACAGGGTGCTCAATCTGAACGATGTTAAAGTTGTCAGTTGAAAGAAGAATTAAAAGTAAGACGCCCCCGGTATCCCAAGCAGGCTCCGGGGGTCTTGCTTTTCTAGCGGCGGTTTCATTCTCTGCGGCCTTCAGCTTGGCTTCACCCCAGCAGCATGATCGAAGTGAGCCGTGGATTGGGGAATTGGGGGAGAATTTCAGCGGATAATGGGTGAAAATTCCTCGCTGCGTTTTTCCACGGGCGTGGAAATGTTATACACAAATATAATCGAGTGATTGCTTTTCGTGGATTTTCGAACAGACCCAATGACCTTTTGAGAACGCGGCAGGCTGGCCAAATGGGGTGATAAAATACCCCTTTGAAAACTGACTTTGGTACGTTTTTGGTACGCTCTCCCCTATTTACAGAGGAGAGGCGAGGGCCGGAATCGAACCGGCGCATACAGCTTTTGCAGAGCCGCGCCTTACCACTTGGCTACCCCGCCGTTTGACTGCGAAGGCTTACCCTACCCGATCACGCGAGGAGACGCCAAGAAAAAGTTCCCCGCCCGACCAGCAGCCATTTCACTCACGCATCAAGCCTTCTTGGGTTTCGCTGGCTTTTTTGCGCCCTTGGCATCGGTCGCTTCAGCCGCGTCGGGAGCTTCCTTTGGCGCGGGGTGGTTGACCGTAACGTAGAGCGTGGCGTGGATTTCGGAACCGAGCTTGACCGTGACTTCATGTTCGCCCGTATCCTTGATCGGCTTGGGCAGATCGATCTTCTTGCGGTCGACTTCGAAGCCGGCTTCCTTGAGTTTGGCCGCGATGTCGTGGTTGGTGACGGCGCCGAAGCTCTTTTCCTGCCCTTCGCCTGATTGGAGAATGAAGACGAGCTTGAGCTTGCCGAGCTTGCCGGAGAGTTCCTGCGCTTCGTTCAACTCGGCGGCTTCGCGTTCGGCGCGTTTGCGGCGGAGTTCTTCCACCTGGCGCTTGGTGGCGTTGGTGGCGGGTGCGGCAAAATCCTTCGGGATCAGAAAATTGCGGGCGTAGCCGGGCTTGACCGAGACGATGTCGGCTTCGCTGCCCAAGCCTTCGATTTTGGTTTTGAGGATAACTTCGACGGGCATAAGATTTTCAGTTTAGATTTTTCGAGCCAACGGTAACAATACCGGCGGGTTGGGTAGTTTGCCAAAGCCATCCCCAGAGTCAACGCCATTCTTGGGGGGAATTTTTGACGCTTGCTTTATTCCCCTATGAGGCGTTCTTCGCTCGAAATCCATCCCTTTGTCGATTAGAGTGGTCTCTCTATCCCATCATGCCTTCCGTCTTTATCAAAACTTACGGCTGCCAGATGAATGTTCGCGACTCGGAACAGGTCGCGCGCGATCTGGCTCAGCGCGGCTACGATTTGGTGGAAAGCGAAGAGCGCGCGGACGTCGTGCTTCTCAATACATGCTCGGTGCGCGACATGGCGGAGCAAAAAGCAATCGGCAAGATGCAGACCCTTGGCGGGCGCAAGAACAAGCGCCAGCACCAGGTGATTGGCTTTCTCGGCTGCATGGCCCAAAGCCGGGGGGCGTCGATTTTAGACGAACTGCCCGACGTCGATCTGGTAATAGGAACGCAAAAATTTCACGAAACGGGCCGTTACATGGATGATCTTTTTCGCCAGCGAAGGGAAAGTCCGGGCGCAAAGACAGAGCGGATCGTCGATGTCGCCGAAGAGACCGGCTCGCAAAATACCATTCGAGACCATGTGCTTGCTCCGCATCAGGTTTCCTCTTTTGTCTCGATCATGCAGGGCTGCAACATGCACTGCACGTTCTGCATCGTCCCGAGCACACGCGGCGCGGAGCGGTCGCGGCCCATCGCGGAGATCGTCGCCGAAGTCGAATCGCTGGCCGGCCAGGGCGTGAAGGAAATCACGCTGCTGGGGCAAATCGTCAATCTCTACGGACGCCATGAATTTCCCGCCGTGGAAGGCCGGTCGCCATTCGTGCAGCTTCTGCGCGCGGTCTGCGCCGTGCCGGGCGTGGAACGGGTCCGGTTCACCTCACCGCATCCGATTGGCTTCAAGGACGATCTCGTCGCCTGCTTCCGCGATCTGCCGCAGCTTTGCGAACACGTCCACCTGCCAGCGCAATCGGGCAGCGACCGCATCCTCAAGGACATGCACCGCGCCTATACGCGCGCCGATTATTTGCGGCTGATCGAAAAACTCCGCGCCGCGCAGCCGCGCATCGCCTTCACAACGGACATCATTGTGGGCTTTCCCGGCGAAACCGAGGACGATTTCCGGCAGACGTGCGAGCTGGTAAACGATGTCGCCTTCGACAACGCGTTCATCTTTCGCTATTCGCCGCGCCGCGACACGCCCGCCGCGACGATGGAGGGGCAATTGCCGGAGGTGGTCAAGATGAAGCGCAACCAGGTGCTTCTGCGCATCCTCGACGAAATTGCGGATCGGCGTATGAAGGACTTGCTCGGAAGCGAGGACGAAATTTTGGTCGAGGGCGAAAGCCGGACGAACCCGGCGCGGTTCCAGGGCCGCACGCGCACGAACCGGCTGGTTCTCATTGAAGCCAACGAGCGCTGGCGCGGCGAATTGCTGCCCGTGCGACTGACGGAATCGACCGGGTTTACCTATTATGCGGAGCCGGTGCTGCAATAGAACGAACGATCATACCTGAAGTTTTTCGCGAAGGCGGCTACCGCTTTTTCTTTTTTAGCCTCGAAGGCACCGAGCCTCCTCACGTTCACGTCGAATCTGCGGAAAAATATGCAAAGTTTTGGCTGAACCCAATCGCCCTTGTCGAATCACGTCGAATGAATTCCGCTGAACTGACCAAGGTGCGGAAGATCATTGAAAAACGGCTGAATGAGATTATAGATAAATGGAATGAGCATTTCGGTCTTAACGGTTGACTCCGACGCCACGGACGTGGTTTGCACCGATGACGCGCTTCAAGTGACTTTATCGGACGGACGCATTATCTCGGTTCCGCTCGCATGGTCTCCCCGTCTTTCTTCGGCAACTCCCTCGCAAAGGAAAAACTGGCGGCTCATCGCGGGCGGCGTCGGCATTCATTGGGAGGAGATCGACGAGGATATTTCGGTGCGGAGTCTGTTGCGGTTATCTTAGCCAATACGGTGGAGTAACATAATGAACGAACCTGACTCGCAAGATTCGTCACAACAAGTCTCAGCGAAAATCGACGAGATTATTTTAGGACTCAAGTGGATGTTCGTGCTGCTTATAGTCTTGATTTCGATTCCCAACATTCAGATCGCACTATCCATAAGTTGGTTCGCAAAAGGTTTCGCGGAGGCCCTGCCCGGAATGATGTTGCCATTGGTGACTTCAACGCTGATCACCTTGCCCACATTTTTTTGCCTCCTTGCGTTTGTTTGGCCGATTCTCGGCCTGCTTAATCTATTTTACAGCAAACGCCTCCAATTTTGGATGATCGGCTCTGTCATCATACTTTTCATGATCGGGCTTCAATTAGACCTAACATATATGGGTTGTTTTACGCCTTTTTTTAGCGGCATGGTAGCTCCTGAGAGCAGCGCAAAGTAAATCAGCGGCGGTTCCTTCGACAAGCTCGAGATGACAAAAGAGTATTTTACTTTGTCTCCCACACAAACCTCCACGGCTTGAGAGCCCAGACGCCTGCGTAATTCACGCCGATGCGTGGGGTGCGTTTCACTTCGCGCGGGGGGACTTTTACGCCGCGATCCTCGATCCAGATTATTTCGCCGGAGAGGTCGTGGCGATTGTGGTGCATCTCGATGCCGAGCGCAGCGCAGACGCGGCCCGGACCGCTCGCCCAATCTTTTTCCGCGATGCCCTTACGCCGCTTGCGCACCAGGTCGTGGCCAGCGGTGATTCGTACCGCGCGAACGAGCACTGCTTGGGGGGAATCCTGCGGGCCGGTGACGATGTTGAAGAGCCGGTGCATGCCGTAGCAGAAGTAGACGTAAGCCGCGCCACCGGGCGCAAACATGATTTCGGTCCGCGCCGTGCGCCGGTTGCCGAAGGCATGGCTCGCCGCGTCCTTCGGACCGCCATACGCCTCGGTCTCGATGATGATCCCCTCGGCGTAGCCGTCGGCGGCCTGGACGCAGAGGAATTTTCCGAGAAAGAAGCGCGCGATCCGCGTCGGCTTCGCGTCGGCATAATCGTGGCGAGTCAGCTTTCGGGCAGGCGGCATGGGTTGCTTTTAGCAAAATGGGACGGAGAGGACGAATGGGACTTATGGGACTGGTGAAATTGATCTTACTCTTAGCAGAATCCCGTAAATCTTGTTAATCCTGTCAAAAATTCCCCTGCTTTTTTCATTCGTTAAATTCGTTTGTTCGGGCTAAAAAGGTCGTTCTCTTATGCCATCTCCCACGCACACCATCTGGCCTACGCTGCCTTCCCAACTTGCCAACGACATCCTTCTTGCGGTGCAGAAAGGCAACAAGAAGCTCTACCGCACCGCCGTGGAGATCATGGCGCCGCGCATGGGCGTGCGGGTGCCGACCCTCCTCGAAATGCCGAAGGTGCAGCGGCATGCCACATGGATTCAAATTCTCGCGCGGCCCGAAATGGAGGTGCTGAGCTTCAATATTCTGTCGGCGTGGCTGATCGAGTCGCAGCGGCCGATGCTCTGCGCGTGGCTCGATTCCCTCGGCATCAAGCACGGCGACAACGGCTGCGCGGACAATTTCCCGCCCCAGCCCGACGCGGTGCTGTTGAAGAAGGGCGTGGAGACGTTGCTGCAGCAGTTCGATTCACGGATTGTCAGCGTTTACCTGCGCGCCTTCAACCAGATCGACGAGACGCAATGGCCCGCGCTGGACGAAATTCTGAGCACCGAACTGCGGTTGCAATCGAAGACGGAAGCCGTTGCCAGCGCCTGATTTTCAGAGGCTGTTGGGGATGAGCATTTGACGGACGGCTTTCGGCCTTTACGATATATGTTCAACCATTAACCGAAAGAAAACTATGGCTCATAAATACGAAAACAAACAAGCGGTCCTCCTCGCCAAGGTGAAGGGCAAGACCGGCAAGATTTCCGACAAAACCCATGAGGAGCACCTCAAGCTCTACACGGGCTACGTCAACAAATCGAACGCGCTGCTGGAAGCCGTCGAAAAGCTCGGCACACCTGATCCCGCCGATGCGGCGGTGGCGAACCAGATCGCTTCGACGATCCGCAATCTCAAGGTCGATCTCACGTTCGCCTTGGGCGGGTTGAAGAACCACGAGCTTTATTTCAGCATCCTTGGCGGCGACGGAAAGATCAGCGGCAAGTTCGCCACACTGGTCGATCGCGACTTCGGCTCCTTCGAGAATTACAAGAAGGACCTGAAAGCGACCGGCATCGCGGCGCGCGGCTGGGCCTGGACGGGCATCGATCACGAGACAGGCAAGCTGTTTAATTACATCGGCGATGCGCAGAATACCTATCCGATCTGGGGCGTGACGCCGGTGCTGGGGCTGGATGTTTACGAGCATGCCTACTACGCGGATTTCTTCACGGCCCGCGCGGGGTATATCGATGAATTCCTGCAATTCGTCGATTACAGCGCGGTGAATGCGTTGCTGCCGAAGTCGTAAGGATTGCGCACGCGATAGGAAAAGCCTTGGGGATATTTCCCTGGGGCTTTTTCTTGGTTGCGCGGGCTACCATTGCACCGCAGCCAGCGCGGGGCGGCTTATTTGGGCGTCCCCTGGGAGACGAGTTTTTTGACGATGTCGGCGGGATGATGCGGCAGGCCCGAGAGAGCTATAACGGCCGCGCCGAGCAGCGTGCCAGCAATCGAAAAGGGCAACCCGGCGAGGAACGCGCCCAGGAATGCCTTGCCGAAGGAGGAGGCGGGAGTGTTTTTGGCCCATTTCCATTGGATGAGGTAGACGAGGGGGAATGTTGACAGAAAAGCGAGCACGCACATGACGGGAAGGTCGAGGAAGCCGGAGAGCATTTCGGGACCGAAGACGAGCATGTCGATGCCGAGGATGGCGACGCCGCTGGCGGGATGATAAAATGTGCGGAGTCCGGCGAAGGGGATTTTGGGATCGTCGGCGGGCGGCGGCGGCGGCAGAGGGGCGTCCTTGGGCATTGGCGGCAAGACGTCGACGGGGACTTCCTGCGGCTCTGAGGGGCCTGCGTTCATGGAGTTAAGCTAGCACAAGTCGGACAGGAGAATAGTTCGAGAATTCCGGCAATTCGTGATTTTTGGGTGGCTTCTTGTGGCCTCGCAGAGCGAGGCTACCCGATAATGCCTTTAATGCATCTTCCCCGGATGCTCGATGTCCTGGAGGTGCAGGTCGAGGGCGCGGACGGAGCTTTGAATTTCAACGAGGGAAAAAATCAGGGAAATGATCATCGCGATCAGGGCTGCGGAGAACACGATTTCCGATGAAAAAATCGCCCCGCAAAAGAGGAGATACATGCAGATAGTGCAGAGGAGGAGGCTCAAGACTCCGCAGAATTGCATGTTGCGCACGAGGCGGATGCGCCAGCGGAGGTTTTCGATCTGGCCGAGGTAAGCGGGGGCCGGGACGGCCTTGTAATCGGCGTGGAGCTTGCGAATGACGCTGGCCAGCGCAAGAAAACGATTGGTGTAGGCCAGCAGCAAAAGCGAGACGGCCGGGAACAAAACAGCGGGTGTGGTGAGCGTGAGTTCCATAACGGGCCGCCTTTCAGGGATTCACGGCAGGAATTGGCGCGCGCTGGACTCGGATGAGGAAATCGGTGGCATCCTCCGAGATCGAGGCGGAGCGGTACTCCTTCTCCTCGTGCGGCTTGAGAACCAGCGCGATCCAGCTCCCGGCGTTCAATACATTGCCGGCTTTGTCCTTGTAAATGGTCTCCACATTCAGAGTGAGGCGGTGCCCTGTCCTGTTTTTGAGGCCCGCAAAAACCGCGAGGAGATTGTTTGGCGTCATCTCCGAGCCGACACGCAGCACGGCGAGTTGTCCGTTCAGACCGGGGTCGGCGACATCGAGATTATCGAAGGTGGAACCGGGATCGGCATCCGTGCCCGGGTTTCCCGTGCTTGCGGGCGGCGGCTTCTGTGCCGGAGGCAGAGTTGGAACCTGCGCCCGTGGCTGGACTTGTGGCTGGGCCGCTACCGGCAGCGCCGGTGCCGGGGGCGGCGGCGGATTGGTGGCAGCACAACCCGAAACGATGAGAGCGCAGAGACCCATCCATGCTGCTTGATGTATTTTTAAGGCGCGCATGGAGGGTTGTTTTTCGATAGGCGTTAGAGCGATTCGTTCCCGCGTGGTTCGGGCGCCGTTGTCGTCGGAGACGTCAGGTCATGAGCCGGAGGCGCCTTATCCGGCTGCGGTTTTGCCGGAGGGGGCGGTTTATTGCCGTAGGCGGCTGGAGGGGGCTGGTCGTTGGCTTCCTTGCGGATGTGATAGAGGCCGTCGAAGAGAACTTCGCTGGAATGGATATCCACGAACTGAATCTGGATCTTGTAAAACTCGCCTTCCACATGACCGCGCAGTTCGGCCAATATTTCGTAATCAGGCGCCGAGAGACCTTCGGAGGGTTGCGACGCGGCTGCGGTCTTCTTGCCCTTTTTCGCGACCAAGGGAGGGAGCGTATGCTCGACAAAGCGCAATTTTTCGCGCGTCAGCAGGAGGAGGCGGTCGCGCAAGAGCTGGGTGTAGGGCTCGGTGTCGACCGGCTTGTCCATGATGCTGGTGACCTGATTGAATTGCACCATGGGCGGAACGGGGGCATCGGCGACGGCGGGCAGGTTCATGATCGAATGGGCGACTTCCTGGCCGACGATGGCGATGTCGTTTGCCTCGATTGGCGGTTGCTGAGGGACACCGGCGGGGGGCTGCACCAGATGGGAGCCGATGGCGTCATTTTCGTCCACGGGAGCGCAGGCCGCAAGGGCGAGCGCGAAGGCTGTGATAATCAAGTTTCGTCCTAATCGTCGTAATCGAACCGAATTCTGAAGTAAAATCATACACTCTGTACCATAGGGCATGTGTTCAAAGCAGAGCAAGGACGCGTTATGGGGAAGGCGTCTGTTAAAGAGCCCCGCTGCTGAACCAGCGGCGGGCTACCACTACACCGACCACTACAGTCGGCGACCGTTCCAGGGAACACAAAGATTCTTTGCTCGAAGGGGTCATGCGGCTAAGATTGCCGCTTACTACCGCTGGGCGCGCTCCAGCGCTTTTCATCATGCCATCTTCCCCCCCTCCCCGGTCGCCGATCTATCAATGGCTCATTCGCATCGGCGCTGTTCTCATCGTGGTGGTTTTATTCGTCCGGATATTCGGTCCTGCGCGATTCGTGCACGAACAGTCCCATTCCTCGACGGAGCTGCGCAAGCTGTCAATCGTGCCGCCCTTTGCGCTGACGGAGCGGAGCGGCAAGACCATCACCAACCATGATCTTGCAGGCAAGATTTGGGTGGCCGATTTCGTCTACACAACCTGCCCCGGCCCGTGCCCGCTCATTACGGCGGGGATGGCGAGATTCCAAAAGGTCGTGGCTGATGATCCGCGCGTGCAACTGGTCACTTTCACGGTGGACCCGGAGACGGATACCCCGCCGGTTTTGGCGAAATATGCGGACCAGTTCGGGGCTGATCCGAATCGCTGGTGGTTTCTCACCGGGCCGAAACAACCGCTTTACGATTTGATCCAGAAGGGATTTCTTCAAGTCGTGGAGGACAATAGCGGCCAGCCGGCCCAGGAAGGCCAGTACAAGGTGACGCACAGCACCTATCTGGTGCTGGTGGACGGCGACGGAGATACGCGCGGGATTTACGACGGCGTCGGCGCGGAGACCCAGGCGAATTTGCTTCGGGACATCAAGAGACTGGAGAAGGAAGAACGCCCATGACGACACCCCCGCTTGCGATCAACGAGGCGCGCACCCCGTTGCGCGTGGTTGCGGCGATCATCGCCATCAGCGCGCTGGCCAGCCTGTTTCTTTGCTGGCTCGTCTATTATCATGCGCCTGCCGACGTGACCGGGACGCACCTGCTTTTTCTTCCGGCGCTCAATGCGCTGCTGAATGGGCTTTCCGCTTTCGCCCTGGTTGTGGGATTCCTCTTTATCCTCGCCAAACGGATTGCGCTTCATCGTGCGGCAATGTTCACGGCGTTTGTATTTTCGGCGCTTTTTCTTGTCACTTACATCACCAACCATGCGCTCCATGGCGACATGAAGTTTCACGGCCAGGGGGGAATTCGCGAAGTTTATTTTCCGCTGCTTATTTCGCACATCGGGCTGTCGGTGGTGGCGCTGCCGATGATTCTCATCACGTTTTTTTTGTCGCTGAGCGGACGGTTTCCGGCTCATCGCCGCCTTGCGCGGTTTACTTTTCCGATCTGGCTCTACGTCTCGGTAACGGGCGTGATTGTTTACGCGATGCTGGCGGCGTATCGGTGAAAAAATAAAAAATCAGGAGCAGGCGTAATATTTTTCTCAAGCCCGGCTAGCTTTTTCCGATAGTGCGTGTAGAGTCCCATCAGGAAGAAGAAGGGGGCGAGCTCCTGGACAACGACGGATGAAGGACTAGATTTTTTTCAGACGTTCTTTGAATAATTTGCTGGAGGATGAAAACCTGAAAGGGTTGCCTCTGGCTCACGTTTTACCCTGGGGTTCCCGTGCTGAGGGCCTATGTCTTTCGTCCTATAAACACGAAACAGGGGGCATAAGTCGCAGGTTTAAACGCCACGCCTTCACTGGAAGGCGGGATTTCCTCGACCGTCCCCGACCTATAGTGAGGGTCGAAAGTCCTGCCCGCCACGGCTCACCTGGGGTAATAGTTTTTCGCGAAAAAACCGCCGCACCAATCTGCCGATAGAGCAGTCGAAGAGTGCGGCGGTTCTTTTTTTTGGCAGGGGAATTGCCAATACGCAGCTTTCGCGCTAAATCTGAACGCTTTCCATGTCATTCATTGTCCAGAAATATGGCGGCACGTCCGTGGGCAGCCCCGAACGCATCCGCAATGTCGCGTCACGCGTTGCCGAGTCGCATAAGGCCGGGCATCGCCTGGTGGTGGTGGTTTCGGCCATGTCGGGCGAAACCGACCGGCTTTTGAAACTCGCCCGCGAGGTGAACCCGGAAGCTGCCGCGCGCGAAATCGATGTCCTTCTTTCCACGGGCGAGCAGCAAACCATCGCGCTCACCGCGCTGGCGCTGCACGGGCTGGGCGTGCCGGCGGTTTCGCTGACGGGCGCGCAGGCGGGGATCGTCACCGACGGGATGCATACGAAGGCGAAGATTCTCAACATCACGCCGAAAAAGGTTTTTGAGCATCTCGATTCGGGGCATGTGGTTATCGTGGCAGGTTTCCAAGGGCAGAACGAGGACGGCCGGATCACGACGCTGGGGCGCGGGGGGTCCGACCTGACGGCGATCGCGATGGCTGCAGCGCTGAAGGCCGACACGTGCGAAATTTATACGGATGTGGATGGCGTCTATACGTCCGACCCGCGCGTCGTGCCGAATGCGAAGAAAATCAAGGAGATTTCCTACGACGAAATGCTGGAGCTGGCGAGCCTCGGCGCGAAGGTGATGCAGGCGCGCTCAGTCGAGTTCGCAAAAAAATTCAAAGTGAAGTTTGAGGTCCGTTCAAGCTTCAATCATAATCCCGGAACGGTCATAACAGAGGAGCATGCTGCCATGGAAGATGTCGTCATACGCGGAGTAAGCCTGGAAAAGAACCAGGCCAAAGTCACCATTATCGGCGTGCCGGACAAACCGGGCGTGGCCGCAGGCCTTTTTTCCGCGCTGGCCGAGGCGGGCACGAATGTCGACATGATCGTGCAGAATGTGTCGCTGGCCGGCACCACCGACCTCACTTTTACCCTCAACAAGGACGATCTTCCCGCGGCGCGAAAGGTGATCGAGACGCAGGTCGCGGCGACTGGCGCGAAGAGTCACACGGCGCAGGACGGAATCAACAAGCTTTCGGTGGTGGGCATCGGGATGCGGTCGCATACCGGCGTCGCGGCGACGCTTTTCCACGCGCTGGCGGAGGCGGGAATCAACATCCAGATGATCTCGACGAGCGAGATCAAGATTTCGGTGATTATCAACGAGTCGGAGGGCGCGCGCGCGACGCAGGTCGTGCATGACGCGTTTAAGTTAGGTCAGTAGGATAGCCGCTGCCGAAAGGCGGTGGCATATGGATACCGCGCCACGCTCTCACGAGCGCGGCTACGACAAGCGCGACTATTTCTTGGGCGCGGCGGCCTTCTTTTCGGCGGCCCTTTTCTCAATGATACGATCGTTTTTGATCGCGCGCTTGGCACGGTTGCGAACCTGTTTGCGTCCTGGATAATCTCCCATAGGCGCGAGATCATGCCCACTTCACCGGACAACGCAAGGAAAGACTCCTGCGGAGGGCAGAAGCTGCGCACGGCAATAAGCGTGGCTGGTCTTCGTGAGGGATGTGTCCCGGCCGCGGCGGATGCAAAGTTTTCTTTGGCAAGGTTGCGATGACCTCGTAACTTACCCCATGAAAGATGCGAGCACGCCCAGCATGAACGTGAGACACGCCGTTGCGCGGTTGATTGCGACCTATTTTCTGCTGCATCTTGAGGCGGAAGTGGCGAAGCCGGATGCGGTGCTGCTGGAGGATTATCCCGATCTTCCGGTTCGCGACATGACACGAGCGTGGATCGAACAGGTCCGGAGTGAATTTGCTATCGGCAAAGAAGAAGAATTGCCCAGCAAGAATATTTTCAAGAGGTGGTGCGACATCAACGGAAAATTTGATTACGAAGATTCCGGTCTGTTTGGCTACAACCGGATTTTTTTTCCACGGCTTCTGGACCTCCGCGAGGGCAGCGCCGAAAGCCAAGCCCGGTTTTTTAATGAGACGAGAGCCGCCTTTGAGCAATTCGATTATGAGAAGCAGGGCTACACGGTTTCTTTTTTTCTCAACTCAGAAGGCAACATGCGGGAGTTGATGCGGGAAGTGGTGCGTAAAAATCCGCCCGATCTGGGCAAGGAGGCTGATAAGGTGGTGCTCTCCCAAAGCGCGGCGTTCCAGACGGCGATGTATGAATATTTTGAGGGCGTGCTGAAGACGGCGCTGGCGGAAAACGTACGGCTGTTGAACGGCATTCTGCCTGAATCGGTCGCGATGGAGCTCAAACAAAACGGTTACGTTGAACCTGTCTATTTTACAGATTCGGCGGTGATCTTTACCGACTTCGAAAACTTCAGCAGATCGACCGAACATCTGCCGCCCGCTGAAGTGATTCATCGGCTCGACACCTATTTCTCGGAATTCGACCGGATCTGCGCCGCGTACGGACTGGAAAAGATCAAGACGATCGGCGATTCCTACATGGCCGTGGCTGGCGTGCCGGAGTTGCAGGACGATCCCGTCCGCGCCGCCTGCGACGCAGCCCTGGAGATGATCGAGACATCCCGGCGGATTTCCACGCAGGCCGGGCCGGAGGGATGGAACATCCGCATCGGCATCCACTCGGGACCCTTGGTGGCGGGGGTGATCGGCAAACATAAATTCAGCTACGATGTCTGGGGAGCGACGGTCAACTTTGCCAGCCGCATGGAATCGAGCGGCGCACCGGGACGCATTAATGTTTCCGCTGATGTTCATGCGGAGGTGAAGCGCTACTACGTCTGGGAAGCGCGCGGCCCGCAGCCCGTCAAGCATCTGGGCACGGCAGAGATGTTTTTTCTGCTTGGCAAAAACACTAAAAAAACATGAAAGATAAAAGAACAACGGAAATCGGGATAGTGGGCGTGGGCCGAATGGGTGCCAACATGGCGCGGCGGCTGGTCGATCAGGGATTCCAAGTGACCGCCATCTATGACGTGCGCCGCGAAGCGGCCGCTGAATTGGCGAAAGAATTGAAATGTCACGCGACGGAAAAACTGGCTGAGGTCAGCGCGAAAGCCGACTTCATCCTTACCGTCGTTTCCGACGATAAGGCCATGCGGGATATTTACACCGCTCCCGGCGATAACCTGCTCATTGGCGCGAAGGGACGCACCTTCATTAATTTCACGACCGTTTCTCCCCAGGTTCATCTCGACGTCGAAGCGGCGGCCCATCGCGCGGGCGCGGCGGCCATCGAAGCCTGCATGGCTTCAAGCATCACCCAGGCCCGGCAGGGAACGCTCTACCTGATCCTGGCAGGCGATGCCGCCGTGGTCGACCGGACGGGTTCGGTGTTGGAGGCGCTGAGCATCGCGCGCCGTTACGTGGGAGCAACCGGACGGGCGGCGCAAGTCAAGGCGCTGGTCAACATGGTCATGAATATCAACACGGCGGGACTGGCCGAGGGCCTGGCCATCGGCGACGCGCTCGGGATCGATCTGAACGTCCTGCGTGAAATCTTTTCCCAGACCGGCGCGAACTCCCGCGTCCTGGAAACCGACGGGGCCGACATGCAAAATCGCGAACACGACTGCTATTTCTCCGCCGCACACGCCGCCAAGGATTCGGGCATTGCGGTGGCGCTGGCCGGGGAAACCGGGGTTCGCGTGCCGCTGGCCGAAGCGACCCTCGCACAATATCGGCTGATGATTGAGAAGGGGCTCGGTGAACTCGACAAGTCGGGCGTCGCCGAACTGACCTTCAAGGGGCGCGGAAAAACATAAGCGGCACGGGCCATCTCCGGGCACATTCCTGACTTGCCGCATATGCCCGCCTCAGTGAAACTCCGCCCTGTGCATGATGTTGTTTGCGCCGCGCCCGTCGCCGCGACTGATCTTCCCCGCCTCCATGTGCGGGCGAAATTTTTCTTTGAAGGAGAAAACAAGTTTTATCTCCAGGGCGTGACCTATGGCCCGTTTCGGCCCGCGACCGAGGGCGGCACGAACCTGCCCGCGCCGGAGAAGGTCGTGCTCGATTTCGGGCTGATGCGCGATCTCGGCGTGAATGTGCTGCGGGTTTACCACACGCCGCCGAGCTGGTTCCTTGATCTGGCGCAGAAGCATCGCCTGCGCGTCATGGTCACGATTCCGTGGCACAAGCGCGTCCTTTTCCTCGACGACCGCGAAGCCGTGGAGACGATCCGGGCAAACGTCGCGGCGGCGGCTTTGGCGAACGCGGGCCATCCGGCCATGCTCGGCTTTTTCATCGACAATGAAATTCCTCCCGACTTGGTGCGCTGGTACGGCGCGCGGCGCATGGAGGAATTTCTCAATTCGCTGGTGCGGATCGTCAAGAAGAACGATCCCCTCGCCCTGGCCACCTATGCGAATTTCCCGCCAACCGAATACCTGCTGCCAAGCGAGGTCGACTTCTACAGCTACAATGTTTATCTCCATCGCCGGAAGGACCTGGTCGGCTATCTGGGCCGCTTGCAAAATCTCGCCGGGGACAAGCCGCTCATCCTGAGTGAATTTGGGATGGACACGATCCGTCATCCCGAAGAGGAGCAGGCGCGTTTGCTGACGGAGCATGTGACGACCGTTTTTGAAAGCGGCCTGGCCGGAACCTTTATTTTTTCGTGGACGGACGAGTGGTTCACCGACGGCGTCGACGTCACGGACTGGGCCTTTGGCGTGGTGACGGCGGACCGCAGGCCGAAGGCGAGTTACCGCGCGCTGCAGCCGCTCCTGAAAAATCCGGAGCGTCCCATTTATCAGCGCTTCGTTCCAGCCGCCGAATTGCCGATGGTCTCGGTCGTGGTCTGCTCCTACAATGGGGCGCGCACGCTTCGCGAGTGCATGACTTCGCTGCGGCATCTCCACTATCCGAAGTACGAGGTGATTTTCATCGACGACGGCTCCAAGGACAACACGCAGGAAATCATGCGAGATTTTCCCGGCGTGCAAAACATCGTGCAGGCCAACAAGGGACTCAGTGCCGCGCGCAACGCCGGCATCGCGGCAGCGAAGGGCGAGGTTGTGGCGTTCACCGATTCGGACTGCATGGCGGACTGCGACTGGCTCTACTTTCTTGTCCACACGCTGCTCTCCGCCAATTTTGCGGCGGTGGGCGGCCCGAATATTTCGCCGCCCGCAACCGGCTGGATTCAGGCGACGGTCGGCGCGGCGCCGGGCTCGCCAAGCCACGTGCTGTTAACGGACACGGTTGCCGAGCATGTGCCCGGCTGCAACATGGCTTACCACAAATGGGCGTTGGCCGAGATTGGGGGCTTCGATCCCGAATTCCGCAAGGCGGGCGACGACGTGGACGTCTGCTGGCGCTTGATGCAGCGCGGTCATGCGATCGGTTTCAGTCCCGCCGCCGTGGTGTGGCACTACCGCCGTTTTGAAATCCGCACCTACTTCAGCCAGCAGACCGGATACGGCGAAGCCGAGGCGATGCTGCGCTACAAGCATCTCCAGTATTTCGGGCCGACCGGCTCGGCCATCTGGCACGGGAACGTCTACTCGCAGGCGCGGATGGATTCGTTTTTTTCGCGACCGATCATCTATCACGGAATGTTCGGCACGGGGCTTTTCCAGTGCATTTATCCCAAGCGGTACTCGCCGTTCGCGGCGCTTTTGAGCAGCCTGGAATGGCTGGCTGTGACGCTGTTCGTTTTTTTCCTTTCGATTCCCCTGGCGTGGCTGCGGTTGATCCCGCTCGTGATGTTCGGGCTGACGCTGCTGGTCGGACTGGGCTACATGGCGCAGGCGCGGATCGAGACGAAGTACGACAGCATTCCCGCGCGATTGCTGCTGCTCTATCTCGCCATCGTGCAACCGTGGCGTCGCGCGTGGGCGCGGTACTTCACATGGCTGCGCGGCAAGCGGACGCCGACCGCCGTCATCGCGGCGAAGGAGGACGCTCCGCATCTTGCGGTGAATTGGCGCGGCTCGGGCAATCTCGCCTTCTGGAGCGAGACGGGCCTGGAGCGGTCCCATCTGCTGCACACGACGGAGAAGCTGCTGGACGAGGAAGGCTGGAAATTTTCACTCGATACCGGCTGGACGAACTGGGACATGCACGTTTTCGCGAGCCGCTGGTGGAACCTGCGTTTGCGCTCGATGAGCGAGATTTATCCGCGCGGACGGCGCCTGACACGCGTGGGAAATTTTCTCAACATCAGCACTTTTTCGTCACTTGTCGGGGGCATCGTGCTGACGTTCACGCTTGTCACGCTACTGACGCTGCCCGCCAATTCGACGCGCCCGATGATTTCCCTGTATCTGTTGGGAGCGGTTTGCCTGCTCGCGCTGATCTGGTTCGTTCATGGACTGCGGCTACGGCACCGGCTGGCGGAACTGGTGGAAGTCGCCGCGATTCGCGCCGGGTTGCAGCCTTTGGGGAAGGCGAAGGCAGACGCGGGAAAGTAAGGGTTGCCCGTGATTTCTGAGCTCGATATTTTCCGCGCCGTCGCCCGGAGGCCGACGGCTACTTTTGGAGCCTTTTGATAAGGCAGTGAAGATCAAGAGGAACTGCTTCGGGTAACGTCGTTCTGGTGGCAAATGCGACCAGATTTGCGACTGCTTTGGCGATTCTGGAAGATTCAGCTATTAACCGCTGAACTCTCCCGCAATTCGTTAACGGTCGTCAGCCGTGATCCTCCATGCTCAAGAGCGTTGGAGACACGATCATGCAGGAAAGATTCAGAATGTTCTGCCGCGCGGGCGGCAACTTTTACACGAGAGACAAAATCACGGGCCGGTCGGAAAGCCTCGCAACGGCTGACCGCATCGTCGCCAAGCAACTGCTCGCGGCGCGGAATCAGGCGACGGCGCAGCCTCAGCTCAATCGGACGATGGCCAAAGCCTATTTGTCGGCCAAGTCGCCCGATCTGCTCACGCGCACCTGGGCTAATGTCATGGAGCATTACTCGGCGTCGGGTGTCGAATCGACTCGCAAACGCAAGGCCACGGCCTTCCGCAGCCGTCCCTTTGCCCTCTTGCGCGGCATTACGCTGATGGACACTGAGGCGGGCCATTTATTGGCGGTCCTTCAACACGAGCGAGCGGGTAACTCAGCACACCATTACCTGCGCCGTCTCCATAATTACGCTCTGCACCTCGGGTGGCTGCTGATGCCGGTCATGGCGGATGCGGCGTGGCCCGAGGTACGGAAGAAGAAATTCACAGCCATCACAGAGGAAGAACATCGCCGGGTCGTCGAGCGGGAGCAGATGCTGGAACGGAAGCTCTATTACGAAATGCTCTGGGAGACGGGCGGCTCCCAGTCCGACATCGCAAGTTTGAACTGGAACCAGATTAATCTCGAAGCACAAACCATCCGTTTCGTTCGTCGCAAACTGGCTGGAAAAGAATCAGGAGGAGAAAGTCTCCTGCGCATTGGGCCTTGTCTGAAAAAGTTGCTCAATCAGCTTCCGCAGAGTGGTTATCTCTTTCCCAAGATGAATGCCTGGGCATCGGAGAATCGCTCCAGTGAATTCAGTCGACGCTGCAAGATGTTGGGCATCGAGGGCCGCAGCCTTCACTCCTACCGCTATGCATGGGCACAACGAGCGCGTGCCGCAGGAATGCCGGAACGTGAAGCGATGAACCATCTCGGGCATGAATCACGAGCGGTCCATGCTGCTTATGCCGGTGGAGCGCAAGTAGCCGTCCTGCCGCTGGAGTTCTACGAAGCACAAAAAGAGGAAAAGGTGATCCAGTTCAAGCAAGCGTCACAACAGGCGACGCCGAATCAGGCCGAGGAAGAAAAGAAGGCAAGTCACGGCTGATCGCGCCGAGTCGCGAATGATCATCATCACAACGTGCCAGCAGCACGGAGGATGACCGCGAACCACGACAAGAAAGCGTTTTGAAGCCCAACCGCCCCTTAAAAGCAAAGCCTCGGGGGCGGTTGGGAAGCAAAACGCGCACGATCATGCCATGTCAGCCGCATGACCATTCATCAGGAGCCGTATGTCTCAATGACGAATCACGACGAACAATGGAGAATGATGGCCCCGTCCAAATGCCCTACTGAAACTTGTTCGGGGTGGCGTGTTCCTGCTCCTATACCCTGATTCACCCATGGGGCCTGCATTTCTTGGAGTCTAAGTCCAAAGGCCGTTTCACTCTCGTGCTTCGGGAAAATTCTCGGTCATTCACCGTGCCGCATCGTGCGTTGTGACAGTGAACATCTTTCCTTGGCCCGGAATAATCTTGCGGCTAATGTCCCGTAGCCATGATTGCGAGTTGAAACTAACATGACGATCAAGATACCACAACGGCTGCTGCTGCTAGGAATCGTCATCTTCATCTTCCTGATGTTGAAGAACAATTTTATTCACGAAATCCGTCCAAACGTTATCGCCAACGTAAACACTATTTGTATCGCTTTAAGCGTCCCGCTTATTTCCGCATCGATTTTCCTGTTCCTCTACGGATTTTGCACAGCATCAGTATCAAACAGGAGCTTTCTTTTGTGGTGCTTTGTTGGAAGTGTTTTTTTGTTTCTCATGTTCTATTATCACTATGAGCAATACTCCGTTATTAATCGTTCTTTGGCCAAACTTGAGAGCGCAAGTGTTCCTAACCTTTTACCGGATCTGATTCAACGCACTCGGATTGATGATTCCCCGGATCGAAGAGAACAATGGGCGCACATGGCTTATGTGCTCTACGGCGTAAGGCTCTCCTATCGTCGGGAAGGGAGCGACTGGGCGTACTATACACCGACCGACGAGGAACAAATTGGTTACGAAAATATGAAGAACCTCGACGTATCCGCAAGGAACCTGAGAATTAGTTCGTGGGGGTTGTTGAGTGGTGCCGTCGACGTTGTCTGGTTAGCTTTTATCACATTTCTTTGGGGGTTGCTTTGGCTAGCGGTGAAGAAACCGACAGCTTCCAGAGCCTTGACCGAGAGCAGCCACGATAGAGCTAACTGATCCAATTAACATGCGACCATATTTGCGATCACTGCGACCAGAAATGCTACCAAACGAGTAGTGCCGAGTTAGGCCGAATTAGCAGGGGTTACGCTTGATTAGTAGGCTGTTAGCGGTAGCCTCAGTTTCGTTCTAGAGTGTGCAGGTAGGTCGACGGCTACCTAATTCGGCATGGGCGGGAGCAATGGCGGATGGGGCGTCTGCGGCTGCAATAATTTGCTGCCTTGGGTCTTGGCCTCGATTGCGGCTTTGGCCTCGTCGGACTCGATCAGGGCCTCTATCGCCGTGCGGACGTCGGCTTGCATCTTGGTCATGTCCTCGATCTTGTTCCAACGCTGGATCTCGCGGCCATCCGCCCCAAAAAGAATGCCGCGCAGATCATCAGAGGTTTCATTCCAGCCCAACTGCGGGCCAACCGTGCCTGAAAAATCGGCGACGACGTAGGACGATTTGCGGGGATCGGTTTTGTTGCCGTTTTTCAGGAAGTAAGGCTTGAGGACGACCGCCTCGCGATCGAGGTTGGCCCGCATCTGCGAGAGTACGATGGAAGGCACCCATGTTGCGATCGAATCGCGCAAATCGACCACGACAATCAACTGGAAATCTGGCCGGCCCCGGAGAGGATAAAGCGATTTGCCCGCCGAGCGGGCCGCGTCCTGGGAATCTTCGCTTGTGCCGAGCACGAGGGTGATCAAGCCGGGCCGGTTGAGAAGAATGGACTTGTTGTCGGCATCAACGGCCCTGAATTTGTGGAGAGGCGGCGCGAGGATCGAACCAGGCACGCGGGCGGCGGGCGCAGCGGGAGGCGCGTTGGTTTGAGCGGAGGCAGGCGAAATAAGAGCGCAGACCGCCATCGCCGCGACAAGCAGCGCGGGGGCCGGATTACGCAATCTTTTCATTAACCTTCTCCAAGACATATCCGCGTAGATACTCGGTTTCGGGCACGTTGACTAGTACAGGATGATCGGAGCTTTGCCCCAGGCGCCGGCGCAGACGCAGCGTCGTGCCGGTTTCGGACGAAGCCCGCTGCAATAATTCGTCCCAATCTTCGGACGTGACGTGATGCGAACAGGAGAAGGTCGCCAGTATTCCCCCGCTGGTGAGCAGCCGGAGCGCGCGCAGATGCAACTCGTGATAGCCGCGCAACGCGGACGCCTTGTTGCCCTTGCTTTTGGTGAACGAGGGCGGATCGAGGATGATGAGATCGAAGGTCTCGCGGCGTTGTTCGTAGTGGCGCAGGAGATCGAAGACGTTGGCCTGAAGCCATTCCACCTGGAGATTTTCCGTTTTTGCCGTGGCCTCGGCGTGACGGAGCGCTTCAGCCGACTGGTCGACGCCGCGGCACGCAACTGCGCCGGCCTTCCGGGCGCTGAGGGCGAATGCGCCCTGGTTCGTGAAGCAATCGAGAACGCGACGGCCCGGCGCACACGCGGCAACGGCGGCGTAATTCTCGGCCTGATCGAGATAAAAACCGGTCTTCTGCCCGGACCAGAGATCGAGGTCGTAGGTGATGCCCGCGATCCGGATGCGCGTCGGGGCCTCGTAGGTTCCGTGGAGAACGGTGCGTTCCAGAGGCAGGCCCTCGAGCTGGCGCACGGGCGCGTCGTTCCGTGTGAGGACGACGCGGCATCCGGTTTTTTTGAGGAGAAGATCGGCGATGATCGCTTCGCGGCGTGACATGGCGAGGGTCAGGGTTTGCAGGATCAGCACGTCATCGTATCGATCGACAACGAGACCGGGCAGTTGGTCGGATTCCGACCAGACGAGACGCCGGGCCATGCCGGGAGTCGTCGCCCCTAACGACTCGCGGTAAGCCAGGGCTTCATCGAGGCGCGAACTCAAAAGCCGTGCATCGAGCGCGGCCATATCTCCGGCATAGCGTCGTGCGACAATTTGGGAGCGGCTGTTGTAAATGGCGCTGCCGAGGCATTCGCCTTTTGCTGAACGCAATTCGATGGTGCCTCCGTCCTCGGGCTGCCCCTCGATTCGATCCACTTCGCTGGCAAAGACCCATGGATGACCGGCGAGAACACGGTGGCGTACGCCTTTGTTCAGGAACAGTCGGGCGGGATGCGTCATCTTCCCGCAGGCTATCTGAAAAACTGGGAAAAGTCGCGATGAAAGGTGCTCCGCATGGTGGTAGCTGCGCCCGGCAGGATTTGTCGCCGAAGCTTTTATTGCCTTCCTTGCAGGAGCAGGGAAGTCCTTGTTTGGCGCGAAATAGAGGTATAAAGTGCTTTGATGCACCATCGGGTCTCGCGGAGTTATTGGCTGTTCATCGGCATCATCAAAATTTCATTGCTTACGACTGGCGCGTGGGCTCAGGACGCAACGCCATCCACCAACGCACTCACCGTTCCTTCTACGGGGAACGATGCGAAAACCTACGTCGATTTCGGGAAAGCCAATGGTGCCAGGGGCGATTTGGATGGAGCCATCGCAGCTTTCAACGAGGCCATTAAAATCGATCCAAAATATGCGCTCGCGTATTATTACCGGGGCCTGGCGCACAAGCTCCAAAATAAGTTCGACGATGCCGTTGCCGATTACACTCAGACTATTCAAATCAATCCCGAGTACGCGGAGGCCTATTACGAGCGCGGCAGTTTGAGGGGGCAGCAAGGCGATTTCGATGATGCGATCAGCGATTTCAGCCAGGTCATCAAGCTTGATCCCAAATACTCGCCGGCTTACTACAATTTGGGTCACGTCCAATATTTCAAGGGCAACCTGGATGCCGCGCTCGACGGAATCAGCGAGGCCCTTCGCCTGGCCCCGAATTTTCCCATTTCTTATTATATTCGCGGATTGGTCCGGCACGCCCAGGGACATCAACTGGAAGCCACTTCTGATTTTCAGAAAAGTCTCGGCCTGGGTTTTCCCGATGCGGCTTTCTGGGTCTGGATCACCGAAATGGAAAGCGGCGAGCGCGGCCTTGCGCGCAAGGACCTTTCGGATGCCTTGGGCAAGCCCGATTTGTTCAAGCAGGATGATTGGCCCTCTCAAATCGGCGGTTTTCTTCTCGATAAAATCACCGAGGATCAACTGATCGCCAAAACTAAGACCGCAAACCAAGACGAATCCGCAAGGCATCTCTGCGAGGCATGGTTTTATTCCGGAATGGCCAGGCATTTTACAGGCGACTCCAAGGGAGCGCAGGATTGTTTTGCCAAGGCGATTGCCACGGGGGCGAAAGGTTCCGAGGAACTTATCGAAGCCTCCCGCGAGGCGGCGGCGTTGAAGACGCAATAGCGCCAACTCCCGGCCACGGGCCGCGCCTACTTTCCAGACAGTCTCCAACAACTTCGAATATCGCAGTATTTCCAACACGCGCTTACATTTGCCTTTGCCACAAAAATGATCTCGATCACTCCACGAACTTTCGGGAAAGTTCCTGCCTGAACAGGTTGCCGATAATAACAAATCGTCATGGAAATCCGCATTTTGCTGGCAGGTGAACAACTCGGGCCTTTCTCGGAAAAGCAGATACGGCAGTATCTTGAGGAAGGTTTGGTAACTCCTTCCGACCCCGCGATGTACGAGGGAATGGAGGAATGGCAGCCCGTCGATATCGTGTTGGCCAATCTGCCGCCGCCAGAGCCTGAACCTGAGCCTGAGCCTGAACCCGAAACAATTTTCCCCGATGAACCGGCCCCTGAACCGCTCCCTGCCGAGGAGGCAACGCCGGAGACCGCCTTTGCCATGCCCAGCGACGAACCTGATACGCTTGAACTCAAGCCACCCCCTCCTCCAGCGGAGCCCGTCCCTTTCCCGACCACCTCGCAGAAGTTGAAACGCAAAATCGTCCTCCAGCCGATCCTTCCGCTGGAAACAAAACTTCCCGCTCCGAAGAAAACGCGCACCGGAAAAATAGCTCTTACCCTGGAACCTCTTCGCCCGACGACTTCGCTGCCGCCCGTCACGGGTTTTGCGCCGCCGGAGAGGAATCCGGGCAAGCCACCCGCGCTTTCCGGTCAGGTCTCGCTCCGATATATCTCCGATCAATCCCCAGTGACCCGAAGGATAAAACCACCGGCACCGTCGGCGGGCCCGCAGCCTCCGCCGCTGCCACCGCCAACCGCGCCAAAAACTCGCATCCGGAAGAGTTCCGTCCGGCGAATTCCGCGCCGGATCATTTACGCTTGCGTCGGGCTGGCTTTGCTCGTCGGTGTTTTATTTTTCTTTTATCCCGGTTCCACGCATGACGAAACATCGTCGTCGCTCAACCTGACACCGCCGAATGTTGTGATTTCGCCCAACCAGGTCGAAACGCAAACTCCTGCGGAGACCGTCCCAAAAACCGCTGCGGACTTCAGCGCGCGTGGGATCACGCGACAGACGAAGGGTGATCTGGACGGGGCCCTCGCCGATTACGAACAGGCTTTGAAGCTGGACCCAAAAAATGTCGAGGCCCTTTACCAGCGCGGTCTCGTTCGCCAGGGCAAAGGCGATTTGGCCGGCGCGCTCGCCGACTATAACCAGGTTCTCAGCCTCGACCCTCAACATGGCGACGCCTACAGCAACCGGGCCTACGTCAAGCAGGCCCAGGGCGATTTGGATGGCGCACTGGCCGATTACACCCAGGCCCTTATCATCAATCCGAAAATTCCGGCTGCTTATTATAATGAGGGCCTGATCGAGGTGCAAAAAGGCAATCTGGACGGGGCCATCGCCGCTTATAATCACGCGCTCGATCTTAATCCCAGGATGGACATCGCCTTTTACAATCGCGGCGTTGTCAAAAACACCGAGGGCAATGTGGATGGCGCCATCGCCGATTACACGCAGGCCCTGACCCTGAATCCGAACCTCGCCCGCGCGTATTGTGACCGGGGAATCGCGCGGCAGTCCAAAGGCGATATCGACGGGGCCCTCGCCGATTATTCGCAAGCGCTTGATCTCAATCCGAAAATGGCCAACGCCTTCTATAACCGGAGCCTTATCAAGATGCAGAAGGGCGACCTCGATGGAGTGATCGCCGACAGCAACCAGGCGATCGACCTTGATCCGAAAAATGGGCAGGCTTACTACAAGCGGGGGCTGGCCCAGTTTGGCAAAGCGAACCTCGACTCCGCCCTGGCCGACCTGAGGACATTCTACGAGCTTGTCCCGCGAGATGCCGAAACGGACTCCGCGCGCCTCTACATCTGGCTGGCGTCCAAGGAGGGAAATCCCGGCGACCACGCGGACGAAGACCTTTCCACCTCTGTGCAAAATGATTGGAATTCACCACCCGAGGACCTGACGTCGAAGATCGCGGCATTCCTCCTAGGCCATATCCGCGAAAACGAGTTGATCGCCAACGCCGCATCGCCCGACCCGAGCCGAGAGCCGGGGCAATATTGCAAAGTCTGGTATTTCGTCGGCATGAAGCGGTTGCTGGCGGGGGAGATGAACACTGCGGCTCAGGATTTCCAGAAATGCGTTGCGACGGATCAGAAGGACCTTTGCGAATATATCTTCGCGCAGGCGGAATTGCGGGCCTTGGGCCAAATCCGGGTGACTCCGCCCAAAGCGGCCTCGGGGCGATAGGGCAGCACGTTCATGCGATCTTGACCAAGTGGTTTCTGCGGATACTTTCTAACGTATGGCTGCGGCTACTCTTACGCGCGCTCGCGCGATTGCTTTCCGGCTTGCTCCTGAAGAGCAAGTCCAACTTGCCAGCGCCCTTGTCAATCGCGTGTCCGGCCTTCGCGCAAGCCGAAATCGGAAGAAATTGCCAAGCTCATTGGGCCGAAAAGTTAATCATCTTGCAAAAGCAATTGGTTCGCCTCTCACAGGGAAGGGGCTGGATGACCGCTTGGAAAAAGCCACAAGCGGCAAAGAAAAGGGTGTTCCCGCTTCCATTGCCATTAAAACCGTTCGCAAGCGTCTCGGACTTTAGAGTCGCAACTTGCGACGCGCCCAATAACGCACCCGACGTGCGGGATGTGCGATGGCAACGATCCAAGTTACATTGTCCCGAACGGCGTAAATGACTTTGAAGCCGTGTTTATGCGTGGGACCGAATTTCCGGTAATCGGAATAACCTTCGAGAGGATATCGGTCGGGATGGTCTCGAATTTTCTCCAGAGCGTCCTGAATTTCTTCAACAAATTCAGCAACAACTTTTGTCGTGTAAGGTCGATGAAAAAGAAAATTCGCCCAGCGATTAAACTCGATGTTGGCGTCTTTGACTAAAATCGGATCGGATTTGCTCATCGCCTGACAAGGGATGACAGTCCTACTTCATCATCCTGATCAGCGCGTCGGCCATGTCGGCGGGAGTCTTGGCGATGCCAATGCCGGCTTCTTCCAGCGCGGCGATCTTGCCTGCGGCGGTGCCTTTGCCGCCCGAGACGATCGCGCCCGCGTGGCCCATGCGGCGTCCGGGAGGAGCTGTGGCCCCGGCAATGAACGCGGCGACCGGCTTTTTCACATTCGCCTTGATGTAGGCGGCGGCGTCTTCTTCAGCCGTGCCGCCAATTTCACCGATGAGGATGATCGCTTCGGTGCCGGGATCTTCATTGAACATGCGCACGGCGTCGGTGTGGCTCGTGCCGTTGATCGGGTCGCCGCCGATGCCGATGCAGGTGCTCTGCCCGAGGCCGCGCGAGGTGAGCTGCCACACCGCTTCGTAGGTGAGCGTGCCGCTGCGCGAGACGACGCCGACCTTGCCGGGTTTGTGGATGTAGCCGGGCATGATGCCGATTTTGCACTGGCCAGGCGTGATGATGCCGGGACAGTTCGGGCCGATGAGCCGCACCTTTTTGTCGCGCAGGCCGACCTTGGCGCGCATCATGTCGATGACCGGGATGCCCTCGGTGATGCAGACGATGAGTTCCACGCCGGCATCGGCGGCTTCGAGGATCGCATCGGCCGCGCCGGGAGCGGGGACGAAAATCATCGTCGCATTGCAGCCGGTCTTGGCGCGCGCTTCGGAAACGGTGTCGAAAACGGGAACCTTGCCCTCCCACGTCTCGCCGCCGCGCCCGGGAGTGACTCCCGCCACGACGTTGGTGCCGTATTCGATGCATTGCGTGGCGTGGAATCCGCCGGCTTTTCCAGTGAGGCCCTGCACCAGCAGGCGCGTGTTTTTATCAACGAGGATGGACATGGGCGAAGGTAGTAGTGGGAAGGGTGAAGGAAGAAGTTTAAGAATGACCCGGCTTGCGTTTGTGGATGATAATCGAATTGCCATCGGGATCGCTGATTACAGCCAGATGGCAAACGGGTGTTTCCAAAACATCCAAGATAAAGGGAATGCCCCGCTCTTTGAGCTCGATAAGCGTTTGATCAAAGTCATCAACTTCAAAAGCAACGCTCGGACCTGTTTGTCCATGCTGGCCGGACGGCTTCCAGAAGTTGGAAAGCGCAAGCGTATTCGCTCCAAAATCGTACTCGATCCAGAAACCCTCCGGAAAATCGGTGTTCATCGTCAGCTTGAGATTGAAAACGCCCTCGAAAAAATCCCGCGCCTTTTGCTTGTCCGTCACCGGATAGGCAACAAAGGCGATTTCGTTGACTTTGATCATGGGCTTAGTTCTTTTGCGCCGCCGCTACAACCTTCTTCGCCGCGTCAAGCAGGTCGTCTGCGGCGATGATAGGCAGGTTCGATTCCGAAAGGAGCTTTTTGCCCGCGGCGACGTTGGTGCCTTCGAGGCGCACCACAAGCGGCACGGGCAGCGACACGGCTTTCACCGCGTTGATGATGCCCTGCGCGATGGTGTCGCACTTCATGATGCCGCCAAAAATATTCACCAGGATCGCCTTCACGTTGTGGTCGGAAACGAGAATCTTGAAGGCTTCGGTCACCTGCTGCTCGGTCGCGCCACCGCCGACGTCGAGAAAGTTGGCCGGTTTGCCGCCCGCGTATTGGATGATATCCATCGTGCTCATGGCGAGACCCGCGCCGTTGACTAGGCATGCGATATTGCCGTCGAGGCCGATGTAATTCAGGCCGAACTTGCTCGCTTCGACTTCGCGCGGGTCCTCCTCGGTGATGTCGCGATAGGCGACGATGTCGGAATGGCGATAGAGCGCGTTGTCGTCGAAATTGAACTTGGCGTCGAGGGCCAGCACTTCGTTTTGCGCGGTCGTGACGAGCGGGTTGATCTCGACCAGCGAACAATCGGTCGCGATGAAAAGATTGTAGAGCGCGTGAAAAATCGCGCACGCGGGCTTGAGCAAAACGCCTTTCAGCCCGAGGTAATCGGCCAGCTTCCGCGCTTCGTAGGGCTGAAGGCCGAGGGCTGGATCGACTCGCATGCGCAGGATCAGTTCGGGGGTCTCGTGCGCAACATCCTCGATGTTCATGCCGCCCTTGGTGCTGGCGATGATGACCGGCGCCTGCGCTTCGCGGTCGAGCACGATGGCAAAATAGAGTTCCCGGGCCGGGTTCTTCGCCTGCCCGACCATCACCTTGCTCACCAGCTTGCCCGCCTCGCCGGTCTGCGCGGTGACGAGCGTCTGGCCGAGCATCTTCGCCGCCATCTCCGCAATTTCCTCCGGCGTTTTGACGAGCTTGACGCCGCCCTTGAACCCGTTCTTGAAAGTCCCCTTGCCGCGTCCGCCCGCGTGAATCTGCGCCTTGATGACGAGATCGGACGTCTTGAGCGACCGCGCAATGGCCTCCGCTTCTTCCGGTGTGGAGGCGACAGCGCCGGCTGGCGTGGCGACGCCAAATTTCTGCATGAGTTCTTTGGCTTGGTACTCGTGAATGTTCATTGCGGAGGGGGCCTTAAGGGGTGGACATTTTGATGACAGGCGCGAACATGCCCGCGATTTTGGAAAAAGAACAGACTGATTTTTTGGTCGTCATTCGATAATCGAAAGAGGCCATGAGTGTCTGTACATGGCGGCTTCTTTATCAGATGGTATATTGCAGTCGAGCCTTATTCCCCCATGTTACTCTATTTATTACCCAGCCTTCCGGTGATGACCGTATGAAACCCGAACTCCTCGCACCGGCGGGCGACTGGGAATGCGCGCGCGCGGCGGTGGCCAATGGCGCGGACGCGGTCTACTTCGGCATGCCCGCCTTCAACGCGCGGATGCGGGCGGAGAATTTCACGGCGGCCGATTTGCCGAAGCTGATGGATTTTCTTCACGAGCATGGCGTAAAGGGTTACGCCGCGTTCAACGTGCTGATCTTCACCGACGAACTCGCCGCCGCTGAAGAGGAGCTCGTTTTGCTCGAACGAGCCGGGGTTGATGCCGCGATTGTGCAGGACCTGGGCCTGGTGAGCCTGGCGCGGGAACGGACGCCGGGACTGTCCATCCACGCCTCGACGCAGATGACGCTCACGTCACCGGAGGGCGTCGCTTTCGCGCAACGGCTTGGCGTCTCGCGGGCGATCCTGGCGCGGGAACTTTCCCTGCGCGAGCTGGAGAAATTTCAGTCGTCGCCCGATGCGGATGTCCCACTGGAAATCTTTGTCCATGGCGCGCTGTGTGTTGCCTATTCGGGCCAGTGCCTCACAAGCGAAGCGCTCGGCCAGCGCAGCGCGAATCGCGGCGAATGCGCACAGGCGTGCCGGCTGCCTTACGAGATGATCGTCGACGGCGTGAAGCGCGATCTCGGCGACCGGCGCTATCTTCTCTCGCCGCAGGACCTCGCCGCAGTCGAAGAAATCCCCGAGCTGGTCCGGCTCGGCATTTCGTCGTTCAAGATCGAGGGCCGTCTCAAGACGCCCGAATATGTCGCCGCCGTCACGCAGGTCTACCGCCGCGCCATCGATTCCGCTGTAGCGGCGGTCTATGACCGTCGAAATTCTTCCGATCCAACAATTTCCCCCGACGACCGCTACAAACTCGAAATGGCTTTTTCGCGCGGTCTCTATCCGGGATGGCTGCACGGCGTCAATCATCAGGAATTGGTCCATGCGCGATTCGGAAAAAAGCGCGGTGCGTTCATCGGCCCGATCAGTTCCATCGGGCGCGGCTACATCGAGGTGAATCCCGAAGTTCCTCTCAAGCCCGGCGACGGCATCGTGATCGACCGGGGCGGCGACACCGACCGCGAACAGGGTGGCCGTATTTATGAGGTGCTGCCCTTGCGGGACGGCGCGGTGCGGCTCGCTTTCGAGTACGGCAAACTCGACTTTGATGTCATCAAACTCGGCCATCTTCTTTGGAAAACGGACGATCCCCAGCTCGATCGCGAACTGCGCAAAAGCTGGTCGGGCGAGCTGCCCAAGCCGAAACGCGCGCTGGAAATAATCGTGACGGGCCGCGTCGGCGAGCCGTTGCGGATCGAGGGCCGGTGCGACGGCGTCACGGCCAGCGTCAAATCACAAATGCCGCTGGAGATTGCGCAGAAGCGTCCCCTCACCGAGGAGACTTTGCGCGCGCAACTAGGCCGCTTGGGCGAGACCTACATGGAACTTGGCTCGCTGGAAAATCGGCTCGAAGGCCAGGTCATCGTGCCGGTAAGCGAACTCAATCGCCTCCGCCGCGAATTGGTGGAGAAGGTAGCCGTGGTAGCCGTCGCCCCCCCGGCGCCCCAGGCAACCCAAACACCCATAGCCCCCGGGGGGACCGCACCCCCC
>Ga0302319_10004020_pt1 | contig 30381 bp, 32 predicted proteins | sample Bog_T0_2_FD_203319 | JGI IMG/M metagenome (GOLD analysis project Ga0302319, IMG submission 203319) | Peat permafrost microbial communities from Stordalen Mire near Abisko, Sweden - Bog_T0_2 | ecosystem: Environmental > Terrestrial > Soil > Wetlands > Peat | place: Sweden: Abisko, Stordalen Mire... | reverse complement strand
TATACCAGCGCGAGTTGGTCAGCGCCTCGCCGTATCCCAGGTAGACCGAATGATGCTGGTGGAAAGAGATGCGGAAGCCAGCTTTCACGTTCACAATATTGACTCCGGCGGCGGAGAGCTCGGGCAGCGTGCCTTGCACAGCGGCAGTGGCACTCGTGTAGTAACCGTCGAACACATGCCAGCCAACAAATTCCAACAGGGGCGTAATGCTTATCTCGGGCGCGGTTTCAAAACGATAGCCGAGGCCGAGGCCGTATTCCAAAACATCACCGGCAAAAGCGTTGGGCGAGGAGGCGGTTGGGTAGCCGGCGGAACCTGCGAGTGGATGGAAATCACCAAATTGTCCGAGCAAGGTCATGTGCTCGCCGAGCCGGTGGTTCAGCAGCAGTAAAGGCTGCACACTGTAGTGGTTCGTGCCCAAGCCCTGAGAGGCATCACCGGTGGGTGTGAAGGCGGAGAATTCAAACGTCAAATAGGTGCGTTCGGAAGCCACGAGGGCAAACTTTAAACCGGCCACAAAATCGCCAAAGCCGGTGGCGTTGTCCATTTTGCCGCCCACGGTAGCGGTGTATTGCAACGATCGCTCCGGCAAATCCGCGAAGAAAGACAATCGCTGCAGGGGCGCGTATTCAACATTGACATGCACTTCCCGGGCATTCAGGCGGGCGGCGATTCCGGGCCCGGGGCCAGGTGCATTGGGATCGTACGCCGGGTTGGTGGATGGCAGTCCCCGGTAACATGCGCACTTGCCGTAGAAGAACTCGGCGCGGTCCGGATCCTCGACGGAGAATTCGGCATCGAAGCGGACCCGGATCTGAGTGCGAACGACGGCGTCCTCTATGTACCCTCCGGTAAAGCTACCTTCCATGCGCGGCCGTGCCACTTTTACCTTCTTTGGTTTCGTGCTCGCGCCACCCTGACCTTGGGGCAGGTAGGAACGGAATGCGAAAACGTCGGGGTGATCGGGCACGGACACCAAGGACTGCGCGCCGGCGAGCGGAACAAGAACTAAAAAGCAGCACAAACTTTTTCCGAGACACCGCAGGGTTAAGGCTAAACCGTCCTCGACATTATGAATTAGAAGTCTTAGTGAAATTGGCATAATTCCCCAAATGTCTTAGTCGCTGTAGCCCCCCGACCGTTTCAATGCGAGGCAACCCAAATTTACTTTTCCCTGATCGATGTTCGATCAATTACGTCCTCGGTTTTTTCCCCAGAAGCTGGAGAGTAAGCATGGCAAGGGTAGTTATATCGCGCTGAAACATGCCTCGGCAAGTATTATTTTGGAAAGCTTGCTTTTCCGCGCGGCGCCATGGCAAACTGACGCTACCCGGATGATAAGACTGGCAAAGAGAAACTCTATTGCGATGGGCGGCGCGAGGCGATTGCTGTTCGCGGCGCTGTGCGCAGTACCGGCGGGTGCACAGAGCGTGGCGGAGATGGCGGGTGAGCCGACGGTGAAGGCGGCGTTTGAGGTTATCAAGCGGGATGAGCCGGCGCTATTGGCGGAACAGCAGCGGATTTGCGAGATTGCCGCGCCGCCATTTCAAGAAGCGGCGCGGGCGGCGGAGTTCCAGAAGCTGTTTGAAGGGCTCGGGCTCAACAACGTACATATCGATAAAGCCGGCAATGTGATAGGCACGCGAGCGGGAGCGAAGGCGCATCCGAATGTAGCGTTGGCGGCGCATTTGGATACGGTGTTTCCGGCGGGGACGGATGTGAGAGTGAAGCGCTTGGGCGAAGTGATGCGCGGGCCTGGGATTGCGGACGATTGCCGGGGTTTGGTGGTGTTGTTAGGAGTGGCGCGGGCGCTGAACGAGGCGAAGATTACGACCAGCGGGACGATTACTTTTGTGGCGGATGTAGGCGAGGAAGGTTTAGGGGATTTACACGGGATGAAGGAGTTGTTCGGCGAGGGCCATGGGATTGACGAGTTCGTGTCGATTGACGGGACGGGCGCAAGCCTGGTGAATGTGGGAGTGGGGAGTTACCGATATAAGGTGACGTTTAAGGGTCCGGGCGGCCATAGCTACGGGAATTTTGGTGCAGCGAATCCGATACAGGCGATGGGGCGGGTGATTGCGAAGATCGATCAGTTTGAAGTGCCGGAGAAGCCGAAGACGACGTTTAATGTAGGGCGCGTGGGCGGGGGGACGTCGGTGAATGCGATTCCGTTTGAGGCCTGGATGGAAGTGGATTTGCGGTCGGCGGATGTAGGTCAATTGAACGGGTTGAATGAGAAGTTTAAGGTGGCGGTGAGCGAGGCGGTGAAGGAAGAGAACGAGCGGTGGCACTGGCGCGGCGCGGTGAGTGCGGTGAGCGAGTTAGTGGGGATGCGGCCGGCGGGGAAGACTTTTGACACAGAACCCTTAGTTAGGACAGCTTTGGCGGTGAACCGATTTTTTGGAGAGAGCGAGGGGTTAAGCGAGGCGTCGACCGATGCGAATATTCCGATGAGCAAAGGGATTCCGGCGATTACGATTGGCGGGGGTGGAATGGGGAGCGGGGCGCATTCGTTGAATGAGAGCTACGATGCGAGGGATTCGTGGAAGGGGACGGAGAGGGTGTTGGTGTTGGCAGTGGCGTTGACGAGGTGAATGGCCGTATTTGGTCAGACAGCTAGGAGCTACGGGGAAAAACGCGCGTTAAAAGCATTGCCGTGCTTGGCCCTAAATCTGCTTGCGTGAAGGCTGGATGAAGAGAACCAGGATCGGGAGAACAAGCCGGTGAGTGAGAGCAAGCAACGCCATCACCTGCGGCCGGAGGCAGCGAGCGCCTTGCCATATTGGAAGCGCGCGCATCACGACTGGCGTTTCTGGGTCGCATTGTTTCTCATGTTTTTGGCGATGGCGGTTTATGTACTGAGCGACAATTTGGCGTTTGTACGGCACCCTTAAAAACGCAGGTGAACCGCCTGCGCCACCGATGGCGCTCGAGCTGCAAATGTTTTGTTGTAAGAGTTAGAATCACACAGGAGGATTTATTTCAGTGATTGAACGGCTTATGGAGAGTTCCGGCGGAGTGATTGGCTTTAAGGTTGTGGGACATGTGACCGTCGAAGAATACGAAACGATGGAGCAGCAGATCCAGTTTGTCATTCAGTCGAGAAAAAAGCGGCCGGTAGGAATTTTGCTGGATATGTCGGCAATGGAAACTATCGACTTGGCAGCGCGGTGGGAAGAGATCCGATTCTTGCAGAAATATACCAATCACATTGCGCGCATGGCGGTGGTGGGAACACATGCCTGGGAACGGGTGAGCAGCATGTTTGTGGCGGCGGCGGCGATGCTGCAGGCGGAGACGCTTTACTTTCAAGAATCCGAGCTCCGGCATGCGTGGGAGTGGGTGCGGACCAGTAAGCATGCACTTGAACCGCCGCCGCCGCAAATTGCAGCGCCGGAGGGGTTGTGGAAAGATTACGTGCCGGAGTATATGGGTATCTAGGGAAGTGGCCGTGAGCGCGGGCAGACGGTGAAAGACCAAGCACCGAGACGAGTCTAGACTACTAGTCTCGGCGCGGCAGACACGGAGGTCTGCAAGCTTGCTTCGCAAGTAGTGTCTCGACATGAGTGTCGAGACGGCAAACACGAGTGTTTGCGCCACGCGCCTGTTCGGCAAGATCGAAGCTAATGGCCAATCTCCAGGTAGACACAGAGTGTCTGCGCCACGCTGCTCGCGCGGAATGCGGCGCTGGAGTGACCACCGCCGCCACCCGGCATCTCTCTAGATAACGCTGCGGCGGCCGGTTATCAAGTTGATGACGATAACGGCTAAAGCAACAACCAATAGTAAGTGGATCAAGCTCCCGCCAATACTAAGGCTAAAGCCCAGCAGCCATAGAATCAGTAACACAACGACAATTGTCCAAAGCATATTTTCTCCTAAGCGGTCAAATTTTCTTACACACTACTTGACGAAAACAAACTGCGGTGATCTTCCTCGTGCAGCCAATAGGGAGGCCGCCCATAATGCGAGTGGATTTCGTTTTCGTAATCGCGCGTGATAGACCTTGACTCAACGTATTCGGGACAAGTCTTTATCGCTTCGCGCGTCAGGCCCACATAGACTTTAGAGTCGGTCCAACTGACTCGTTTGATCCAGGCAGGCGAGAAGAGAACGTCTTTGCCGGGCCACCAATTTCTGGTGACGGCCTCGACGTAACGTATGGCCCAGGCTTCGTCGTCCAGGATGAAGCCATTGACTGAACCTATTTCGCCATCGGTTGCTTCAATGTGGTAACTTTCGACCGCGTCGGTGCTGCGGAGATGCGAATCGGTAAATGGGCCGTGAGCGTCATCGGTCTTGTTCTGAGGGAAAGCTAATGGAGGAACGGCTAAACCTGTTGGATAATATCCCGGCCCCCACAGATATGGACCGCCCCAATAATAGGGATATCCGTAATAACTGAGATAGCTCGCTTCATGCTGCCGGGAGACAGGCTTATGCGTATCAATGCTGGGGCTATTCGCCACCTGCTTTTTCGTAAGCGCCACGTCAATTCGTCGCGCTTCCCAATCGGAGCTGATGATGGAGTAAGGCGAGATTAAGACCTTTTTGCCCTCAAGCCAGCCACCGGCTTGCACGGTGAGATAACGAATGGCCCACGACTCGTCGTCGAAGTAGAGTTCTTCAGCGGTTCCCAATTCGCCGTCGGTAGCATGGATGGCGAGACCTTTTAACTCATTGCTATTGCGTAACATCGTGATTCCTCGCTTACCTGCCCGCCGTGGCAAGAGCCTCGGCTGGGTGAAATGTGACATTTTCGGGCTGCGTGGTTTCCAAAACATCTCGGGCTTTTTCAACTTCCGACACCGAACCGTGCACCATTAGCAGGAACTTATCCGTCTTGAGAGCCGTTTCGTAGGTTAGAACGCTATCTTTTGGAATTCCTAGACTAAACAGGCCGGCACCTACTGCGCTCAAGCCGCCCACCACAACGGCGCCTTCCAAGGCACCCACAATCCAGGCGACGAGAGGCCCCGCCACCAGCACTGCTCCCAGGCCGGGAATCGCAAAGAAAGCCGATCCGAAGAGTAGCCCCCAAAATCCTCCCCAGAAAGCGCCGACTTTGCCCCAATACTTCATCCGATCGCCCGTGTTGTAGTAGCCGACAACGTGCTCATCGGTGTGAGAACCCTTACCGACGATAGACAAGCTGCGCATGTCGATGCCGGCGCGCTGCAGCTCCTTCACCGCGTCTTCAGCGCCCGTGTGCGACGCATAGATAGCAACTACCGAGTTATTTTCAGACATTTCATATCTCCTTGGACCTTCACTAACGGGCATAACGAGTGCACGCGTAGCACCAACGCATAGTTGCTTAAGATTTGGCAAGGTGGCGGCTGGACATGTGACCGCGCCTCGTCAGATGACCGTGAGTGGTCAATTCGCACGGCATCTTTTCAGGCGGTAATCGGCAATCGATTAATTTGAACTTTCGCGCGTGAGATATGGTCTATACAGGTGGTATGGACCTTGCGACGCTTGGATTTGCGATGGGCTCGGCTTGGTTGTCGGGGATTAACCTGTATGCGACGGTCCTGACGTTAGGGCTGCTGCAGCGGTTTCATTTGGCAAATTTGCCTGGGGATCTTGGCTACCTGGCGCACGCATGGGTGCTGATTCTGGCTGGAGTGCTGTTTGCGGTACAGTTCGTCGCGGATAAAATTCCGGCGGTGGATTCGGCGTGGGATGTGGTTCACACGTTCATCCGGATTCCGGCGGGGGCTATTCTGGCGGCGGCAGCGTTTGCGCACTTAGATCCGGGTGTCCGGTTTGTTGCGCTGCTGCTAGGCGGCGGCATTGCATTGAGTTCGCATGGAACGAAGACGGCCACCAAACTGGCCGCAAACAGTTCGCCCGAACCAATTTCGAATATGGCTCTGGGGCTGGCAAGCGATGTGGTCTCGGTGGGCGGCACGGTGCTGATGGCCTCGCATCCGATTTTCATGATCGGGCTGGTGGTGTTGGCGGTAATTTTTTCGGTGTTGCTGGTGCGCTGGATTTTTCGCATGATGCGGCGGATGCTCAAACCGCAGGCGCGCGCTGGCGGCTTGAGATTATAGAAACAATGAGCGAAGAGAAAGAAACGAAGGCTCGCAATTCCATCGCGGAATGGTCGGTGACCATTTTGCTTTTGCTGTTTGGGACGTCGTCGCTGGCGCAACCATTCGTTATTCCGACCAGTTCGATGGAAGACGGATTGCTGATTGGGGATCACTTGATTGTGGACAAGCTGGCGTTTGCGCCGGCGGGACCGATTAGCAAGTTTTTGCTGCCGTATCAGGAACCGAAGCACGGCGATGTGATTGTGTTCCGCTACCCGGGGGATATCACGCAAATTTATGTGAAGCGCTTGATAGGCGCGCCGGGCGACCGGTTGAAGATGCTGAATGGCGTGGTGTTCCGCAACGGCAGGCAGTTGAATGAACCGTACATTTTTCAGAAGTTCCCGTTCGATGCCGAGCGCGATAATTTCCCGGGAGGCCTGCGGATGGTGCGCGAGCCGCTGGCGCTGGACTTGCAACGGCAGATGCTGGAAAAGAATGTGGTGAATGGCGAGGTGGTGGTACCGGCGGGGCACTATTTCGCGATGGGCGATAACCGTGACAATTCCGCCGATAGCCGTTACTGGGGCTTTGTGCCGCGCGAGAACATCATCGGCAAGCCGGTATTTGTGTATTGGTCGTATAAAGCACCGACTGAGGATTTGCTGGGCGATTCGGCGAGTTCGATGATCGCGCATTTCATTGATGTGGGCGAGCACTTTTTCACCCATACCCGCTGGAAGAGGACGTTCCTGCTGGTGCGCGGTTTTCCAGATGACCAGCTGCCCGATCACCCGATACCGTCGAATGCAGGGTCGCCCGATCCGTAAACTTAAATTGCGTTCGCCGGAAACAGCGATGGGAACCAGCGTTCGATCACGTTGACAGGGAAGCCGAGGCGCACCGGCGCTTTGGGGCCGACCGAAGTGAGCAGGCCCAGTTCGAGTAATTTGGAGAGAACGTTGCGCGCCATGCGTTCCTTATAGCCCGTAATGGAGGGTGCTGCGCCGCGTTCGAATTCACCGGCGAGCAAGGCTTCGCGCAACAGGGTGAAACTTCCCTTGGGAAGGCGGTTGGCGCGGATTTCGTCCTCTGAATAGATTTCCATGCGGCGCGCCAGTTCGGATGGTGCCAGCACGGAACCCATGAACTCGATTTGGTCGAGGCAGACGTCGAGGAAGAAGTGGCAGAAGTTCACCAAGCCTTCGGTGGATAGCGTTTGCGCCCCGCGCTTTTCGGGCTCATCGGCTGCCATTAGTAAGGATTTGTAGCGGTCGACATTGCGGGCGAGACCGCGCGAGACGGACCACAAGGCGCTCCCGATGCCCAAGCGCCTCAAGATAGCGTGGGACATGAGGCGGGCGACGCGGCCGTTGACATCGTAGAAAGGGTGAATCCAGACGAAGCGGTGATGGGCGGCGGCGATGGCGATGACTTGACGCACGCGGGAGAGCGAGTCGGCGCGATAAGCGTTCTCGAATTTAGCGAAGAAGTCGGGCAGAGTTTCGAACGTCGGCGGAAGATGGCGGCCGACGGCGACTTCGCCATCGCGGAATTCGCCGGGCGCGATGCGAATGATGCGGTTGGTGGCTTTATCTTCGAGCCAGAGGGAATCTTCGGGTAGGCGCTTGCAAAACTCGCTGTGCAGCCACATGGTGTAGGCGCGGGAGGTAGGCTCGGCGGGTTCGTCGCGGCCTTCGTCAATGGCTTGTTGGACTTCGATGTGGGCGACGGCTTCGAGTTGCAGTTTGCGGCGTTCGGGCTCCGAGGCGTAATCGTTGCGCAGGGCGCGGTTGATGTCGCGCAGGCGTGTGCTGTGGCCTTCGATGAGGTTGGAATAGTAGCAATTCATGGAGCGAACGAGCTCGCCAACGGCGGTGGTAACGATGGGGCTCATGCGGCCGGCAAGGGAACTGGCCTTGGAAACGAGTTCGAAGGCGAGGTCTTCGAGCTGGCGCTGACCTTCGGGTGGCATCATGGGGTCCATCTGGGAGGGGGTTTTGACGAGCGAGTTCATTTTGCCGGTTCCTTTGCCGGGCTAAAACTCATTGTAATCAATGTTTTAGATAGATGCAACGCGCTCAAAATTGCCGGATGCATTGCCGGAAAGAGATGCGAAGGGTGCTAAACGTGGCTGCCCCGACCGATAAGGGGTAGCGGGGGAAGCAAAGGGTGATGAATTTTGACAAGTAAGTAAGCACTCACTTATAATCGAAGATCAGTGGCACAACCTAAGGCACTTTCGGCGGCTCCGTTGGAACAAAACGGCACAACAGGAGCGCATAGCCGTCTTTCGGCGAACGAACGGCGTGAACAGCTAATCAAGACGGCAGTGAGCCTGTTCTCGCGCAAGGGCTTTAAAGGAACGACGACGCGGGAAATCGCAGCGGCGGCGGGTGTCACGGAAGCGATCATCTTCCGCCACTTTGCGACCAAGGAGCACCTTTACACAGCGATCATCGACCGCCGGGTGAGTTCGCCGGATGCCGCCGAGTGGGTGGCGGGCTTGCGCGCCGCGATGGCGCGGGACGACGACGAAGGCGTGGTGCGCCAGTTGATCCAGGCAGTCATTTTGGCGCATAAGACCGATCCGGAATTCGAACGGCTGATGCTCTACGCCGCGCTCGAAGGCAACGAGATTGCATTGCGGCGAATACGCGAAGCGACGGCGTCGATTGTGGATCTCTATCGGAAGTATTTTCTGCGGCGGCAGAGGCAGGGGAACCTGCGCGCCTCGGTACCCGAGGCAGCGTTGACGGCGATTGTCGGCATGGCCCGGAGCTACGCGCTGGGCAAATACGTTCACGAAATTGAAGAGCAGTGTCTCTCGGATGAAGAAGCCTTGGAGAGTTTCACGCGCATAGCGATGGATGGTCTGCGCGCGGCAAAGAAGCAATGATGAACAGAAATACGATTCTACTGCTGTGCGGCCTGAGTGTCGTCTGGTTTTCCTGCGGTGGCAAGAAACAAGGCTCGACGGGCGAAGCAATCGCCGCAGCCAAACCGCTGGATGTGACCACCGCACGATCGGTGCTGAAACAGGTCCCCGCTGCGTTCGACGAAACGGGAAGTTTCGTGGCGGATGAGTCTTCCGATATTGCGCCGCCGGTGGCGGGGCGGGTGTTGCGGACTCCGGTTGACGTGGGTGCGTTCGTCAAGGAAGGGCAAGTGATTTGTGAACTGGACCATCGCGACGCCGAATTGAAGCTGCAGCAGGTACGGGCGCAGCTAGCGGAGGCGCAGGCTATGGTGCGGCAGGCGCAAGTGCGGATCGGCCTCGATTCGGGCAAGTTCGATGCGGATAAAGTGCCGGAGGTAGCGGCTTCGCGAGCCAACTATGAATCGACGGAGGCACAAGCCAGGCTAGCCGCGGCGGATGCGCAGCGCTACGCCAACCTGGTGGCCTCAGGCGATGTTTCGCGCAGCGCTTTTGAGAAGGCGCGCACGCAGCAAGAGACGGCCGAGGCGCAGGCCAACGCAGCGCGCCAGCAATACGAAGCGGCACTCAACACGGCACGGCAGAGCTATCAAGTGATTTCATCGTCGCAATCATCGCTCGATGCGGTGGGTGCGCAGGTGGCGCAAGCGGAAAAAGGCTTGGCGGATACGTATATCCGCGCGCCGTTCGACGGTTTCGTGAGCGAGCGGCCGGTTTCGGCGGGCGAATACGTGGCACTCACCAATAAGATTGCGACCGTGGTGCGGGTGAAGACGCTGAAGCTGCAATTGCAAACTCCGGAGCAGCGGGCGGCCAAAGCGCAGGTGGGAATGGTTGTGCTGGCGCGCGTCTCGGCTTACCCAGACAGGCAATTTGAGGGCAAGGTTTCGGCCATCAATCCGGCAGTGGACCCGAACTCGCGCATTTTTGTGCTGGAGGCGCGCTTTGCCAATCCGGATAACGCGCTGCGGCCGGGAATGTTTTCGACGGCGCGGGTGGTTTTACCGGGCGGTGAGGATGCGGTGTTCGTGCCGCGGAAAGCAGTGGTCCGCGACAAAACGACCGATTCAAACTATGTGTATGTGGTGGATCACGGCCAGGCGCGCATGCGGGTAGTGCTGGTTGGCGAAGCGCTGGGCGATGCGGTGCGCGTGCAATCGGGGTTGGCGGGCAATGAAGCGGTGGTCACCAGCAATCAGTCACAACTCTACGATGGGGCGGCGGTGCAGGAACGCTCGGCCACGGCGGCTCTCTAGGTAATCTTCATGCAAGCACTCGCTCAATTTTGTGTCCGCCGGCCGGTTTTCGCCACCATGCTGATTCTCTCGCTGGTTGTGGTGGGAGTGTTTTCGTACTTCAGCCTCGGCGTAGATCTGTTTCCAAAGGTCGACATCCCTACGGTGCAAGTGTTGGTGGAAGACCGAGGGGCTTCGCCCGAAGAGATTGAAACGGAGGTAAGTAAAAAGATCGAGGATGCGGTTAACACCATCAGCCAGATCGATGAAGTGAGGTCTACTTCCTCCGAAGGGCAGTCACTGGTGCTGGTTAGTTTCGAGCTCTCGAAGAACGGCGACGTGGCCGCGCAGGAAGTGCAGAATAAAGTCAATCTGATTGTCAATGATCTGCCGCAGACGGCCAAGACTCCGATTGTGCAGAAGTTCGATCCGGATGCGACGCCCATTCTGCAGGTGGCCGTGTCCGCGCCGCGTTCGTTGCGGGATGTGACGTTGATCGCGGATAAAGAGATCAAGCAGAAGCTCGAGAATGCGCGCGGGGTGGGGCAAATCACGATTGTGGGAGGAGCGCGGCGCGAGATTCATATTTTGGTTAATCCGGACCGGCTGCGCGCTTACAACCTGACAGTGAACGACGTCTTTAATGCGCTAAAGCAGCAAAACCTGGAACTTCCGGGCGGAAATTTAAACGCCGGGTCGAAAGAGTTGACGATCCGCACGACTGGAAAGATTCTGACCATCGAGCAGTTTAACCAGATCGCGATTGCTACACGAGACGGATACGTGGTGAAGGTGAGCGATATCGGTTACGCGGAGGATAGTTATGAAGAACCTCGGACCACGGCGCGGCTGAACGGCGTGGCGGCGGTGACGCTGGTGGTAGCGAAGCAATCCGGCGAAAACACGGTGGCCACGGCGAACGAGGTGAAGGAACGGTTGCGAGAGATTGGCCTTAGCTTGCCGCGCGACGTGAAGACGCAAGTGATTGGCGATCAGTCGGTATTTATCGAAGCGGCGGTGGATTCGATCAAGCATCACCTAATTGAAGGAAGCATCTTCGCCTCCATTGTTATTTTTCTGTTTTTAGCGAACTGGCGGACCACGCTGATAGCAGCGGTCGCCATACCTACCTCAATTATTTCGGCGTTCAGCCTGATGGCCGCCATGGGATTCACGCTGAATCAGATCACGATGCTGGCGCTGACATTGATGGTTGGCATTGTGATTGACGACGCGATTATCGTGCTGGAGAATATCTACCGGTTTATGGAAGAGAAAGGGATGACGCCTTTTCAGGCGGCGATCGAGGGAACGAAGGAGATCGGACCGGCCGTGATGGCGACGACGCTTTCGTTGCTGGCGGTTTTCCTGCCAGTGGGTTTCATGGGAGGGATTGTGGGCCGTTTCATGAGTTCCTTCGGATTCACCTCGGGATTCTCGATCGCGGTTTCATTGCTGGTTTCCTTCACCTTGACGCCCATGTTGTGCTCGCGCTTTGTCAAGGCACATCGTCATGTAGGGAGCGGGCATGATTCGCCCGGGCACGATTCTAAGGACAGCGGCATTTTCAAGTGGCTGGACGGCCACTACACGACGATGCTGAAGTGGGCGATGGCTCACCGGCGCATGGTGATCTTGGGCAGCGGCCTGACGGTGCTCAGCGTGGTGCCGTTGTTCATGTTCGTCGGCAAGAACTTTCTGCCGGCCGACGATCAATCGCAATTTAATGTATTGATCCGCACGCCGGAAGGCACTTCGCTCGCGGCGACCACACAGATTGCGGAAAATGTAGCACAGCAGATTCGCGCGCTGCCGGGTGTGGAGAGTACGCTCATGACGGACGGGAGCGGCCAGGATGCCTCCGTTAATAACGCTTCGATTTATGTGAAGCTGCTGGACATCGATAAGCGGCATCTTTCGCAGATCGACATCATGCAACGGACGCGCGCTCTGCTGCGTAATTTTCCGCCGGATATACATACGGGCGTTGAACTGGTGAGTTCGGTGGGCGGAAACCAGAGCAACGCCGAGGTTCAATATTTCATTGAAGGGCCGGACCTGGATAAGCTGGCGAAATATTCCGATGCGCTGCTGGCCAGGATGAAGCAAATTCCGGGAGTGACCGATGCCGATACCACGCTGCGCAGCGGCAAGCCCGAAGTGAGTCTGGATATAGACCGCGCGCGCGCGGCGGATCTGGGCGTTTCGGTGCAGGATATCGAGCAGGCGCTCAACACGCTGGTGGCGGGGCAAGTGGCTTCCACCTTTAACGCGGGCGATGAGCAGTATGACGTGCGAGTGCGCGCGCAGGAGCAGTTTCGCGGCACCATGGAGGGCTTGAGCAAGATGACAGTGCCTTCCGCCGGCAAGCGAGGTTCGGTGGGGCTGGACGAGGTAGTTCACATGCGGGCCGGGACGGGACCCTCTTCCGTGAATCGCATTGCGCGCCAGCGGCAAGTCACTCTGAGCTGTAATGTGCTGCCGGGTGGATCGCAAGCGGCGATTCTGGCGGCGTTGAGTAAAGCCGCGGCGGAGATTGGCATGGACCCGGATTATCACACGGGTTTGACGGGAGCTTCGAAGGAACTCGGACGCACGGGCTATTACTTTCTGTTGGCATTTTCTTTGACATTCATCTTTATGTACATCGTGCTGGCCGCGCAGTTCGAATCTTTCATTCATCCGATTACGATTTTGATCACGCTGCCCTTGGCCATTCCGTTCGGTATCGTGTCGCTACTCGTCACCGGGCAAACGGTGAATATCTTTTCGGGGCTGGGCTTGCTGCTGTTATTTGGAATCGTGAAGAAGAACGCCATTCTGCAGATTGACCATACCAATGGTCTGAGGGCGGCCGGCTTGGCGCGCTATGAAGCGATTTTGCAAGCGAACCGGGATCGCTTGCGGCCGATTCTGATGACGACGATTGCGTTGGTAGCCGGCATGTTGCCGCTGGTGATCAGCAGCGGGACGGGCGCGGCGACGAACCGATCCATCGGCGTGCTGGTGGTAGGAGGGCAATCGCTGTGCCTGATTCTGACGCTGCTGGCGGTGCCGGTTTTCTATTCGGTGTTTGAGGACGCGTCGCAATGGCCTGCGCTGCGGACCTTCGGCGAGCGCCTGACCACTGTGCGCCGTTGGTTCCCGGCTCGAAAGACGATGGAGCCACAGCCCGTGGTTTCGAGAGATGCGGCATGAGAGTGAGTTTTCTATTGCCGGCGCTGCTGAGCCTGAGCTTTTTGGCGGCGCAGAATCCGCCCGCGCCGATTGCGCCGAACGAGCCGGGCACGCCGGACGTGCCTGCCGTGAAGCCGCTCGAAGTACCGGCGCGCACGGGCATCAGCGGCGAGTTGAGCATCACTCTTGATGAAGTAATCCGCAAAGTATTGGACAACGATCCAGACCTGGAGGTAGCGCGGCTCGTTGCTCAGGAAGCGGTGTTCAACGTGAAGGGCGCGAAGGGTTACTATGATCCAAGTCTTGGTTTGAACGCATATCGACTGAGAAGCGTGTCGCCCGTGGCGTCACTGATCGGCGGTTCGGCGGACGGGAAATTGACACAGAAGAGCTTATATGCCGACCCACAACTGAGCGGGAATTTCCCCTGGCTGGGAGGCACCTACGCGCTGGATTTTTCTTCAGCCCGAAATTCAACCGATAGCACCTTCACCACGCTCAATCCGCAGTTTCCAACATCGGTGAATCTGAACTTGACCCAACCGCTGTGGCGCGGTTTGCGGTTTGACCAGAACCGCTACCGCCTGCAAGTGGCGCGGAAAAATGTGTCGCTGAGCAATGAGCAGTTGCGGCAGCGAGTGATTGAAATTGTGACGCAAGCCATTCAATCCTATTGGGAACTCGATTATGCATACCGGAATTTGAGCGTGCAAATTGAAGCAGTGCGGCTGGCGGAGCAGCAGGATTCGAGTAATCGGCGGCAGGTGAAGCAGGGCATACTGGCGCCAGTGGATGTGATTCAAACGCAAACGCAAATTTCGACTTTCCAGCAGAATGTATTTAGCGCGCAAACGGACTTGACGCGCGCCGAGAACGTGCTAAAACAGCTGATCCTCGCCGGCCGGCAAGATCCTGCCTGGAATAAGGCTCTAGTTCCCACGACGGCGCTGCACTTGGCGGACGACGCGCCGCAGTTGGCCGATGCCCTAAAAGAGGCGCTAGGCGGCCGCCCCGAGATTGCGGAAGCGAAGGCGAACATCGACATTAACGGGTTAGACATGCGCCTGAGCCGGGAGCAGGCCAAGCCGCAGATTAATGCAGTAGCAAAGCTGAGCGCGGTGGGTCTATCGGGACGTGAGCTGCCGTTCGTGACCAGCCCATTATTGACGGAACTGGGTTTGACGGCAGGCATGCTGCCGACCATTTTTCCGGGCGGATATACGCAGTCTTTGAGCAACGTGGCGAAGGGAATTTTTCCGACGGTGCAGGTAGGCGTGCAGATGAATTTACCGATCCGCAACCGCACCGCCCTGGCGCAAGTAGCGGTGAATGCGGCGCAAGGAAAACGTTTGGCGGCGCAGCAGGAATCGGTGGAAATGGCGGTCGAAGCGGATGTGCGGAATTCGTTGCAAGCGCTGTTGGCGGCGCGGGCGCGGCTGGGGGCAGCGGAATCGGCCAGCAAGTTCGCTGAGGAACAGTATTTGAGCGAACAGCGGCAATTTCAGGCGGGAACTTCATCGGTATTTTTGGTGTTGCAGCGGCAGACGGACTTGGTGGCGGCGCGGTCGAGAGAGATTCGGGCGAAGGCGGATTTGGGGAACGCGGCGGCGGATCTGGATCGGGCGACGGCGCGGACGCTGGCGGCGCAGAGGATTGATGTGGTGGCGCAGCAATTACATTAGTGTTTTTGCCTTAATTCAAAACATATATAATTAAAGCGCCGGCAAAGCCCTGGATTTCTCTTGAGATTTCCTTGAAAACTCAAACCCGCTATGAATGTATGGTGGAGCAGCGACGATACGCCACGCGAAGAGATCAGCCCGCCCGTTGGGACGGTGCAGATTCTAGAAGAGGAAGAGCCGTTCCCCGATTACAAAATCAGAATTGATGATATCTATATGGACGGAGAAGACTTCTTCACCCAGGCAGGATAAGCTCCTTAATTACTTCGCCATTAGGCCTGGCCACAACCAGTTTGTTGCCCGCCTTGGCTTCGCGAATCGCAACCTTGACGAGTCCGAGCGCTAGACGAACGATTTCCGTCATACTGGTTCGCCGCTCCTTGCTTAGGGCGACTAAATCGTCAAAGACAGAGTCTGACAGGATCAGGCTTAATCTCTTTTCTTTGGGACTCTTCTCTACTTCTCCTGTGATCGGAGGGTCCTCTAGGGCGACCCCTACCGTCGATTTGTTTCCCGACTGACTTGGCATTTCAATCCTTCTCTCCCTCATTTAAGACGCAGTTGATGCGCATCATCGTTACCCTACTTACATTCCTTAATGCTTTCTGCGGGTTGCGAAAAGACCGATTTAGGCAAAGCGACCCCAAAGCGCACACACATATGGTAGACTATTGCCGATCAGTATTGCAAGTGTTTTTAATGTGTAATTTCCAACTACAATATCAAGATGCGCGCTCCGGCCAGTAAAACTGAGAGGGGATATGCCCTAGCTTACGAGCATATCCCCTCGATTCAGGTAAGACAGCGAAATCCTCCGTTGATTCCGTAGTGTTTCCGCGGCAAATTGGCGTTTCACGGGGCAAGCCGTCATTGCTTCGGACGGGCGCTCGGAGGGCCGCATGGCGGTCCAGAGGCGCGTGTGCCGGTTGTTGGCGTTGCTGGGGGAATCGCTGCCGCTTCACCATTCTCTCGTCAAACCGGCAAGCGCGCGTATGGCGGACGCTCAGCCATACCCCGAATGTTGTTCCGTTCTGACTAGCGCATTGTCTGCTCCACATATAGTTACCTCTCAAAGCGTATTGTAAACATTTGAAATATGCTTACAAATACATTATAAATGTGTATAGAATGCGTAGTCAATAGGAAACTTTGTTTTTTGCGTAATGATTTCCTATCTCTTACGGGTTGGCTTTCCCTTAATTGCCGGAAAGGGAGGAGGAGCCTCAATGCTCTTTGCGATCGACAGCAATTCATCCGGCGTCTCTCGAAAGCGGCCCAGTTCGGCAATCCGGGCACGGATTTCATGGCAGGCGCTGCCCATGGCAGCGACAACGTTATCCGTCCGGGATGGGTCAAACTTGACTGGATTCACCCCGTCCAAGTCGCTCGGCAGATGAAGCTTCACCCCTCTTGGAATGACGATGAAGGCCCTTTTGCGGCCCAGACGGCCCATGAAGAGCCCCAGCTCGAAAATGACGTTGTCCCGGACAGTCTTGTATTTTTCTCCCCGCCGCGTGACAAGATCGTCAGCGGCGCAGATAAACACGCCAAAGTCACAAGCTTTTACTTGCTCAAGCAAGCTGTCGATGCCGACATCGCCAGGCTTAAACACGCGCGCCGGCCAGACGTTGACCTGTGCGTAGTGCGGTTCCAGGTTGCTTTGGATGGCCTGCGCCAGCTCCAGCTTTTCGACCGATGAGCCGACGAATACCAGCGGTTTCTGTTTGCTTTTGGCCATACATCCGCCAACCTGATAGACAAGTTTAAGCACAAATGGAGCCGGAAGCGAATGAAAAAAGCGGCGAGCCGGCGTGGCGCCCAGCTATTGCTAATGGCAATAAAGGCGAACAACCCGCAAGGCCGGTGCGTCATCATTACATTAAGAAGAGCGCATGCCATTTTGCACAAACTGCGGGAATCGGGTGGATCACGGCCAGTCGTTTTGTGCGAACTGCGGGACAGCGCAGCCGCGCTCGGCAGGCGCAGGGCCGGGCGGATACAGCGGGTACGCCGGCAGCGGCATCGTCGATGGCGTTAGCGAACGCACGGCTTCGATCCTCTGCTACATTCCGGTGTTTGGGGTAATTCCTTCCATCGTCTTTCTGGCGTCGCGGAAATTCCGCTACAACCAGCGGGTGCGTTTTGACGGTTTTCAATCGGTTTATCTTTTCGTGGCCTGGCTGATCGTTTCGTCATTCCGGCATGGGTTCGCGTCGGTGCTAGAAACGCTGCTCACGCTGTGCTGGGTTTTTCTATTGATCAAAGCGGCGCAATCGGAACAAGTGCACCTGCCGATATTGGGCGATTTGGCGGCACGCTCGACCACGGAACAGTTGTAGTATAATTATTCATTAGAGTGAATAATAATTCAATACGGCACAAAGTGGGTGTCGTGGGCTTTCGCGGCTATAGCGGCCTGGAATTGGTTCGCCTGTTGGGCCGGCATGCTTATATCGACCTGTTTCTGCTCGAGCACCGGGCGGATGCCGAAGATCGTCCCCAGCCCCTGGGCCAGCGGCCGCCGAAGACCATCGCCGCTACCAACGAAGCGATCCAGCAGGAAAAACTCGATTTGGTGTTTCTGGCGACCCCGCCGGAAGTGTCGATCGAGCTGACGCCGGGGCTGTTGGCGATCGGCGTAAAAGTAATCGATCTGAGCGGTGCCTTCCGCTTGCGCGATGCCGAAACGTATTCGCAATGGTACAAACAGCGCCACACGGCGCCGGAGTTGCTGGCGGAAGCGCGCTACGGATTGCCGGAATTTTATCGGGACAAAATTCGCGGCGCGCGGCTGGTGGCCAATCCCGGTTGTTATCCGACGGCGGCAAATCTGGCGATACGGCCGCTGGTCGATGCCCAGGTGGTGGATCGGGCGCGCGGCATCATTTGCGATGCGAAATCGGGCGTGAGCGGCGCGGGGCGAAAGCCTACCTTGAAAACGAGCTTTTGCGAAGTGACAGACAACTTCAGCGCCTATGGGTTTTCCGAGCACCGGCACGTGCCGGAGGTGCTGCAGAATTCGGGTTTGGGCGAACGCGAGTTTACGTTCACCGCACAACTGCTGCCCATTGAGCGCGGCATTTTGGAAACCATTTACCTGCGCACCGAGCGAATTGAAAAGGCAGTAGAGATCCTGGACATTTACGAAGAGTTTTACGCTAACGAGCCTTTTGTGCGCCTTTACGCCCCGGGCAAAATTCCGGATTTGCGGGCGGTGCAGCATACCAATTTTTGCGATATTGGCTTCGTTTTTGACACGGCCAGCCAACGGGTAACGATTGTCGTGGCGGAAGACAACCTGATCAAAGGCGCGGCCGGTCAGGCGATCCAGAATATGAATGTGCTGCTGGGCTACAGCGAGACCGAGGCTCTGCTGTGAAGGTGCTCATTAAATTAGGCGGCACCTTGCTGGACGATGCTGCCAAGCGCCGCGACTTGGCGCGGCAACTGGCGGGGATCGCGCGCAGCGTGGAACTGGTGGTGGTGCATGGCGGCGGCAAGCAGGTGACGCGTCATTTGGAAGAGCGCGGAATCAAGAGCAGATTCGTAAATGGACTGCGCGTGTCGGATGAAACCGTGATTGACGCCGTCACCAACGTGATTGCCGGTGGCATTAACAAGCGACTCGTGGCCGCGCTCTGCGCCGCCGGGAAACCCGCGGTAGGACTGTCCGGCGTGGACGGCTTGCTGACGCTCGCCGAAGCGCTGAATGCCGATTTGCAATTCGTGGGCAAACCCGCGCGCACCGATGGCAAGCTTTTCCAACTGCTGGTGGACGGCGGCTATATGCCGGTGGTGGCTTGCCTCGCAGCGGATGCGCAGGGAAATGTTTATAACGTGAATGCCGACCAGATGGCCGTGTCTTGTGCGCACGGCTGGAGCGCGGACAAGCTGTTCTTTTTAACCGACGTGGCAGGCGCAAAGAACGGCACTGGTTCGGTGATTCGCGAAATGACGCCCCAGGAAGCAGAAGACTTGATAGAAGCGGGCATCGCGCATGGCGGCATGCAGGCCAAATTGGAAGCGGCGATTTGGGCTTTGCAGGGCGGGCTTTCCGAGGTGGTTATCGCCTCCGGCCAGGAGGCCGACATCTGCTGCCGGCTGCTGGCCGGGGAACTCATCGGCACGCGCCTGACCGTCGACCAATCGAAAGGACAACGCGCATGAACAACCCAGCACCGGCGGCCCGCAAAGCGGCGATGCGCGATATTCCGAATATTCTCACGTTGATTAACGTTTACGCGATGCAGGGAATTATGCTGCCGCGCACTGAATTTGAAATGTCCGAGAACATTCGCGATTTTTCGGTGTCTTACGATGGCGATCTGCTGACGGGCTGCGCGGCGCTGCACTTCTATACGCCGACGGTGGCCGAAGTCCGGTCGCTCGCCGTGCTGCCGGAGTTGAAACAGCGCGGCACCGGACGAATATTGGTCAATGCGCTCGAACAAGAAGCCCGCGAAAACGATTTAGAAGCGATTTTTGCATTCACCTACGTGCCCGGATTCTTTGAAAAGCTTGGATTTTCCGAGGTTGAGCGCGGCGAATTGCCGCTAAAGGCCTGGAAAGACTGTTTACGCTGCCCGAAATTTCAGAATTGCGATGAAATTGCAGTGCTGAAACGGCTCGCAATGCACGACAAATCGTCACCTTACGATTATCGGGACAGTACTAGAACCGACAAACTAATCCAGCTACCCGCCATATTCCCCGCATCTCTTCACTGAATATTCCCTGTTGTTTTCACTGAATCTTCGCTAATAAATCTCTTGTTGTGGTAAAATTTTCTAAATTTCCATATTTTCTACTAGCATTTTGCAGAAAAGTACCATATAGTTGGTAGCACAGCCGTTTTAGTACTTGGCTGATACTTCCGAGGGGGAAGAGGAATAATGCGAGCCCTGACAGTAGACGTGCAAAGTTCAGCCGGGCGGATTTTATGCTGTACCATTTTCCGTCCTGGCGGCAGAAAATTATTGGCTAAAGGCCATGTATTAAGCGACGAAGATATCCGCTTGCTGGAGACAGAAGGCATGCAGCAGGTTTGGGTCACGGAGCTGGAAGAAGGCGAAATTGGCGAGGACGAAGCAGTCATGGCTGTTGCCGAGGTCATGTGCTGCGGGTCTGTGGAGATTCGCTTGGCGGCGGGTGGACGTGCCAATTTAATCGCTACGGCCGATTCGTGTGTCCTGATTGACGATGAATTACTGAAACAGATCAATTGCACCAGCAGCGTGGTGATTGCGACCGTGCCGAATTACCGCTTCGTAAGGAGTGGGGAGCGGATTGCCACCATTAAGAGCTCGCCCTTTGCCGTGTCGCAAGCGCAGTTGGAAACCGTGTTGAGCATTCTTGGCGAACGCGGCGCGATTTTGCAGGCGCGGCCGATTCGCGATCCAGGCGTCGGGGTCCTATATACAGATCCGGTCCATGGCGACCGCGCGCGGGCGTTGTTTGAAAATATCGTGCGAACGCGCGTGGAGCGTTTTGGCGGAAATCTCCGCTACGCGCTTTCCGCCGTCGAAGACGAAGAACAAGTGATGCGCGCCTTGCAGCATTTATTGCGCACCAAGCCGGCGGCGATTTTGATTGCCTCCACCACTGCCCCCGCCGGACCTGAAGATGTGATTGGCCGCGCCATGATTCGCCTCGGAGCCCACGTCGAACGCTTCCTCGCCCCGGTAGAGCCTGGCAATTTGATGTTGTTGAGTTACAAAGACGATGTGCCGATTGTTTCCGCGCCGTGTTGCTTCCGTTCGGCCAAGCCCAATATTCTCGATTTAGTTCTGCCCCCGATGTTAGCGAAGTACCGCATTTCCGGCTGGGAAATCGCCTGCCTGGGACACGGTGGACTTCTCGGTTGAACTGCCTTTACGCGCACTCTCCTGCGCGCTGTAAATAACGGCGGAGCCTTTCCGCTGTTTTTGCTGATGATTTGCCGGGCGCGCCTGCCATTGCGCCCGGCATTTTTCGTTCGCTGGGCGCGCTTGAAGTGTAAAGCACACTACAGTCGTGAGCCGCAAAGGCCTGAATTTCGGGAATTGCTCGTAATTAAACCGAATTCTGTGGTATAAAATCTTATCGAATTGTAATCATGTCCGATACTGAGTGGACGCTTTTCTCGCGGCGAGTCCCGAGTGAGTTGGTGGAGTTTGCAAAATCGGTTCACGAGCTCGCAGCCTCGGAGGCGGAGGATGATCGCGCCTTAGCCCTCAACCTGATCTACGATCATCGCGTTTCAACACAGAGAGCCCTTCATTTCCTCACTTTCGTCGGGTCCGGCAACCCCACGGCTGAGAATTTAAAAAATGCTCTGGCGACCTATCGACGTGAACTCGTGGCGAAAGCACCAGGCCAAACTTTCAGTGAGGCCCCCGAGAAGAGCATGAACCACGTCTCAAAGGCTCAAGATCTGGTGCATGTTTGCAATGTAACGAAGAAGTTGATTCACATCACCAACTCCGGCCTCATGAGCGACGATGTCGCCAACGCCCTATCACAGCTAGGAATGGGTAAACGTGCGCTCGAGTCGGCAACAACCATCGATAATTTTCTCCAACCCAGGCTGCGGGATGCCGAACAAAAGGCGGAATTTGTCAACAACTTCCTTATTCTTCTGGCGGAATACCGTAAAATCTCTCCCTGGAATCCCATCTGGACCGCGACCTGGGATCATTTTGAGCGAGTTTCCATCCAAGATGAGCCAGCCAGTTGGCTAGAGTCCGTCGGTCTGCAGTGTTCGTCCGGGCCGGATTGGCTGCTACTGCTACGTTATCAGTCTAACGAAATGGGCGCGATTTACCGGCCTACTCAGCTGGAGGCGGGTAATCTGGCTTTTCATTTTCCTTCGCCGCCTTGCGCTCAGTGCAGCGTAGGCGGCCACCCCATTCACTTCGGGTTTCAGGCTCCCCCACCAGGAGTGTTGATCTCGGAGTTCGTTCACGAAGAGACCGATTTCTTGCCGGAACACTGGCGGAAAGCAGGTTCCCGCCTGGAACGAGCAGACGCCAATTCCTATGGTCACTTGATGAGTTACCGGAGACGGCATCATGCGCTGTTATGCGCCGAGTATCCGGAAGGACGCGTTCCAGACTGGATGCCCGACCCCGTTAAACTACCAGACAAAAGAGCGAGAACCTCCCGAAAGAATTCCAGGGCCGCCGGACAGCCATAACAAAAAAGTTATAACAGGCTTGCATTCTAGTTCCAAATCCCGTAGAATCAAGCTGTGGAACTATGGGATTTCAGAAACGGCGACCGCAATGAGATCTTCGCCTGGGCGCAACGCCTGTCCAAACGTGATCGCGCCGCGCTCAATCAAAAGCTGGATCTCTTGGAACGGCTCGATTTCGAACAGGCGATCGGTCTGAAGCTGCTGGCCGGGCCGATTCAGCACTCCGGGCATATACTTAAGCTGCGCGCTTCCGGAGATCACGCCTTGCGTCCTTTGCTTTGCCGTGGACCGCACGTGCCGCTGCACGAATATACGCTGCTCAAAGGCGCCAAGGAGCTCGACCGCAAACTGGAACCGCCCGGAGTGCTTGATAAAGCCATCGAAAACCGCTCCCATGTTCGCAAAGATAAAGAAAGAAGGGTTAAACATGAAAGAGCGTAGAAGCCGGCTCATCGACGAGCTGCGCGATAAGGAATATAGGGAGGCCTATGCCGACCAGCATGTCAATGCGCTCCTCGCTGCCCAGATCAGCGCCATCCGGGAACAGCGCGGGCTCACCCAGGCCGGACTCGCTGAGAGGATCAAAAAGCAGCAGCCCGCCATCTCGCGCATCGAAAACGTAAATTATGCCCGCTGGAATATCCAAACTTTGCGGGAGGTGGCGAACGCCCTCGGTTGCTGGCTGGACATTCGCTTCCAGTCATGGGGCCAACTGGTTGACGATGCGGACAGCTATTCCATGGAAACCCTCCGGCGCGACCGGCTCGAAGACGATCCCGTCTTCTTCGGTAGCCAAGCGCAGGGTCAAGTCCCGGAGCCGGTTCGCTGGATGCAAAAGCAGTTATTTCCCTGGTTACTCAGCAATCACGATAACGACCAATTGAGCCGCTGGCTACGCGGGCTCGACCTTCCTTCGTTCGGTGATGCCGAACCCCCTTTTGTCTGGATCGGGCGGGCCGTCGAAGTGGAGCCGGAAGATTCGCCCTATCGCTCTCTCTTGATAGACCGCGCGCTCGGCCTATTCTCTGAAATTGAGCACGGCGTGCCACGGCCCGGCGAACAAAATCCTCTGCCGGTGGGCATCTTTAATCTGCTCGCCATGTTCCCTTCCGTTAAGGGCTGGCAAAAGCTAAATGAGATTTATCAGGACGGCCCGCTATCGGGCATGATGCTGCCCGCTCCGGTGCAAAGCGCCTTCCTTAGCGCACTCATCCGGAATCAAGTGGACCGCAAGTTGGAAAGCACTTGGCTTACGATCATTCGCGAGGGGAAGCATGATTGGTTGCCGGCAAACGAATTCGACGCTTTCGAAGGTTTGAAGTGGCTTAGCCCTCGCCCACGAATTGACGCCATCGCTAAAGGACTGCGGGAAATGTACATGTCCCAATATGGCCGTTCGAAACTGGGAGCAGTGAAACTCGCGGCAACGTTCGGCAGCCTCATGGAGGACGTCAAGCATACGTTCAAAAATCATCCGTCGCTGGATGAAATGCTCTGGAAGGCGGGGCAACGGATTGACTGGGACGAAACCATCGTCGCCGCCTGGGTCAAGGTATTCGCCGCCAGCGAAGAGGACCGCACACGGCTTTTGGAAGGTGCCGATGAGAGCGACAGCCGGCTGCTTACCTCTGTTTTTGGCGCTTTCCCGCTCGCCAGCCCAGCCGACGTACAAACCGTCGCCTCGGAGCCCGAACTCGCCCCGGTTTAACCTGCGCTATTCAAGCAGTCGGCATCTGTTTCTGTACTGCTTCACAGAAATTCGCCAAGTCACTTCTCTTGCTAATAATGGCCAAGTGGTCTTCCGCCAGCTTTTGCTCCCTCACCTTCGCCAGGATTTGATCTTCGTCGAGAGCCGAGTGAATGATTACCGGAACCTTCGCTAGCTCGGGGCGTTTCAAAATCTCTTCTAGGCAACGAATACCCGCCCGGAAATATCCGCCTTTCAGTGCCGGATCGGGCAGACTCTCTTCGCTCTGATCGGCCCAATGTACCATCACATCAAGAATGACGAAATCAAAATTGAATTTCGCCGGATCGTCCAGCCGTTCGCGAAACTCTTTTTCCGTCTTAATCACTTCGACCTGCAAACTCGGGAAGCGGCCTCCCAGTTCCTCAATCACCTCTTCATTGAACAATGGGTCGTCGTCCACTAATGCGCACTGCATTTTATAGCCTCCTCGGTCCAACCGGGAAAAGCAGCCGAAAATCGGTGATTCCGCGTTTATCGGTTGGAATAATTTCAAGCAAACCTTTGTGTGCTTCCAGTATCTTACTGACTAAGTAGAGACCTAAGCCCGATCCTTGCTGGCCGCCCCACACGGCCTGATCGGAACGTGTTCCCCGTTGCATCAGCGTGCGTGCTTTCACCGCCGTAACAGGTAGGCCCTTGTTCGATACAGACACAAAAAAATACCGGTCCTCCCGGGTCAAACCACACGCAATACTGGCCGTGCTCGGTTCGGTGCTGTACTTGCCGGCGTTGTCCAGCAGGTTATCTACCATCTGGTCCAGCAGCTGCAAGTCGAGATAAACCACCGCCGCATCCAAAACTTCAAAATTGTCTTCCTCAACCACAAAACGCACTTGCCGGCGCATCAGCACGTTCAACTCTTGTGCCGCCAGCTGCAGCCGTTCCAGCAGAACTCTCCTGGTGGCGGCCACCGGGTTTATTTTTATCGCCTCGCCGCGCGCCAGTTCGACAAATAGTTTAACGTTAGACGCCACCTGTTCGGCGCGCCGCAGTAAACCTTTCAAAAGCATCATCTCGCGTTCCATCCGGTGGCCACGACCCATGGCGGTGGCGATCTTCTTCGCCTTCATGTGCGCCAGCATCACCGGAGTTTTCAGTTGATGTTGCAGATTTTCGAACGTCTCCCGCTGCTCCTTCATCGTCGTGTCCAGGCGATTTTCCGACTCACGCAATTTTTCGATTTGATCGCCCAGGAAGATATATAAACCGAGCTGGCGTCCCAGCAGCCGCATCGCTGAAACCGCCAGCTCCGATATGTCCGCCGTTTGCTCGAAGCGTACCTCGATCGTTCCATACTTCTGTTCCGCCGAGGAGACCGGCGCAACGATCAAGGCCGCCGTGTTTTCAAAATAAAGACGCCGGTACTTGCTTTTGGAAAAATCGGGTACCAGCACCACCTCATTCTGATGGAACGATTCCGCGGCCGCCGAAAGAGTGCCGTCGCCCCCTCGCAGAGGCAGCAACACAGATCTGATCTTCTTCGCGTGTGAAGCAAAATTCTGTTCCAGCTCCGGATAGTGGCAGGTGAAGAACAGATTCGACCGGTCTTCGTCCACCAGCCGCATGCAGTAACTGTGCGCCTCGGGAACGGCCTGCGCCAGTGCACGCAGTGCTTGCTCGTAAAGCGCCGCATTATCGCGCTTATGCTTGACCGCTGCGTCGTGCGCGCGCCGGTTTAAGCGCGACATCCCTTCCACATAGCCCTCCAGCCAGCGCCTCTTTTCGTGCGCCCGGTGCAGCCGGAAATTATGTCCGCACCAATCTCCCAATTGGTTGGCGATCAAACCTAGCGATTGCATTTGGTCGCCGGTGAAATAGTGGGGCACCGATCGAACTACACAACACCTCACTACCCCGACCACCTTGCCCTCATCCATCATCGGCGCTGCCAGGAAACTAAGCGGCGCTACCGCCCCATCGCTGCTCACTTGACCTTCTACCGGTTTGTCTACAGGAAAGGCCTTTGTCCAACCGATTCCCTTATACTCCTCCTGAATCGAGACTAGGTCTCGCTCAAACCGCCGCAAATCGAAGATTCGGACTGGCACGCCCTTCTGAAAACAATACCCCGTCAGACCGACGCCTGGCTCGTAAATCTCCCTTTGTTTGTTGGCCCACGGCCATTCCTTCGCCACCAATTCGATCCGTCCGGGCCGGTCCGGATGTTCCAAATAGGCCGACGTTTCCACACAGTTGAACTCCTTGCCCAATAGCTGCACAATATTTTGCAACGTGTTGCGAAACCAGCCCGAGAAAACTTCTGTTTGGTCGCTACTCAAGGGCCGCGCCTGCCGAAGTTCGTCCGCCACCGACCGCAACGCCGCGAACCCCGAGCGATTTGATGCATCCGTCAGCAGTTGCAAAACCAGGCAAGCCAGCCGTTTCGCTAGTTCGAACTCCGCTTCTGAAAAAGGCTCTGTGCCGCAACGGTAGAAATTCACCATCCCTGCGGTGGGCAAGATTGCTTCCATATCGGGCCACCGAACTGGTACCGTGCAATAGCTTTTGATCCCTAAAGCCCCAGCCGCTCGGGCGTCCGGATCTCGTTCTTCACGACCCAGATAAGGCGAAACCTTATAGTTGAACGCCTCTCCCGCCAACGCTTGCCGCGCGGTAGGAGAGTCGTTCGATAAATAGTGAAAGGATAACAATGCCGAGGAACGGAACCACTCCGCCGCGGCAAACAATTGGCGCTCCTCCGGTGGCCCTTGTTCCGTCCAGAGCCAGAGGACACAACCGTCAGCGTGGCAAAGAGAGGCCAACTTCCTCAAGACACCGCTCGCCCCGCCAAACGATGAACTCCTGCCTGCCTCAAAGACCGCTTCCACCACCGAGGCCACGCTGGCGGAGACAGATCTTTCGATGGCAGAAATCTCCATAACAAAAATGATATGTCATCTCGGAGGAAATTGCCAGGGGATTCTAAAAGACCTATGGCTCCAGCACGCGGATGTCCCCCAAATTCCGGTAATCCTCCGCATAATCCAAGCCATACCCCACGACAAACTCATCCGGAATCTGAAACCCGATATATTTCACATCCACCGGCGTCAAGCGCCGCTCCGGCTTATCCAACAGCGTGGCAATGGCCAGTGATTTCGGATGCCGCTGCTCGAGCAAGCGCTTCAGATAGCTCAACGTCACGCCGCTATCGATAATGTCTTCCACAATCAAAACCTGCTGGCCCTCTATATTCACGTCCAGATCCCGCGTCACCTTCACTTGGCCTGAAGTCGTCTTCTGATTGCCATAGCTCGAAATAGCCATGAACTCGATGCGTACCGATGGCCGCTTTAGCGCGCGCACCAGGTCCGCCACAAAGATAAACGCACCCTTTAAGATGGACACGATGTAAATCGGCCCTTCCGGATAGTCGCTTTCAATCTGCGCCGCCATCTCCTGCACACGCTGTTGAATCCGTTCGGAAGAAATCAGTATGCGATCCGCTGCCTCTGGCATGCAGACATCTTACCGTTGCGCTAATCCAATGCGCGAACTGCCCGTGCCTAAATGAATATGGGGCGCCGTCGCCGCGCCGCGCACGGCGGCACGAAACGCGATGTAAGGGATCTGGCGTTCTTCGAGGAGTCGCCGCAACCACAGGCCCTCAGGCTCCTCCGGATTCAAGCCGACGTCGACCTTGCCGCGGTGGTCGAGGCCAAGGGATTGGTGCAAGCGCGTCTGGCCGCGCGCCGTCACCGGTAGCGGGTAATGGAACTGCTGCTCGAAATCGCTCGCGATGGCTTCGAAATCCCGTTCGGCGAAGTGTCCGCAGCCGTCAAACTTGACCATTGCTTTGCGTGACGTTCCCGAATCCAGCGCGCGCTCCAGATTCTGCTCTTCCCGCGCCATCTGCCGCTGCACCTCAATCAGCCGGACACGGTCTTGCGCCAAGTCCAAAACGTGACGCCTGGTTTCGAGCTCGGCACTCACCGCGCTAATCTCCGCCTTTGAAATCACGCCGAGAGCCAGCAACTTCTGCCGTTCGTTCGCGCGTTCCGCCTGGCGCTCGAGGCGTCGCTTCGCCGCCGCTACCATGCTGGCCTGTTCTTCGGCCGTCAGGTCTGACAGCCTGGCCGGACCAAATAGCGTCCCGGCCAGAGTGGCTTCGTCTTTGACGTCAGCCAAGCGGGCCTCCGCCTCTTCTAAACTGCTCTTGGGAAGGCTCCCCGCTCCCACTAGCATTTGGATTCGCGCCACATCGTCGGTGGCCCGGTCCACTATTTCACTTGAAAGCTCGCTTGAAGCAGGTAGGGGGGTTTCGCTTCCGCGCGCAGCTTGGGCACCCAGCACGGCTGCTACCACAAGACTTGGGAGCGCCACAAACCGGGTGCGTAAAGTTGAGCGTTTACGCATCCACCTCTATTGTAGTACTCTGGGGCCAGGAGAATAGTACAGACGAGTCTGCCCCGCCGTTCCCATACCACTCCAGATGAGGCCTCACCGAATTGGCTGATGGCTGCGCGTTGCGCCAGCGCCAAGAAGGCCACCGACATTAAAGTCATTGACCTGAAAGAAGTTACCTCATTTACCGACTATTTTGTCATCTGTTCCGTGGCCAATGCCCGGCAAGGCCACGCGGTCTGTGACGAAATTGAAAAGGGCCTAAAAGAGATAGGCGAACGTCCCGTGAGTATTGAAGGCTACGATCCCGGCGAATGGATTCTGATGGATTACGGCGATTTCCTCGTCCATATCTTCTCCGTCGCCGCGCGCTCTTTCTACGACCTGGAACGTCTTTGGCGGCATGCCAAAGTGGTCGACATCCAGCCGCCTAAACTTTTCGAACAAGTGAATACTTGACATCTGGTGGCCAATATCGGACTGTATCTAATAAGACGTAAGGCGCTGCCGATAGATACAATATGGAAATAGACATGCTGGCTGTTAAACGCCAGTTGTGGTGGGTTTACTTGGACCGATGAGCCATCTCGCAAACCTTACACCTCGTCATTTCGACGTTTTGCATGCCATCGTGCAGAACTATATTGAAACCGGAGAGCCGGTCGCCTCGCGCAGCATCGCGCGCAAATACCCCATGAGTCCGGCGTCCATTCGTAACATGATGGCCGATCTTTTGGAAGAGGGTTATCTGTCGCAACCCCACACCTCGGCTGGGCGTGTACCCACGGAAGCTGCCTTCCGCAGCTATGTCAAAACCTTGTTCGGCAGCCGCATCGTGCAATCGGAGCTGGACCGTTTGCAGGTTGAAATTCGCGGCGCCGGCGGCGTGGAGGCGCGTATCGAGCGTTCCTCCAAGCTGCTCACCGAAATTACCCGCAATTTCGGTATCGCCGCCGCTATTCCCAGCGGTAATCAAACCCTGGATTCCATCGAACTCGTCGCTTTGCCGGACCGCCGCATTTTGATGGTTGTCATGACCAAAGACCGCATGGTCCGCAACAAAGTGGTCGAGGTTGCCGAGCAGATTCCACCCGACGATCTCGTCTCCATCCGCAACTACATCAATTACAACTTCGGCGGCTGGGCGCTGCCGAATATCCACCGCGAATTAAAACGCCGCTTGGAATTGGAGAGCGCCGCTTACGACGCCATTCTGAAGCGTGTTCGCTTGTTTTATGCCGAGGGCCTTCTTGACCTCGGTCTGATGCCGGAAATTCATTTTGATGGCGCGGTCAACCTGATCGGCCTAGACCTTCACCTGACGCGCGAACACATGCGCGAACTCTTCCGCGCCCTCGAAGAGAAGAAACGCATTTTGCAGTTGTTGGAACAGTTCCTTGAACAGCGCGACGGCGAGCTCGCCATCCAGGTGGGTCTTTCCGATGTCCACCCCAGCATGAGCGAGCTGTCTCTGATCGGCGTGCGCTTCGAATTGCAAAACGGTCTGCGCACGCACGTGGCAGTCCTGGGACCGATGCGCATGAACTATAGCCGAGCGATTTCGGCAGTTCTGCATGTCGGCCAAGCGTTCCGTGGCGCGGCGCTGATACAGTAGTTTTTCCCGTCGGACACTCGCGTACACGATTCCGTTCCGGCTCTGTTTGGGCTACTTCTCGGTTGCGGCATGGTTAATTCGGCAGATAGCTTAAGGCTCGATCTGGTGGTGCCGTCGGCCATTGCGGAGCGGCTCAGGGCGGGTGCCGTACCTGCGACCGAACGTCACGCGGCGATTGGCCTACTGTTTCGAAAGGCCGGCTGTAAGCCCACGGAACAGAAGGTCCAGAAACATTCTGTTAATGTGATCTGCATTTTGCCGGGCGAAACGGCCGAGACCATTGTGGTGGGAGGTCATATCGATTTCGTTCAAGCAGGCCAAGGATGTAACGGTTCACACTGATCACCCCGTTTCGAATCACGCTAATTCAGGCTGAAGGGTTCACGGCGTTTCCCGGCGAGGAGCGCGGAGCCAGAGCA
>Ga0302319_10004017_pt1 | contig 30393 bp, 24 predicted proteins | sample Bog_T0_2_FD_203319 | JGI IMG/M metagenome (GOLD analysis project Ga0302319, IMG submission 203319) | Peat permafrost microbial communities from Stordalen Mire near Abisko, Sweden - Bog_T0_2 | ecosystem: Environmental > Terrestrial > Soil > Wetlands > Peat | place: Sweden: Abisko, Stordalen Mire... | reverse complement strand
CCCAGCGCGATTGGCAAGGTGCCCATCATCGCCGCCATGGTGGTCATCATGATGGGGCGGAAGCGGACCATCGCGGCTTCGAATATCGCCTGTTCCGCCGAAACCTTGATGCCGGTCCGCTGCCGGTTGAGGGCGAAGTCGATCATCATGATCGCGTTCTTCTTGACGATGCCGATCAGCATGATCATGCCGATAAAGGCATAGAGCGTCAGCGGCAGGCCGCAGATCCAAAGCGTCAGCAACGCGCCCATCGCCGCCGATGGCAGGCCCGACAAAATGGTAAAGGGATGGATGAAGCTTTCATACAGGATACCCAGAATGATGTAGACCACCAGCACGGCGATGAACAGCAACAGGCCCATATTCTGCGTGGATTGCTCGAAGGCCGCTGCGGTGCCCTGGAAGCCGCCGGAGATATCCGCCGGAAGATTGATGGCGGCTGAGGCGTCGCGGATGCCGGTTACCGCATCGGACAGGGACTTGCCGGCCGCCATGTCGAAGGAAATGGTGATCGCGGGCACCTGGCCGGAATGGTTGACGGTGATCGGCATGGTGGAGTTGCTGATTTTGGTTACCGCCGTCAGGGGCACCAGCGGTCCGCTGTCCGAGGTGATGTAAACCTGCGAAAGCGCGGTGACATTGCCCTGATATTTCGGCAGAAGCTCCAGGATCACCTGATACTGGTTGGACGGCATGTTGATCTGCGAAATCTGGTTGCTGGCGAAGGCCGCGCCCAGGGCATTTTCGATCTGCTGCACCGACACGCCCAGGGCCGCGGCGCGGTCGCGGTCGATTTCCACATGCACCGCGGGCATCACCGAGTCAAAATCGCTGTTGATTTCGACAAAGGCGGGATTTTGGCGCATCTCGTCCATCAGGCGGTTCGAAACATCGGCCAGCTCGCTCAGGTCCAGGCCCTGCAATGTATATTGGTAATTCGAGCGTCCGGTGCGCGCACCCAGCCGGACGGGCGGCGGGTTGGTCAGGAACGTGTTGACGCCGACGATTCGGCTCAATTTGGGCCTGAGTTCGCGGATCACCTGGTCGGCATCCAGCTTACGCTGGTTTGGTGGCTTCAGGACGATCAGATTGAGGCTTGCGGCATTCGTTCCCGCCGAGCCGTTGTTGCCGAACATGCTGGCATAGACGCTCTCCACATTGGGATCGGCCTCGATGATCCTGCGGGCCTGGGTCAGGTAGCGAACGATCTGGTCGAAAGATGTTCCATTCGCAGCCTGCAACTGGCCGAACAGGCGGCTGGAATCATCACTGGGCAGGAAATCCTCCGGCATGATCATGAAAAGCCCGACCGATGCCACGATGCTGGCCGCAAAGAAACCCAGAATCACGCGCTTATGCGCCAGCGACCAGCGCAGCGTGCTTTCATAGGTGTGGTGCATCCAGTTGAAGGCGGCTTCGCTCGCACGATAAAAGCCGTTATGGGCTTCGCCGTGCTGGCTCTTGAGAATACGGGCGCACAGCATCGGCGTCAATGTCACCGAGATGATGCCCGAACACAGGATGGCGATGATGATGGTGACGGCGAATTCGTGCAGCAGCCGGCCGACAATCCCGCCCATGAAGACTACGGGAATGAAAACCGCGGCAAGGCTGACTGTCATGGACAGGATGGTGAATCCGATTTCGCTGGCGCCCTGCAGGGCCGCTTCATAGGGCTTCATGCCCTCTTCGATGTGCCGGACGATATTTTCCAGCATCACGATGGCATCATCCACCACAAAGCCCACCGACAGGGTCAGCGCCATCAGCGAGAGATTGTCCAGATTGAAACCCATCACCGACATGCCGGCGAAGGTGCCGATCACGGCGATGGGCAGCGCCAGCGACGGGATAATGGTGGCGGAAACGTTGCGCAGGAAGACGAAGATGACCAGGACCACCAGGACGGCGGCGACCAACAGCGTCAACTGCACATCATCGATGGCCTCCTTGATGGTTTCGCTGCGGTCATAGGCGATTTCCAGATGCACGCTGGGCGGCAGGCTTTGCTGGAACTGGGGCAACACCGCGCGGATGCGCTGGATGGTCGCCACTGTGTTGGACCCGGGCTGGCGCTGGATGGAAAGGATGATGGAGGCGTTTCCCCGGTACCAACTTCTGTTGTTGGGGTTCTGCAGCCCGTCGATCACATTGGCGACGTCGCCGATGCGCACTGGCGCGCCGCCGCGATAGGCCAGGATCTGGCGCGAAAATGCCTGCGCATTGTCGAGCTGGCCCTTGGTGTCAATGATCTGCGATTGAGAGTTGCCGTTGAGCGAACCCGTCGCCTGGTTCACATTGGCGTTCACCACCGCGTTCTGCAGCGCGTCAAAGCCGATGCTGCGGGCCGCCAGGGCGGCCGGATCGGCCTGGATGCGAATGGCGAATTTCGACGAGCCGCCGACATTGACGGCGGCGACGCCATTGATGGTGGATAGCTGCCGTGCCAGCATGGTCTCGGCATATTCGTCCAGTTGGGACGGCTTGACCGTATCCGACCACATCGCGATGAAGAGGACCGGCTGGTCCGCCGGATTGATTTTGCTGAAAGTGGGCGGCACCGGCATGCTGTGGGGCAATTGGCGCAGGGAGCCGCTAATCGCGGCCTGCACGTCCTGGGCGGCGGCGTCGATATTGCGGTCCAGGTTGAATTGGATCGTAACCTGGGTGTTGCCCTGACGCGATGATGACGTCATCGAGTCGATGCCGTTGATGGTGGAAAAGGCGTTCTCCAGCGGCGCGGCGACGCCCGACGCCATGGTCTCGGGATCGGCGCCGGGTATGTTGGCATTAACCTGAATCGTCGGAAAATCGATGTTGGGCAGGTCCGAGACCGGCAAATTCAAATAGCCGAAAATGCCGAAAATGATGAAGGCCGCCATGACCAGCGTGGTCATCACCGGCCGTTCGATGAAAATGCGTGACAGATTCATCGTCAGTCCGCCTGTCGGGACGCGCCGCCGCCGCGCTTGCCCTTGCCCGCGCCGGCATGGCCGCCACGGCCCGTGTTTCGGTTGCTCAGGATAGTGACCTTACCATCCGGTATCACGCGCAACTGGCCATCGGTGATGACTTGGTCGCCGCCATGGACGTTGCCGACCACCGCGACATTGGTGCCGTCATCAAAGGCCACCTTGACCGGGCGCGATTCCGCCACCCGTTCCGGCGTCACGACATAGACATAGGTACCGGTGGGCCCGGTATTGACCGCATCGCGCGGCACCACGATGGCGTTTGGCAGATCGGCCAGTTCGACCACCACATCCACCAATTGTCCCGGCACCAGCGCGGAATCGGTGTTGGCGAAGGTGGCGCGCAGTTCGATAGTGCCGCTGGTGGCGTTGACCATATTGCTGATGAAGTTCACCGGCGCGGAAATATCCTTGCCCCCGGCATCGTGCAGATTGATCTGGGCCGTCAGGCCGCCGGGCTTTTGCGCCCGCGCCTGGATGCGCGGCAGGTCGGCCTGCGGCAGATTGAACGACACTTTGATCGGCTGGATCTGGGTAATGGTCACCAGCGGCGCGGTCAGGCCGTTGACCGAGACAAGATTGCCGGGCTGCAGCAGGATGGGACCGGTCTTGCCGTCAATCGGCGAGCGAATCTGGGTGAATTGCAGGTTGAGGCGCGCGGCCTCGGCATTGGCCTTGGCCTGCAGATAAAGCGACTGGTTGTCGTCATCGGTCTGCGGCGCGATGGCATTCTGCTTCAAAAGGCTGGCCGAACGTTCGGCATTGGTCTTGGCGCCCGCCAGGGTCGCCAGGGTGGCGTCATAGGCGGCTTGAAACGGCGCCGGATCAATCTGGAACAGCAGGTCGCCGGCCTTCACCAGCTGTCCTTCGTGGAAATAAGCCTTGGTGAGCTGGCCCTGCACGCGTGCGGTTACGGAAACAGAGGAATTGGCCACCACCGTGCCGATGGTGTTTTCGATCACCGCCATGTCGCGCTGCTCCGCCACGGCGACTTTGACCGGCGCCGCCGTCTGAAGGCGGCCGCGGCCGGCATTCCCGGCGTCCTGGTTGTTGGTATAATACCAATAGCCGCCCACGATCAGCCCGAGCGCGATTCCGCCGGCCAGGTATTTGCGCCACGGCGAGCCGCGCTTCTCGTCCTGCTCAAAATCCAATTCCACATGGGTGGGCGGCACTTGCACATTCATTGACTTATTTCCTGCCTTTATCTGTCCGGCGTGGCGTGTTTCGCTCAATTTTTGGTTCTGCCAACTTCTTGTTCGTCCGTGACATTGACGCCGCCTACACGATTGGCCGTGCGTCGCGAAATCGCTCAGAAGGCCCAGCCACTACGTTCGCTGCGGCGCGAAAAAAGCATCCCGCGCGCGCCAAAAATTCTAATCGTTACGGGGCCTTACTGCCACATCGAAGCCCAGTAGCGGCTCGTATACGCCAAAAGTTTCTCACAATTGTCTCAGACCGATGAGACTGTTTTGCAATATATCCATCGTCATTTTTCATTAAGACAATGAAACCAAAGGGAAATATTGACTTATCGGGAACTTGGAACTCTCGCGGTCTTGCAAAATCATACGCGGAACCGCCCGCGTCGGCCTCCGGGGGGCGAGGTCACCCAAAAGGGCGCCGGCGAGGGGCGCCTTGATGTGCAGATGCGCTGCTGCCGACATCAACGGCAGGCGCCGTGGGAAGGCACAAAAAAACGGAAGAGAAAATTCGTTCGCAACCGAATTCTGCCATCGGCGGGCAATTAACCTGAGCCGCGACCACAGTTTACCGCCGTGCCGCGGCCCGAACCGGACGCCTTATCGGGCAAAAGTCTCTCACAATCGTCCAGCAGGCCGGCGGGTTCCCCGGCCGCGCTTCCGCTGGACCCTCGTTAACATAATGGAATTGCTTGCTAAATTGGCAAACTCGGGGCTGCTCGGCAGCTTCCTTGGCAAGGCCGCCGCCGCACTCTATGAAGCGCGCCAACCGAAAGACGTTTGATTCATGGACATTCGTAACATCGCGATCATCGCGCATGTCGACCACGGCAAGACCACGCTGGTTGATCAGCTGCTGAAGCAATCCGGTTCGGTGCGCGAAAATCAGCACATGGACGAGCGCGCCATGGATTCCAATGACCAGGAGCGCGAGCGCGGCATCACCATTCTGGCCAAATGCACCTCGGTGGAATGGCAGGGCGTGCGGCTCAACATCGTGGACACGCCGGGCCATGCCGATTTCGGCGGCGAGGTGGAGCGCATTCTCTCCATGGTCGACGGTGTGGTGCTGCTGGTGGACGCGGCCGAAAGCGTGATGCCCCAGACCAAATTCGTTCTGTCCAAGGCGCTCAAGCTGGGCCTGAAGATCATCGTCGTGGTCAACAAGATTGACCGCCATGATGCCGAACCGAAACAGACTCTGGAATCCATTTTTGACCTGTTTCTGGCGCTGGAAGCCAGCGACTACCAGCTCGACTTCCATCACCTCTTTGCCTCGGGCCGCAATGGCTGGGCGGTGAACGAACTGGAAGACGAGCACAAGGACCTGTCGCCGTTGTTCAAGCGCATCGTCGAAGACGTGCCGCCGCCCAAGCCCATCGCGCTGGCGGGCGACGCCCATCCTTTCAAGATGCTGGTGACCACGCTGGAGGCCGACAATTTCCTGGGCCGCATTCTGACCGGCCGCATCGAATCCGGCGCCATCACCGTCAATCGCCAGATCAAGGCCCTGTCGCGCGATGGCAAAGTGATTGAAAAGGCCCGCGCCACCAAGCTGCTGGCTTTCCGGGGTCTCGCCCGCGTGCCGGTGGAGCGCGCCGAGGCCGGCGACATCGTTGCCATTGCCGGGCTGCAAGAGGCTACGGTCGCCGACACGCTGTGCGACCTCAGCGTGGACACGCCGATCCCGTCCCATCCCATCGATCCGCCCACTCTGGCGATGACGATTTCGGTGAACGACTCGCCGCTGGCGGGCCGCGAAGGCGACAAGGTGCAATCCCGCGTCATCCGCGACCGCCTGGTGCGCGAAGCCGAAGGCAATGTCGCGCTGAAAGTCACCGAAACCGGCGACGGCGATTTCGAAGTGGCGGGCCGCGGCGAATTGCAGCTCGGCGTGTTGATCGAATCCATGCGCCGCGAAGGCTTTGAGCTTTCCATCAGCCGTCCCCGCGTGTTGTTCAAGACCGAGAATGGCGAAAAACTGGAGCCGATCGAGGAAGTCACGGTCGATGTGGACGACGCCTATACCGGCGTGGTGATCGAGAAGATCTCCATGCGCAAGGGCGAGATGACCGACATGCGCCCCACCGGCGCCGGCAAGACCCGCCTGGTCTTCAGCGCCCCGGCGCGCGGCTTGATCGGCTATCACGGCGAATTCCTCACCGACACCCGCGGCACCGGGGTGATGAACCGCATCTTCCTGGAATATGCCCCGCACAAGGGCAGCGTCGGCGGCCGCACCAATGGCGTCTTGATCTCGACCGAGGACGGCGAGGCCGTGGCTTATGGCCTCTGGTACATCGAAGAGCGCGGCAAGCTCTTCATCACCGCCGGCACCAAGGTCTATGAAGGCATGATCATCGGCCAGAATGCCAAGGACAATGACCTGGACGTCAATCCCATCAAGTCCAAGCAGCTCACCAATATCCGCACCACCTCCAAGGACGAGGCGGTGCGCCTGACGCCCATCGTGCCGATGACGCTGGAACAGGCGATGGCCTATATCGAGGACGATGAACTGGTCGAAGTGACGCCGCAAAGCATCCGCATCCGCAAGCGGATGCTGAAGCCACATTTGCGTAAAAGGGCGAAGGCGGACGCCTAGAGGGCGCTGGGCTTTTGCGTTGTGAGTACGTCGGCCGGGCTCACGTACTTCCGTACGCTCCGCGCGGCCTCCTGCTCACACCACAAAATCCTGCGCGCCAAGAAGTAAGGCGCTGTTGTGATAGCCTGTTTCATGGCAAGTAGTGCATCATGACGGTTGATGCCGAAACCATTGCCTTTGCCAATCGCCTGGCCGATACCGGCGGCGCGGTGATCCGTCCTTATTTCCGCAAGCCCATCATCGTCTCCCACAAGGACGGCAAAGCCGCTTTCGATCCGGTCACAGAGGCTGATCGCGGCGCCGAGCGCGCCATCCGCGACCTGATTGCGCGTGAACGGCCCGATGACGCCATCCTGGGCGAGGAATTCGGCGAGACCCCGGGCAAGAACAATTTTCGCTGGGTGCTGGATCCGGTGGACGGCACCCGCGCCTTCATCACCGGGCGGCATGAATGGGGCTCACTGATCGCGCTGGAAGAAGCGGGCGTGCCGGTGCTCGGCATTCTCGACCAGCCGGTGCTGGGTGAACGCTTCATCGGTGTCAATGGCGCGGCGCAGCTGGTGCAGGCCGGGCGCAGCACAGCGCTCAAGACTCGTGCCTGTGCGGAACTGAAGGACGCTATTCTATGCGCCTCCGATCCCTCCGCCTATTTTTCACCCGTCGAAATCGCCGCCTTCGCCCGCGCCAAGGCCCAGGCGCGGATGACGCGCTATGGCGGCGACTGTTATCTGTTCGCGGCCCTGGCGCTGGGTTTTGTCGACCTGGTGATTGAGGCTGGCTTTCATGCCTGGGACGCGGCGGCGCTGATTCCCATCGTCCAGGGGGCAGGCGGCATGATGACAAGCTGGGACGGCGGGTCCGCCGCCGCCGGCAACACCATTGTCGCCGCCGGCGACAAGCGTGTGCATGCGGCAGCGATGAAGCTTCTGGCGCCGTAGGTTCACGATTTCGTGCTGCGCCCGAAAACATGGCAATAAAAAGACCAGCCCCTCGAATTAACGCTGTGTTCCCATAAGCGCTGCCGCATTTTCGCCCTTCTTGTTCTGGCATCGCAACCATGCGGCGCTGAATCTGTTTTCTCTCCACGTCAATCCCGAAACGGCAGGAGACAACATGCGCAATTTTGCATTCGACAAGGACCGGCCCGAAACAAGCGCGGCGGACTTCGCGGGCATGCAGCCCGATCTGGAACCGCCGGCCGAAATCCTCGGTCTGGATGAAACAGCCCGCGAAACGTTACGCGACGATGCTCGAAGCGCCTTTCGCGAAAGCGATATTGAGGATGAGGAATCCGGCAACAACACCGCCAAGATCGCCGGTGCGGTGCTTGTCGGCCTGTTGCTCATCGGCGGCAGCATCTATGCCTATGAATCCACCGTCGCCGATCATGCGCCAAAGACAGTGGCGATGTTGCCGCCCGCGCCGCAGCACAACGCCACGGCGGACCAGGCTGTGACGCCGCCTGTGACGACACCGGAAACGGGCAATACCTCATCCGCCACCACCGCGCCGCCCGCGGTATCCACGCCCAAGCCGGCGCGCGGCCGGGCATCCGCGGCGCCTGTGCCCGCAGAGGTGCCCACGCCATCGGCGCCTGCCATGGCACCCGCCACATCTGCCTCGGCGGATCCGGCCATCAATCAGCCCATGACCCTCACGCCGCAAACCGCGCCGCTTCCGCAGCAGTCGGCGATGCAGCAGCCCATCACGGCGCCGGATGTTTCGGGCCAATCCGCCCAGCCCACGCCGGAAGTGGCCAACAACGCTTCTGGCGCGGCGACGGTGCAGCCCGACCTGACACCGCCGGCGCCGTCCGGGACCAGCCCGGCGTTTCCACCCGCGACACCCGCTCAGTAGAGACAGTGCAACAAAGCCCCGGCGGCCAACCCGCCGGGGTTTCGACTCTGGCGGTCTGTTGCGGCGTTCCCGCCGTTCGCGCGTTATCTTGGTCGGCGTTCTCTTAAGACGCAGCAATCAGGCCGATACGAAATTGGTGTCGGACAGAGACGGGAAATCATGAAAATCGTCCTTATCGCCATCGCGGCCGCCGCGATGCTGGCCGGCGTCACGGCATCTGCCAATGCCCAGAACAGAACCGAGTCCGGCGCGATTGTCGGCGCCGGCACGGGTTTGGTGATCGCGGGCCCGCCGGGCGCTGTGGTCGGCGGTGTGATCGGCGCCGTCGTTGGCGGTCCGGATCTGCATTATTACCATCATCATCGCGTTCATGTGGAAGGCAGCCGCCATTACTATCTGGAAAATGGCGAACGGCACTATTACGACGCCAACTGAATTTCCGCTCCGCTGAAGTTTCGACAGAAATGGCCGGCGGCACGTCCGCTAGGGCATATGGATCGCAGGCCCGGGAGGGGGATTCCCTCTCGTGGGCGCTTGATTCCGGGTTGCTCGCCCGCGCCCATAAGTCTAGCCTTGCCCCACTCCTGTTTTGACCTTGCCAGGGAGTACACGATGATAAATTTTCCCCTTTCTCCCGCCAGTCGCCGAACGTTCATGGAGGTTCTGGGGGGGCTTACGCTCGCGGCCGCCATTCCCGGCAGCGCCTTTGGCCAGTCACTTTCCTCCCTAAAGATCGCCACCATCGGTTCCGGCCATGAAGGCGGCTCGCTCGGCACGCTGTTCGCCAAGCTTGGCCATCCGGTGATGTTCTCGTCCCGCAATCCCGAAGAACTCAAGGATTTGGTCGCTGCGGCCGGACCCACCGCCCGGGCTGGAACAGTGGCCGAAGCCGTGGCGTTCGGCGACGTCATTTTCCTTGTCGTGCCCTACAGCGCGGTTCCGCAGATTGGACAGGATTTCGGCACCGCCCTTGCCGCCAAATCGCTTGTCGTCGATGTCTCCAACCCGGTCGCGGCGCGCGACGGCCAGGATTTGATCAATCAGATCACCAGCGCAGGCGGCGTCGGCCTTTATGCGAAAAATGTGCTGAAAGGGGCTCGCATTGTGCGGGCCTTCAACGCCTTGCGCGCCCCGTCTCTGGCCGCGATTGCCAACCGGTCCGCGGATCAGGGCGGTCTGGTCGGCGTTCCCATCGCTGGCGACGATCCGAAGGCGATCGATCTTGCAAGCCGGTTGACCCGGGAAATCGGCTTTGAGCCGGTGCTCGTCGGCGATCTGGCGAAAGGCAAGTATCTGGTTCCCGGGTCGCCGATTGCTGGCCAGCATTCGGCAGCCGAGCTTCGTCAGATCGCGTCAACCCTGGGCTGAACGATCATATCGGCCGTTCTGACGCGGCGCGTGAAGTTTGTCGTTCTGATTGCAGGGGTCTGGCACCGGTTACGCCGGGCGTTCCGAGACAGTGGCTGGCGATGCCCGGCGCTTTTGATTCACAAAAGAATATAACGCGACAACAACGACATTCGGAATCCAGGACGTGTAGGCGAGCCATGGGGTCATTGCACGATAGCTGTGATAGCCAAACAGGATAAACCCGAACGGAATCTGCAGCCGGAGCGTGACGGCGCCAAATGTCATCGCATAGCTAAACCGCATCCAGATGCGGTGCCGGGAGAACTGGCGCTTTCTGGCGGTCCACCATCCCATGCTTGTCGTCCAGATCCAGCCTATCGCCAGCAAGCCGAAGCCAAGCCCTGCGATAGGACCGCCGGACGCGAACGGGGCGGTGGCCAATGCCGCACATCCGGCGATCAGAACGGATGCCGCATAAACGCGGCCGCTCCAGCGGTGAAAGCGCGGGGCGCGCGCACGCAATTCTCCCCAAAACTGAAATGGGCCAGTGGCCAGCGCAATCGGCGCGACCATCATGTGGATCAGTGCCTGGACAGGGACGCGGTCGATGACCCCGCGTATTCCATCGTCAATGCCAAGCAAAATACCGGCCGGGACGAGCCAAAAGCGCATGGAATAGAGCGCGACGCCAACGGCCAAAAAAGCCATGCCGTAACGGCCAAACCGATAAATGCCCTTTGCCATTGCAAATCCAGGACTTGAGCAGGGCTAAAGTTGAAACCCTGCCTTGGTTATTTCGAACATGACGTGCGGGGCGCCGCCGGGCGTGCGGGAAACCGGACCTCGCTGCTGAAGCGCGCCGATTTTCTGCATGGCACGCCTGGAGCGCCAGTTGCTTTCACCAACCCAGAATACGACACGGTCCACAAAGGTGAAGGCATGCGTGATCATCAGTTTCTTGATTTCGCGATTTGTTGCTCCGCCCCATTTTTCGCGAACCAGGAATGTCCAGCCGATTTCAATCTCGCTGCGCTCCGGGTCATGGCCATGGTATCGGCTGGAGCCGACAATCCGGCCGGTCGAACGCTCGACAAAGGCAAAACCGCTTCCGGAGCGAACCGCGCCGTCAAAATACTCCCGGAAAACATTTTCCTTATAACGGTCCGCGGCGGGATGGGCTTGCCAGATCAGGGGGTCCGAAGCAGCGGCAAACATATCGCGCCAATCCTCCTGCCGAATTGGCCGGATGACGATTGTTTGCCCTGCCAGAGTCGGCTGGAGGTCCGGCGGGTCAGCATTCTTCATGCGGCGGTTTCTGGTAACGGACCAAGGCAAAGGCTAGTATAGAAGAAATGAAAGGGCGAGCGATGAACAAGCTGGTGGCTGGGCTTCTCGGTCTGACGATTTTGCCGGGGGCCGTCCTGGCCCAGGAAGCGCCGATGCCGCCCTTGCGGCCCGATCAGACGGCATTCCGCGCCCTCTATAAGGAGCTGGTCGAGACCAACACCACGCTCTCGGCCGGCAGTTGCACCCTGGCCGCCCAGCGCATGGCGGCGCATCTCAAGGCCGCCGGATTTTCCAATGCCGATGTCACGCTGTTTTCCACGCCGGATCATCCCAAGGAAGGCGGGCTGGTGGCGATCCTGCACGGCTCGTCCAAAACCGCCAAGCCCATCCTGCTGCTGGGCCACCTCGATGTGGTCGAGGCCAGGCGCGCGGACTGGACCCGCGATCCCTTCACGCTGATCGAGGAAAAGGGCTACTTCTATGCCCGCGGCACTTCGGATATGAAGGCGATGAGCGCCACCTGGGTCGATGCCCTGGCGCGCTTCAAGCAGTCCGGTTATCGCCCCAAACGCGATATCAAGCTGGCGCTGACCTGCGGCGAGGAAACGGCCGGCGCCTTCAATGGTGCGCAATGGCTGGCCCAGAACCATCCCGACTGGGTTTCCGCCGCCTTCGCGCTGAACGAAGGCGGGGGCGGGCGCACCGACGGCCATGGCAAGCTGGTGGTCCAGACCATGCAGGTCGGCGAGAAGAAGTTCCAGGATTATCGCATCGAAGCCACCAATGTCGGCGGCCATAGCTCCATCCCCATTCGCGACAATGCCATCTATCAATTGTCCGAGGCGCTGCTGAAAATCCGCGACTATGATTTTCCCCTCAAAATGACCGACACCACCCGCGCCTATTTCGCCAAATCGGGCGCGGCGCTCGGCGTCGAAGACAAGATGGGCGTAGCCATGATGGCGCTGGCGAAAAATCCGGGGGACAAAGCAGCCGAGGCCATCGTTTCGACCGACCGCTCCTATCACAGCATGCTGCGCACCACCTGCGTGGCCACGTTGCTGGACGGCGGCCATGCCGACAATGCCCTGCCACAGCGCGCCGGCGCCAATATCAATTGCCGCATCTTCCCTGGCGAGACGGTGGAGCAGACGGCGGCGACGCTCGCCAAAATCATCCAGGACCCGGGCATCAAGGTCATAACCAATAAAGAGCGCGGCCCATTGGCGAAGCCGCCGCCGCTGGACCCCAAGGTGATGGGACCGGCGGAAAAACTGGTCGCCAGATATTTCCCCGGTGTGCCGCTGATCCCGGTGATGTCCACCGGCGCCACCGACGGAATTTTCCTGGGCGCCATCGGCATTCCGGTTTATGGCGCGCCGGGCGGCTGGGTCGATCCGGACGGCAACGGCACCCATGGGCTCAATGAACGGCGCAGCGTGCGTTCGCTGTATGTCGGCCGGGATTTTCTGACGGACCTTGTCAAGGCCTATGCGGACGCCGATTGAGGCGGCCCCGCGCGGTCGTGATCCCCGCCGGGCTATTTCTGTTCCGCCATGAAGGCGTCGAAGGCCTGCCAGAATTGCGCGCGAATGACATCGCGTTCGTTCAGAATTTCGTGCTGCGAATTTTCAATTTCCAGATAGCGGCCATGCGGCATGCGCGCGGCGAAATGCCGTGCCGCCGCGCTGACACAGACCCGGTCATGGCCCGCGCCGCAGATCAGCGCCGGCGTTGCGATCTGTCCGGCCCGGCGGCCCAGCTCCGCCTGCGAGCGATAAGCCGCCGCGACCCAGCCCCAGGTCGGCCCCGCCAGCCGCAGCTGCGGATGCCGCGTCAGAAATTCCTTGGTGCGCTGGAAACGCGCCGCATCCGAGGTCACGATCTGGTCGGCGAAACTCAGCCGCAGCGGATCGCGCGCCGCCATGCCCCAGACAAAATCGCGGCCCCGGCCTGCCCCCGTCATCGCGGCCGTCAGCAATCGCACCAGCCAGCGCGGTTGGCCGCGGGTTGAGAACACCAGCATGGGGGCGCTGAAGGCGGCGGCTTTGAAACGGCCGGGATGGCGGCTGAGATAGCGCAGCAGGATATGACCGCCCATGGAATGCGCCAGCGCAGCGGGCCGCTCGCCGCTCGCCAGCATAGGCGCCACCATCTGGTCCATCAGGGCTTCAAGGTCCGCCTCATATTCCGCGAAGTCGTCAATATGGCCTTTGAGCGGTTCCTGCGGCACCAGGCGGCCCGAGTCGCCCTGGCCGCGCCAGTCCAGCGTCGCCACGGCAAAGCCGCGGCCGCGCAGCTCGTCTATCACCTCGAAATATTTCTCGATGAATTCGGTCTGGCCATTGAGAAGGACGCACGTCCCGAGAGGCGCCGCCGCCGGGTCGCTGGCAAAACGCGCTGCCCGCAGCCGCATGCCCGCCGCCGTTATCGCCACAGGCTCAAAACAGTCATGCGCCGGAATCATGGTCCGTGAGCTTACGGCTTATGCTTGTTGTATTGAAGCGGGCGGCGATACTGGCCACACTGATGCAACGGGCTGGTGCCAAGAGGACTGCATGAGCGGCCAGATCAAGGTGCGGCGTGATGCACTGGGGTATTTCTGTTTTTATTTGCATCTCGCCATTATGGGTTTCATCACCCTGGGCTGGACCGTTCCGGCGCGCGGCGTCCTGATTTTCTATCTCGGCTTCCTGCCGGCCACGATACTGCACTGGAAGCTCAATGCCGACGCCTGCATTCTCAACAATCTGGAAAGCTGGCTGCGCTATCGGCGCTGGCGGGCGCCCGAGCGCAACCCGGAAGAGGGCGCCTGGCTGCGCACCCTGATCGCCGCCCTCACCGGCATCCACCTCGGCCGGCGCCGGACGGACATTTTTATATATAGTGCGATGGCGCTGTTCTGGGCCCTGGCGTGGCGTCACTTGCTGCAATTTCAAGGGGCTTGAAGCGGTTTTTTTTGCCCCTACCTAAGGCTCGTTCCGGGGGCGAATCCGCACCGGAACTTTCCCGTCAGAGCCCTGCCGGGATCAACGCTTCTAGGAGGTTGTCACCATGCGTCTGGATCATTCCCCGTTTTTCCGTACCACCGTCGGCTTCGATCGCCTGCTCGATCTTCTGGATCAGGCAGACGGCAATGCCCAGGGTTATCCGCCCTACAACATCGAACGCAGCGACGAAAACCATTACCGCGTCATTCTTGCCGTGGCCGGCTTTGCCGAAAAGGATCTCGATGTCGAGGTCGAGGCTGGCGTCCTGACCGTTGCCGGCAAGCGTCAGGCCGAGACTGGCGCTGCGGGCCCGTCCTATCTGCATCAGGGCATCGCCGGGCGCACCTTCGAGCGCAAGTTCCAGCTTGCCGAGCATGTCGAGGTCCGGGATGCGCGGCTTGAGAACGGCCTGCTCCGCATCGACTTGGAGCGCATCGTGCCCGAGGAGAAAAAGCCCCGTAAAATCGCCATCAATGCGTCCAATGTCCAGGATAACGGGCCCCGGACCATTGAGCGGGCCGCTTAACCATTCCGGCACGGACCGCAAATAAGCGGGGCGGGACATCCTGGGATGTCCCGCCTTTTTGCCGCCTGACATTTTTGTTACGCTGACGGCGCAATTCGTTCGGCTTCCCTCATGGCATTATGGACCCGTAATTCCAGCGGCGCGGTGGTCAGCGAAATTGAACAACTGCGCGCCCATTTTACGGCTCTGTTTGATCGCTTCGGCATGCCCTCGGCGGAACTGGAATTCAGCCCCGGCCAGCTCGGCCCGATTTCCGGCGAATGGACGCGCCATGCCAAGGCCGTGCCGGGGCGGGTCATTCTGTATTTTCATGGCGGCGGCTATATCGCCGGCTCCCCGGAAAGCCATCGCACCCTGATCGGCCGCCTGGCGGAAGCCGGTGAAGCGTCGGCCTTTGCGGTGCGCTACCGATTGGCGCCCGAATGCATCTACCCCGCCGCGGTGCGCGACGGCATTGATTCCTATCGCGGGTTGCTGGCGTCGGGCATTCAATCCTCCGCCGTGATCCTGGCGGGCGACGGCTCGGGCGGCGGCCTGGCATTTGCCGTGCTGCTGGCGATCCGCAACGCCGGGCTGCCCATGCCGGCTGGCATTGTTGCGATGTCGCCCTGGGCCGACTTGTCGCTGTCGGGCTGGTCGCTGCTGCAGAACCAGAAAAGCGACAGCGCGATGCATTGGGAAATATTGTTCCAGTGCGCCCGGCATTATTTGCGCAAATCCAATCCGTCCGACGCCTATGCCTCGCCGGCCTTCGCCAATCTCAAGGATTTTCCGCCGATCATGGTGCATGCCGGCGCGATCGAGATTCTGCGCGACGATGCCTCGAAGCTGGGCGACCGCGCCGCCGATGCCGGCACTTCGGTGAGCGTGGAGATCTATGACGGCATGGGCCATTTGTTCCAGGCCGATACCAGGGCCAATGAAGCCAAGGTCTCGCTGGCGCGGCTGGGTCAGTTCATCCGCGCCAAGACCGGCGCCGCGATGCTGCACCCGGAAACGGTTTAGGAGCGACGGCCCGGAAAAGTGCGGCCTCGTGGTTTTCCGTAGGCCGCGCGACTAATCATTAAGCCGGAATCTGCGCCGCTTCGGCGAACGGCATCGGAATCTTGGCGCCGGTCAGTTCCACGCCGGTCATGTCCACATCGCGCAAATCCGAATCGCCCAGATTGGCATAGGCGAAATCGCTGCCGTTCAGGCGCACCCGGCGCATGTCGGCGCCGCGGAAATCGGCATAACGCGCCTCGGCATTGTCGAGACGGGCAGGCAACAGCCGCGAATCCGAAATCAGCAGCGGCCCCAGCTTGGTATCGCGCATATCGGCATGGTTGAGCTTGGCGCCCGAAAGATTGACACCGCGCAGATCGGCGCCGCCCAGCTTGGCCGAGCGCAGATCGGCGCCCGCCAGATTGCTGCCCTGAAGCGAAGCGCCTTCGAAATTGACGCCATACAGAATGGCATTCGGCGCGATCAGCGCGGTCAATATCCGGTGTGACAGCCGGACCTGCCGGCGCAAATCCAGGCCGCTGAGATCGGCGGGCGCGCCTTCGCGTCCGTCGGTTTCCGCCCAACGCGTATGGCGTTCCAGCAGCGTTTCGATGCGCAAGGTCTCGGCCGCGTCGGGCTGGCTGTGTTCCATCAGCGCCTTGGTCAGGTCGGCGCCATGGGTGGTGGCGAGGTCGAGCCGCGCCCCGATCAGAATCGCGCCGCCAAGATCGGCGCCGGTCAGGTTGCAGCCCGACAGGTCGGCATTTTCCAGATCGGCGCCGGTCAGTTTCGCCTGACGCAGATTGGCGCGGGTCAAGCGGCAGCCTTTCATGATCGCGTCGGTGAAATCGGCCTGCACCGCCATGGCGCCGGTCATTTTGGCGCGCTCCAAGTTGGCGGAGTTGAGCATCGCGGCGGGCAGTTCCGAAACGCCGATGTCATGTTGCAGCAGGCGCAAATTGCCCGAGCGTTCCTTTTCGGCGATGGCGCCTTCGCGCAAATCCGCTTCATAAAGGTCGGCGCCGATCAGATTGGCGCCGCGCAAGGACGCGCCTCTGAGATCGGCCCGCCGCATGCTGGCGCTCTTGAGATTGACGCGGCGCAGGTCGGCGCCGAAAAAGCTTGCGGAATCCAGCCGCGACCCCGCCAGGTTGGCTTCTTCCAGGACAGCGCCGGTAAAATCGGCATCCGCCAGGTTGCGGCCGGAGAAATCCAGGCCCGACAGGTCGCAGAAGGCGAAGGACGCCCGCGCCCCGCCGATACGCCCGGAATAGAGCATCTCATGGCGGGCGGTAACCTGGCTGGCCTCTTTCTGGGTCAGCCGGGCAAAACCTGTATACCGGGCCTTGGTCATGGCAAAATGCGCCCTGTTAAGCTTTTTTCACGCCATATCTTGGTCCAGGGGTGGCTAACACCCGATTAAGACGCGAAAATTTGCTGTTGAACCGGGACTGCTAGTGGGTAACAAAGGGGGGCTCTGGGAGAGCAGTCCGGACCGGCAGGTGGCCGGCTGACCTGAAGGATCGGGACGGACGAAGCGAAAGCGTCTTTAAAAGCCCTGGAGTGGGCCGAAAAGACGAAAAGCCAGAACCGGGGTTGGACGCAGGCGTGACTGCTTCGCCCCTTGGCCGGCGACAAAAAGGATCGGATATTGACCAAGCAGCATTTTATGCTTTCTGCCGCCATGGCCGCGCTTTTGGCCGGCGCCGCCTATACAGCGGCGCATGCCGACACAGACGTAACCACCGATAACAAAACCGCTCAAAGCACCGCCACCGCCGGCAACATCACCATCGAACAGGGCGGCCAGATCGACATCAAGGCCTCCACGCCGGCGGTGACGATCAATTCCAACAATTCTCTGGAAAATCTCGGCAGCATCAGCAACGTCGATACCTCAACCGCGACCGGCATTCTGGTTGACACCAGCGGCGGCAATCTGGTGTCCCAGGGGGGCGTCTACAGTGTCGCTGGGCTCAGTGTGGCCGGCACCGGCACCAACAAGGCGGCGCTGGTGGTGGCCGGCGGCAATACCTTTTTCGGTCCGATCAACTTCAGCGAGATTGCGCAATCCTCCACGGTGGGCACCACAACTTCCACCTCTGCGGTGTCAAGCTCTTCGATCGGTGTCCAGGGCGACCAGAGCTATATATTTTATTTCGCCCAGGGCACCACCATAGACGGCAATGTCGGCTTCGGCGGCACTGCCTCCCTGACGGCGAGCAAGAACTCCGCGGCCGCCGGCGCCACGGCGCTGGAACTGGACGGCAATCTCCAGGGCAATCTGGTGTTCGACAACACTGCAAACATCATCAATGTCGGCCCCCAGTCACGCGGCGTCGCACTATTGGGTCCGATCACGCCTTGCGTCAGCAATGCGGGCCTGGGCTACACCTGCGCGGTCTCCAACACGGCCGTCGTCGGTGGCACCACGCTGGGCAATGTTGGTACTTTCGTCAATGGCGGCGCCATCTCGGTGGTGGGCACCACCACGCCCAGCACCAAGGCCAGGATCGTCAACCCGGAGAGCGGCTCGGCCGTCGTCATCGCCAATTCCATCGCGGGCGGTTTCCTCAACAACGGCCCCGCCACCGCCAACAGCAGCACCGCCAGCGCCGCGATCGCCGGCAACGGCCCCACCCTGGGCGGCATTGCCTATCCCGCCCTCCTGATTGATCCCGCCCAGAGCATCACCGCCACCAATGCCACCATTCGCGGCCCGGTGATCCTGGGCGCGGTGCCGCTCTCGATTGATTCCGTTGATGGCGCCAGCGCCACCAATCCCGGCTATGGCTTCATCAATCGCGGCGTGATCCGGGTGACGCCGGCAAACGAAGATATCAGCTCCACCGCCCTGATCATCAACGGCTCGTCGCCGGTCAACAACACCGTCATCCAGGGCGGCTTGCTCAACACCGGCACCATCCAGGCCAGCGCCTTCACCTCGGTGAACACCAATTCCGCCACTTCGACCAATACGGTCACGATAGGCAGCTATGTCACGATTCCGCGCATTGTGGTCTCGGGCGAGCAGACCTCGTCCGCCACCAACACCGCCGGCACCATCAGTGCGACGGTCAGCGGCCTTGGTGGCGGCTCCGCCACTGCGCTGGGCATTCTGAGTAATTCGTCGGTGCCGGAAATTGACGTGTTGCAGCGTGGCACCATCGCCGCCACGATAAGCTCCTCCACCGTGGCGCCCACGTCCGATTTCGCCACCGGCAAAACGCCTTTCTCTCAGGTCAGTATCGCCATCGTGGACGCCTCCGGCACGGTCAAGACGATCAACAATGCCGGCAAGATCCTGGCCCAGGTGACCCAGATCAATCCCGGGGCCGGCGCCGTGGTGTCGTCCACCACCCGCGCCATTGACCTTCTCTCCGGCACCAGCGGCGGCGCCACCATCAACAATAGTGGCCAGATCCAGGGTGACATCTTTTTCAACGCCGGCGGCGGCGGCAACGTCATGAATGTCGGCAACACCGGCAGCGGCACCGGCGATGGCACCGGCAACGCCAATACGGCGGTCACCGCGGCCCAGGGCGCGGCGGTCACCAACACGCCTTATATCTATGCCACGGTTTCGGGCATTGTACTGTCCAGCAACACCGGCTTCGCCCCCACCACCGATCCCAATTTGCTCAGCTTCGGCTCCGGCACCGGCAACGTCCTGCATGTCGGCGGCTTTGGTTATGTCAACAGCGTGATTTCCTCGGCCGTCGGCGGCCTGGACGTGCAGGTGGACAATAATGGCCAGCTTTATATCGCCAACACCCAGGCCACCGGTTCCGTCAATGCCCGCAATTTCAATATCGCCGGCGGCATTCTCGGCCTGTCGATCTCGCAGAACAGTTCCAGCACCACGCCGGTGGTCCTTGCCACCGGCCCGGCCGTGCTGTCCTCCACCGCCCAGATCGGTTTGCAGTTCGGCAGCTTTATTTCCTCGGGCACCACGGCGGCCAACACCAGCAATCCCAGCAAGCAGGTCATCACCCTGATCAGCGCCCCCAGCATCACCGATGCGGGCCTCAGCACCCAGAATTTGAACCTGTCCCAGGCCATTCCCTTCCTGTTTGAATCGCCCACCGAAAGCGCTTCGGTCCCCACGCCGCTGGCGCTGGGCACCAGCGGGACCAACCAGACCCTCACCCTGACCCTGCTGCCGCGCTCGACCGGCGCGAAAAATGCCGATGGCACGGCCGGCCTTAATCTGTCGGGCGCGGCGCTGAAACTGTTTCCCAACACGGCGGCCGCTCTGGCCAACGATCCCGAATTGGGCGCGCAGATCGCCTCCAGCCTGACGGTCTATAACAATGCCAGCGGCATCCCGAGCGGCATCAACATTGCCGCCTCGCAGGCCCAAGCGCAGACGATCTTTTCTCAATTCGCGCCCGATGTCTCCGGAGGTGCGCGCCAGGTGGCGATCATGATCACCGACCAGGCCACCGGCCCGGTGGCTGCCCGCCAGCGCCTGCTCAGGTCCTATGGCAATGGCACCGGCGAAATGACCCTGTGGGGCGAGGAATTCGCCGGCATGATCAACAACAAGGGCCGCTATGACGGCGAAGGCGACCTCACCACCTACAAGGATCACGGCTTCGGCTTCTCGCTGGGCGTCGATGCCGGCTCGGCCCGCGGCGGCTGGTATGGCGGCGCTCTGACATTCTATTCCAGCGATGTGATCGAAACCCTGCCGCGCCAGAGCAAGACCAACCTGCAATGGTACCTGCTGACCGGCTATACCGACTGGCGCGGCAACCATGTTTTCTTCGACACCAAGCTTGATGTCGGTTACGGCAATCTGAACGGCCAGCGCAGCATCATCATCGGCAATTTGGATCGCACGGCCCAGGGCAAGCGCGCCGGCCTGCTCGGTGCCCTGGGCGGCACCACCGGGTTGTTCTTCAATTATGGCGGCATCGATCTCATTCCGCATATCAGCCTGGACGGCATGACCATGCGTGAGGAGGGCTATACCGAGTCCGGCGGCGGCGATGGTTTCAATTTGCAAGTTGCACCTTATTACGCCAACTCGGCGCGCACCTTCCTGGGTGTGGATGCCAAGAAAAGCTTTGACCTGTTCGGCGCCAGCGTCTCGCCGGAAGCGCGCCTTGGCTATCGTTATGATTTTGTCGGCTCCCCCGTGAAGCTCAGGGCAGCGTTCGCTTCGACCGGCGGCATTAACGGGCCAGCCAACAGCTTCACCTTTGTCGGACCGGATCCGGATACCGGCAATGCCGTGGCGGGCTTCAGCCTGGGCACCGGCTCCGATGCCTGGAATTTTGGCGTCAATTACGACTGGATTCGCGGCAACAACGCTTCCACGACCCAAATCGGCACCATCACGCTTCTGGGTCGTATCTGAGGGCGCGCGGTCTTTTTGCGCTCTGAGTACGTCGCGCGTGCTCACCTACGTTCGTACGCTCCGCGCGACGCTCCTTCTCAGATCGCAAAAATCCTCGCGCCGAGTTTGCTTTTACCAAACGCCCGTATTGGGCATCGACAGCCACGGCTCTTGCGGCGGCAACGCGTTGCCCTGCTGCAGCAGCTCGATCGAGATGCCGTCTGGTGAGCGGATAAAGGCCATCTGGCCGTCACGCGGCGGCCGGTTGATTGTAACGCCGGCCGCCATAAGCTTGCCGCACAATGCATAGATGTCGCCGACGGCATAAGCCAGATGGCCGAAATTGCGTCCGCCGGAATAATTCTTCTCGTCCCAATTGTATGTCAGTTCGACCATCGGACGTAAGTCGCTGGTTTTTTCGCCCGAGAGATTTTCCGCGTCTTCGGGCGTGGCCAGGAAAACAAGCGTGAAGCGGCCCTTGGCATTTTCGTGGCGGCGCACTTCCTTCAGGCCAAGCTTGGCGCAATAAAAATCCAGCGCCGCATCCAGATCGCCGACGCGCACCATGGTGTGCAGATAACGCATGCTCAGTACCTTTTGTGACAATCCGAGCCCTGCTCTTGGCGGCCCGCCGGTCCGGAAGATTAGCAGCGCCGTTGCGTTTGCGAAATCGCCGTGCCGCAGCGTCGCAGCCGCCTTGCCGTTACGGCGGCTGTCTGCCCATGCCATCGCCCCCGGGACTTCGTCGCCCTGCCGGAAAGTTGAGCGCATGAATCTTGCTCAAGGGCTGAGCGGCAGCTTCGCACAGCCCAACCGGCCCCGATTTCATTGGGTTTTCGGACAAATGATGTTGCCGTCAAACCGTGCCTTTCATGCTGCATTTGCGAAATAAAACGGCACCCGGCCGCCTGGAAAAGATTGCCGCATGCTTTGGCGCGGACACGATCAGCAGCCGCACCCCGGTGCGAACCCCTGAATCCCCTTGCCAAGAACGGTCACGATTGCTTTAAGAACGGCCGCAAGAAGCGTCCGGATAAACGGCGCCGGGTTGGGATAATATCGGTCTCGACAAAATATTTCGCGGCCAGAAATTATGTGTCTGGTCTGGTTGTGTCTGGTGAGTGAGTGCGCATGGAATATGTTTCCGGCTTGTTGTGGCCGACGACGAACAGAGCAAGTGTTTGGCTTCCATCTGTTTGAATTCCATCGATCTCGCTGCGAACAATGGGGTGCTTGTCCGCTGAAATTCTGAATCCACTTGCAAAGCATGACCGCGACTGATTAAAGGTGGCGACGAGCGCTTATGCAAAAGCGCCAGGTGGAGGTTGCCCCACGGCTTCGCGGTAGAGCGCCCGTCGGGTTGTTTATCTGTCTAAATGAGCGAGAACACATGGAACGTCCGCAGCATGGTCTACTAACCGTCGCTTCCAAGTCGAAGAAGAACCGCATCGTCAGCATTGCCATCGTCGCTGGCATTCATGTTCTTCTCATCACCGCGCTGGTGGTCGGTCTGACCAACAATGCCTTGCGCAACAAGATCATTGACATCAGCGCCTCCGTTGTCGAAAAAAAGGCCGCGATCACCGCCGCGCCGCCGCCGCCGCCTCAGATGGTGCAGCCGCCGCCGATGGCCGCGGTAGCGCCGCCGCAAATCGTCATCGCCGCGCCGCCGCCGGTCGCGCCGCCGCCGGCCGCCGTGGCCGCGCCGCCGCCGCCGCCGCCGCCGACCGAACTCAAGGAAATCGCGCGCACCCACACATTGCCGCCCTATCCAGCGCTCTCGCAGCGCATGGGAGAGCAGGGCACAACCCTTCTGAAGGTGACCATTGGCATCGATGGCAAGGTCTCCGCGGTTTCGATTGTGACCTCGAGCGGGTCCACGCGGCTTGACGATGCCGCCGCCCAGTATGTGAAAGATAACTGGCGCTGGCAGCCCCCAACCCAACTCGGCAAACCCGTCGTGGCCACCACGCAAATCTCGGTCAAATGGGATCTGAAGAACGCTCAGTAATTCGAATTCTCAATCTGCTTTAAAACAACGGAGTATGGAAAATGATCTCTAAGTTGCTGACGATCGCCGCGGCTATCGTCCTTGTTTGTGGCCTGAGCGCCGTCAGCGTCGCCCCGGCTTTCGCCCAGGACGCGGCCCCCGCGGCATCCTCCGCGCCCGCCGCCAATCCGAATGCCGCGGCCGCCGCCATCGCGCAAGGCGAAGCCTCCACCCCCTATGGTCTGGCCCATATCTGGGAAACCGGCACCATCGTCTCCAAGGGCATCATCGTGGTTCTGGCCATCATGTCGGCCGGCACCTGGTACATCTTCATCACCAAGTTCATCGAACAGCAGCGCGTCTTGAACCACGCCAAGCTTCTCGAGAAGAAGTTCTGGGCCGCCTCCACGCTCAATGACGGCATTGACGCGATGCCCAAGAACTCGCTGTTCCGCGCCATCGCGGAAAGCGGCGTGAAGGCTTCCACCAACACCACTTCGCTGGTGGGCGTGAGCGACTGGATCGGCATGCAGATCTCACATCAGCTGGAAGACGCCAATGCCTCCATGCAGGGCGGCGTCGCCTTCCTGGGTTCGGTCGGTTCGGTGTCGCCCTTCGTCGGTCTGTTCGGCACGGTCTGGGGCATTCTGCAGGCCCTGATCGCCATCGGTGTCGCCGGCCAGGCGTCGATCGACAAGGTTGCCGGCCCGGTCGGTGAGGCCCTGATCATGACCGCCCTTGGTCTGGCCGTCGCCGTTCCCGCCGTGTTGCTCTACAACTATCTGGTTCGCCGCAACAAGGTCATCTCCGAAAAGCTTAAGAGCTTTGCGGGCGACCTGCAGACCTATCTCGTCTCGAAGAAGTAAGCGGACGAGAACAGTCAACGCGCGGAGTTAGTCGAATGGCCGTCAACGTCATGAATGCCGGGGGTCGAGAGGAAGACTCTCTGAATACCACCATCAATACCACCCCGCTGGTGGACGTGATGCTGGTTCTGCTGATCATCTTCCTGGTCACCATTCCGGTGGCCACGAAGCTGGTTCCCGTCAGCCTGCCGCCTTATCGCAATATCCCGACGGTGACGAAGCCCGAGAATATCGTGATTCAGATCGACAAGGATGAGAACATGTTCTGGAATAATGATACGGGGCAACTCGTCGATATTCCGAACATCAAGTACAAGCTCATCCAGGCCGAATTGGCAGCCAATGCCGCGCACAAGCTTTTCCCTGAAGTCCATATTCGTGCCGACAAGAATGTCCGGTTTGAAGCGGTGGGCAAGGTGATCGCGGTGTGCCAGCAGGTGGGTATCCTGAAGGTCGGCTTCCTCACCCAGCCTCCGGCCAATAACTAACAGCCGGTCCGCGACCCGCATCAGAAAAGGTAACGCTCCATGGCAATGTCAACATCCCAGGCTGACGGCGAAGTGCTGGTGGACATCAACACCACCCCGCTCATCGATGTCATGCTGGTGCTCCTGACCCTGCTTATTCTCACCCTGCCGATCCAGACCCATGCGGTGAAGCTCGACATGCCGCGGCCCAACACCCCGCCGCCCGCCACCGAGCCGGTGGTGGTGGCGCTTGGCGTGGACTTTGACGGCTCCATCACCTGGAACGGTGAGAAAGTGGATCGTCCGGAACTGGATACAAGGCTGCTTCAGGCGGCGCAGACCCCAACGCCCCCGGAAATCCAGATCGATCCCAATCGACTGGCCAAGTATGACGCCATTGCGCTGGTGCTGGCCGATGCGCAACATCTCGGTGTCACCCATATTGGTTTCACAGGGATTGATCAGTACAACCAGTAATCGGTATAATACCGCCGAGGAACAGGGTAATTCGTAGAGGGACCCGGGCCGGACAGCCCGGGTTTCCCGCGTTAAGAAGGTGAGGTTGTTGAGGATGACGGCTAAGAATTTTCGCGCTGCTGCTGCGGCGCTTCTCCTCGGTGCGGCCACGCTTGGCAGCGCCACACTGCTGGCGACAGCCCCCGCCCAGGCTGCGGTGCGTGCCTCGGTCGGTGAGCCATTGCAGCAGGCGATGAGCCTGGCCGCCAAGGGCGATTACAAGGGCGCCATGAGCCAGGTCGAAAAGGCCAGCGCCGTGTCGGACAAGACCGCGGAAGAGTCCTCCACCATTGCCCAGGTCAAGGCCTATGTCGGCGCCAAGTCCGGTGACATCAGCCTGGGCGGCGCGGCGGCGGCCAAGAACAAGCTCGCCAGCGACTATTCCGCCAGAAATTACACGGCGGTGATCGCCGACGGCGATGCCCTGCAAAAGGCCGGCGCGCTCGATGCCACCACCTCGGCGGTTGTGGCCCAGTCCTATTACCTGTCCGGCAACAAGGCCGGCTGCCTCAAATACATCAAGGCTCAGGGCGGCGACAGCGAAGCGGTTCTGCAGCTCGAAATGAAGTGCGCCTTCGACATCAACGACAGCGTCACCCAGCGCGACGCGCTTGAAAAGTTGGTGGCCCGCACCGGCAAGGGCGATTATTGGACACAGCTGATCAAGATGGGCGAGCAGGCCAAGAACCTGACCGACGCCCAGTCGCTGCAGTTGGAGCGCATCAAATATCTGACCGGCACCATGGCGGGCAAGGATGACTATATCAACATGGCCCAGTTGGATCTTCAGCTTGGCCTCCCGGCCGAAGCTTCCACGGTGCTCGACAAAGGCACGGCCGCTGGCCTTCTGAACGACGACCGCTCCAAAAAGCTGGCGGCTCTCGCCAAGCAGCAAGCGGGTCAGGTTGCTTCGGGCCTGGCGGCGGCGCTGGCCGCCGCCAACAAGGATCCGGCCGGCGATGCGCTGGTCAAGGTGTGCCTGCAGCAATACAGCGCCGGCCAGGCCAAGGACGCTGTCGCAACCTGCAAGTCAGCCATGGGCAAGACCCTCAAGGACAATGACAGCGCGGTTGTCGCGCTTGGTCTGGTCCAGGTCGCCGCCGGCCAGAGCGCTGATGCGATCAAGACCCTGAGCGCCGACAAGGGTGACGGCAATGGCGCGATGATCGCCCATCTCTATGCGCTCTATGCCGCGCACCCGACCGGCTCGGCTGCCGCTGCACCGGCCGGCAAGAGCAGAAAAAAGTAGGCTTTACGATTCGTCACGGGGGAAACCGGTCGTCCGAAATAAGGGCGGCCGGTTTTTCCTTTTGCGCCGCCGCCCTCAAATCCAGGCGCTCAGAACGGCGGCGCCGGCGTTTTGAACACCATTGTGCGCGACAGGGTGAAATTGAATATCAGTCCCGCCAGCACACCGCACGCCTGAGCGATATACTTGTTGTGGAACGGCGGCGGCGCGTAATGCACCAACAATACCGAGACTCCGTAATTGACAACCGCGCCCACCAGATTGGCGCCAACGAATTTCAGCCATTCCTGCGCCGCGCCGGACAGGCCATGGGCGCGGCGCTCCGGAAAAGTCAAATAGCGGTTGCCCAGCCATGTGCAGCACATGGCCACAAAGATGGAAAAGGCGCGTCCTGCCGCGAAATCAAGGCCTAGCATGTTGGTGTCCAGCGCCAGGACGCCGGTGTCCACCACATAGCCACAGGCTCCCACCAGCGCAAAACGGATAAAAGGGTGGCGCAGAAGATACCGAAGCAAACTCACGCAGCTGGGCTCATGGCGGCGTCAGATCCTGCGGCCCCGGGATGGAGAGATAGGCCATGCGCTTCTGTTCCCAGCGGCCGCGTGTCACCGTGTCCAGGATCAGGCCCGCCATCAGCGCCAGGAATGCCAGCAGCATCAATCCCGTCGCCAGCACCGCGGTGGGCAGGCGCGGCACCAGCCCGGTCTGCAGATATTCCGTCACCACCGGCGCTCCGGTCACCAGCGAAGCCAGCGCCAGCAAGGCAAAGATGCAGGAGAAGAAAATCAGCGGCCGTTCCTCGCGCACCAGATAGCCGATGGTCCAGAGAATGCGAAAGCCGTCGGACCAGGTATTGAGTTTGGAGACCGAGCCGGCGGGCCGCTCCCGGTAGCTTGTGTCCATCTCGGCCATCGGCATCATCAGCCGCACGGCATGGACGGTAAGCTCGGTCTCGATGCCGAAGCCTTCGGCGGTAAAGGGGAAACTCTTGACGAAGCGGCGGGAAAAAACGCGATAGCCCGACAGCATGTCCGACAGCTTGACATTAAACAGCATGGCGGTGAGGCCGGTCAGCAGCCGGTTGCCCAGCACATGGCCGGCGCGGTAGGCGCCGGCCTCGGTATGAACCCGGCGCGCGGTCAGAAGATCGGCGCCATTCTCAACGGCGCTGCGGATCATGCGCGGGGCGGCCCCGGCATCATAGGTATCGTCGCCATCGACCAGCACGTAAATGTCGGCCTCGATATCGGCGAACATGCGGCGCACCACATTGCCCTTGCCCTGGCGCTGTTCGCCGCGCACCACCGCGCCGGCCTCGCGCGCCCGCGTTCTGGTTTGGTCGGTGGAATTGTTGTCATAGACATAGATCACGGCACCGGGCAGCGCCGCGCGGAAGTCGCGCACCACCTTGGCGATCGCGGCTTCTTCGTTATAGCAGGGCACCAGCACGGCGATGCGCGGGGTCATGATTTTCTTCACTCAGCTTTTTCTGGCAAGCGGGCACCATTGATAGATGCCGACCAGATTGGTGTCGAATTGCTGGCACTCCGTCCAGCGAATGGCAAGATGATAGTCGGCCAGGGCGTCGCGCGCCCGCGCCATGTCGGTGGCATCGGCGATCAGATAGACATCGCCGCCTTGGCCGATATGGCGGTCCACCCGGGTTTTCATGTCGCGCGTGATCCTGGTCCCGTCGCGCGGCTGCACCATCCAGCCATCTATCCGCAGCACCGGAATCTGCGGCGGCAGCTGGGTGGCAATAAAGCCCATCGGCGTGTCACCCGTCATCACCACCAGGGTGCGGTCGGGGCGGGGAATGGGCGGGATCGCCGCCTGGATATAGGGATCGTCGAGCGGCGCCCGCTCCAGGAAATCGCTCCTGGCCGTCACCAGAACGGCAAAGGCCAGCGCCCCCAGCATCAGGTAACGTGCCCGCCGCGCCATGGGCAACAGTCCCACGGCCGCCACGATCAAGAGCGGGCTCAGCATCTCCAGCCCGACAATATAGCGATAGATGGCGAAGAATTTCAGCCAGGCGAAATAGCTGACGGCGCTGAAGGCAAACAGCGGCAGGGTGACGCGATTGTCCACCAGCGGGTCGCGGCTCTGCCGCCCCGCCGCCCACACCGCCAGCGCGGCGATCACCGCAAAATAGGCGATACAGACCCGGAAATCCTGAAAGCCCAGATCGTCGGCGACATGCCAGTCCACCGAGAACAGCACCGGAAAGAACAGCTCGCGCCAGAAATGGGTGGGCACGAAGCGCAGATCCCGGTACGGCGCCGCCAGCGCCAGGGGCGATCGCCAATAATCGTTGAAATAGGGAAACAGCGGATTGCCCGTCAGCGCCTTCATTTTCAGCATCCACCAGGCGCTGAACAGCGCGAAGCCGGCACCGCCGCCGATGCCGCCCCCAATCAGCCGCAAAATTTGCTGCCGGGCGCTCCCGCCCAGCGCCAGCAGCGTCGCGGCAAAGCCGATACAGAAGGGCGCCTCGGGCAGCTTCAGGCCCATCGCCATGCCGGTGGCAAAACCGGCCAGCCCCGCCAGCAACGCGGCGCGCAAAGGCGGGCCGTCCCGCAAGCTGTCGCGCGCCACGATCAGAACGGCCAGCCCGCTGAACACGAACACGCTCATCACATTGTCGTAATAGGTGGTGCCGAATTCCGAGAGCGTCAGCGCCCCGAACAGACCCGCCAGCGCCAGCGCGCCCGCCGCCAATTTCCGGTCCGCCACTTTGCGCGCCGCCGGAACCACCGCTTCGCGGGCGATGAAATAGAGCGGCACGATATTGGCGCCCTGCACCCCGCCCAGCACCGCCAGCGCGATCCAGGAATGGGTATGGGCGGCCAGCCAGTAAAAGGGGATGTCGAGAAAGGGATTGTAATAGCTGGCCTGGTGGGCGACCGCCACGTCCATCCCCAGCCGGTTGTTCAGGAAGGCATAGGGCGCGTACCAGTGATAATTGCGGAAGTCCCAGCTGGTGTCCTTGCCCAGCACCACGACAAACCCCGCCCAGAACAGGATCGTCAGGCCCAGAAACAGGACTTCCTGGCGGCTGAGCTGGGCCCGGCTCGTCGGATAGGGGGCGGACGCCATGGGCTGAAGGAACCTCTGCTTTGCTCTGGTTCTAGCGCAGAGCCGAAGCCGAGATAAGCCCTTCCGGCAGAAGCGCTTAACCGTCCTCCTGCAGCCCGCTTAGGGGTCCGGCTCGACCACGATGTTGCGCAGGAATTGCAGGGTACAGGCCCGCCAGGAATGCCTGAGGGCAAATTCCCTGGGTGTGGGTATTCCCGGCGCCATACTCCCGGATGTCTGGGCAATCTCCAGCGCCCGCAGGCAGGCGGTTTCAAGGTCTTCGTCCAGCGCCGCCACAGCGCCCCCACCCGCCTGCGGCCCCACCACATCCAGCGGCCCTGGGACCGGATAGGCCGCCACCGGCAGGCCGCAGGCCAAAGCCTCCAGCAGGACCAGCCCGAATGTGTCGGTCCGGCTGGGAAAGACGAAAACGGTGCTGGCGGAATAGGCCGCCACCAGCGCCGCGCCCGACAGCGCCCCCAGAAAGGCCACCTGCGGGTATTTCTCGCAGAGCATCGACAGCAAAGGGCCGTCGCCGGCCACCACCTTGGTGCCGGGCAAATCCAGGGCGAGAAAAGCCTCGATATTCTTCTCCACCGCCACCCGCCCGGCATAAAGCCAGATCGGCCGGTCATACGGCAGGCGTGCCTCCGCCATCGGGTGGAAATGCTCCACATCCACGCCGCGCGACCAGATGCGCAAATGGTGAAAACCATGCGCCGCCATTTCGCGCCGCAGACTTTCCGTCGCCACCATCATCGCGGTGGCCGGCCCGTGAAACCAGCGCAGCCAGCGCCACACCAGGGCTTCGGGCACAAAGGCAAATCGCGCTTTGACGTATTCGGGAAAGCGGGTGTGGAACGAGGTGGAAAAAGCAATGGCGTATTTGATGCAGATGGCGCGAGCGCAAAGCCCCAGCGGGCCTTCGGTGGCGATATGCACGGCGTCGGGCGCGAAATCGCTGATCTCTTTTTCCAGCCGCGCGCGGGGAAACAGCGCCAGCCTTATTTCGGGATAGGTCGGCATCGGCACGGTGAAGCGGCCTTCCGGCGTGGCATAGCGCACGGCATGGCCCAGCGCGGTCAGGTCCGCCCCCAGCACTTCCAGGGT
>Ga0302319_10004016_pt1 | contig 30399 bp, 19 predicted proteins | sample Bog_T0_2_FD_203319 | JGI IMG/M metagenome (GOLD analysis project Ga0302319, IMG submission 203319) | Peat permafrost microbial communities from Stordalen Mire near Abisko, Sweden - Bog_T0_2 | ecosystem: Environmental > Terrestrial > Soil > Wetlands > Peat | place: Sweden: Abisko, Stordalen Mire... | reverse complement strand
ATCCGGGCAAGGAGGCGCGCCACAAAACCGCCGCAAAAGACTCATAGTGGGTTCAGCGGCGCGCCCTGCCTGGCCATCATATATCTTAGGTCGTCGAAGTAGATTTTGTCCGCCGACCCCTTCAGGCTGCGTTTTATTGCTTGGAGCCGCATACGAATCCCATTCCGCGGCGTTTGCCGGGAACGTGCGATGTCTTGGTACATCACAACCAGATTGGAGGAAATAAAAGTGAATATGTGGAACTTAAGGACGGGAGGTAGATTGGTGGCCTGTGTGCTGGTGCTGTTGAAGGCCGCAGTGGCGGCCAGTGATCCGGAGCCGGCGGCTGCACCGTCTGCGCGCACCTTTGCGCCGCCGGCCCCGGCGTCCGCATTGCCGGCAGCGACGGCGCCCCCCGCGCGTTTGCCAGCAGCAAGCGTGGCTCCGCCACCAAGCGGAGCGCCGGCGATCAGCGCCGCCAGCCAACGAGCCTTCGACTCGCTGGTGCAAGGGTTTCAGGCAAACAACTGGAAGTTCGCACGCACCACGATTCCCCTGATGATCCAGACCGGGTTCACAGGCAAAAACGGCCAGTACACGTGTTTTGCGTCCGTTCGACCGGATACCCCGTGGGTCACGTGTTGCGTTAGGCTGGCGTTCGTCGTCGCCGAACAGAAACGCACGACGATTGCGCAGTACTTCACTCGGCTCAACGCGAAAATGGGCTTCGGTGACTTCGAAATGGCATACGGCAATGGAGCCGTGTGGTACAAGACCGCTATCGCCTTGGAGGACGCTCAGCTCACGCCGCGGATGGTCAAGTCGCTGATCCTCGTTAACATCAATACCGTCGACGCCAACGTTCCGGAGATCATCCACACATTGAGCCTTGCTCCAGCCGCGACGGTGCCCATGCCCGCATTGCTGGGACAACGTGGGGCGGAGCGGTTCGGCGAAATGCTCCACGGGCCGCGGACGGCCGAGGTGCACGCCGGACTGCTTTCCGGCCTGGCCTTGGCCGGTGCCAACCGCGCTGGTCAGGCCGAGGCCCGCGACGTGCTGGCCGAAAACGACAGCGACGACGGCATTCTTACGGCCGAGGAACTCGGCACACAGAATCTCGACGGTGTACAGCTTGTGGTGCTTTCGGCCTGTGACACGGGTCTGGGCAAGGCGGCCGCGGGGGAAGGCCTGTTGGGCCTGCAACGCACCTTCCAGTCGGCCGGTGCGCGGACCGTGGTAGCAAGCCTTTGGAGCGTGCCAGACAACGAGGCCCGGATGCTCATGGAAGAGTTTTACACGAATCTCTGGAAGCGGAAGCAGGGGGCGCTGGCTTCCCTGCGGCAGGCCCAATTGGCCATGCTTCACTGCGAAGGCAAAGCCGGTCAGCTCCGCGGCGCCGAGCGGGACATCGAGTACGATCACTCTGGACATGCTCGCCTTTCGCCCCGTTACTGGGCCGCCTTTGTCCTCAGTGGCGATTGGAGATAAGGTACTTGTAATTATTTCGAAATTCCACCATCCGCTCGAACCTCGCAATCCACGTTCTATTGAGGATCGCCATGCATTACCTCAACTTCCCATCACGCGCACCGCGAGCTGCCGTGATGGTTTATGTGCTACCGACACTGTTGGCACTTCTGGCGTTGACGTACCCCGCAACTGCGGCGGAGCCCCCGGTGCAGTCATCCCCGCCGGGCCTGGTGAGCGAGCAGAACCGCTTGGCCAAGGAGTTTCAGGATCTCAAGTCCGCCGGGAAGCTAGGCGCAGCGATTCCCGTGGCGGAGAAGCTGATCGAAGCTGACCGCAGACTGATTGCCGCAAAACCCGTGGGACCCGACAGTGAAAAGGCGTTGGCGGCAGCCAAGACCAGTCTGTACGGCGTGCTTTCATGGCTGGTGGAGCAGGATGAGCAACGGGAAGACTACGCCGGAGCACTTCGGCGGCAGCGGGATTTGGCCGGGTTCGTGGAGCAGGCCTTCGGCAAGGACGACGATCGCGCTTTCGAGGCCCAGCAAGACGTCGCCTACATCGAGAAGTTCCAGCGACTAAAAGTGGAGGATGCCCGATTGTTGGTCAAAGTGGACCAAACCAAGCAGCAAGCTGAAGGCCTGCTCACGCAGAGAAAGTTTGCGGATGCCCAGTCGCTCTTCGAAGACGGCCTCCAGATTCGCCAGCGGGTTCTGGGAGAGAACCACTCGCGGACGGCCCAAAGCGTGAACGGCATCGGCGCGTGCCTTAGTTGGCAGAGGCAATTCGGTCAGGCAGAAGAGTTCTACCGCCGCGCGCTCGCCATTGAGGCCAAGGCGACGCCCCGTGAAACTCCCTTTCTGGCTTTGTATACGCTCAACTTGGGCAAAGTCCTGAGCGCACAGAACAAGACTGATGATGCGGCCGAGTGTTACCGGCGTGCGGCAGCGATCTATGGGCGGCTGGGGGTCACGAACGCCGTGCATCGGGTAACGGCCGAAGCGGCGATCGGCTATCTCGTCCGACTGCTCCAGCGGCAGGCCGTCACTGCGACACGGGGGGAAGACTGGGATTCGGCCCGAAAGGCCCTGCAAAAAGTCGTCGACCTTCAGACGCGGCGTTTTGGCACACAGCACTGGCAGACGACCAATGCTCGCCTGGCCGTTGCCCATCTTGACCGCGTTCATTCGCTCTCGCCAGAACAACGGAGAGAATTGACCGAGGCCAATGCTACTTTCAAACTAGCCAACGATGCTAAGCTGACCCCGAAGCCCGAAGAGCGTCTGAAGCTGACTGAACAGTGCCGGGCGATCTATGAGAAACTAATGGGGCCCGAGGCCCCCGAAACGGTCACGGCCATTACCCAACTGGCGATTATTCATTCTGGTCAACGTGCCGATCCGCAGGCCGAGCCGCTTTACCAAAAGGCCTTGGAAATCCGCAAGAAGGTTCTCGGTGAGAACCACCCTGATTATGCGAACAGCCTCATCAGCTTGGCCAATCTTTACGATGCCCGATTTTATTCCGCGCGCGCCGAACCGCTTTACCGCCAGGCATCTGAAATCCGCAAGAAGGCCCTCGGGGAGAATAGTCCTGTTTATGCGAAAAGCCTCAACGACCTGGCTTTGCTATACCACCACCGAGGCGACTACGCACGGGCCGAACCGCTCCTGCGCCAGGCATCTGAAATCCGCAAGAAGGCCCTCGGGGAGAACAGTCCTGTTTATGCGAAAAGCCTAAACGACCTGGCTTTGGTGTACTTTCGCCCAGGCAACTACGCGCGTGCCGAATCGATCCTGTGCAAGGCGATTGCGGTCTTGAAGAAGGCCTTAGGGGAAAACCACCCCGACTATGCCACCAGTCTCAAGGATCTGGCGTTTCTGTACGAGCTACAACGGGACTACACGCAGGCCGAAACAGTTTACCGCCAGGTGATTGAGATCAGGAGGAAGGCCGTCGGCGAGAGCCACCCCGACTATGCGAGTAGCCTCGAAGAGCTGGCCCGGATGTACAAGGCCCAAGGCGCGTACGCGCGGGCCGAAACAGTTTACCGCCAGGTGATTGAGGTCAGGAAGAAGGCGATGGGGGAAAACCACCCCGATTATGCAGCAAGTCTGAGTTCTCTGGGACGCCTATTCTGGGACCAGTGGGATTACCCGCGAGCTGAGTTGCTAATGCGTCAAGCCGTGGAAGCGCGCAAGAAGGCCTTAGGGGAAAATCGTTTTGACTATCCTTATGTCGTATATCTTAGGCAATTGGGGATGCTATACAAGGGCCAAGGAGATTATGAACGGGCCGAGTCAATCCTACGTCAAGCGTTGGAAATCCGGGGAAGTCTTTTCGGCACGAAGGATTTCTATTATCTTTGGGCGAAAAACGATTTGGCGAAGTTGTACCTGGAGCAGGGCGACATTGCGCGGACAGAACTTCTGGGCCGGCAGACGCTGGACGCCAGAAAAAATGAGGTTCGTTTTCCAAATAAGCAAACCTATTCCGAGAGCTTGTGCACAATGGCGGACATTGAATTGGCCCAAGGGGACTATGCCCGTGCCGAGGCGCTGGCTCAAGAGGCATCGGAGTTAACAAAACGTGACTCCGGGACGAGGAACTTTGGATATGCCAGGAGCCTGCAAAGCCTTGCTGACGTTAAATCTGCTCAGGGAGATTTCATACGGGCCGAGTCGCTGTATCAGACAGCGGCAAACATCTGGCACGATACTCCTTTGTTCGGGCCAGACTCCTCCGAATACGCCGAAGCCATAAACAGGCTCGCCGAAACGTGCGCTGCCCAAGGTGATTATTCCCGGGCCGAAGTGTTTTGCAAACGTGCCTTGGAGACCTGCAAGAAAATCCACGGGACAGGCCATCCAGACTATTCTCGCAGTTTGAATACTCTTGCGGGAGTCTATATGGCCCAAGGCGACTACCCGCGGGCCGAACCGCTGTACCGTCAGGTCCTTGAGATCAGAAAAAAGGCCCTGGGAGAGAACCATCCCGACTATGCTCGCGGCCTCAACCGCATGGCCGAACTGTATCAGCACCAAGGCGACTACGCGCGGGCCGAGCGGCTCTTTCGTCAATCCGCCTCTATAATACGCAACCATTTGGAGGCTACCGCCGTGGTGCAGTCCGAGCGGCAGCAGTTGGCTATGTTGCAATCGGTGCGTTTCTACCTCGACAATTATCTGGCCTTGACGACCGGCCAGGATCAGTTTACAGCATCCGCATACCAACAGATGCTGGCCTGGAAAGGGATCGTCTTCCGCCGCGAGCGACTGGCCCGGGCGGGCGAGCAGACCCCCGAACTGATGGCCATCTTTCGGAAGTTGCAACAAGTGGCCGGGCAGTTGGCCAAGCAGGCCTGGGCCACGCCCGACCTGCAACAGGAGGTGCATTGGCGGGAGAACATCCAACGGCTCTCGGCCGAAAAGGAACGCCTGGAGGCGGAACTTTCCGACCGCAGTGCGGCCTATCGCCAGGCCAAGAAACAGGTCACGCTGGAAGAACTCCAGCAGGCCCTGCCCAAGGAAGCCGTGCTGGTCGATATTCTCCAGTACAATCACTATACGCCGGCCGACGAGAAGGCAGGAACGACGTGGAGTTGGCATCCGCGGCTGATCGCCTTTGTCGTTCGCCATGACGGGCCAGTGGTGCGGATCAACATCGGGCCTGAGCAAAGGGTGAGCGAGGCGATCGACGCCTGGCGGGTGACCTTCGGCATGTCGCCGCCAGCGGCCGCCGCCGGCAGGCTGCTGCGGCAAACCCTTTGGGAACCGATCGAAGCCCAACTCGCGGGGGCCAAGATCGTTCTCGTTTCGCCGGATGGCGTCATAAGCCGCCTGCCGCTGGGCGCGCTGCCGGGTAAGGAACCGGGAAGCTATCTCATGGAAGAGCGGACGCTGGCCATCGTCCCCGTGGCGCAGATGATTCCCCAGATCGTTCAGGAGGAAGGCCGCAAGGATTTGACCAAGAACCTGCTCTTGTTGGGTAATATCAATTACGATGCCCAGCGGGACCAGGCCGCGACGGTGCCGGCGGCCACTAAGAAGTTTGGCCGCGGTTTACCGGAAGGTTTTGCACCCTTCAATCGGCTGCCTGGCACGCAAGGCGAGGTGGCCTCGATCGAAAAGCTCTATCGCCATGATTTCGGCGCCGAGGGAATTCTGTCACTGGAGGAAGGCCGGGCCACCAAGACCGCCTTCCTGGCCGAGGCCGGTAAGTATCGCTATGTGCATCTAGCCACGCATGGCTTCTTCGTGGAAGAGAAGCTGCCCGTGTCCGTGTCCCTGGCCCAGCGGGGATCGGAGCGTTTCGGCGAGATGCTTCGCGGGCCGGAGGCCACCGCAGGGCATGTTGGTCTTTTGTGCGGGCTGGCCTTGGCTGGCGCTAATCGAGGCGGCGTGGCGACAACCGACACGGACGATGGCATCCTGACGGCCGAGGAGATCGGAGCACAGAATCTGGATGGCGTGCAAATGGTGATGCTTTCGGCTTGTGAGACGGGCCTGGGCAAGGTGGCAGGGGGCGAGGGGCTGTTGGGTTTGCAACGATCGTTTCAGGCAGCCGGCGCACGGACCGTGGTGGCCAGCCTGTGGCAGGTGCCGGACACGGCCACGCGGGACCTCATGGAGCATTTCTATGAGAACCACTGGGAAAAGAACATGGGCGTGCTACCGGCACTGCGCGAAGCGCAGCTCACGATGCTCCGCGAGGGCCGCCAGCGGGGCGTCGTCCGTGACGATGAACCGTCTCCCGCCGTCGATCCGAAGCGCGCTCCGCCCTACTACTGGGCCGCCTTCGTCCTCAGCGGCGATTGGAGATAGCGTAGGGACGAAATACGCTTCATACTGGAAACTCCAAAACGAGATAGCCCCCGTCCGATCCGACTATTGCCACCCTCCACCGTTTGGCAGCCATTCTGGGGAAGGCGGATACTACGGCCAGCCCGATCACGCCGCCTGGCTGAAAGCGGCCCGGGAGGTGCCTTGCGAACCGTGGCAAGGACAGCGGTTAGACTTGGCGCGTTACTCGGGATCGCAGCAACGCGAACCGGAACTGCGCGGCGTTTGCGGCTCGCTCACACTCCCCAACGGCCCCGGCCCGTTGGCCCCCTTGCTGGCCGCTGCCGCATGGCTGCATAGGCAAGGGCACGGTGAAGGGACACTGGCCACAGGCATTAGCGGGTAGTCGTGGCAATTGTTCTGCAAGACCCAGTACGCCAGCAACCCCGACGATGGCAGGATCGCTTAGATCGTCCGCTGCCACGTCACGGTGGTTCGCTTGCTGGACTTTGCCAAGATGCTGGCTTATTCACCACCACGAAGCCGCTGCCCGTCGCCAGCGAGCCGGGCTGGTTCGCCGCAATGCTCCGCGGTGCGGAGGCCGGCAGAGAGAACCCCGGCCTGTTTTCCGGTCTGGCGATGGCAGGCGCGAACCGCGTCGGACAGTCTGATGACACGGAGGATGAAGACGGCATTCTCATCGCCGAAGAGCTGATCGCCCAAAATCTCGACGGAGTGCGCCTGGTGGTGCTCTCGGCCTGCGAGACGGACCTGGGCAAAGCGTCTGCTGGCGAAGGCCTGTTGGGCCTGCAACGGGCCTTTCAAGCGGCCGGCGCGAGGACCGTGGTCGCGAGCCTGTGGAGCGTCCCCGACGAGGCCACGCGGGTGTCGATGGAACGATTTTATCAGACCCACTGGAAGGACAACCGCAGCGAGTTGGACGCGCTCCGCGAGGCGCAGCTCAATGTGACGCGGGAAGGCCGCCGCCGCAGCATCCAGCGCGAGCGTGGCGAGACCGATTCCCCAACCAACAAGCTTTTCTCGCAGTACTGGGCCGCCTTTGTCTTGAGCCGCGATTGGAGATAGCAAGGTCCTCAGTGCCACGCAAGCAGTTCCTTCGCCGAAGCGGCCACGTGGTCCGGATCAAAGCCGAACTTCTTTTGCAGCTCCTTTAGCGGTGCGGAGGCTCCGAAGGTCTTCATGCCGATGACGTGACCGGATGTGCCGACGTAGCGCTCCCAGCCGAGCGTCGAGCCCTGCTCCACCGCGACTCGGGCCGTCACCACCGGCGGCAGCACGCTGTCGCGGTATTCCTGGGTCTGCCGCTCGAAGATGTCCCAGGACGGCATCGAAACCACCCGCGAGCGGATTCCCTCGTTGAGCAACTTTTCGTGGGCCTCGACGGCGAGAATCAACTCACTGCCGGAGGCGATGAGGATCACGTCGGGGTCGCCGCCGGGGACGTCGCCCAGGATGTAAGCGCCCCGGGCCACGCCGCTTGCCGAAGCGTACTTGCTGCGGTCCAAAGTCGGCAGGGGTTGACGCGAGAGTGCCAGCACGGCCGGTTGGTGGCGCAACTGCATGATGTAGCGGTAGGCCTCCACGACCTCGTTGGCATCGCCCGGTCGCAGCGTGACCAGACCGGGAATGGCCCGCAACGACAAAAGTTGCTCCACCGGTTGATGGGTGGGGCCGTCCTCGCCGTCACCCATGGCGTCGTGCGTGAAGACGAAGAGCGTGGGCAGCTCCATCAGGGCCGAGAGGCGGATGGCAGGCCGCGCGTAGTCGCTGAAGATGAAGAACGTCGCGCCGAAGGCACGGAGCTTGGACAAGGAGAGCCCGTTGACGATCGCGGCCATCGCATGTTCGCGGATGCCGAAATGCAGGTTCTTCCCGCCCGGACTGTCGGCCTGGAAGTCGCCGGCACCTGCGAACGTCAACGTGGTCTTGTTTGACGGCCCGAGATCGGCCGAGCCACCGAGGAGCCAGGGGATGTTCCGCGCCAACACATTGAGGACCTTTCCGGAAGCGTCCCGCCCGGCCATCCCTTTACCGTCGGCGGGAAAGTCGGGAAGATCGCGGTCCCAGCCGGGGGGGAGCTCACGCCGCTGCATCCGCTCGATTTCGTCGGCCAGTTCGGGATAGCTACTGCGATAGGCGGTGAAAAGGCCCTTCCACAGACGGCGGGCCTCCGCGCCCCGCGTGCCGACGCCGGCTGCAAAGTGCTCGTGGACGCCCTCGGGCACGAGAAACTTGGCATCCTCCGGCCAACCGTAGCCGCGCTTGCAAAGTCGAATCTCTTTTTCGCCCAACGGTTCCCCATGCGCCTCCGGCGTGTCCTGTTTGTGTGGCGAGCCATAGCCTATGTGGCTATCGAGGATAAAGAGCGTGGGGCGGCCCCGCGATTGCCGGAAGACTTGCAGGGCGTGCTCGATGCGATCGATGTCGTTGGCATCACCGACCCGCAGCACGTTCCATCCGTAGGCCAGGAACCGGCCGGCAACGTCCTCCGTGAAGGTAATGCGGGTGTTTCCCTCGATCGTGATATGGTTGTTGTCATAAATCCAGCAGAGGTTATCCAGTCCGAGGTGGCCGGCCAGCGATGCCGCCTCGGCGGAGATTCCCTCCATCAAGCAGCCATCCCCGCAAACGGCATAGATGCGATAGTCAAAGACGTCGAAGCCCGGCCGATTGTAGCGGTGGGCGAGCCATTTCTGGGCGATGGCCATACCCACGCTCGTGGCGACGCCCTGTCCCAGCGGCCCGGTGGTGGTCTCGACGCCCGAGACCCAGTGATATTCGGGGTGCCCCGGAGCGCGGCTGTCGATTTGGCGGAAGCGGCGGATGTCGTCGAGCGTTACCGCGGGTTTCCCCAACTGTTCGTAGTCCGCATCCACCGCCTCGGTCCCGCTAAGGTGCAGCACTGACCAGAGGAGCATCGAGGCATGACCGTTGGAGAGTACGAAACGGTCGCGGTTGGGCCAGATCGGGTCTTTGGGATCGAATCGCATGACGCGGTTCCAAAGCGTATAGACCAGCGGCGCGAGCGCCATCGGCGTGCCGGGGTGTCCCGACTTGGCCTGCTCCACCGCATCCATGCAGAGAGTGCGGATGGTATTGATCGACAATTGATCAAGCTGTTCACCGGTCATGGTTCTTGCCTTTGCAGTTACTGTGCTAGTCGTCCTGCTTCCAGGGAAGCCACTTTGCCCAGGCGGCGCAGGTGCCGAGGGGCCTGGCTGAACTCGGCGGCCAGGAACGTCTCGACGAGGTCCCAGGCCACGGCCGGCCCCACCGTGCGGCCGCCCATACAGATGACGTTCATGTGATCGTCCTCGACCCCTTGCCGTGCCGAAAAATGGTCGTGAACGAGCGCGGCGCGGACGCCGGGGATCTTATTGACACAGACCGACGCACCCACGCCGCTGCCGCAGATGGCCACGCCACGATCCACTCTTCCCGCCGCCACGGCCTGGGCCAGCGGGACGACAAAGTCGGGATAGTCGTCGCCGGGAGCGAGGTTGTGAGCACCGAAATCTGCCACCTCGTGGCCCGCCGCGCGGATCTTGGCGATGAGATCCTCCTTCAAAGCGAAGCCGCCGTGATCGGTTGCGATCCCCACTCGCACGTTGGTCTCTCCCTAGTCGATTTAGGCCTGCTTGAGCATCCGATAGCGGCGGATTAGGCAGTTGGTCGAGCTATCATGGCCGAGCTTGCCTTCCGTGCCGTTTTCGAGTTCCGGGATGATCCGCTGCGCCAATACCTTGCCCAGCTCAACGCCCCACTGGTCGAACGAATCGATGTCCCAGATGACGCCCTGCGTGAAAACGTTATGCTCGTAGAGCGCAACCAGCTTGCCCAGTGTTTCCGGACTGAGCTGTTGGGCGAGGATGGTATTTGAGGGGCGATTGCCCTCGAAAACCCGGTGTGGGACGAGCCAATCCGGGGTACCTTCCGCCTTGACCTGTTCAACAGTCTTGCCAAACGCCAACGCCTCGGACTGGGCGAAAACGTTCGCCAGTAGGATGTCGTGGTGCCGGCCGAGACGGTTGAGCGTCTCGACAATCGCGATGAAGTCGCAAGGAATGAGCCTGGTCCCCTGGTGGATCAACTGGTAGAAGGAGTGCTGGCCGTTGGTGCCCGGCTCGCCCCAGTAGACGGGACCGGTGTCGTACGCGACCGCCGCGCCGCCGAGCGTTACGCGTTTGCCGTTGCTCTCCATGGTCAACTGCTGGAGGTAGGCCGGGAATCGCTTCAGATACTGTTCATAGGGGAGCACGGCGACGGTCTGCGCGCCGAAGAAATCGTTGTACCACAGGGCCAACAGTCCCATGATTACCGGCAGATTGCCAGCGAACGGGGCAGTACGGAAGTGCTCATCCATTTCGTGGAAACCGCGGAGCATCGCGGAAAAGCTCTCCGCTCCGACGGCCAGCATGGTGGACATGCCGATCGCCGAGTCCATGGAATAGCGCCCACCGACCCAGTCCCAGAAGCCGAACATGTTGGCGGTGTCGATGCCGAACTCGGTGACCTTCGCGGCGTTGGTGGAGACCGCCACGAAATGTTTCGCCACAGCCTCCTTGCCGGCGCCGAGGCCCGCCAGCAGCCACTCGCGCGCGGTCTGCGCGTTGGTCATGGTTTCCAGCGTGGTAAAGGTCTTCGAGGAAACGATGAACAGAGTCTCCGCGGGGTCGAGGCTCAGCACCGCTTCGGTAAAGTCACTGCCGTCGATGTTGGAGACGAAGCGGAAGTTCATGTCCCGATCGCTGTAATGCCGCAGCGCCTCGTAGGCCATCACCGGACCGAGATCGGATCCGCCGATGCCGATGTTGATGACGTTGCGAATCCGCTTGCCGGTGTGGCCCTTCCACTGGCCGCCGCGGACCCGGCAGGCGAAGTCGGCCATCCGCTCGAGCACGGCATGGACATGGGGCACGATGTCCTCGCCGTCGACCACGATCGACGCCTCTTTCGGCGCCCGCAAGGCAACATGCAAGACGGCGCGGTTTTCCGTGATGTTGATCTTCTCGCCCCGGAACATGGCGTCGATCCGGGCCTGCAGGCCGGATTCTTCCGCCAACTGCACGAGCAACCGGAGGGTTTCGGCAGTAATGCGATTCTTCGAGTAATCGAGGTAAATTCCCACGGCTTCCGCCGTCATTCGCTCGCCGCGCTGGGGATCCTCCGCGAAGAGATCTCGCAGATGCTGCTGCCGCACTGCCTGGTAGTGGGCTTCGAGGGCCTTCCAGGCTGGGCGTTTGGTAAGCGGTGGGATGCCTGCTGACATGTCCGTGCTCCTGTGGTATGCGCTGGGTTAACCAGCCTTTTTCAGAACATCGATCTTGGACGCGATCACGGCCATGAGATCCTTCCAGGACTTGACGAACGCCATCGCCCCGTCGTCCTGGAGCCTGCCTGCCAGGGCGTCGACGTTGACGCCAGCTTGGGCGAACCGCGCCAACACCGCCTCGCAATCGCCACCGTCGGCCGACAGCGCCGGACCAACCTCGCCGTGATCGGCAAAGGATTTCAGAGTGCCTTCCGGCATGGTGTTCACCGTGAGGGAGGCAGCCAACCCCTTTATGTACAAGACGTCGGATGCCTTGGGGTCCTTGCTTCCCGTGCTGGCCATCAAGAGCCGCTGTGGGCGGGCGCCGGCGTTGAACGCCCGTTGCCACCGAGGCGCGGCCATCAGCCCACAATATGCGGCGTAGGCGCGTTTGCCGACGGCGATGCCGAGCAGGTCGTTGAGCGTGTCGGGCACCTTGTTCCGGACCGCGGAGTCCCAGCGACTAATGAACAGCGATGCGACCGAGGCGACGTCGGGCCTGAGCCCAGCGGCAATGCGGCGTTCGATGCCGCGGAGGTAGGCCTCGGCAGCGGCCAAGTAATGCTCGCGGGAGAACAGCAGTGTCACATTGATCGGCACACCGGCGAAAATCGCCTCTTCGATGGCCAGCAGGCCCTCCGTGGTGCCGGGGATCTTGATGAAGAGATTGGGGCGACCCGCGCGGACATGCAGCTCCTTGGCCACGGCAAGCGTAGTCTGGGTGTTATGGGCCAGCAAGGGGGAGACTTCCAACGACACCCAGCCATCCACGCCGCAGGTTCGCTCGTAAATCGGGCGAAACAGGTCGGCGGCCTGGGTGATATCCTCGATCGCCAACTCGAAGAATACGTCCTCGTCCGACTTGCCGCCCTGGAGTTTCTGACGAATTGCGGCGTCGTAGGCCGTACTGTTCTTGATGGCCTGATCGAAGATCGTCGGGTTCGACGTCAGGCCGGTGACGGAGAACTCGGCGATGTAGCGGCGGAGGGTGCCGCTGCTGAGCAACTCGCGGGTGATATTGTCCAACCAGAGACTCTGTCCCAAGTCGTGGAGCTTGTGGGTCGCATTCATCGTGTAAGCCCTCATGAGTAAATGATTAGCGAGCAATGGCGGAGCGGGATTGGGTGGCTATGTTACACAACGCAATCGCGTGGAGCAGCGGACACGAATATCATCATTTTCCAGATTGTATTGCAGAAGGTAAATGCGCGGGCAGGGGCGCAGACGCCGGCCCCCCCAAGTCCACCCTTCCAAACGGCCGGATTACTCCCCACCAATGCCGCCCCATTGCCACACCGCGTGATTTCGCCATCGCACGCATGACAGCCGCGACAGCAGTCTTCGTCGACATCCACGGCGGCCCTCTTAGCGTTCGACCACGAAACCCAACTGTTCTGCCCTTCGCAGCGATGCCTCGGCGTCATCGCGACGGCCGGCTGCCTGATAAAGGGTGGCCAGAGAGGCGTAAAATGCGGCCGTATCGGGGGCCACTTTTGTCAATCGCTCGTAGCACTCGATCGCCTCGGTCAGCATTCCGGCCTGACGATAGCGGACCGCGGCCACGGCAAGCCAAGGCACGGTCGTTTCGCTCGTCAGCTCTTTGAGCTCGGCGGCTTCGGCGCGCTGGGACTTGCTGGCCACACGGAAACGGCCTTGAACCGCCGGCGAATCGCCGCGAGCCGGCACCACCAGCACTTCCCATTCATAGGATTTGCCCGGAACCAGGTCCGGACCGCCCGAATATTCCGCCGTCGTCTTGGGGGTGGTCACCGTCCAAATGCAGGAATTGCCGCGGTACAGCTTGACGGTATAGGCGGAGGCGGTGGCCATCGACGGCCAGGCGAAAGCCGGCCGCAGACTGGTTACCACGGAATCGACGATCGGGCAAAGCCGTGGCGGCAGATCGCCGAGGCCCCTGGCGATCTCGATGCCCCCCGCGGTAAACGCGGGAAGATCGCTGATCCACTTCGCGGCTTTATGGTGCAATGCCGATACGGCCCGCTTTTGCCGCGTGCCGGGCGGCTGGCATCCATCCTCTGCTGCGGTGCCCGTAAACGGCGCCTGGAATTTTTCCAGATGGCCGTCCTTGCTAAACCCCAGTGCAACCAGAGCATTCTGCCCCCCTTCGATCCGGTCGCCCGCGTAGACCGTGCTGTAGATGGCAGCCGTCCGCGTTTTCCCATCCGGCTGCCGGATTGTAACGCTCCCTTGAATCTCCAGAACGCGCGCGACCGGGTTGGTCTGTGCAACCGCAACCGCGCAAAGGAGCCAAAGCGTCGCCGAAAGACTTGTATTCAACATCATGAGCTTCACAGCCTCTCAACTAAACTAGAAATCGAAGTGAATCATGAGACTTGCGCCGCTGCCGGCGCCGCCGTTTGGCACGGCTGGCCGGCTGAATCCTCGCATTCAGGCACCACGATCGGACGAACCAATAGTTCTTCGCGTTTCCCCTTGACCGATAGCCGCCGAAACTCGGCAGCCAGTCCCAATTCGTGACATTGTTGCGCGCTCAGCTCATCGCAGGTAGCCTGGCTGACCAGGATCTCGGATTTCAGCTCCTTGTTGCCCGACTCGATCCGCGACGCGGTATTGACCGTATCACCGATGGCCGTGTAGTCCAGCCGCCGGGGGCTGCCGATGGTGCCGACCACGACTTTACCGGTGTGAATTCCAACGCCGATGCGAAAGCCCTCGGCGCCCAACTGTTCCCAACGTCGCTTGAAGAAATGGACTTTTTGAACCGTCTCGATCGCGGCCCGAACGGCGGCGTAGGCATGATGCTCCATCGACGCGGGGGCCCCGAAGATGACCATCAGCCCGTCGCCGATGTACTGGTTGACCGTGCCGCCATGGGCTTCGATGATGGGCACCACGGCCGAATAATACTCGTTTAACAGTCTAACGACCTCGTGGGCCGTGTGTTTTTCGGAGAAGCTGGTAAAGTCACGAACGTCGGAGAACAGCACGGTCACCACGCGATCCTCGCCCTGCAAGTCGAGCTTGCGGGGGTCCGATTCCATGGCTTGAGCCACGGCTTCCGACTTGAACAGACCCATCATCTGCCGCATCCAGCGCCAGCGGAGGGCAAAGACCGAACCGTAAACCAGGACGCCCAGGAACAGCATGGAGATGGCCTCCACCCGCCAGTACCCCACGGCAAATGCCGTGACGCAGAAGACTTTCCAGATCCAATGATGTAGCAGGGCCACGAGCGCGCCCCAGGACAAACTCAATCGCACGGTGACAGCGCCCAGGCCGGCGCCGACGAGGATCAGCAGTAATGGGGTGGAAAGCCACCAGGGAGTGGTGATGAAGGCATGGTCGCCCAGCGTGGCGATGATGTTGGCATGGATTTCCACGCCCGCCATTTGATCGGCGTGGCGATTCACCCGGAACGTCCGCAGCACGTTGACGATCGACTGGTTGGAGTAAGGGGTGGCGTGCTGGTCCTGCTGCGAATAGCCCGTCATACCGACCAGCACCATGGCACCGCGCCAATCGTACGATAGCGGCCCTTTTCCCGAGGCTGCGCGGAGCACGTCGCCGAAGGAGACGGCGGGGATGCTGCCCGGCGGGCCCACAAAATTGATCGTCAATACCCCGCCGCTGCCGCGCGCGATCGACTGGGCGCCCAGACGCAATTCCGGCTCGGCAAACCAGTCTTCGGAGAGTCCCGCCGCGCGGCTGAATACAGCCAGCGCGAAGCTGGGGTGGGCCGCATTGTCGGCTCCCCTGGCCCCCAGGATGTGCCGGCGGATAAAGGTGTCGCCGTCGACCGTCAAGTTAACGTAACCCAAATCGTTCCACTCGGGAGCTATCTGCTGCTTGGTCCGCCATTGAAAAAGTGGAGTGAGCCATCGGCCGTCGGCAAGCCGCCATTCGGGCAGGACCACGTTGCGGGCCTGAGCGACGGCCCGGCCCATGGAATCGGCATCCCCCGGTTGCCCCTCGCGGTAGTACTCGCTGCTGCCGGCACTTTTGGGAATGAGGATATCGAAGCCCACCGCGGCCGCGCCCTGGTTGCGTAAATAGGTGACCACCTTGGCGAACTCGGGGCTGATGAAGGCCAGCGGTTTACCCAGCTCTTGCAGCGATTGGTCATCGATCCCCACGATCACCACCTTGGTGGTTGTGGGCCGGGAGCCGCGCAGAACGAAGCAAGTATCGAACCACCAGTTCTCCAGCCAGCGCACCATCTCGGTGGTGTTGAGGAACCAGCAAAAGACAGCGCACCCGACGCCAATGAACACGCCGCGCCAACTTGTGTTTCGAGGAAAGATTCGCACAGGTCTCTGCTTATCCTGATGCTAGGGGTGTGAGGACCGCTACTCCGCGCAGGCTCCCTCTTGCGGCTCGCGGAAAGCCTCGAAACGAAAGACCTCCATCGACTGTTTTCCCTTGAGCAGCTTGCTGCCCAGCGATTTCCCTTTGCAGCACTGGTAGACGTCGGCCCAGGCGGGTTCGCTAACGCTGATCGTGCCGGGATCGGCCGTCCCCTCGATGCGGGAGGCCGTATTGACCGTGTCACCCCAGACGTCAAAGGCGTAGTGCTGGTTGCCCGCCATGCCGGCCACCACCGGCCCGCTATGGATACCGACGCGGACGTCCCAGTGCGCCGAGCAGTTGCGCGCCGCCTCAATCATTTCCATTCCGCAGCGGAGGCAGGCCAAGACGGGGTTGGTAAACCGCTGCAGCACGCCGGCAGTGATCATCATGCAATCGCCCACGGTCTTGATCTTCTCCACACGGTATTTCCGCACCGCTTGCTCGTAGCCGGTGAATAGCTCGTCGAGGCGGGCCACCACCTCATCGGGTGGCCGTTGGTCACAGTAGGAGGTGAATCCGACGATATCGCAGAACATCACGGCCACGCGGTCGCACCCCCGGGGCTTTACCGCCCCGCTGGTAATGAGTTCCTCGGCCACCGTGTACGGAAAAATCTGGTAAAGGAGATTGTCGGAGCGTTGCTTGGCCAGGAGTACCTGCTCCCGCAGCATCCGCTCTTGCTTGCTCAGCTTCCGTTTGATGAGGCACGAATTGACGCGGGCCTGGAGTAGCCTGGGCTCGAAAGGCTTGGTCAAATAGTCATCCGCCCCCGCGCTGATGCACTGCGCGACGCAGTCGATGTCGTCATTGGCCGAAAGCATCACCACCGGAATGGCGCGCAGGCCGTAGTCCTTCTTCATCTCTTCCAGGACCTGGAAACCGTTTTTCTCGGGCATCCATACATCGAGCAAGACCAGGTCGACCTGGCTGTCTCCGCGGGTGTATTGGCCGTGCTCCAGAATTTCCAGAGCCTGGCGGCCGTTGTCTACCGGCACGGCCGTGTGCCCCTGCCGCTCCAGTTCGCGGACCAGGAACTCCCGGCCGTCGCTCTCGTCATCGACCACCAGGATTCGCCCGGGGAGGAAAGCCGTTGCCGGGCTGAATTCGGGTTTTGCCGCGAGCGGCTGGACGCCCTGGTTCTCGGGGATCGCCGCCGCGGGAGCAGCGGGCGCCGACCGCAATCGCGGGGTAATTCCCCGGGCCTCGTCCAGGACCGCCATGCAAGCGGCAAACTGCCGCTGGATTTCCTCGATGTCTTCAGCGAAGGGCAGGAACCGCGAGTCGTCCAGCCCGTGGAGAAACTGGCAGCGATAGCTGATTCCGGCCACAAGGTTCTTGAAATCGTGGACGTCCTTGTTCACCGCGTCCATGGCTGCGCCGTCCTCCGGCGCCGGCCGCTCACGGGGAAAGGTCTTGCGGAGGAACTGGCTGCCCTTGTCGCAGAGATCGTGGATTTCCCGGACGGTCGTGGGGAAATCGGCATCCTCGGCGCCGTCGCTTTGGGCGAGATGTTCGCACAGCTCATTCCTGAGAATGTCACGGCATGTGCAATCGATCGACGCCAGCCGCGTTAGCGGCTCCTCGCGGAGTCGGCGGAGCATGCTTGCCGCTGGAGCGGTGGCAAGGGTCGCGGGTTGCCCGTTCGCTTCGTGGGGGGCCCCCGGCATGGTTTTCGTTCTCATTTGTGGTACCATCATGGGCTTTGTGGTGGTCCGTATTTCCAGCGGGCAAGAGGCCGCCGTCGATCATCAATCCGGGAAGCCCGAGTGGGTCGGCCGGCCGGAGGTCAGCAGGGCCTGTAGTTTTTCAATCAGCCGATCGAAGTCAACCGGCTTGGTATCGACGTCTTGGGCGCCGGCCTGGAACGCTTCGTTCTGGAACGAGGCGAGCTGGCTGGCGGAAAGCATGATGATGGGGATCATCCGCGTGGCCGGATCTGACTTGATTTGCCGCGTGGCCTCCGATCCGTCGATTCCCCCGACCAGCAGGAGATCCATCACGATTATGTCCGGCCGCTGGGACCGGGCCATTTCCACCGCCGTGTTGCCGTCGGCGGCAAGCGCCACTTCGAAGCCTCTCATGCGCAACATGCGCGACATCATTTTGGCGTTATCGGGCTCATCTTCCACCACGAGGACTTTATTCACGGTTACCTCCATGAAAACTCTCAGGGAACACTCATTGCCGGAGCCGCGGGTGGCTTCTCGGTTTCCGCCGGCTTCACGTACCGCGTGACGAAGTGACTGATATTGGCTTCCAGATCCGCCCACTGGAATGCCCCTTTTTGAATCACCCGCACCACGCCGCCGTTGAGTTGCTCGCGTTCGCTGCCGCTCAGATCCTTCGCCGTGACGACGATTACCGGGATGTGGCTCCACTCCACACGGCCTCGCAAATGCTCGATGAATTCGAAGCCGTCCATCTGCGGCATGAGCAGATCGAGGAGGATCACGTTGGGGCAGCCTTCGTCCAGGCGGTCCAGGGCCGCCCGGCCGTTCTCGGCCTCCACCACTTTCCAACCTTGTGCGGCCAGGTGCCGGCCGGCCATGGCGCGGATCTCCGGATCGTCGTCGACCACCAGGATGCTGGCGGGTCCCGCGCCGTTGAAGTTTTCGAGCGTGCGCGTGAGCTGGTCCCAGTCGATGGGCTTGGTGATGTATTCCGAAGCACCCAGGGCGAAGCCCTTATACTTGTCGTCGAGCACCGAGACCATAATCACGGGAATGTCGCATGTCTCGGCGTCGGCCTTCAAGTCCTTGAGCAGTGTCCAACCGTCACGGCCCGGCATGATGGCGTCGAGCGTGATCAGCACCGGCTGGAGCTTCTTGGCCAGGGCGAGCCCTTCGTCTCCGTCGGCGGCCAGCGCCACGGTGAACCCGCGCTGCTCCAGGAACCGTTTGAGGAGCTGACGGATTTCCTCTTCGTCGTCGATCACCAGGACACCGTTTCCCTGGGATGCGGCGGAGAAGCGGCGCGGCGCAGAGAGGCGGCGGGACTGCGATTGCTTGAGCCGCAGCGCCTGGATATCCTTCTCCGGCTGCAGCGGCAAGTGCACCGTGAAGGTCGTCCCGTGGCCCAACTCACTGGTGAAGGCGATGGTTCCTCCCATCGCCTCGCAGTAGCCCTTGCAGTTGGAAAGACCCAGGCCCGTGCCGTCCGGGTTGTCTTTTTTCTCCAGGATTTTGGGGAAGGGTTTGAAGATCCGGTCTTGGTGGGCGCGGTCGATGCCCGGCCCCGTGTCGGCCACGCTGAGCAGCAGCCAGTCGCGGCCGTCGCGATGGTCGCACGCGGCGTGAAGCGTGATCGTGCCCTGCCGGGTAAACTTCGCGGCATTGTTCAGCAGGTTCGTCAGTACTCGCGAAATCTTGTCCGGATCGGAGTACATCGGAGGGATGTTTTCCGCGCATTCCAGTTGCAGCGTATTGCCGTTTTTCTGCACGCTGGGAGTCATGGCCCGGCCGATCTCGTGAACCAGCGCGGGCACCTGCACCTCCTTCCAATCCAACTCCAGCTCCGTGAGGTCGATCTTGTGAGAGTCAATGATGTCTTCGATGAGCCGTTGCAGCCGTTCCCGCGCGGTGTAGATCGTGCCCAGGTCTTCGCGCTGCTCCCCGGAGAGCGTCGACTGCATCAACAATTCGCAATAGCCCTTGATCGTGGTCAGCGGGGTCTTCAGATCATGGCTGATGGAGAACACGAAACGCTTCTGGGCCTCGTGGGCCTTGGTCAACTCGACGTTGGTTTCCTGCAGCACGCGCACGGTACTTTCGAGTTTTGCCTTTGCCTCTTCGAGCTGCCGTGTGCGGCGTTCGACGCGGCCCTCCAACTCGCGGTTAAGCTCCAAGAGCTGCTCGTGGCTCTGGCCGATCTCCGCCAGCATCTCACGGAACGCCCGGGCCAACACGCCGATTTCGTCCCAGCGCCACGTGGGCAATGCCAGGTTCAACTTGGCAAGGGCCTGGCCACAGTGGTCACCTCCGCTGATCCGACACGCCCTGTCGCAGGTGATATGTTCGGCCGCGCGGGTAATTTGCTCCAGCGGCCGGGTGATGACCAGCGAGGCCACCAGCCCAATCAACGCGGCGATCACCCCCCAGATCCAAGGCCAATACTCCACCCACCCCAAATCCCGGTCAAACATCGCGTGCGCCAGAACCAGATTCCGCTGGCTGTTGTCGGGAGCGAGCCCTAATTGCACGTAACTCAAATCGCAAGTGCTTCCGGCCGGCAGAGTTTTCCCGAGAAACATATCGGGACCGGGGTCTTGGCCAGTCAGTCCGGCCAGTCTTGCCCGCACCATATTTTGCATCTCGGGCAGGTGTCCCTCATCGGAGCTGAGCAAGCGGATGTGCAGACCGTCGTTCTCGGACAGCGACGCCCGCCGCAGGCAAGGGGCCCGGCCGGCCCACTCGTCTTCAATCCAGCCGTTATTAATGCTCTGGATGGCCTCGATGGCAGCCTTTTCCAAAACCCGATCCAGATCGATCGCGTTGCTTTCCGCAGAGAAAAAGCGAACATGCGCGTCACTCAGCGGCACCCCCTGCAACGGTTTCTCGCTCTTGGCGGGGCTGACCAGGGAACGCTCGGCCTTCGAAAAGAAGCCGTCCGGAACCTGCCCGTTCGATGAATACAAGTTCGCCCGGAATAGCCCTTCCGCGGCTTTTCGACAAGCCCCGAAGTTATTCTTGGTTTCGTCGCCAGGCAGGCCAACGGGGGGCACCAACAAACGACCGTTCTGAAACACGGCGCCCAGGCACTGCGGCGAAGCCACGATTTGCCGCAAGGCGTCGTCCATCTTTACGGCCGCCATGACGAGTTTCGTCGGGTTGGCGTCGTTTCCCGCCACTCCCACGAATTTCCCTATCCAGACGACATAATGATACTGTTCGGGCGCTCCCTTTTCCGTCCAGGGCATCCAGCGGATCGATGACGTTTCCAACATCTTGGTTGGTTTATTGACATTGATGATCTCCTCCCGGCCGTCGTCCCAAGCAGTCGAGTCCGCATCGGACCCCGCCGTCCCCTTAGGATCGAGATCCCAGCACTCTTTCATACGGTCCTTGTCCACAACGAAGCCGTTGCCGTCGCGGTTGCGTCGGACAGGCCAAACCCCGAACCGCAAACAATCTTGTCGCATTTCCTTGAGTAAATTGTCCCAGTCGGGGCCGTTGGTCTGCCTCAAGTTAACATCGCAATACAGCAGAAACACTTCGCGTTTCACCTGGGTCAACTTGTCGTAGAGCGCATATGCCTGCTGCGAGGTCTCGCCCTTCAGAATGACCTTCTCGTTTTTCCACTGAAGACTCTCCGCCACAGGCTGGATGTACTGGGGCAGGAACCATCCGGTAAGCGCCACCAGGGCGACCACCAGGAGCATGTTCTGCACGCCAATGCCCAAAAGGCTGGAAAGCTTCCAACGCATCTTGCACGTCTCCCGCTGCTGTTGGAGGAATCAAAGCTGGGTAATACTATCCGTCTACCACCGGCACGGCAACTGCCATCGAAAACGATCATCAGTCTGCCTTTCTTCGTCATCAGCGCCGACACTTGCATTTCTTATAGGATCACTTGACCGCCCCCTGCCGGATGAACGTCGCCACTTTCTACGACAGCATGTCCAGGAGATACTCATCGATCTCGTAACTAGCCACGGAGCGAGTGCCACCATTGGCAAACACTGCCTGCCGGAGAAGCCGACCCAAAGGCGAATCGAGCATGCCGGGAGCACCCCGGGTCCGCTCCGCGACGCGGGCCGCATCGAGTGTCGGTTGGGCCAGAATGCGGAAATCGGCAGGCTGGCCGCCGGTCCCCTTCACCGCCATGTCCACCAGGTGTTCCATCCCCGTGGTCGCGCCGGTAATGCGGGTGGGGATGGGCCGGATCTCGACCGGATCCAGGCGATTGATCTCTACCGACTCGGGAAACAACGAATCGATGCCAAGGCCACCGTTCACATACGGGAACGTGACCTCCACGGGAAAGCGATTGGGATTGCTCAGTCGAATCATCAGCCGGTCATCGTCGTGAAACACAACCCTGCGGTCGGGCGTCAAGGGCCGGCCTTCCCGGTCGTGATTGCCAGCGAGCAGACGCAATTCGGTACCCACCCGCACGCCCGCATCGCCCCGCACGCCCTCGTCGGACCATGAGGCAAGTTTCAGCAGGCTTTGCACCCGCGCCACTTGGGTGAGCCGCTGCTGAAGCCAGCTCGCGGGGGAACGATCGCCCGGGGCTGGTCCATAGTCCGGCGGTAACTCGCCACCGGGCGTAACGCCCAGGCCGGACGCCGGCACCAGATATACCCGGCCGCCATCCTCGGTTGGCTGAAGCGAGGCGAGTTCATCAAGTCGACCATCTCAGTTCCTATCGAGCTACGAACAGTACTTGCTGCGCCAACTCATTTCAGTTTGCCGGGACCGGACGGAACACCTGACGTTGGCAGTGCGGTGGCAGCCCTGTGAAAGCCCTCTGGTAGCTTGAACAAGGCTGGTGTCCGATCCTGGGTTCCGGGCAGCGGCTCACCGCCGTACGCTGCCGTATGGACCACGGGACGCATGGGATCCTCGTACCAGCATCGAACGAGGCGATCTCCCGGTGTCTGGAAGGGGAAGGCCTCCAATTTCCTGACGACCTCACGGGGAAGCTCCAACTGCCCATTACCAGCCAGCAGAGTTTGAATTTCGCGGACCGAATACTCCGCGTCAAGACAATAGCTCTTGCTCAGGCCGCCAGGAATATCGACGAACAGATACGGATTGTCCTTCAGGACGTAGATCGCGATCACGGGGATTGCGTCAGGATCCTTTCGGAAGATCGTTCCTTGCGTGGCTTCCCATTGTACCTCGAGCAGTTCCTTGACGTGCTTGGGCTGCAACCGCAACTTCGCTTCCATGACCGCGTCGTAATACGGCCGCAGGTAGCGGAGGCACTCGCCCGTTCCGCAAAGCAATGCCCGGCGGCAGAAGCCTAGCAGCATTTCCGAATCCATGAGAGTCTCATAGCGATCGGCATCAATACCCTCGTCCAGGAGAATTCGGCTGGCAAACATCAGGAATTCGACGCAATCGCGGCGATCATTGCTTTTTGATTTCTCGCGTAGCCCCTGAATGGCGCAGCGCAGTTTCGCCAGCGCGTCGCGGCGGCTCTGGAGGCAGTCCGGCGTGTCGGCACAAACGCAATATAACTCGACGATCGGCGGCGCGAGCTTGCTCTGCATTTCCAGCAGATTTGCCTGGGCTCCATCCAGCAATGCGGCGACCGAATCGGCCTTCTTGCGGTAGGCAGCCGCCAACGAAAGGTCCTGGATGGAGGATCGAAGGCTCAGGACGACGGCCTGCTCATACAACAGAGCGGCCTCAGTGACTGCCCGCTGGTTGGCGGGCATCACGGAGCATGTCCTGATGACCCGCCGCAGATCGTCCGTGGCTTCTGCCAAATCCCTGTCGCGCGGCTCGGCAAACAGATTGCAGTCCACGAGGCGATGCACGCTGCTGACCCATTGTTCGATCAGGCGGGGCTTGATTTCGGCAGCTCGGGAATTCGCGTCGGTGCCCTCGCGGAGTTCCTGGAAACGAGTCGCCAGGTCGAGCGTGATCTGGCGGAACTCGACTGCTGCCCCCTTGGCATTGCCCTGGCATCGGTCGGCGATCGCCATGCCCTGCCGGTTGTCGAATTCGAGCAAGAGGGCGTTGGGATCGCCGGCCTTCAAGAAGGGACCGAGAATGGCATTGGAGTTCTTGAAGTCTTTCACAGCATCTTTGAACTTCCACTGTTCCATTAGCGCCCATCCGCGCCGACTGAGGACGTGAGCGGTGAGACTCGACGTCTCTTCGGGATCCATTTCCTTGGCAACATGAATCGCCAAGTCCAATCGATCTTTCGACATCCCCCATCTTCCGAGCCGCTGCCAGGCATCCGCCTCCCGACAGAGAACAAAGACTCCGAAGGGGCGAAGCGCCGACGTCGTCGGCGAGGATCCGGCGCTGCCGCAGAGGGTCCGTGCAATGCCGTAAGCTTCAACCGCCCTTTCGTTCTCGTTCAACAAGAACTTGTAGTAGCCGTAGTCGACATGACACAATGCTTCCAGGGGCACCGCCGACCCTTGCGGTTCGGATGGTGAGCCGTGGCCGCGATCGGCCTGGTACTTCTCAATGGCCTTTTCATACGTGCTCTCGGCCTCCTTCATACCGAGACTGTGCTGCAGGACCGCCAAGAGATGCAATTCCGTCGCTTCCAGGTCTTTTTGCGCCTTGAGCTCGTCAATCAACTCTTCGCGCAACTGCTTGTAGTCCATACTTCGATCCGGCCTGAGCAATTCCCGGGCTTCGTGTAGCCTTAGCCGCACCAGATCGCCCGGCGCCTTCTCTTGTTCGAGCCTCTTGATCACCTCCTCGGTGGCTGACAATAATTCGCAACGGCTCATGACGTCCGCGTAGAGGCCGCGTCTGGACGGAGTGTTGACTAAGATCGCCTTACGGAGGCTGGGAATGAAATAGGGAGTCTCGTCGAACCACCAATTACCATACTCGCCTGGTACCATCGCACGGAGCAAGCGTACGTCGATGTCCTTTACTACAAATTGGCTGAAATCGGCGCCCTCTGCCGGAGCAAACCGAAACTCTCCGTCCTGTCGCGTCAAGGAACGCAGATCGGGGCTCTGCTCCCCTGGTCGTCGCACCGCAAAATCGCTCTTCATGAAGGAGAAAAGTTCGGTGGCCGTGAAATAGACATTGCGATCCTTTTGGGTGGGAAGCAGTTGCAGTGCGAGAAGAAGGGACGCCGTGAAAGGCGAGTTCTCGCCTTTCTTGCCGTCATCGTCCAGTTCGTTCGCCCGGCACGATGCCAACGCCTGACACGCTGGCATGCGAAGCAGTCCCGGCGCACGGCGGTCATCTTCGTCATTTTGCGGGAAATGCTCGGCGAAGATTTCACCGGAATGACAGCAGTTCAGCAACAGCAGTTTGTGTCGGGCGGCACAACCCTTGAGCAGATCGAGGAGATCGTGGGCGAATGACAGAGTTGTATCGTAAACTGGTTCTTGGTCCTTGAGCTTGACATCATACGGCGAAATCGCGCCGACCGCTTCATTGTCCCGAGTCAAACGGTGCCCGTGGCCCGCAAAAAAGACCAGGGCGCTGTCATCTTTCTTCACGAGGCCCGTGTTGCCCAAGAATTCGCCACCCAGAAGACTGCGAATTCTTTCCCTGGTCGCATCTTGCCCTAACAGAAGCTTGATCGTCTCGTGGTTGTAACCGTAGTGCGTTACGAGCATGTCGTAGACGTCCTGGGCATCCTTTTCAGCGTTGTTCAATGACCGAATGGATCCGTTCTTGTAATCAATGCCGATAATGAGCGCCCAGCGCTTGCCATAGCCGCCCGCGGCACGGAGCTTGCTCGCAAGGTCGTCGTCTCGAGTGGCTCCCCTGGCCCGGTCGGCTGAGAGTTGAGAAAGGGGAAAGGGCTGTCCAAGGCACGGTTCCAATTGAACGGCAACGAGAATCAGCAGGGCCACGCAGGCTGAAAACAGGCGGAATGTGATCGACATGGGCCAAATATCCTCCGCGCGCTACCGATCTGATCGCAGACTCCATTCTTAGCCATGCGGAGCAGGAGCGCAATCAAATGCTCTGCACCCCGCGATACATACTTTGCCGGCAACGACCCCGACAGAAAACCCGCCGAGAATCGATTGGAAAATGTCCATCGAATCGACAAATTCTTCTCAATCGGGAATCGGTCAATCGTAGCCGCACAGAGCGACGCAACTTCAGTTCGTAGCGCCGAACTAATTCCGATGCGGCCTCTGAGTGACCTGATCCTGCACGGCCCAGAAGGGCCGAAAAATCTCCGTCCACCGGCACGGCTGCAACAAAGCTGTTTTACATACACTCCTGCCCTTCTTGTCAGCTTCCCCATGAGTTGCAGCTCGACCCGCAATTCGACTACACGGCTAGATTATAAATACCCCCCCCCGATCAGCACGATTTGCCATCGCGTTCATGCATGAATTCAAGCCATTTACTGATAGTGACTTATGGCGACGGATACCCATCTACAGGAGGATTATGGACATTTTAGAAAGGCACACCTGACAGAAATCAGACACGCCACGGATCGGTCTTCCCGTCCGGCTCCGGTGGCAGCGAGCTTGAAAACGCCTTCAGTTTCGGGCGGGAGATGGCTACATGCGTGCGGGTCGGTCTGCCGAGTCTTCATCAGGTTACCTCGCGACTCTCGTTCCGACGATACGGGTCCTCGATTGATACGATTTCCGAATGGTTCTCTTTGTGCTTGTCCACAGCAATTACGGAAAGTCCCAACCGCGGCTCTCTGCGGCAATGTATCGAGGTTCAGGCGACGGCTGGAATTTCTGGCATCGTTCTAACTTCACGATGATCTTCGATCTTCCGCACCACAGGCCATAGCCTTCACTTGTCGAAGAGGTTCCCACTGTCGCCGAGTTCGCCTTCCCCTGGAGTTTGAGTCGAGGCGAGAATCACGCCGGCATCGAAGAGCTTGAAGCCGTGCGGAAGCCGCTGCTGTTTGCCGTTGACCAACGAGGGCGTACCGGAGCTACTCACTGGGGGCTTGACTGCTGTACCCTTGGTTGTTCGGGTATCCCGTGCCGCCGCCGCACCCTTGGTAGTTAGTGCCGTATGTTCGGGGACGAGTTTGGGTCGATCCAAGTTGGGAAAGGACCAAAGTGATCGAAAGCGCTGTCGTGGCGATCGCGATTAATCGAATCTTCATGACAAACTCCTCGGCCAAAGGCCCCGTGGTTTGGTGGACAAGGGTTACCAAATGGCGGATACGTGTTTCCGCGTGTGAACATTTTATTTTGGAACGTTGTCGGTGGACAAAATGGAACCACTTTTTTTCCGGACGATCCGTGTGGATTGCCAATGGCCGTCCGAGCGACGCCAAGGCGATTCTTTCTCGGCGGTCGGCAGCAGGCCGCTGCCGAGGCGATCACCGATTGCCAATCATGACAGACCTTTCGAAAGCCCTGCTCCGCAGCACTTTCACAATTCAGGCGAGTGAAAAACGGATTCCAAAGCTCTTACGCCTGCCATTCAATTTGGGCCGCTACGTCGCGCCGTAGTATGACACTCCCAAATGCGGGTTTCAGTTGGGCGTTTATCGAATATTTCACGGTACTGGACACTCTGCCGAGGCGTCTCTCATAATGTCCGCGGGCGCCCACATGGCAATCCTTCTTGATCAACCGCAGTCCGTAGTTGGGTAAGTGTCGCACAATTACTTGAGTTGTTGATCGATTTCCTACATCTCGGTCCGCGGATCGGCGCGCAGCTTACGGCCGAGATCAATCAGACCACCGACGTCCAGTAATCCCAGCCCCAGCAGACGTCGTGATGACTTGTGACTGTTTCAGCCGTCGCCGCGCAATCGGCGGGCACTTGTGGCAAAGGACGGCCGCATGCCAAAAGAAAAAGACGGACATCGATCCGCTCCAGAATCGGTGGAAACAGTTGTCGCGGCACGGCGACCTCCGCTCATTGGAGTTTTACGTCCTTCGAGTGCCGAGCTACCTTCGGCCCGAATGTTAGCAGCGTCCGGGGTTCCCCACACTGGCGCAGACGCTCTACCAGCACCCACCCCGCCCGCCGAGATTCGCCCACATCGTGCTGACCGGCCCGGTCTTGGAGCACATGTGAGGGCGCAAAAACAAGACTTGCGAGTATGCCCCGGCATTATTCACCAGGTAGTTGAATGTTACAGTTTTCTCGACGGCGGCGCTAGCCTGGGGATGCGAGCGTGCGATGAGGATGTAATCCCCCCTTTCCCCCGACATGCGCCAGCAGTCGTGGGTGGTGTAGTTCGGATTGGGCGATTCTCATTCACGGATGACCCTTGTGAGGAAGGCATGTCTTGGAAGTGGCATGAACGGCCGATAGGCAGGACGTCGCGGTTCGGGATAACGCTTCGGCAATTGCCATTGTTGCAGACGTGCCACCAAGCGGCGATTCCCAAGACGGTCGCCAGATGCGTTTTTCCCATTCCAGGATTTCCCACGAAGATCACCGCTTCGCGATTGTCGATATATTCACCGCGTAACAGTTCTCCACTGCACTTTCCGAAAAGATTTGGCCTACGGGCACATGAGTCAAAAGTGATCTTGCAATAAAAAAGGCTCTTCTGTCAGGTTGCGTTTTCCAGGACGCGAATGACAGGAGAGCCAAGGATGGCGAAGCCGAATTGGCAATGTCCCAGCGAATGGTCGGAGTAGAGTCAGTGGTTGGCAGCCGGATTGCACGCGCGAAACCGGTGGCGACTGCCATTGCTGCTGGTGGGCATTCTCTTTGCCCGCGGCCGTCGCACCGTCACCACGTGGCTCCGTGCCGCCGGGGTCGGCGACGATTGCCAAGACTATTATCAAGCTCCTCACGAAGTCGCTTCGAGGCGATTCTCTGGTTGAGATCCTCTTCTGGATATCTCTTTTTCGGAAAACACCTCTCGGTTCCATGCTCGCGCAGTGTAATGGAAAGCGTGCTCCCGCCCGAACCTAAATAACACCCCTCTTTGGTGGCATACTTACTTGAAGGAGTTGCCTAGCTTTGGGCAAGGCGACTTCAGGGCCGCAAAATGCCTATTTTCAGGCGTTTCGCAGTCTTTTTATGGCGGCTATTTCAAGCCCTCAAATCCCCAGGAGGTTCCATGTCTGCGAATCGTCGCCACGCCTCGACGAACATCACCGGCATTGTGGCCGCAATGGTCGTCGCAGCGCTCATCATGTCTTGGCTCTTCGGCACATTTGGGCACTGGTTGCTGGTCGTGCCCGGCCTCATCGTCGGAGTGTGGGCTGCGCAGAAGATCCGCTGATTTCGACCGTCAGGACTTGACCGGAATGCATCTTGTCCAGAGACGGTAATCGTCGTCCAAAGCGGCTTGGTCCCGCATCGCACATGTGATCTGTTGACGGCTTCCCCCTAGTCGAACGATTGGCAGAGGGCGGGGGCGGCGTTCGGCCGCCCTCGCCCTTTGCCCCGCAAGCCGAAGCGGCCAGGGAGTCCTGGGAAAGAGGTCTCATCGTGCGGAAATAGATCGCTGTTCCCATGGCTTTCGCGCTCTCGGGCCCCCCTGACACCAATTTCGAACTCGGTCCAAGGGGACTGACTCGCGATATTTCGCGGTCACCGCGGCGCACGCCGCGAGCAGAAACACCTGTTTGCGGACTCATCTCTGATTCTCGGCCGATCTCTGGGCCGCTTGCCTTGCGGAGCGAGGCATTCTCGGCAGAGCGGCAGTGGCCGGAGGCCAACTGGCTCTTGTGAATCTGTGTGTAGTTCCCGTTTTCCCTCCCGCTGTCCTGCCAACGGAGACACTCTTGTGATTGCTTCCCAGCAAAATCCCCTCTTGGATCGGTGGCGCCGATACACTCATCGTCGCCCATCCCACGGCCGCCCCTTGGCGGCGCTTGGCTACCTGGTCGACGGCCCGATTTTCAACGGCCTCGTCGAATTGGAACGGTTGACGCTCGTGGTCGTCTACGATGAGCTACTTCGCCACGATCAATCTGCTCCGCGTCTGGCCGGTTATACCGGCACGCAAGTACCGTGGGGCGTGATGTGGGGAGGTCCCGAGCAATGCCGCTTCTTCAAGGATCTTTCCCTGCAGTCGGTACCGCAAGGTCGCGGTCTGCGGATTGATCTTGCCCGCCCCAGACTGTTACAGATCGGGCTGCAACTGGCACGCGAGATCGACCGGCATGAGCGTCATCCGTCGCTTCCCCGCTGTGACCACTTTCGGCTTCCCTGCCTTTGGGCCGCATTCAAGCCTGTGCATGCGGCAGGTCTCTACGGTGACGGGCCAGAACTGGTGGCCTATGCCCGCCGCCTGCAAAAAGACACCACGGAGGTTTTCGCTACAGTGTGCCGTCAATATGGTGGCTTTTCGCTGCATCCGCTGGCCTGGGTCAGCCACCACGCGGACCTCGCCGCAACGATCTTCGTCGACCTGGCACGATTCCCCAAACGCCAGTTCATCGATCTGGATAACCTGCCGGGGAAACTCGTGGGCTTTCAGGATGCTGCGGAGTTCGATTTTCTGCACAGCCGCTTCCGGCGGGATGCTCGCCAAAACCACAAGGTGGCGATGGCGTAACATCACCGGCCGCTGCTTGCACGCTGATTGGACCGCTCATTTTCACACTCTCGTTCAGGAGAAACAGCAGTGCGTTTGATGTACATCAATAACAACGGTTCGGGGTATGCCGACTACATCGAGGTCGCCCAGGGCACGACGGTCGCGGCTCTTTTCGACGAGCGCGTCCCCGGCGGTAACCCGCACGATTATCTGATCCGGGTCAATCGCCAGCCGGCCACCGCCGACCAGGTGCTCTGTGAAGGCGACCGAGCGAGCTTCACGCCTTATGTGGCGCATTCGATTATGTGGCGTAGGCCGTGTTTCCGGCGGCATTTCAGGGTTGCGCCAACTTTGTGCGCCACATAATTTCGGCGTTACGCTATGGGAGAATGTTCCGTCTCCCTT
>Ga0302319_10004014_pt1 | contig 30408 bp, 29 predicted proteins | sample Bog_T0_2_FD_203319 | JGI IMG/M metagenome (GOLD analysis project Ga0302319, IMG submission 203319) | Peat permafrost microbial communities from Stordalen Mire near Abisko, Sweden - Bog_T0_2 | ecosystem: Environmental > Terrestrial > Soil > Wetlands > Peat | place: Sweden: Abisko, Stordalen Mire... | reverse complement strand
GTTCTTGAGTTGGGCGGGTCCTGGGGGACCCGCGCGGACCAGGGGGTCCGCCCTACCAGTTCATTCGCCTGGCCGGAACGTTGCCAGCGTGGTGGCGATGTGGAACCGCAACTTCGCATGCGCGCACCGCAGAGCCGATTCCACAGCGTCCGGCGACTCCGCCCGCGCGAACAAAAATCCCAGGTAGGTGGCGCCTTCCGGCAGCGGGATCAGGCGCTGGCCGGCGGTCGCGGTGATGATCGCGTCCTCGATGCCCGGAACCTGGACGGCGTCTTCTACCCCCTCCACGTTCTCATAGGTCCCGTCCTTAGGGATGGGAATCATCATCACGCCGGCGGCCGGTCCGTCGAGCCGTGCTTGCGAAACGTCTTCCCCAAGGGCGTGGCGCAGGATCAGTTCCTCGAGCGGTGTCCCCTGGTTGAAGCGCAACGCGCGCGCGCATAACCCGCCGATGGGCCGGGCATGCACTTCCAGCATCCAGGCGCCCTCGCCGTTGTGCCGCAGTTCGGCGTGTACCGGTCCGTGGCGCAGACCCAGCGCCCTTACGGCACGCGCGGTGGTATCGAGCAAATCCTGCTGCACCTCGCCCGCCTCGCGCGACGGCGTAACGTAGATGCTCTCTTCGAAAAACGGACCCTCCAGCGGATCGGGCTTGTCGAAGATCGCCAGCGCTTGAAGCCGGCCCTCCGTGACCAGCCCCTCGACCGCAAACTCGCGCCCCGGAATGTAGCCCTCCACCTGCAGATATCGTTCTCCCATCTTGCCGATGCGGCCGAATGCGGCCGCGAATTCGCCGGGATTGTTGGCGCGGATCACGCCGCGGCTGGCGGAAAGCCCCAGCGGTTTGAGCACGCAGGGAAAGGTGGCCCGTGCCGCTGCTTCCGCCGGATCGCCTTCCAGCGAGGTGCGGAAGAACCGTGGCGTTCGCATCCCCGACGCCTGGTACAGTTGGCGCGCCAGGAACTTGTCGCGGCAGGCGCGTGCCGCCGCCGGCAGATGAAACGGGAGTCCGAGCATCTCCGCGGCGACCGCCGCGGCTTCCGCCGGACCGTCTCCCACGGCCGCCACCCCGTCGAAGCGCATGCCCCGCAGGTTCTCCAGCGTAGCCATCATGCGATGGTCGAATTTCACCGCCAGCGCGCCATCGCCCCAGGGATCGTCCATTTTGCGGCAGCGGTCGGTGGCCAGGGTGACGTCGATTCCCAGCCGCCGCCCGGCGTTGGCGAATTCGCGGATCTGGTACCCGGTGGTGGCTGCGAAGAGAAGAAGCCGTTGGCTCACTGCTCCCATTTTCGCGCACGGCGGCGGTGCGGTGCGCCGCCGACGGTGGTATCACTCGTTTCGCAGCGCGACCAACGGACAGCTAGGCGCCTGGGATCAATTGTTACTTGCACGGCTTTCGATTTATGCCGACTGGCGGCAGAGAGGACTCGGCGGCGAAACCTGCTCGCGCAGATCGCTTCCTAAATGACAGGTTCACTTGTCTCGACCCCTTGGTTGTGCGGAACGGGTTAAACTGAGGCGTAGGGCTCTCAATGACTGTCAAGCTCGATCTGCCGCCCGCCGTCGAAAGGGCATACGTCGCCGAAGCGCAGGCTAAAGGTGTGCCGCTTGACGAGTTGATGTGCGATGTCCTCATCGCCGGCCAGCCGGCACTCACCGCAACGGAAACGGTATTCAAACAAGGGTTAGGCCTTTTCGGCAGTGCGGAAGACGCCACCTTGCTCGACGAAGTCGTGGCCATCGCCTACGAGGAGAGGCGACGTCCGGCATCTCCCTCAGACGTGGTCTAATCGATGGAAAAATCCCTTCTCGACACGGACATTCTTTCCGAGTACCTCAAGGGGTATGACCACATGGTAGTCAATCAAGCTGGCAGCTACGCTCGCCAACACACTGTGTTTACTTTTACCAGCGTCACCGTCTACGAGCTCGTATACGGCCTTGAACTAAAGGCAGCTTCCAGCCAGTTGCAAAAGGCGTTAGCGTGGCTTAGCCAAAACGAAGAGATTACTCCGATGAATGCCGACTACCTTGCAGCAGCCACCATCAAGGCCAGAGCACGAAGGCAAGGCTCCATTCTCGAACTTCCAGACTGCCTGATTGCCGCCATCGCCGTTCGGCTCCAGATGCCGCTTGTAACCGGCAACACCGGCGACTTCCGAGCCATTCAGAACACCGGGATCAAATTGAGGATCGAAAATTGGCGGGAAGCAATTTAAGCCGCAGGCTATGCATTCAATGGGTATTGAGTGACGGTGCGGGGTATCGTGGAACGGAATGCGCACTTTCTTTCATGTCGACATGGACGCTTTCTTCGTCTCCGTGGAAGAACTGTTCGACCCTTCCCTGAAGGGCAAACCAGTGGTCGTCGGCGGGCGGCCCAACGAGCGCGGGGTGGTCTCGGCGGCCTCTTACGCGGCGCGCAAATTCGGCGTCCATTCGGCCATGCCGCTGCGCACAGCGTATAGTCTCTGTCCACAGGCGATCTTCGTCGACGGGCACCCGGAGCGCTATCGCGAATGCTCGCAGCAGGTTTATGCCGTGCTCCAATCCTTCTCGCCGCTGGTGCAAATGGCGTCGATCGACGAAGCCTATCTCGATATGACCGGCACCGAGCGGCTGTACGGGCCTCCGCTGCGGGCGGCGCACCTGCTGCACGACCGCATGAAGGCGCAGACGCGGCTGAATTGCTCCATCGGAATCGCCGCTTCGCGGCTGGTCGCCAAGATCAGCTCCGACCAGGCCAAGCCCAACGGCGTGCTCTGGGTCATCCCCGGCCAGGAAGCGGGATTCCTGGCGCCGCTCGACGTGCGCAAAGTCCCCGGCGTGGGCAAAGTAACCGAGAAAAACCTGCACACCCTGGGCATCCGCAAAGTGGGCGACCTGGCGCGCCTCGACGATGATTTCCTGGCGCAACGGTTCGGGAAATGGGGTATGGCGCTGGCCGGGAAATCGCGCGGCCTCGACGCCGGAGGCTGGTTCGATGCGGAGATCGGCGCCGATGACGGACCGAAATCCATCAGCCACGAGCACACCTTCAACGAAGACACAGCCGACCTGGCGCTGATCGATCCGACGCTCTCGCGGCTGTGCGAAATGGTGGGGCGGCGCCTGCGCGAGCACGGCCTCGACGCCCGCACCATCCAGCTCAAACTGCGCTATGCCGATTTCTCCACCATTACGCGCGCCCACTCCGTGCCGCGGGCCACGCAGCTCGATACCGAGATCTACGAAGAGATCCACGCCCTGTTTCAGCAGAACTGGAAGCCCGGAGCCAAGGTGCGTTTACTGGGCGTACACGTATCCGGGTGGGCCCGCGGCGATGAGCAAATGGACCTCCTGGGTGAAGAGCGCCACGAGCGCTGGAAGCAGGCGCTGGCGGCGGCGGACCGCATGCGCGACCGCTTCGGCGAATCGGCGGTTTCGCTGGCGGCCAGCATGCGCGGGAACTTCCGCGAGCGCACCCACGAAAATCCCGCCGCTCTGCCGGGTAAGAAGAAGGGCGCGAAGTAGGAGTGCGAACCTAAACTACTTCACGCTGACGGTGACCAGGTTGGCATGCTGGCCCGCCACGGACAGGTCGACATTCACTTCGCCGCGCGACGGGGAAGTTGATACCCAGGCTCACCTTGGTAACTCCCATTGCCTGGAGACTCTGAAGCTCCGTCTGCACCAGGCTCATGGTATCGTCGCCCAGCCCGGCGAGGACGGGATAGGCGTCGGGCGCCCGGAGTTGGGCGCTGAAAGCCACCGCAGACTTGGAACCACCCGGGGCTCATTAGAGCCCTGCTCTAATCCGCCGCCGCCCGCTCGGCTTTGGGAGCGTTCCACCAACCCATTTCGACCAGGAAGGCGCGCACCTCTACCCACCGCGTCTTAATAACGGAGATCGCCAGCATGAGCAGAATCACGAACACTGCCGCTATCAGCGTGCCGGCTTCGCCCAGATTGTTCTTGAGAAAGAACAGGCCCCGGCCGTAAACCAGCTCGATATGCACCCAGTACACCAGCAGCGAGGTAGTGCCGAATTGCCGCACCCAACTCCAACCCTCCCCGGCGCCGTAGCGCGTCCAGACGAACGCCGTCGCCAGAATCAGCAGCGTCACACCCTGCTTGGTGAGAACCTGCAGCGGGCTGTTCAGCCAGTACTCGGTCTTAGTGTAGAGTGTGTACGGTAACCGGTCGAGAAAATGGCAGACCAGGATTGCCGCTCCTCCCAGCATGGCCGCCCATTGCATGGTGCGCTCCGTGGCCTCCGGCGGGATGGCTCGAATCACGCTCCCCGCGCTCACCCCGAACGCCAGGTAGGCGCCCCAAGGGAAGAAGCCGAAGAAGCGGTAGTCGGGCACAAGATAATTGCGCACCAGCCAGGGGACCGCCTCCCAATGCAACTGCGAAACCAGCGGCGACGCGCACGCGATGGCCAGTCCTACGGCAGCGCTCGCCTTCGCTCGCTCCTTGGTGGGGAATAGCGCCATCACGGAGAGCGCCGCAATCGCGAAGCCCATACAGTTGAGAATGTCCACGCGGAACAAGTCGCGCCACGGGGCCGGTATACCGAAGATAAAGAGCTGGGCGCGGAACGCAAAGGCCAGGAAGAAGAGGTAACCGGAGCGCCGGAACGCCGTCTTCACACGCTCTCTGGGTCCCATCCCTTTGCGCTCCGAACTATCCATCAGAAACCCCAACGTGACGCCCGTCAGGAATAGGAAAATGGCCGGAGGCATGCCCCCGAGAAACTGCGAGAAAATGTAGGGGCCGCGGCTGCGCAGATCGTCCCTCAGGAAGGAATCCCACACATGTCCATGCAGCATGATCACCGCGCCGATGCCGCGCAGCCAATCGAGATACTGCAGGCGGTACGTACTGTTGGTCTTCATCGCCGCTGACAAATGCCGACCCTACTTCTTATTCAGAGTCTCTCTCTTGGTTCCCTTGGGGAGATTAAACGCCGAGTCGGGGACTTCCGGATTGGGCTGCAGTTTGGTGTAGGTGATGAGGGTGTAGTCTCCGCCGTTCTCGTAGAATTTCTGGCGGAGCGTGTTCCCGGACTTGTCGGAGATCCATAAATCGATCTTTTTCCACTGCGCCAGCATGTCCGGCGATTTGGGGATCAATTCCAGCCGCGTAGCGCTCTCCCCGGACACAGTTTCCGTCCCCGCCAGCTTGACTTCATAGGCGCTTTGCAGTTGCCGCGAGGTGCCGCCGAAACCCAAAGTCAGAATCATATCCACCAGGGATTTCTTGTGCCCCAGTTCGATCTTCTGGATCTCTTCGCTGCGCGGATAATAGACTTCCACCTTGCTGCCATCCGTCACCGCAATCTTCGGGTCCGGCTTCTCGATGGCGATTTTCACGTGCAGTTCGTTGGGCTTCGGCCGTTTGACCAGGATGGTGCCGGACTCCGGATCGTCCTCGTGGATGGCCTCCATATGCGACACGTACTCCACGTTGGCGGAAAGCCCTTTGAAGTGCGACGATGCCTGGTCCATCTTGGCCAGGGTTTCCGCCAGGGTCGGCCCCGCCGCCGCGCCGAACGGCGCCATCGCGATTGCCAGCGCGACACATAGCAGGGGCAACGCCGCGCCGCGCGGGCGCTTCCCATGTGACTTCCTTACCAAGATCCCTCCCCGGCTTCTCTTGCCGCGCCGACCGGTCATGGCCGAGTGAACGCGACGTAATACTGCAATTCACCCTCCGAGTCGCGCACGGCTTCCACGCTCGTAACCGTGAGGTGCGAGTTGCCTGCGCGGGTGCGCACTTCCTTAGTCAATTTCGTCATGCGCTGTTCCTCCGGGGTCCCTGTCCAAAAGTCCGGATCCACCATGAATTCGCCGGACGCGATGGAGATCACGCTGACGTGGGGAATCCGCGGCTGATCGCGAAACCACCCGCGCGGCGTGAGGAACAGGAATGCCAGAATGACGCCTACGATGACGTCATACTGCCAGCTCCCACGCGCGTACTCCCAGAGAATGAAGCGCTTCAGCATTGGCAACCGTATTCTATCAAGCTGCGGCCCACCTCGGCTGATCGGCCGGCAATGATGCCTCGCCAAAGCGGCAAGCTAAAGCATGCCCCACCAAACCGCCAGTGTTTCAGTGGTGGGGCATGCTTTAGCTTGCCGCCGGCGATCGTGTTTGCAATAACCTGCAGAGTTGCGACGTCGGGATGCCAGGAGAACCAAGAGAGGCGTCAAAGGCTTACTGAGGGCAGCTCGATACACGATCTAACCCGATGGAGGCCGGCGCCTTGGCCTCCATCGGGTTATGCAGCTCTCCGGTTTAGAAGATTAGTTTCAGGGTGAGGTTCATCATGGGAACGCCACCATCAGCCACCGAGGTGGCCTCGTTCCCGGATGACACCTTGCCGAACAGATTGGCCGAATTCTCCAAACCGTTGGTCACGTTCTTCAGGTCCACCGTGGTGTTCATGTTGCCCCAGTTGTACCACTTGAAGGGGTTCTGGAAGTCGAACCGGAACTGTAGCTTCAGGCTCTCCTTCAGTTGCCACTCTTTGCGGGCCGAAAAACTGAAGCCAATGCCGCGTTGCGTGGTGAAGGTGTCCTTGCCGGCATTGCCGAACTGGTACTGGCCGGGATAGGCGAAATCCTCCAGACCGTCGATAGTGGAATTCTGGAAGCCTTGGTTGAAGCGATTGGTTCCCAGATCCTGCCAGTCGTTGCGCAAAACCGGCGTCCCTAACATCACGGGCCGCCCGCCGATGCCAACGAAGCTCGGAAGGTAAGTGTAGGGGCTGTTGGTGAATCCCCAGGTGATGGGGTTGCCGGTGTAGATATCGTAGGTAGCAACGAGGGTGTAGCCGCCGATAATTTTATCGAGGACGCCACCGCTGTTCAGCAACGGCCGGCCTTTGCCAAAGGGGATGTCGTAACTAAAATTGCCCACGTAGCGCAGACGGCGGTCGTAGCTCGAAGGGCCTTTGTACAGGTTGGTGGCGACATCGGTGACGCCGACGCCGGTTCCGTCCAGGCTCTTGGAGTAGGTGAAGAAGCTATCGAATGTCAAGCCCACGGAGTAGCGCTTGGTGATATGCACCGTGCCGGAATGATAAGTGGCATGGCTGATATTGCTCATGAATCCCAGCGTTCCATAGTTCGGGAAAGGCCGGAAGGGCTGCGAGTTGCCCACGAAGGTGGCTATCGCCGAGGTGTTCCCGGCGTCGTATGTTTCAGGGAGCACGTTGGAATTGGGCGTCTCGATGAGGCCCACGCTGGCGGACCCTTCGTAGTCCAATTGCAGCAGGTAGTTGGATCGCAACTGATACTGCGGATTGAAACTCCAGGTCATCACATAGGGCTGCTTCAGATTGGGGTTGATATAGGTGGCGGTGCGGCCCGAGCACGTTGTGACGGCGCCGGTGATGCCCGTAACGGTGGTGCTGGTGCAGCCCTGGTAGGGCTGGGTGTTGTTGGACTGGAGTTGAGGGTACACGATTGAAGGCGGTCCCTTGCTGACCTGGAAAAGGGGCATGGGGTTGCCGCCCGGCTGAGACAGGTTGCCGGCGATGCTGTACTCCTGTAATTCGCTGGGAGCCAGACCGAGGTCCACGTGCATCAACGCGAAACCGCTGCGGATCACCAATTTATCCGTGGGGTGCCAGGCGATGCCGAGACGCGGTTCGAAGTTGAGATTGTGACGGTTATTCATGGCGCCGCCGGGATGCGTGATTTCTCCCATGTCTCCGGCAATCAGCGGATCGGCCAGGGACGGGTTGAACTGCGCCCACTGCCCGTACTTGGTGTGCCAGGGGCTCTCGTTCACATAGCGCACGCCGATATTCATGGTGAGCTTCGGCGTGATTCTCCAATCGTCCTGGGCGTAAAAGCTGTTGATGTTGTCGCGCGGCAGCCAGCTTGCCGTGGGAATGGAAACGCTGTATCCGGTGACGGAACCCAGCATGAAGGAGGCCAGGCTGATGCCCCCGGTGTTGGGCACGGTGGTGGATCCATTGCCCGTCAGGCCGGAAGCGCCGTCAAAAGAGAAGCTGCCGCTGGGGGTGCCCAGACTGTAGTTGTTCTGGTTTTCGTAGAGCAAGTCGTAGCCGAACTTGAAGCTATGATCGCCCTTCACCCAAGTCACATCGTCGCGAACGGTGTAGTTTTCGAAGATGTTGGTGGTTGGTCCACCGACGCTGAGCGGCAGTCCACCGGGCAGCAATGTCGGAGCTACGTTGGGAATGCCCAGCAACCCGGCGAGGTTGCCGTTGATATCGGGTGTGGTGATGCGCGGCTCGAAACGATAGAAGCCAACGTGGACCTCGTTGATGAGCGTAGAGCTGAAGATCTTGGTGGCGCCGAACGTTCCGGTATTCTGATAATCGTGCTCAAGCACCAGGCTGGAGTCAAAGAGCGGTTGCGAGAGTTGCGGGTTGGGACTGCGCTGGTAGCGCGAGTTGTAGGTAAAGTTGCCGAAGATCTTGAAGGTCGGGGTAAACTGTTGATCGATGCGGCCGGTATAGTTTTCCCAGAAGACTTTCTTGAGATAGGTGCCCTGGAAATTGTTCTGCGGCCCGGTGTTGGCGTAGGTTCCCGGTGCGTTCGGCAGTGCCCAGGGAGTCAGGGCTAGGAATTTGTTGGCTACCGGGTCGATACGCGATTGGGGAATGAGATTGTTGGGAATCGGATTGCGGGTCCAGGTCCCATTGGCAAGTTGCGCCGTGCTCAGCGGGTCATAGAGCGGATTCGCCGTCACGCCCGTGCCCGCAAAAGCGTAGTTGCCGGCCAGCATGTTGGCGTCCGGAACAGTGTAAGCCGATTGCTTGGCCTGCTTCTCTTCCAACCGGTCCATGGCAAAGACGAAGAACGTCTTGTTCTTCCCGTTATAGATCTTGGGGAGGTAGACGGGTCCGGTGAGGGTGGCATTGGTCTCTTGGAAAAGCTCCGATGCCGCCGCCACCTGGCCCGGCTGCTGCTGGCCCAGGGCGTACAAGTCGAAATACTTGCGTTGCTGCAAAGAGCTCCAACGGCCGAATTCGGAGGCTTCCCCGTGCGCGGTGTTGGCGCCGGTCTTCTGAATGGCGGTCATGGCGCCGCCGCCCGAGTGACCGTATTCGGCGGGGAGCGTGCTGCCCAGCACTTTCACTTCATCTACGGTGCTCTGAATGGGATCGGTGGTGTAGATTGTGCCGTTGTTGTTGGCCACCGCGTAGGTGCCATCTTGAAAATAGCCGATCTTGGAATCCTGCAGGCCGTCGATATGATAGCCCTGAAGGTTACCCGAGTAGCCGAAACCCGCGACATCGACGTTCGGCATCAGGTAGAACGTGGCCTTCACGTTGCGCTGATAGAGCGGTAATCCCTCCAAATACGTGCCTTCGGCCACCATGCCGCTGGCCGAAGTTTCGGTCTGCAGTTGCGGCGCTTCGCCGGATACGGACACGGTTTCCGCGATGCCGCCGACTTCCATGATGATATCGAGCGACAAATTGTCGCCCACTCTTAGGTCGAGGCCGGTGCGACTGTGGGTCTTAAAACCCGAGGCCTTCACGAGGATGCTATAAGGTCCGGGATGCAAAGAGGGAACACGAAATATGCCCTCTGCGTTGCTGGTGGAGAGACTCTCAAAATTCGTGGCGGTATCGACGACCGTGATCTGCGCCCCGGCGATCACTGCGCCGGTGGGATCGGTGATACGGCCCGACATGCTGGCGGTATCGAGTTGGGAGAAAGCCGGGATCGCTAGAAGCAGTAAACCCAGCGTGAGCATCAGGATCGTCATGGATCGAGTGCGTAGCATTGGCACACCTCGGATTACAGAAATTGGGCAAAATCCAGCCAGGACTTCTTCTTCAACTAACCTGACCCAAGCGATTATACATCCAAAATCGCTATTTGGAGCCCTTTCTCCAATATTTTGACCGCGAACCGCCGTCCGGAGACAAGGTACCTGCCGCAAAATTCTACGGCATGAAAGCTCTCGCTATAAAGCTGTGCCCGCTTTCCGCCGAAACTTTGAGTGAAGAGTATATGTGGAGAACTCTTTGCACCCTCTTATTAGCTGGCTGTGCGGCGGCGCCGGCCGGAGCCGGCCAAACTCTGCCCATGTTTTTTGTGGCCAACCAAGGTCAGGCTCCCCAGGGGGTGGCCTTCATGGCAACGGGTGGAGGCCTGACCGCCTATTTCCTGCGCCGGGAAGTGCGCCTGCGCGCGCGCGGCGAATGGGTGCACATGCGGTTCGAGGGTGCAGGTTCCACCACTCGAATCGAAGGCGTCCGGCCGCTCCGGGGACGGGCCAATTTCCTCCAGGGGGCCCCTGGGCTGTGGCATCGCCGGGTCCCGCTATTCGGCGCCGTACGCTACCGGCAGTTGTACCCCGGGATCGACATGATCTATGGCGGCAACGGGCGCCAGCTAAAATCGGAATTCGTGGTGGCGCCAGGCGCGGACCCTTCCCGCATCCGCATTCGCTATGTGGGTACCGGGCCGCCGGCCATCGAGCCGGACGGCGCGTTATCTCTGCCGTTGGGGACAAAGCGGCTGGCCGAAGGCAGGCCCTACATTTATCAGGTACTGAATGGCGTTTCCGTGACGGTGGAAGGCCGCTACCTGCTTTCCCGCGATGGCGCCGTGGGATTTGCGCTGGGCCGGTATGATACGGCCCGGGCTTTGATCATCGATCCTGTGTTGTCCTTCAGCATGCTGGTGGGTGGCACGGGCTTCAACGCCGCCAGCGCCATCGCCGTGGATTCAACCGGCGCGGCATACATTGCGGGATACACCGCCGCCGAGAACTTGCCCACCGCCAACCCCGAGCAGAATTTCAATGCCGGGAGTAACGATGTGTTTGTGGCCAAGCTGAATCCCGCCGGGACGGAGCTGGTTTACTGCACCTACTTCGGCGGTTCGGGCGACGACCGGGCTTACGGCATTGCCGTGGATGCCGGCGGGTCGGCGTACGTGACGGGCTCGACCATGTCGTTGAACTTGCCCATGCTGAATGCGGCGCAAAGCCGCCTTGCGGGCGCGCGCAACGCTTTCATTTTCAGGCTCAACGCGGCCGGCGACATGTTGATCTTCAGCACGTATTTGGGTGGCAACGGCGCCGATACCGCCAACGCAATCGCCCTCGACGCAGAGGGGAATGCATATGTGGCGGGAGACACTACCTCTACGAACTTTCCAGCCACCGCCTTCCAGAAAGGCCTCCATGGTTCGCAAGACGCCTTCGTAGCCAAGATCGGCCCCGCTGGAGGCCAATTGTTGTACAGCACCTATCTGGGTGGCTCCAGCACCGACCACGGAGCGGCTATCGCGGTGGATTCCAGCGGAACGGCATTCGTGACGGGATCGACATACTCGGCGGATTTTCCCGTGGCGAACGCATTCCAGCGTTCGATCGCCGGCGGGTCGGACGCGTTCATCACGCGGCTTAGTTCCGATGGCAACACACTCTTGTTTAGCACGTATCTGGGGGGCGGCGGCGGTTCGACTTCCTATCCCGAAACGGGGCAAGGGATCGCGCTCGACGCCCAGGGAGACGCCTGCGTGGTGGGGGTCACCAGTTCGTCTGATTTTCCGCTCTCCAATGCCCTGCAGCCGCAGTTGCTGGGGGAGTTGGACGCCTTTGTGGCGAAAGTGAATTCGTCGGGAGGGCTGCTGTACAGCACCTACCTGGGCGGGTCGGGGGTCGACATCGGAAACGCCATCGCGGTGGATGCGAGCGGCGCCGCCTATGTGGCAGGCTACACGTATTCCACCGATTTTCCGGTGGCCGGCGGGCTGCAGACCGCCCTGGGTGGGGATTGCGACGCTTTTCTGGCCAAGCTGAGCCCGAACGGCGCCGTGCTCCTCTATGCGACCTACCTGGGCGGCAACGGGTCGGATACAGCTACCGGCGTGGCGCTCGATCCCAGCGGCAACGTCTACCTTTCCGGGTGGACGTTTTCCAGCAATTTCCCGGTAGTAACTCCGGGATCTTAGCGATATAGGAAACTCGCTCTCCGAGAAGCCGTCGGGCAGCCTTGTGTTATACTGCGTCTCGTATTCACTTCATCGGGCCCGAGGGCCAGCCTGGCACATGTGGACTGGTGACTTCCTTTACCTACTTACCAATCTGATGCAGAAGGACTTCCGGATCCGTTACCGGAACATGTCACTGGGGGTCTTCTGGTCGCTTCTGAACCCGCTCATCATGATGGGCGTGTTGACGTTCATTTTCACGCGTATCAGTGTTAGTCAGGCGATCCCCCATTTCTCGGTCTACGTGTTGTGCGGGCTGGTGCCGTTCAATTTTTTCACTACCGCGCTGATCTCGGGGACTACCTCGCTCGTCGAGAATGCCCCCCTGATCAAAAAGTTGCCCGTGCCACGGGTCATTATTCCCATCGCCGCCGTCCTCTCTAGCTGCCAGCAGCTTCTGATTCAAATCGGCCTTCTGGTGGCATTTGTGCTGGCATTCCGCCTGGGGGTGAATCGCTATTGGGCTTGGCTACCCCTTCTCTGGCTCATGGAAGTAATCTTCGTTTGCGGGCTTTCATTGATCACCTCGGCGCTGAACGTGTACATCCGCGACACGCGTTATGTGGTGGAATCGTTCAACCTCGTTCTCTTCTGGCTGGTGCCCATTTTCTACTCGTTCAGTTCCATCAGACCGGCTTATGTGCCCATCTATCATTGGAATCCCGTAGCCGCCCTGGTGGTGGCGTCGCGCAACATTCTCCTTGATGCGCAGGCTCCGCAAGGGCAGATTCTGAGAAATCTGGCCCTCAGTTCGACATTCATGCTGGTTGTGGGATTGCTTGTCTTCGGCAGGCTCAAAGCGCGGTTTTACGACCACCTGTGAACGCCATGGCGGTGATCGATTTTGAGCACGTGTCTAAGACGTTCGCCCGCCACCGCGGACAGATGCTGCTGCGCTCCCGCCTGACCTCGATGTTCCGCGATCGCGGAATCAGCCGTTTTCAAGCGCTGAAGGACGTTTCCTTTCGGGTGGAAGCCGGAACCAGCGTGGCCATCGTCGGTCCCAATGGCGCTGGAAAGAGCACCTTGCTGGGACTGATCGCGCAGTTGGCCCAGCCCGACGAGGGCCGGGTCGTGGTCAATGGGCGAGTCGCCGCCCTGCTGGAATTGGGATCGGGATTCCATCCCGATTTGACCGGCGCCGAGAACGTCCGCCTGAATGCAGCCCTCATGGGCCTGAACCGCAAGCAGACTGCCCAGGCATTCGACGCCATCGTGGAGTTTTCGGGAATCGGCGATTTCATCCATGAGCCGCTGCGCGCTTACTCCTCGGGGATGATCGTGCGGCTGGCTTTTGCCGTTGCCGCCCACGCCGACGCCGACATTCTGTTGATCGATGAGGTTCTGGTGGTTGGCGACCAGGCTTTCCAGGCCAAGTGCCAGCAGCGGCTTCAGGAATTCCGCCGGCAAGGCAAGACGCTCATCTGCGTTTCTCACGCGGTGCCGTTGGTGCAGTCGCTGTGCGACGAGGCGATCTGGCTGGAAAAAGGGAGCGTCGTGGAGGTTGGACCGTCGTCCAAGGTGATTCCGGCCTACGTGGACCAATCCACCGCTCCGGCATAGAGCGGAAAGCGGGACCGACGATTGTCTCTTCCGGGCTGTCTACTCACCGCGTGCGATAGGCATGCGCCAGCCGGTGCCGAAGGCCCGCGAGGTCACCTTCAGCACCGGGGCAGCCTGTTTCCTCTTGAATTCGGCGTTGCGCACCAGTTTCACCACGCGGCGCACGGTTGGGGCGTCGAATCCCAGGGCGACGATCTCTTCGGCCGATTTCGACTGTTCCACGTGCAGTTCCAGGATCGCGTCGAGCAGTTCGTAGGGCGGCAAGCTGTCCTGGTCCGTTTGCCCGGGCCTTAATTCCGCCGACGGCGCCTTGGTCAGAATCGCCTCGGGGATGACCGCTCCCCGGCGGTTCCGCCACCGCGAGACCCGGTAAACCATCATCTTCGGGAGGTCCGCGATCACCGCCAGTCCGCCGTTCATATCGCCATAAAGCGTGCAGTAGCCGACGGCCAGCTCCGACTTATTCCCGGTAGTGAGCAACAACGACCCGAACTTGTTGGATAGCGCCATGAGCAGGCTTCCCCGAATGCGCGACTGGATGTTTTCCTCGGTCACATCGGCCTCGCGTCCGCGGAAGGCATCCGTCAGTACCGAGTCGTAAGTCCGCATGATCTCCGCTATGGGCAGGGTGATGGTGCGAATTCCCAGGTTGCGCGCCAGTTCCAGCGAGTCGTCTACGCTGCCGGCGCTGGAATAGGTGGACGGCATCAACACGCCCAACACATTTTCGGGGCCCAGGGCGTCGGCCGCGATGGCTGCGGTGAGGGCCGAATCGATGCCGCCGGAAAGCCCTAGCAGCACCTGGTGGAAACGCGTCTTGCGGGCATAATCGCGCACCCCCAGCACCAGCGCCGACCAGATCTCCGCTTCGGGCTCAAAATCCCCCGGCGCGATGGTTCCGCTGTGGCGGGCGATGTCCACCACAATTACATCCTGTGCAAAACCTCGGGCGCGCGCAAACATGCGGCCCTGCGCATCGAAGGCGGCGCTGTGACCGTCGAAAATCAAATCGTCATTGCCGCCCGCCTGGTTCACAATCACCATCGGCAGGCCATATTTCTGCGCCATGTGGCTGAGCATGTCTTCGCGCAGAGTCTGTTTGCCGACGTTGAAAGGCGATGCCGAAAGATTGAGAATGGCCTGCGCGCCGGACTTGGCCAGCACCTCGATGGGGTCCTGGTGATAGCGCCGGCGCGCCCAAAAATCGCGGTCGTTCCAGATGTCCTCGCAGATACTGATTCCCAGCCGCCAACCCTGCAAGTCCAGAATCTGCGGTTGCGTGGCGGGCTCGAAATAGCGGTCCTCGTCGAACACGTCGTAGGTGGGCAGCAGCATCTTGTGGAATGCCGGCCCCACCGCTCCATCCTGGAGCAGCACCGCACTGTTGAACAGCGGACGGCCGACAGGCGCTGGATTGACGGTCGCCACCCCTACCAGCAGCGGCGGCAGACCGCGCAATTCCTCCGCCATGGCAGTGAGCTTTTGGCCGGCGCGCCGGACGAAGCCCTGGCTCATCAGCAGGTCGCGCGGAAGGTAACCCATGAGCGCCAACTCCGGGGTCACCATGAGCTCGGCGCCTTGGGCGTGAGCGTCGGCGGCGGCGCGCAGGATCAGCGCGGCGTTGCCGTCCAGATCTCCGGCCGTGGGGTTAATCTGTAATTGTCCTATGCGCAACCGACTCCAGTTTAGCATCGGGCTCCGCGGCGGCTGTTGGAGCAGTTTGCTAAACTGCTTAGATTCATGAAGCTGTCGATCCTCATGCCGGTTTACAACGAACGCTCCGTGGTGGAGCGATGCATTTCGTTGGTTTTGGCGGCGCCGCTACCGGAAAGCATGGAGCGGGAACTGGTGATTATCGACGACTGCTCCACCGACGGAACCTTCGCTATTCTCGAGCGGCTTGCCACCCGTTTCCCGCAAATCCGGCTATACCGGCACGAACACAACAGCGGTAAAGGTGCGGCTGTCCGCACGGCGATCGAAAAGGCCGTCGGCGATTTCGCACTCATACAGGATGCCGACCTGGAGTACGACCCGGGCGAGTATCCACGCCTGATGCGTCCCCTCCTCGACGGCCACGCCGATGCGGTCTTCGGGTCGCGCTATATGGCCGGCGAGCAGACCCGCGTCCTGCCCTTCTGGCACTCCATGATCAACAAGGGGCTGACCCTCGTCTCCAACATGTTCTGCAACCTCAATCTTACGGATATGGAGACCTGCTACAAGGTTTTCCGCACGGACTTGCTGAAGAGCATTCCTATCCGCTCCGATCGTTTCGGGTTCGAACCCGAAATCGTCATGAAAAGCGCCAAGCGCAAGTTCCGCATTTACGAAGTGCCCATCAGCTATCACGGCCGTACCTATGAAGAGGGAAAAAAGATTGGCTGGCAGGACGGCTTAAAGGCGCTGGGCGTGATCTTGAAGTTCTGGCTGATCGACGACCTCTACGCCGCCCCGTACGGCCGCGGCGTCCTCAATAACCTTACCGGTACGCCGCAATACCTAAGTTGGCTGGCGCGCAAGTTGCGCCCTCACGTGGGCGATTCCGTCCTGGAAGTGGGCGCCGGCATCGGGAATATCGCCGGCCGGCTGATGGCGCGGCGCGTGCTTTACGTGGCGGCGGAGAAGGACGCACTACACCTGCACGCGCTGCGCAACCGCTTCCTGCGTACCCCCAAAGTCACCGTACAGCGAATCGACCCGGAGGTGGCGCAGGACCTGGCCGGGCTCGATGGCTCCTTCGACACGGTGCTCTGCCTCAACGTGCTGGAATACCTGGACGCCCCCGATCGGGTGGTCCGTTCGCTGCGGGCGACGTTGAAACCAGGCGGCAACCTCATTGTATTGGTACCGGGCGGGCCCGGTCTGTTTGGCAGTCTCGACCGCAGTCTGGGGCACAAACGGCGCTACAGCGCGGCCGCGGCTCGGCAGTTGGTGGAGTCCCAGGGTTTTGTGGTCGAAAGGACTTACGATTTCAACAAAGCCGGAGCGCCGCCGTGGTGGGCCTGGAGCAAACTGTTCGGCGCGCGCAAGATCAACAAACCAGTGCTCAAATTATTCGACAAGACGGTGTGGCTCTGGCGGCGCCTGGACTGGATCATGCCCTGGCGGGGCCTCTCGCTGATCGTGGTGGCGCGCAAGAATGGCGGCCCGGCGGAAGCGGAAGATTTGCGGGCGCGCAACCATGCATCACCGCAAATGCTGACTCCCCATGCAAGCTGACTCCCCGACCGCGCGATTCGGCGCTCTGCTGGCGGGGTTCTCCAGCCGGCGGGTGCTGGTAGTGGGCGATCTGATGCTGGACGAGTTCATCTGGGGCAAGGTCTCGCGGATATCCCCGGAAGCCCCGGTGCCCATCGTCGACGTAACGGGGGAGTCTTATTACCCGGGAGGCGCCGCCAACGTAGCGCGCAACTTGCGGGAGTTCACCGAAAACGTGGCGCTTCTTGGCCTGGCCGGAGCAGATGCGGCAGGCAACCGCCTGCTTGGTCTGCTGGAAGCCGCCGGCATCGATGTTTCGTGTGTGCAGCGCGATGCGGCTTACCGCACCACCATGAAGACGCGGATCATCGCCCGCAATCAGCAGGTGGTGCGCGTGGACCGCGAGCAGAAACCCCTCTTGACTGGCGCCCAGACCGCGCGCGCCATCGAGCAACTGGATGGCATGATGGACAGGGTGGATGCCATTGTGGTGGCGGACTACGGCAAGGGGTTCCTGACGCAACCATTGGCCGACCACCTTTGCCGGACGGCGCGGGAACGCGGCAAGATCTTAACCGTCGACCCACATCCACATACCTTGCTTTCCTGGCGTGGCGTGACCGCAGTGAAGCCCAACCGTATGGAGGCGTTTCTGGCCGTGGGATTGCCCCCCGCCGAACCGGTTACGCCGGTTCTAGACGATTTGGCGCTGCTGGAGGCGGGGCGGCGTCTGCGCCAGCTCTGGCAGGCTGAAAATTTGCTCATCACCCTGGGGGAGCACGGCATGCTTCTGTTCGCCGGAAACGCGCCGGCCCGCCATACACCCACGCGAGCCCAGGACGTCTTCGACGTCTCCGGCGCCGGCGACACCGCCATCGCCGTTCTAACGTTAGGATTGGCCGCCGGCGCTACTCCCGTGGAGGCCGCCGAATTGGCCAACCGGGCCAGCGGGATCGCCGTTGGAAAACTCGGGACCGCCACCGTAACCGCCGGCGAGCTGCAGGCGAGTTTCCGTTCCCCATGAGCCGTCCTGCGGTATTCTTCGACCGCGACGGCACCCTGATGGAAGAGGTGCATTACTGTGCGGACCCGCGTCAGGTTCGCGTCTATGCGGGAATCCCGGCTGGCCTGCGGAGCTTGAAGAAGGCCGGCTTCCGCACATTCATTGTTACCAATCAGAGCGGCATCGGCCGCGGGCTGATCAGCGAGGCCCAGTACCGGGCCGTTCAGGCCGAGTTGATCTCGCAGATTGGGGAAGGGCTGATCGACGCTTCCTATTTCTGTCCGGATGTGCCGGGAATCGCATCCACGCGCCGCAAACCCGAACCCGGAATGTTGTTCGAGGCGGCGGCGGACTTTGAGATCGATCTGGCCCATTCTTACACGGTGGGTGACAAGGCTGCCGATGTGGAGTGCGGCCGACGCGCGGGCACAAAGACCATCCTGGTGCTGACCGGCTACGGATCCGACCAGGACTGCACGCCGGATTTCCGCGCGCGTGACGCAGCCGAGGGGATGGAGACCGTGTTAGGGCGGATCATTTTGCCTTAGCCGGAACAGGCTTCTTCTTAGCGGTCACCAGGCGCTCTAAGTCGAGCAAATGTTGCGGTTTATACGCCCTCTTCGACCACTTTGAGCGGGGATCGAACTCTACCCCCACGAAATACCCGATCTCGCGATATACGGAGTAGCGAACCTCGCCCACAAACTCTTTTCTATTGGCCGTCCAATGGAGGTTCACTCCCAGGGGGACGGCAGCTTCCAATTGCAGGCAGGCTCCAGACGCCGAAATATCTTCCAGCAGAGCACTGGTCCGCTGGGTCTCCCCTTGCGGGTCTGTCCACCAGGCCTCCACCACATCCGCGCATAACATGCGAGCTTCCGAACGCCTATCCTGCATACATTCATCATATCGGCGCATGGGGCCAAGATCTTTACGAGCGCCGCGGGCGGCGACGCCTCACAGGCTCGCTTACCGTCGATAAGCCGGGACATCCAAAGGCCCTCGCCCATGCCATAATCGATGCAATAGCATGAAATCCGCTTTCGCGCTCCTGATCGCCACGGTGGTCTTTTCCGCCTGCGCGCACAAGAAGCATGTCAAGCTGATCCCGCAGCCGTCTTCCGCTCCCACGAACCCCTCGAAGCCGGTTGAACCGCCTGTCCCGTCCGCCTCTGGAGCACCACCCGTTCGACCGGAGTCTATCCCGGCGCCTTCGACCGGCTACCAGGAGACCGGATTGGCGAGCTGGTACGGACATCCGTACCACGGCCGCCCCGCCGCCGATGGCGAGATTTACGACATGGAGAAGATGGTGGCTGCGCACCGAACCCTTCCTTTCGACACCTGGGTGCGTGTGTACGACCTTGATAACGACAAGACTGTAGAGGTTCGCATCATCGACCGTGGCCCTTTTGTGGATGGACGCATCATCGATCTCTCCCACGCGGCGGCCGAGGCCATCGCCATGATCGGACCGGGCACCGCCCACGTCCGTATGGAGGTGATCCAGGTGCCCGAGGGCGTCCCCGCGGCGGTCTATGTGGTGCAGGTCGGCGCCTTCCAGGACCGCGCCACGGCGGAACGCATCCGATCGCAAATGGAGGCTCGTTATGGACGCGCGCGGGTAATGCAGCGCAAGGAGAATCCCGGAGTGTGGCGGGTGCTGGTGGGCCACGAAGCCACCTTGGACGCCGCCAGTGCGTTACGGGCGCGGATCCGGCGCGAATCCGGTGAGAAAAAAGCCTTCGCCGTTCGACTAGATTCTCAATGAGCGGGGAACCATGAGCGGCCGGGCGGCCGTCGGCGAGTTTTTGGGGCAGTCTCCAGAGGTTGACTCGGTCCGGAGGCTCATCCATAAGGCGTCCCATAACCGCCTTCCCGTGCTCCTGCTGGGAGAGACCGGAACCGGTAAAGAGGTGGTCGCGCGGGCTATCTATAACGCCAATCCACGCGGCCAGTTCGTTCCCATCGACTGCGGTTCGCTGGTGGGCACTCTCATGGAAAGCGAGTTGTTCGGCCATGTGAAGGGCGCCTTCAGCGGCGCCGTCGAGAACAAGAAAGGCCTGGTGGAGTTGGCCGACGGCGGCACGGCTTTTTTCGATGAGATCGGCGACCTGCCCTTGGAAATGCAGGTGAAACTGCTGCGTCTGGTGCAGGAAAGCGAATTCCGCGCGGTGGGAGCGCTGCGATGGCGCAAGGTCGACCTGCGAATTATTGCCGCCACCCACCGCGATTTGAAGGCGGAAGTAGCCGCCGGCCGCTTCCGCCAGGATCTGTACTACCGGCTCGATGTTTTCACCATCCACCTGCCGCCGCTACGGAGCCGCAAAGGAGACGTTCCGCTGCTGGTGCAGCATTTTCTGAACGGGTGTGGCTTCTGTCCCAGCCCGGCGATTCTGGATGTCCTTTGCTCGTACGACTGGCCCGGCAACGTGCGGGAATTAAAGCACTGCGTGGAACGCATGGCAGCCATGAAATCGGAGGGGGCCTTGCAAATGGCCGATCTGCCTTCGGCGTTGCAGTACCACCAGACGGCGGGATTGCAGAACCTGGCGGACGCACTGGCCTGGAGCAAGCCTGGCGAGTGCCGCGAACTGCCCCAGGTCACGCAGTCTCCGCGTTCGCCCGTGATCTCGCTTCCCGATAGCGAAAGGCAGACCATCGGCAACGCCCTGGCGGCGGCCCGCGGCGAGCGGACCAAGGCTGCCCGGATGCTGGGCATCGGCCGTACCACTTTGTATCGAAAGATGAAACAATACGGATTCGATTGACCATTGCACTGGACGCGACGTACGGCATTGGGGACCAACTCTCGGGAGTAGGACTGTATTCCCATGAGATTCTGCTCGGAATGGCGGCGGCACATCCCAAGACCCGCCTGGATTTCTGCTACCGCCCGCATCGCTATTTCCGCTCGTGGTCCCTGGATCTGCCGCGAAACGTCCGGCGCCGCCTGCTGCTGGAGCCCCTGGGCCCTCGTTCGGCCGATCTTTTCCACGGACTGAACCAGCGCCTGCCGCAGATCCCGTTGCGCCGGGCCATCGCCACCTTTCACGACCTGTTCGTGATGACCGGCGAATATTCCACGCCCGAATTTCGCGCGCGCTTCGCGGAACAGGCCCGCAATGCCGCCTCTCGGGCGGACGCCATCATCGCGGTGTCGCAGTTTACCGCCAACCAGGTGGTCGCTTTGCTCGGGGTCGAGCCGGGCAGAGTCCGGGTGATCCACCATGGCATCCGCGGGTTGGCTTATCCCGCCATGGACCGCCAGAACATCATCCTGAATGTCGGCGCGCTCCAAAAGCGCAAGAATATCGTGCGCCTGGTGGAGGCGTTTGAGACCGTGGACCGCTCCTGGCAACTGGTGCTGGCGGGTTCCTCGGGCTACGGCGCCAGCGACATTCTGGCGCGCGTCGCCGCCAGTCCGGCGTCCGATCGGATTTCCGTGACCGGCTATGTGGCTCCCCAGGAGTTGGCCGCCTGGTACGCCAAAGCGAAGATTTTCGCTTTTCCCTCCCTGGACGAAGGATTCGGTATGCCGGTGTTGGAAGCCATGGCGGCGGGCACCCCCGTATTGACCTCCAACCGTTCCGCGCTGCCGGAAGTGGCGGGCGACGCCGCCATTCTGGTGGATCCCGAAAGCTCGGAGGCGCTGGGACAGAAGTTGCGCGATTTGACCGGGGATGAAAATCTCAGAGCAGACCTCTCCCAGCGGGGCGTGGAACGGTCACGCGTCTTCACTTGGGAGAAAGCTGTTGCCGAGACGTGGAATCTCTACAGGGAGTTGCTGAGCTGAGGGGCGCGCGGGCGCTCAGCGATTTTCGTCGTCTACGGCGATCTTCAGAGCGCGCAGGAAACGGTGATCCTGGGTAGTGAATTTGATCTTGCCGGTGGCTTCGAAATTGCGCTTAGGCTCTTCCGACGCCTCCACCTCCTCGTCCTCGGTTTCGCTGCTATCACGGCGGTTAAAGCCGATAGTGGCTTCCAAAACCAAGAAGACGTCGTACCCGGCTTTCTTAATATCGCCGATCGCCTCGGCGATGCGGTCGGACTCGGAAAGGGAATCGTTGATCGCGTTTCCCAATTCCTGCATGAGGTGCTTCAATGGCTCTTCCACAGAGTGACTCCCTAAATACTGGATGCGCCGGACGCAACCGGCGTTTCCAAACCCACCCGTTCCGATTGTAGTGGACGGAATCCCGGTTCACAAGCGGAACTACCCGTTTATCGACAGTTTACGGGTTGTCCAGCATAGAGTTGCACTCGAACCGGCCATTCCCGGGATGAATCACCCGCCTCCTCGTCTTCCAATTGCTCTTTGTTCTGTGATCGCTGCGTCGGGTTTGGCGGCCATGCACGCCGCTTGGAACGGTACCGGACGAGCTGTCCCGGCGCCAGTCTGTTACGATGAAGGCGTGTGGCAGCGTAAGGCCATCCGCCACGGCGGTTCGTTCCTCAAACACATCATCCCGGCGATTGTAAAACCCCTGCATGCCCTTTGGAATGAGGTCGTGGGCTTCTTCTTCCTGTGTTTCGCCACGTTTTTCGGCATTCGAACATACACTTACTTCAGGAGTTATACGCAGTCCCCTCCAGCCTTGGCTGGAGGGGAATTCCTGCGCGTGGTGGCGACGGGGTTCTTTGTGCTGGTTTTTGCCTATTTCGGCATTTCCTCGTTCCGGCGCGCCCGCAAGATCTCGCGCTCATGAGTGACGGGATGAACTCCCGCGAGGCTCTTGGCAAACCCGGCGAATTCCCTTTCACGCGGGGCGTCTATCGCGATATGTACCGTAGCCGGCTGTGGACCATGCGCCAATACGCCGGATTCGGCACCGCCGAGGAGAGCAATCGCCGTTACCGCTACCTGCTGGCCCAGGGAACGTCGGGGCTCTCCGTGGCCTTCGATCTGCCCACGCAGATGGGTTTCGATTCGGATCATCCCATGGCCGGCGGCGAGGTGGGGCGCGTCGGAGTGGCCATTTCTTCGCTGGCGGATATGGAAATTCTGTTTCGCGAGATCCCGCTGGCTGATGTTTCCACCTCCATGACCATCAATTCCACGGCGGCCATTCTGCTCTCCTATTACGCCCTGGTGGCGGAGAGCCAGGGAGCCGACAGGCGCAAACTCGCGGGAACTATCCAAAACGACATCCTCAAGGAATACATCGCGCGCGGCACCTATATCTTTCCTCCACGTCCCGCCCTGCGCATCATCACCGACCTCTTCGCCTGGGCGGGGCGCGAAATGCCGGAGTGGAACACCATATCCATCAGCGGCTATCACATTCGCGAAGCCGGCTCTACCGCGGCCCAGGAACTGGCCTTCACGTTCGCCAACGCCATCGCCTACATTGAGGCCGCTATCCAGACCGGCTTGCCGGTGGATTCCTTCGCTCCCCGCCTCTCGTTCTTCTTCAACTCGCACAACGATTTTCTGGAAGAGATCGCCAAATTTCGCGCCGCCCGCCGCATTTACGCCCACCTGATGCGCGACCGCTTCGGGGCTCAAGATAAGCGTTCGTGGATGTTGCGCTTCCACGTGCAGACGGCCGGTTCCACGCTCACCGCGCAACAGCCCGACGTCAACCTCGTGCGCACCGCGCTGCAGGCCATGGCCGCTGTCCTGGGCGGAGCACAGTCGCTGCATACCAATTCGCGCGACGAGGCGCTGGCGCTTCCCACCGAGGAATCGGCGCGCATCGCGCTGCGAACCCAGCAGGTCATCGCCTATGAGAGCGGGGTGACGAATACCGCCGATCCGGTGGGCGGGAGCGAGGAGATCGAGGCCCTCACGGACCGGCTGGAGCGCGAAGCGATGGAATATTTGCAGCGCATCGACGAACTGGGCGGCACGCTGCGCGCCATCGAGACCGGCTACATCCAGAACGAGATCCAGAACGCGGCCTATGGGTATCAGCGGGAAATCGAAAGCGGCGAACGGATTGTCGTCGGGGTTAACCGCTTTGCCCTGGAGGAAGAACGGGCAGACCCCACGTTCCAGCTCGATCCCGCGCTGGAGCGGGCGCAAATCGAGACACTGCGGCAAGTGCGGGCCACTCGCAGCCAGGGCGCCGTGGCAGACAAATTGACAGCCCTGGAACAAGCAGCCCGCAGTGGCGGAAATCTGGTACCGCCAATTTTCGAAGCCGCCAGAGTCTATGCCACCGTAGGGGAAATCTCGGACCGGCTACGCACAGTCTTCGGAGAGTACCGCGAGGGCGGCAGATAGCGCTCCGAGTAGCCCACCGGTTTACGCCGCTCCGCTGATTTCCGGCCGAAACTGGGTATACATCAGATCGGCGACGCGGTGACGCTGGCGGGTACGCTCGCGCAGGCCCAGCCGATGCATGATACGGCCGACATGATCCGGGTCGTAGCGCACGCCGAACCGCACGAATATGGCGTCGGCGAAGCGCGCGGTAGTCCAGCGATCCGAATCGAAACCCGCCGTCCGCGGACCGGCACGGTAAACTTCGGCTACTCCACGGAGCTGTTCCGTGTTGAGGCGGCTGGGACGTCCGGGAGCCCGCCGCTTGCGCAACGACTCCAGACCTTTCCCGCTCAAGGAGCGAGACCAACGGGAGGCCGTGGTGCGGCTAACCCCGAATTTGCGAGCGACCTGGGACTGCGTGAGTCCCCCCTGCAGGTCCTGTGCGGCTAACAGGCGCCTGCTCTCCATTTCATCGCGGTTCAGTATGCTTTCTGCGGCTGTGTCCATACGTGACGCGGTTTGTCGAGTGCCAGAGCGATTCCAGAATATCAGAAAACATTCCAACTGCAAATTGTTTTTTGCAGAAAACGCTCCCAACTGGCGCCAAAGCGGCTCCGACAGCTATAATCGCCGCGGAAGATCCGAAAACTATGCCCACCCTGTCCCTCCGTCCCGTGCCTCTCCTGATCCTCGCCTGGTGGTGCGCCGCGCAACAGCCGCCGGCTGGGCCCAACCTGGCGTTGCAGAGGCCGGCTTCCGGTAGTACGCCGTGCAACGAAGACGAAAGCCCGCAGAAAGCCTTCAACGGGAGCGTGGACGGCGGCACCAGCGACAAATGGTGCTCGCTGGCCGACTCCAAATGGCTGCAGGTGGATCTGGGCGCCAACTTCGGTGTCAATCGCATCGTGATCCGGCACGCCGGCGCCGGCGGCGAAACAGCCGATTGGAACACGCGCGGCTTTAAGATCCACGTCAGCACGGACGGCAAGAAGTTCACCACAGTAGTCAACGTAACCGACAACGACAAGGACGTCAGCACGCATGCCATCGACCCGGTGACGGCCCGGTACGTGCAACTGGAAGTGATCGCCCCAACGCAGGACGGCGACCCGGCGGCGCGGATTTACGAGATGGAGGTTTATGGAAAGAAGCAGTGAAGTTCGAATATCCGGGCTTTGTTAGCATCAGAAGCAGATGCCTGTTCGCCTGGAACTCCGTGGAGTCTCCAAAACCTATCGCAACGGAGGCCAGCCCACCGAGGTGCTGCATGACATTTCGCTCTCCGCCGTGCCCGGCACGGTAACCGCACTTCTGGGCCGTAGCGGGTGCGGCAAGACTACCCTCCTACACCTGGCCGGCGCCATGGACTTCCCTACGGCCGGCGATGTGCTGATCGATGGCCGCGTCACCAGCACGCTCTCCGATGCCGAACTGACCACCTTGCGCCGCACGCGCGTGGGGTTCGTTTTTCAGTTCTTCCAGTTGCTTCCCACGCTCACCGCGCTGGAAAACGTGGAACTGCCGCTGCTGCTGGCGCGCGCGCCCAACACCACGGGCAAGGCCCGCGACCGTCTCCGTTGGGTGGGGTTGGAAGAGAAGGCCGCCAGCCTGCCCTACCAGCTCTCCGGCGGACAGATGCAACGCGTGGCCATCGCCCGGGCGCTGGTCCATTCGCCCGATATCCTCATCGCCGACGAACCCACTGGCAATCTCGATACGGCTAGCGGGGATCAGGTGCTCGCCTTGTTGCGCGAAGCCGCTACCCGGTTCGGCGCGACCGTCCTGTTGGCCACTCACAGCGCCGAAGCCGCCGCCATCGCCGGGGTGCGCGTGAGCCTGCGCGACGGCCGCGTGCAATCCATCGAAGCTTCCTGAAAGCTCGTTCATGAAACTACTGCGGTCTCTCATCCTGCGGCCCTTGCGCCGCGATCTGCCACGCACCATCCTCACCGTGCTCGCCGTGGCGCTAGGGGTGGCCGTGGTGGTGGCCATCGATCTGGCGGGCGACGCGGCAACCGGCTCTTTCCGCTCGTCCATGGAAACGCTGGCCGGTAAGACTGACCTGGAGATTCTGGCCAATGGCAGCATCGACGAAAGTTGGATCGGGGTGCTCGATGCCCTGCCTTTGAACGCAACCTTCTCGCCGGTGATCGAGGCGCAGGGCCTTTTGCCGGGCGCCGGCAATATTCCCATCTACGGCCTCGATTTGATCCATGCAGCGGGACACCACGGGCCACAAACGCAGCCGGCCGGCGAATTGCCGCCAGTGGGCATGACTAAGGCACTCGCCAATCGGCTGCATATGAGAGCGCCCGACATCCTCACGGTTTCGATCGGTGGCCACGACCGACAGTTTCAGGTGGGTGACATTGTAGACGCAGGCACGGCCGAGTTCCTGGTGTTCGATATCGCCGACGCGCAACAGAGCCTGGCCCGCTATGGCAAACTGGATCGCATCGACGTTACGGTCGGTGCGGGCGAGGATTTCGCGCGTGTCGAGAAGGCGGTCCGCGCCGCTCTGCCACCGGCGTATTTCGTGGAAAAACCGGGGCTCCGCAACGAAGAGAACCAGCGCATGCTGCGCGCCTTCCGCTGGAACCTGCGCGTGTTGGGCTATATCTCTCTGGTGGTGGGAGCGTTCCTGATTTACAACACGATTTCGGTGAGCGTGGTGCGCCGCCGCTCCGAGATCGGCATTCTGCGCGCGGTGGGCGCCAGCCGCGGCGCCGTGCTGGCCCTCTTTCTGGTAGAAGCGCTGCTGCTGGGAGTAGTTGGCTCTGTGCTCGGTGTGTTGTTGGGGCGCCTGCTCGCCGCCGGTGTGGTGGGGCTGATCGCCGAAACGGTGAACGCGCTCTACACCAGCAGCCGCCCCACGCCGGTTGAACTGACGGCGAGCGAGGTGTGGAGCGGCATCCTCACGGGAGCGGCAGTCGCCTTCGTTTCGGCCCTCAAGCCGGCGCGGGAAGCTATGCAGGTGGCGCCCACGGAGGCCATGAGCCGCGGCGCCCACGAACATCGCGCCCGCCTGCGCTGGCGGCGTAGCCTGGCATGGTCGGCGCTCTTCGCCGTCGCCGCGGCGGGGGCTTCGCAAGCCCCGCCTTGGGGCGGATACCCGGTGGGAGGCTATGTGGCCGCGCTGTTCGCCATCGCCGCCACGGCCATGGCCAGCCCGGCCGTGGTGTTGGCGGTCGACCGGGCGACGCGTACCGTGACCCGGCGCCGCGCTGAAAGCCTGCTCGCCGGCCGCAGCCTGACATCGTCGCTCGCGCGCACATCAGTGGTGGTGGCCGCCCTGGCTACGGCCATCGCCATGATGGCCAGCGTGGGGATCATGGTGGCTAGCTTCCGCGAAACCGTGGCGCTGTGGCTCGATGTGCAGCTACGCGCCGACTTCTACGTGCGGCCCGCCATCCGTTCCGGCGCCGGCCAATACCCACCGCTGCCCGAAGGAATTGCGGCGTCGCTGGCGGGCGTTTCCGGGGTTGCGGCGGTGGATGACTTCCGCGGCATCGAGTTTCATTATCAGGGCGAACGAGCGACTCTGGGCGCGGGCAACCTCGAGATTGTGCGCCGCTACGGCCGACTGCGTTTTCTGGCCGGCGAAGACCGCGATGCGATCCTGCGATCTCTGCCGGACCGCGACCGTGCCGTGGTCAGCGAGCCTTTCGCCATCAAGCACGGAGTTCACGCGGGCGACCGGCTCACCGTGCCTATCGGCGACCATACGGTTACGCTCACCGTGGCGGGAATTTATTACGATTACTCCAGCAGTCAAGGCTATGTGATTTTGGACCGCTCGACGATGTTGAAGTATCTTCCCGGCCTCGCCGCCACCAACGCGGCCATCTACTTAGCGCCGGGCGCCGATGCCGGTCAAGTGCTGCGAGAGATGCAACTGCGGACTGCGGGAAAGGGCGTGGCCATCGCGCATAACTCCGAACTGCGCCGCGCTTCCATCGAGATCTTCGACCGCACGTTTGCCATCACCTGGGCGCTGGAAGCCGTGGCGATTCTGGTTGCCATGCTCGGCGCGGCAAATTCCCTTCTGGCGCTGGTGCTGGACCGCCGGCGCGAGTTAGGCCTGCTGCGGTTTCTGGGCGCATCCGCCGGGCAGGTGCGCGGCATGATTCTGACGGAAGCGGCGTTCCTGGGATTGTTGGCCTCGATTCTGGGAGTGGCGCTGGGACTGGCGCTCTCGCTGCTGTTGATCTTTGTTGTGAATAAGCAGAGCTTCGGCTGGACGATTCAGTTCCATCCGCCGGGAGGATTGTTGGCGGGAGCGGTCTTACTGGTGTGGATTGTGACGGTGCTGGCGGGACTTTATCCGGCGCGCGTGGCGTCGCGAATGAATCCGATCGAGGTAATTCAGGAGGAATAAGGGGAACCCGGGCTCGTATGGAAGTCACTTTTCGGACGGATAATATAATGGAAGAGAGAACTGAACAGCGGGACCTGTAGCGCGCCACGAAAACGGAGAGCACCGATGACGGACTTCGAAAAAGAAGAATTCTGGAAAGGGCTGGGGCGATTGTACGATTCGGCTGTGGCAACTCGCGAGGCCACGGAAGCGCTGCGGGAAATTGCGGTAGCCCACGAGAAGCGGCTCGACAAACTGGAAGTCGTTCCACAGTGGCTGGCGGAGAAAGAACGGCAGAGGGAAGAAGGGCAGTCTTAAGGACGTGCCGCGGGTACCAGATCCGTGTGTGTTCGCCGCGCCATCACCAGGGCGAGCGCGAAGATCGTCAGCGAAGCCAACACCGGCGCGGTGCTCCAGAAATACAGTGTGAAGGGAGAGGCCGTGGTCCAGCCGTTGTGGGTGTCGTGGTAGGCGATGAGGAATCGCTGCGGCAGTTGATACACCAGTGCGAAGCACGCCGCAGTGGCGAGGGCAAGCCGCCAATCGCCGCGGCGCGTGCCTGCGGTCAGCAGCATCGCCACGCCGGGATATTGCAGCAATTGATAGTGGGTCCAGCAAACGGGGGCTACTGCCAGGCTCAATGCGACCAGCCCCGCCATCGCCCAGGGAATCTGCCGGCCGTTCAAGCGGCCGCGGCAAACAACTGCCAGCGCCATTATCCCGATGGCGAAAACGGCGCAAGCGGTGGCCACGGAGATCCACTCCAGGCGAGGGCCGAGGTGAAGCGTGGTGGCCTCATTTCCAAACTCCCAGTCATGAGGGAGCGGCGCGCCGCGGGTGATCGGGAGCAGGAGCCGGAGGACTACCGACGGGACAGACCAACTGAACATGGATGGAGTGCCCATCCAGTAATGCGCGCCGGTGGGCGTTTTAGGCCCGGCGAAAAACGTCCAGAGAATCGCCCACGGAACGCACAGGCCCGCCACTCCGACCCATGCCGCAGCGGCCAGCGCGCGCCGGCTCCGGCTCAGCAGGAGAGGCAGGGCGACAATTCCCGGGAAGTACTTCAACGCCAAGCCGAGGCCGGCGGCAGTTCCTTGCAATCGCCCGCGCTGCGTATACGCCACCACCAGCAAGAGCACCAACAGCGGGCCGAGTTGGCCCAGCATGACTGTCTCTTTGATGGCGCCGCCCAGCGCCCACACACAGGCGATGCAACAGAGCGCTATGCGGCCTCCGCCCAGGCCGCGCCAGAGCAGACCCCCGGCGCCGATCAGGAAGAGGTGCGAGAGCGCAAACCAGATCCAGCGGGCCGCTACGTAATCCACCAGTGTGAGCGGGACCATCAGGAACGCCGGCAGCGGAGGGTAGAAGAATGCCGGGTTCTGGTAAGGGCTTCTGCCGTGCAGGATATCCTCTCCTGCGTGGTAGTAGGCGGCGAAATCGCTCGGGCCGGCAAGCGTGGCAATCGGCGGCACGACACTCGTGCGGGCGTAGATCACCGCGCAAGAGACGACTACCAGCGCACAAAATATGTCGCCGGCCAACCGAACACGGCAGTTAGCAACCAATGTCATACTCCCTCTTCACGGCTAAGCGCCGAAGGTAACCTCACAAATTGGCAACGCTGTGTCACGGAACCACAGGCGCGCCATCAATTGGCAATGGGCCATTCGATGCGGTCTTCTAAAACGGCATGCCTGGCAGCGGGGCGAGGACCGGAGTGACCTTGCCCCATCCTCCACGTGCAACCCGGTCGTGAAGTAAGCGATCGGAAACGAGTTGATCGGACGCCAGGAAGTACATATAGGCCTTTAGTTCGTCTTCGTTGATCGCGTCCGCGTTGCCGTAGATGGGGCCGGTGGCGGTTTTGGTCCCTTTTTGGGCCGGAGCAGAGAAACTCAAGAACGTGGCCCCAGTCAGTGCCATCGCGCGGCTCAGTTTTCCGGGCTCGCTCGAGAAATGCCCTGCCCGCGCGGCCACCGCCTCCAGAATCGAGGCGCCGGAGACCATGGCGAACCATGCGGAGTTCTTCATTGGAGAACTCCCGCCTGTTTGAGTCTGGCGATCTGCGCCAGATTGAACTTCGA
>Ga0302319_10004013_pt1 | contig 30410 bp, 18 predicted proteins | sample Bog_T0_2_FD_203319 | JGI IMG/M metagenome (GOLD analysis project Ga0302319, IMG submission 203319) | Peat permafrost microbial communities from Stordalen Mire near Abisko, Sweden - Bog_T0_2 | ecosystem: Environmental > Terrestrial > Soil > Wetlands > Peat | place: Sweden: Abisko, Stordalen Mire... | reverse complement strand
ACCGCTTGCGGAAACGCGTTGCCGACGCCGGAGTGATCCGGTTGGTGCGCGCGTATCTGACCAGCGGCATTATGGATGGCGGGGCGTTGATGGCACGCAGCGAGGGGACGCCGCAAGGCGGTCCGCTGTCTCCGCTGCTGGCCAACGTCTTGCTGGATGAGGTGGACAAGGAACTGGAACGAAGGGGCCACTGTTTCGTGCGCTACGCCGACGATGCGAACGTGTATGTTCGCAGCCGCCGCGCGGGCAAACGGGTGATGGCTCTGCTGCTGAAACTCTATGGCCGTCTGCGTCTCAAGGTGAATGAAGCCAAGAGCGCGGTGGCCAGCGTGTTCCAGCGCAAGTTCCTGGGGTACAGCTTCTGGGTGGCCGCAGGCGGCAAGATCAAACGCCGTGTGGCTGCCAAGGCGATGACTGCGTTCAAGGCACGGGTGAGGAAACTGACCTGGCGCTCGGGCGGAGGCAGTCTGCAACAGGTGGTGGAACGGCTACGCAGTTATGTGCTGGGTTGGAAGGCTTACTTCGGAAAGGCGGAAACTCCAAAGGTCTGGCGCGAGCTGGATCAGTGGATACGCCACCGGATGAGGGCCATCCAGCTCAAGCAATGGCGGCGTGGCACGACCGCGTATCGAGAGCTTCGGGCAAGAGGTGCAAGGCAGGATGTTGCGCTGATGGTGGCAGGCAATATGCGCCGCTTGTGGCACAACAACGGCACACCGCTGAACGGAGTCCTCGATTTAAGCTGGGCCGATCAACTCGGCATCCCCCGTCTCTGCTGACCTCAACTCCTCGAACCGCCGGATGCGGACCCGCTTGTCCGGTGGTGTGGCAGGGGAGAGCAGGCGACTGCTCCCCCTATGCCGATCGTGTTAATTTGAGGCATGGATTGTCCGATGAATCTGCGCCAAGGAAGAGCAAGCTTTGAGCTCATCTCGGTTTGCATGATCGGGATTGTTCTCTCGGCAGCGCAACTCCTCGCGGCGCAGGAACAGAGCCCAGCACAGCTACGCCTGAATGCTCTGTCCCTGGAGCAAACAGGGCAGAATGCCGCCGCAGAAGAGATCTGGAGCGCGATCTCCAAAGCCGACCCGGCCAATGCGGAAGCCCTTGCACATCTAGGTCTGCTTGAGGCGCGGCAGCAACACTACGAAACAGCGGTCGACTATTACCGCCGAGCCTTGGCAATACAACCGGATCTGCCCGGATTGCAGATGAACCTGGGACTGACGTTGTTCAAGGCTGCCCAGTTTCCATTCGCTATTCAATCGTTCTCGTCCGAACTCAAGAAGCACCCGGGCGATCTTCGCCTGACAACCCTGCTCGGAATGGCGCATTACGGAACGAAAGACTACCTGGTTGCCATTCCATTTCTGCAACGAGCATTGGAAAATGACCCGGTGAATCTTACCCTCCGCACGACGCTGGCACACAGCTGCCTGTGGAGCAGGCAATACCAATGCGTCGTCAAATTGCAGGAAGAGGCGCAGGCACTCAACGCGGAGTCCGCTGATCTCGACATGATTTCCGCCGAAGCCTTCGATCGCCTGCAGGATGACGCAGCAGCGTTGAAGAAACTTCAAGCGGCCGTCAATGCGAATCCCAAAGAGCCCAATGTGCATTTTGCGCTGGGCTACCTGTTGTGGACGCAAGCCAACTGGGCCGCCGCTGCCAATGAGTTTGATTTGGAACTTCAGAATGATCCAGGGAATCTGAAAGCGCAGACCTATCGAGCTGATTCATGGGTCCGCCAACTTGCTTTCGAAATTGCACTTCCCGAGGTCGAGAGGCTCGCCTCGGCCAACCCATCGGAGCCTCTTGTGCATCTTGACCTTGGCATCGTCGCCGCGAATGCCGCTCGAAGGGAAGATGCAATTCGAGAACTCAAAGTGGCCATTGAGTCCGATCCAAACGACCCTGAACCTCATTTGCAACTCGCCAATTTGTACCGCTCATTTGGAAAAGCAGACGAAGCAAGCGCGGAGATCGCCAAGGCAAAAAAACTACCACCTGCGACCCATCCATCCCTGCAGGAGATGCTCGACTCGATTGAGAATCCTGCTCCGTGATGCTCCTCCCGAGCTGGGCACGATGATCGAACTAATGACCAGCAGCCGTTCCCGATGCCGCCGGCGAGCGAACACTCGGGTAGACCTTGATCCAGTGATTTCGCATCTTCGCATGCACTACCTGGCCGGCAGTCTCGGACACAATGACATTGGTCTCCTCAGCCGGCATGTGGCAGTCGATGCACTTGCCCTCAATCCCGGCCTGACCCAGCTCTTTTGACTTTCCGCAGTTCTGCCACTGATGGCATGTAAGGCATTTCAGCGCATACGAAGCAGCGGGCCGTCCTGCGGTGTGTACGTCGTGGCATATCGTACAGCTCATCTTCTCTGACGATCGATAGCACTTGCTTCGCTCGAGCAAGCCAACCTGGTTTCCATGTACATCAGGATGCTCGACCGCAGGCGACGGAAGTGGCTTGAAGAACTCGCTCAATGGCCGGCCCGGCACGTAGGAGAAGGTGGGCGCCAGCGCTTCCCGCTGAATTCCGTTGTGGCATTCTGCGCATAAGTCAATCTTCCTGTCGCGCGAGAACTTCGCCGGATTCAGAATCCCGTGTGGCGTGGATTCATTCCCTTCGGTCTCATGCTTCGTTTCCAGGCGTACATGGTTCGCGCCCGCGCCATGACAACTCTCGCAAGAGATTCCAACTACCAGGCTCTCTTTGTCGAACCGATTTGTGTTCGGATCATTGGAAAGCGCGCGAATGTAGCTCGCGTGGCATTCCAGGCACGCAGGATTCACAACTCGCGAAAAATCAGCTGTCCCGTCAAAATAGCCGGGACTGTTGATCCATCGATGACCGTCCGTCCAATAACTCACCGGCAACTCAAAGAGCCGGTCTCCCTGCCAAAAGAGGTAAGTCTGGCCTCGTACACCGGACCCGGTAACCAGGTCGATTCGCTCCGATCTCTGGAAAACATCGGAGCTCCATCCGCTTTTCGCAATCTCGAAAAAGCCATCCTTCCGCGACTCCATTACAAACTGCAGACCTGGCTCCACAGCCTGCGCGGGGTCAACAATCGTCAGCAGGTTCGCGCCCTCACGAAAGGAGCCAAGCACCGAAGCAGGTGTCGGTAGTTGCGAAGTCAGGTGATGGCCCGTATGCAGATAACTCTGGCTTATATCTCTGTGGCACGAGATGCAACTGGCATCGCCGGCGTACCCGGTTCGATCCACCCCAGGGCGGCTTTCCTGCGCCCAGCCAAGGGCCAGCGCGCTTGGAGCGAATAATATCCAAATCAGGGCGACAGCTACGATGACTCTGGTTTGGATCATCGAGCGCAAACACCAGTTTTCGAAATTCGATGGGGCGAGAGCATCTCTGATTCCCTGATCTTAATGCCTGGCGGCTGTTTCCTGCTTCATTAGAATCCGCAGGCTTCTGGCAAGTGCTTCCACTTCCTCTGCTTTCTTCAGCGCCTTCAGGGAAAGACTCGCTTTGTAGGTTCTGGCAACTTCCGCGCGCAATTCGGCAGACAGCTCGTACAGCTTCTTGGTTTCGGCTTCAATCTCGTCCTGTCTTATTTGCTCCAGGGTCGTGGCAGGGGTTTTTCCGGTCTTCACGTCCGCTGCTTGTCGCAGGGCCTGTGCCTGGACACTCTGGCTCGGCTGGGGCGCTGGTTCTGGCGCAGGATTGGGATTTGCCTGCTGCGAACGCAACGAGGTGGCAAGGACTGGCATCAGCAGCGCAAGGAGAACTACCTTGTGGATCACCTGCGAGTTCCAGAAATGCCTTGCCATGGATGCTTCCTTATGCAGGGATGCGAAACAGGAGTGTGCTCTGATCGCGTGTGTCTTGCTAAGGGGCTTTCATTTTCTCCTGCATAGTCATCGCGAGCTTCTCAATCTGTGCTGCCTTGGCTGCGTTGGCTTGCATGGATGCGGACTTCTTGCCGGAAAGAACGTCCTGCTGCAACTGTTGAGCCAACAGCAATAACTGATTCGACTCCAGCCAGACTTCGCGTGCGTTCAACTGGCCTTGAAGCGACAGCTCCTGCTGTTTCTTCTGATCCTCTGGAGTATCACCGTAGACCTGCTTCAGGTCAGGTTGTCGAGGTGTTGGATTAGGAATGACCACGTGGCTCGCTGGCGGGTTTTGCGCCATGCATGCTTCACACAGCAACAGAAGCGTGCACAGAATGAAGCTGCCTATGCCAACGCGACTGAAGAAAACTCGCATAAATCCTCCCTGAATCCAGCGGGTTAATCTAAACAGAAACTTGCATCCGTGGTCCAGTCAAATTCAAAGCGCCAGTCTGCGCACCCATATACAGGGCTCTTGGCTCACTCAAATCCGCTTCATCTAGGCCCGGAATCCGCACTCTGGCCGCCCGGCTTGGCTTCCACCTGGCGCATCTTCTCTCGAAGCGACTGGTCCTTCGCCTGCTGCAAGTTCTTTGTCTTGGCGAACTCGGCATTCGCTTCCGCTGTTCGCCCCATAGACTTATAGAGCCTCCCCAAAGCCCAATGAATCGATGAGTCGTCGGGGCTGAGCTGATCGGCAGTCGTAAGCTCTCGAAGAGCGTCATCCTTGCGTCCCTGGCCGTCGTAAATGGTACCCAGGTCGCGATGCGCAATTGCAATGGACGATTGGACCCGCACTGCATGTTCTAGATAGGTTGCGGCTTGGTCCGGACGATTGAGATGTATCTCGGTATCGCCAAGGTATGCGAGCGCGAGGGGATGTTCCGAATTCATTGCCAGTTCAGCACGAAATTCTTTGTCCGCTTCGTCGTATCTTGACAGGCGGAATAGCAGGTAGCCATATCCAAAATGCGCATTCGCAGGGGCGGGATCATCCTTCACTGCCGCCTGGAATTCCGCCACAGCCTCAGAGTCCTTGCTCAATTCGTCGTACGCTTCACCCGCGAGCATATGTGCCTCCGCCGAGTCCGCGTTTAACGAGAGCAGCTCGTGATATACGTCGAGAACGCACTGGTATTGCTTGGAAAGCAAGCAGCCTTGAGCAAGCGTCATTCGCAATGAAGGGTTCTTCGGGTCGCCGGCCGCTGCTTGCTGCAGATAAGGAACGGAAGCCGCATAATTTCCCAACCCGAACTCGGCCATCCCAATCAGGGTCACCAGCCGAAGCTTTTCGGGGGGAGTGATCGTGCCGCTTCTCAGCAAGGTTTCAAACGTCTCGATCGCAGACCGAAGTTCTCCCGCCTTAAAAAGCGACAGTCCAAGGTTAAGGCGCAGACCCGGTATCTTCGGGTTGAGGCTGAGAGCCTTTCGGTAATTAGCTATCGCCTCCTTGTAATGCTCCTGCCGAGCCTCAAGAAGACCGAGATACGCATATGCCTCCGAGTTGTTCGGATTGCTTTTCACAATCGCTTTCCAGACTGCTTCGGCCTCCGTGGTCTTGCCTTCCTTCTCCAGCTCAAGTGCAGATTGCTTCGGACCTTCGCTTTGCGTCACCTGCTGTCCCGGGCTATTGACCGCACTCGCCAAAAGGATTACGAATACAACGGTAAGTGATCGAAGTCCAAGGGGCTTTGCCTCCTTTGGGAGCGGGCACATTCGACGCAGCGCTGTGCGTTTGAAAACCAGGCCGCTCGCCTCGCGCGCCTCTTCCCCGCGCCCACACCCAAACGAAAACTGCATCCGGTCGTATCCCCTTTTCAGGACTAGGATTGATTGTCGCACCTTTTCAGTCTGACCTTTTCAGTCCCTCTTATTCCTCGCCATTCAAGTTGGGAAATGGTGATACCAATGTGCAGGGTTGCAATCCGTGCTTGCTTGTTTCTCCCTGCACATGCCTTGAGGTCGTTTTTCATTCAAAGGCGTGATATCCGCCCGACAATTGTCGGCGAAATGAATCCGGCTAAGGCCCGTGTTGTGTATTGCTTGTAGATATATCGAGTTGGATGGGATCGAGAGTGGGGAGAGTGGGAGTCGTTACCGAAGCACTCCTTCACCGTCTCTAAGTTGCAGCAAACAAAATGCCCCGGCTGCCAGAAATGCCTTGAATCCCGCACCCCATTGCCCACGACTTTCCCTTGGAGGTTCCCAACTTGACCTGCCCGTCAATCTGTCTAATTTGGAATGCGGACTGGACGAAGGAAAGGGCAAAGCCGATGAGCAAGAGCCGGCACACAGAGGCGTAAATTATCACTGCACTGAAGCAGGTTGAGGTTGGGCGCACTTCCGACCTGTTGTGCTTCAACAACTACTCTGAGTACGCCGTCAAGAATCGCCTCGTGCACATTGGGCTCTCTTTCGCTTCAGTCAAGACACGTGAGGCCTTCGCGCTGAACATCCCAACGAGGCGTGAAGGGTGAAATCAATTATCCCCAAAGCCAACCCTTTCGCCGTTCTTGGCCAGGCGCGAAACCCCGTGACCCGAATCTGACAATGCCGTGCAAAATCAAAGTCCGTTGAATCATAATCGTGGCGCGTCAAATCGTTATCGAATTCGATCGCTCCTTCGGCAAGCGCGGCAGAGTTCGCCGGTGATCCCCTTGCCCTCCTCCACCGTGAAGATGCGATCGGTGGCCGTAAGGTGGACCTTCTCAACCGCTCCACTTGGCCAGTGGATCTCAACCTGGTCGACGATCGTGTTATCACCCAACCCGAAATGAGATCGCATGTCATTGTTGGAAAGGTAACTGGCTCCGCTTATTACGTCTTCCCTTTGTCGCATGCCGCCGGCGGTGAGATAGATGGTTGCTCCCACCGCGTCACGAGGACTCTTCGGGCCTCCAACCAGCTTGAACTCAACCCAATGATGTATATCGGAATTTACGTTCTTCAGCAGGTGAGGCGCGCCATCGAGCCCGTTAATGACGACGTCGATCTTGCCGTCATTGAACAAGTCTCCGAATGCGGCGCCACGCCCCACGGTAGTAATGGCAAGTCCCGTCCCTTCAACCGCAGGCACGAGTTCAAACTTCCCGGTGCCCAGATTCCTGAACAGCAGAGGTCGTTGCGCGTAACTCATCCCCCAGTCTGGATTTTTGTCCGCATCCGGATAGACATGACCGTTGATAAACATCAGGTCTTTCCAGCCATCGTTATCGTAGTCGAGAAAAGCATCACCGAACCCCACAAACGGGAAGCTCGGCTGAGCAATGCCCGCGTCAAAACTTACATCGCTGAAGTTCCCGTGCCCGTCGTTCTGAAACAGAATCTTGTAGTCGTCGGAAAAAACGCTGCTGGCAATCGAGACATTGCCTTTGTTCTCGTAATCTCCGATCGCGAGGCCCATGTTTGAAACCTCGCGCCCCTCGCCGTTCAACGCGAATCCGCTGGGAAAGCTCTGGTCGTCAAACGTGCCGTCCCCCTTGTTGATGTAGAGAAAGTTTGGCGTCGAGTCATTCGCCACTACGAGGTCAACCTTACCGTCATTGTTCACATCTACAAACGCCGCGCCAAGTCCGAAAAACTTGTGTGGATCGCCGACTCCGGCCTTCTGGCTCACATCTGTAAACGTTCCGTCCCCGTTGTTGTGGAAGAGATGATCTCCCGCGCCGGTGAGCCCGCGAGGTCCGCACATCACGCTGATGCCGTGATACCGGCACAGTGGGCTGTTGGTACTTACTGATCCCTCAGCATGCGAAGGTGTCAGGTCGAAATGAATGTACCCCGCGACAAAGATATCGAGGCGGCCATCTCCGTCATAGTCGCCGAAGGTGACGCCAGTGTGGTCAACGGTGCCTTCAGGCGAGCTGCTATCGAGAGCAACGCCCGCCTTTGTGGCGACATCCGTGAACGTGCCGTTGCGGTTGTTGTGGTAAAGGCGATTGGCTCCGATGTTGGTCACAAACAGGTCAGGGTATCCGTCGTTATCGTAGTCGCCCACCGCACAGCCCAGGCCCCAGCGATCGTTGGCAACGCCGGCCTTCGCGGTGACATCGGTAAAAGTCCCGTCATGATTGTTGTGAAAGAGAGCGGCGTGCGGGGATGCAACTTTGCCAACGATCGCATCCAGCGTTGATCCGTTCACAAGGTAGATATCAAGCCAGCCATCGTTGTCATAGTCGATCAGGCAGACGCCGGATCCCTTTGCCTCAATGATGATTTTTTTCTCGGGCGATCCTGTGGTGTTCTTCCATGTGGCCAGTCCGGCGCTCTGCGTAATGTCCTGGAACACTGTTGGCCCGAATTTGACAAATCCTCCGGCAGTGATTGGCCGGTGGCTCGAGTCGAAATCAGCTTTCTGAGCATTTCCCGTACCCATCCCAACTGCTGCTGACGCGGCGGCCTGAGGAGTTTGCGCTATGCAACTGCAGGCGCATCTGAGTGCGGCAGCCAAGGCACAAGCAAGAATTGCGCCCGGGAAGGAGCGTAGCGTGCGATGGCCGACTGCGCGGCTCGGCCCCCTGGCCCATCTACCGGTCCAACTCGAGTCCATCTCACCATTATCTGTGGCGTAGCCGCCAATGCTCCATCATTTGCTGAGCGATCAATCCTGATTATGTGTGCCATAGAGGGTCTTGCTGATATCGAACTCGGCCCGTGCCTTATCCGGCAGCCCTGCATCGCGATACGCGCGCCCAAGCTCGAAATGCACTCGTGCATTTTGTGGGTCGAGCTCCACGGCCTTCTCCAATTCACCAACCGCATCTGTAGCCTTTCCTGCTCCCAGCAAGGCTCGGCCCAGTTTCTCATGCGCAATAGCCGACGCCGAATTGATCGCGATGGCCTTTTGAAACAATGGCAAAGCCTCTGCGGTGCGTTTCTGGTCCAACAGCAACGAGCCAAGGTCGATGTAGGGCCACTCGTCTTTGAGATGGCGTTGGTCTGCCCAACCCGCTGCGGTGCGCAGGGCCTTTTCCGCAAGCTCAGGCTTGTTTTCGTTATCGTAGGTCAGGCCCAGATTCTCTTCCGCCTTCAAATGATCCGGCTGCAGCTGAAGCACTCTCATGAAGGCAGCCTCGGCCTTCACCAAGTCGCTCTGCGTATAGAAACATCGGCCGAGACTGTAGAGAACGTCCACGTTTGTCGGTTCCAACCCCAATGCAATGCGCAGCCAGTGAATCGCGTCGTCGTAGTCGTTCAGCTGCACATAGTCCATCGCAACAGAGCGCAACTCGGCCGCGTCGGGTTTCTGCATCCCGGCCGCGCGAGTGTAGAAGTCAAGTGATTCTTTGTACTTGTGTTCCAGTCGCAAAACGAGAGCAAGCTGGTACACAATGTCGGGCGAGGCCGGCCGTTGCTCCAACCTCGTTCGCAGGTCCGTCTCCGATGCGGCCATTGACGCCGGAATCGACGTGCTCTCGATGGCAAAGGTCTGGCTCTGCTTTGCCGCGACACCCTTGTCTGCACCTTGCTCCTGCGCTCCCGTCGCAACGAAGCAGGTTAGGAACCCAGCCACTCCGATGCCAAGATACTTGATCACAATCCTCACCCTGGGCACTGATACAACAGTCCCGACCTCCAGAATAGCTTTGCAGCGGTTCTGTCCTGATCTTCCTTACTTGATCGGCGTCCAGCCATCGCTATCAAATACCAGGCGGTTTAACCTGAGAGTCGGCGCACCGAATGCGACGGATCTTGAGAAAAGCTTTACTGATTTAGTCGAAAACTTAGTGAAACCATGGGCAGCCCTGAAATTTCCAGTCTTGACGTGTTTCAGGTTTGCGCTCATTCAATGAAGAGAAGTAGGATAACTCGCATACCGGGGCCGCGGTCAACTGACGCAGCAGAAAACGCCGAGGCTGCTCGTTCATCCCGCGAGCGCAGAAATTGCGGCGGCAAATACCAAAAGAGTAAACGCTTGCTCCAAAATCTGCGAAATTTCAAACTGCCACGGAGATTCTCCATGATGGGTCGCAATCCGCTCCTGCTTGCACTTGCTGCCTCGCTCTGCCTGGCAGCCTTCGCCCAAGACCCCGTTGCCCTCACGCTCTCGGGAGACTACCCGGGAACGCATGATCCCTCGATTGCCAGGGACAGCGGACACTATTACGTTTTCGCCACTGGACACGCTCCCGGCGGGGGAGAACTGGCAATTCGGTGCTCTGACAACCTGACGGAATGGAAGCAGTGCGGGCATGTCTTCGACACCATCCCGGACTGGATTCACGTGGCGAGCCCGAAAACGCACGACCTCTGGGCGCCAGATATCTCTTTCTCTCACGGCGAATATCGCCTCTACTACGCCTACTCGATCTTTGGCTCCAATGAATCTGGAATTGCGCTGGCCACCAATCCGACGCTTGACCCAAGCAGCCCGAAATACCACTGGAAGGACGAGGGGCTTGTCCTGCGGTCCGTCAGCAGCGACGATTTCAACGCCATCGATCCCAACCTCATCGTCGACGGGAAAGGCCAGCCTTGGCTTGCCTTCGGAAGCTTCTGGTCAGGAATCAAGTTGCGCCGGCTTGACCCTGAAACCGGGAAACTCGCCGCATCAGACTCTGAATTGTATGCCCTCGCGACTCGAAAGCGTCCGGAAGGTGCTCAGCCCTTCAAGCCCGGGACGACGGGCGATTGGCAGGCGATTGAAGCGCCGTTCATCGTCCATCACGCCGACTTCTACTACCTGTTTGTGGCCTATGACATGTGCTGCCGCGGAATCCACAGTAACTACAAAACCATGGTTGGGCGATCCAGGGAGCTGACCGGCCCCTATGTGGACGCATCCGGAACGCCGATGCTGGAAGGCGGAGGAATCCAACTGCTCGTAGCGAACCAACGGTGGCTTGGCCCGGGAGGCGCATCCATTCTCCAACGTCCGGAGGGGGACGTCATCGTGTTCCATGCCTACGATGCAACCACCGGGAAACCCGCTCTCCAGATCTCCACCCTTACCTGGAAGGACGGCTGGCCCCATGCCGCAATTGGAACCGTTGGAGAGGCGAAATGATGCCGTTGCAAGTGTCCTCGCAAATCCTGATACGGTTGAGGTACGCGGTACCCAGGGCAGCGCCCCAGGGAACTCGAGGAGCCCGACAAATTCAGTGAAACTGGCGCGCCGTCAACCCAATCGACTAGCCTGGGCATTCCTCATCGCGGGCATTGCCGTCTCCATAGCGGGCGGCGCACAGACCGCGCCCCCGAGCAGCAGCCTGACTGCCGACACGCCGGGCCGCTTTGCCGACGTCACTGAGAAAGCCGGCATCCACTTCCTGCACCAGGCTCCGCATACGTCCCGTAAATACTTGATTGAAACCATGGGATCCGGTGTTGGGCTCTTTGATTGCGACAACGATGGCAGACTCGACATTTTCTTTGTGAATGGAGCGCCCTATCCCGACCCCACTCCGCCAGGCACCATTCCGCAAAAGACCGGCCCCGACTACTGGAACCGGCTCTATCACCAGAAGAAGGACGGCACCTTCGAGGACATCACCGAGAAGGCCGGCCTGCAGGGTATGGGATATGGGATGGGCGTCGCAATTGCCGACTACGACAACGATGGCTATGAGGACATTTATGCCACTGGCTACGGCAGCAACCATCTCTACCACAACAATGGCAACTGCACGTTCACCGACGTCACAGCGAAGGCCGGTGTAGGCGGCGGAGGCTGGTCCACCAGCGCGGCCTGGGTCGACCTGGACCGCGACGGCCTGCTCGACCTGGTGGTCGATCGATACGTGACATGGGACTGGGACGACAAATTCTGCGGACAACCTGAGAATCGCGGCTACTGCCATCCTGACGTGTTTCAGCCAATTACCATGCTTGCCTACCACAACGACGGCAACGGCCATTTCACAGAGGTGTCTCACAACCTCGGTTTGGACCGGCCGGCCAAAGCCCTGGGCATCGCGGTTGCCGATTACGACCGCGATGGCCGGCCGGACATCTTTGTGGCCAACGATTCCATGCCAGAATTCCTATTCCATCAGAAAAAAGACGGGACCTATGAAGAAGTGGGACTCGAGAGTGGCGTGGCAGTCGACGGCGACGGACGTACCTTTGCTGGAATGGGTGTCGACTTTGCCGACTATGACAACGACGGCTATCCCGATCTGGTCGTAACCGATCTGGCAAACCAGAAATACGCCTTGTTCCATAACGAACACGATGGCACATTCGATTACGCAAGCTACTCCGCGCATCTGGCGGAGATGACGCTGATGCACTCCGGCTGGAGCCTGCGATTCCTCGACTATGACAACGACGGTCGCAAGGACCTGCTGATCGCCCAGGGACACGACCTGGATACGGTAGAAAAGAGCTATCCACAGCTGCATTACCGCGAGCCGATGATGCTGTTGCGCAATACAGGCAACGGGTTCAGCGACGTATCCGCGATGTCGGGAGATGTATTTCGCCAGGCCTGGGTGGGACGCGGCATGGCTATCGGCGATATTGACAATGACGGCCGCATCGATGCAGTGGTGACCACCAACGGCGGCGCCGCACACCTGCTCCACAACGAAACGCCAACCTCAAATCACTGGCTAACACTCAAGCTCATCGGGCATGCGAGTAATCGCGACGGAATCGGATCGGTTGTCAAGGTGACGGCGGGGGACGAGTCGCAATGGGTCACCGTGACAACCAGCAGCGGGTACCTGTCGGCGAGCGACCCGCGGGCCCACTTCGGACTGGGTGCCCACTCGCGAGCGGATACCGTTGAGATCCAGTGGCCGAGTGGAAGAGTGCTGGTGTTGAAGCAGGTTGCCGCCGATCAGATCCTCACCGTCGAGGAACCCGCGCATTAGCGCCGTTCTTTGACCGCAGGCGTACTCTGTTGCGGTTGAGTGTTTGCGGCCTTCAGTTTCCTGAATTCTTCAAGCGCATGCTGTGCGTCGGACGGTCGGTTCAACATTGCGTAGACGCGAACCAGCGCATACCAGGCATTGGTCTCCACTTGAGGGGCGGGCTTGTTGGCCAAGCAGGTCTCCAGCGCCTCAGCTGCCCCCTTGGTGTCATCAGTCTCGGAGAGCGCCTTCCCCAGGTAATAGTAGGCTGGCGCCGCCGGCACATGCGCCTCCAGTGCCTGGCGCAGCAGCGGGATGCCGTCAGCCGGGTGCGGGGAATCCACGGTAAGCTTCCCCAATTCAAATAGCGCAATCGCACTGCGAGGGTTCAGCTTCAGTTCAGCGTGGTATGCTTCCATCGCCTCAGGAAAACGGCTCAGCCGCTGGTATTCATTGCCGAGGGCTTCATAGAGGTCCGGGTTGTTCGGCTGCCCATCAATCGCAGCCTTGTATTCTGTCACCGCCTGGTCCGGTTGAAGGGCATCAGAGAGCGTCTCCGCCAATGCCCTGTGAACATGCCAGGAGTTTGGGTCCAGAGCGTAAAGTTGCTGAAAGTTCTGCCGTGCCACCTGGGTGTGCGCGCGGCCGCGGTAGTCCAGGATCTCGGGGTTTTTCGGACTGAGGACAGCAGCCTGGTCCAGTGAGTTGGTGGCCAGTTCAGGATGTCCTGCCGCCAATTGCACGATTCCCAGCCAGGTCAGCGCCTCGACATCTTGCGGTTGGATTTTGATCTCTGTCTGGAGCGATTCGACAGCGGCAGATAGCTCATTTGCCTGGTATTGGGCGATGCCCAAAAACATGTGCGCCCCGGGCAGGCTTTCGTTCAGCTTGATGGCGTGCACCAGCGCCTCCTCGGCATTCTCTGGCTTGCCCAGTCGCAGCGCCGCCATGCCCAGACCAAGATAGGCCTCGGGAAGGTCGGGACTGACGCTGAGCGCCTGCCGGAAGAACTGCTCTGCTCTCGCCGGCTCGTTCTGATGTACGGCACGGATTCCGCTCTCCATGAGTTGTTGGACCGACACAGCGGCAACGTCCTGGGCCAGAGAAGTGGTCACCGACCAAAGCACAAGGGCTAGTGAGAAACCGGGTCGGCAACGAAACATGAATGACTCCTCTCACTCCACGCGACTGGCCTAGTACTCCCGCCAAATTGGCCTTCCGGGCTTGAACTGAGTAATCTTTTTGATGGTACTCGGCGAGCTTGGAAAAACGCTCAATTCTAACGCAAAAAGGCAAAACTCCAGGCGTTCAAACGGAAGGCAGATGGAGCACAAATGTCCCAGGTAAGCTTCCGGACCAGCGTTTCGGGCTCAAAAACTGCCCCGGCTGAGATATCAAATCAGTTCCCTGGTCACGGAACCAAGCCGACGCGCCGCTCCATCTCAGCGAATCTGTGATCCGAACGAAGCGGGTCGACACAGGGATCAATTTTCAGAAACAGAAGCCCAACGTCATGTGCGCTGTACGACTCCTCCAGCCACTTGAATGCTTGCTGCTTATCCCCCAGACCGGAATAAACCAGCGCAATCTCATAGCGGCCCACCTCGCCATGTCGCAAATGTTCCTGGAGCCTTTGAAGGATCTTTCTAGCTTCAGCAGGTTGCCCGGCGCGTGCGTACGCGTTGCCTAGGTGCCCCAGGGCGTGAGGATCGTCGCCCACTTTTGAGAACTCCGCGATGGAATCCGCGTACATTCCTTTTTCCCGGTACACATCGCCCAGCAGAAAGCTCCAATCCACGGGTGTAATGCCAAGATTATGGACTGTGTGGATTACTTCGAGCGCCTTGTTGTAATCCCGAGAATAATAGTAGATGAAGCCTTCGCTGTGAAAAGATCCCTGGTTCGCTGGATCGAGATCGACCCCACGTTCCACTTCGGCAACTGCCTCGCTGGGATGTCCAGTCCGGGAAAGGAAAAAGGCGAGTTTCTTGTGAATGTCGGCCGAATTTGGATTCAATTCCAGAGCCCTGCGCAGCTCCTTCTCCGCCGTGCCCCAATCCCAGTCAAGGGTAACCGCGGCCGTAGATAACTCGGCATGGCCTTCCGGAAGCGAATCGTCCAGTTGGATGGCCTTGATGGCTTCTTCTTTCTGACGGTTGAATGCCAGCCGGTAATCCATCCTGCCTGATTCCCCCATCCGGTCGAAGCAGCGAGCCAGTGCCGCATGGGCCGGAGCGTAGTTCGGGTCCTTTTCCACCGATTGATCGAAGTACTTGGTCGCCGCGGCACAATCGTCCGCATTCGCCTTCAGAATACCTTGCAGGTAAAGGTCCTCCGCTTCAGGCGAAGCCGGACGACGACGGGTAAGGCGCGCCTGTTCCTGTGGGGTTAGCTTGACGCTGATTTCCTTCGCGATCGCCTGTGCTACGTCTCCCTGCCAAGCCTGGCCGCTGGAGAAATCCCGCAGATAGCTCTGTGACCAGATCAGGCGATCCTGTTTCACATCGAAGAGCTGGGTGCTGATTCGGACGTTTTTCCCCTCGCGGAGAACTCCGCCTTCCACAACGCCATCTACGCCAAGCTCCCTGGCAATCTCCGGTAGCGTCTTTTTGGTCCCCTTGTAGCTCATGGACGAGGTGAGAGAAATCACGCGGAGAGTGGACACCTGCCCGAGGTCGTTAATCAGCTCCTCCGTCATTCCGTCCGCGAAGTATGCCTGCGCCGGGTCACCCAACAGATTCTCGAGTGGCAAAACCGCAATGGATCTAATCCCCGCCCTGTCCGGGACTCTGTTATTGCGGCTGAAAACAAGGTAACCAACTGCAGCCACTGTGATTAGTGCGATTAGCAACAGGACTGGAATCTGCCAGGATCTGCGCTCGATCTGCGCTGAATGCTGCAGCCGGCCGCCCATGGCTGAACCGGGTGGCCGTTTCGAAGGCTCCCTCGGTTCTTCACCTGCATGTTCTGGAGCCAACTGGAGAGGGGCTTTCGTGATGGTGCTTTGCAGGGTAGGCTTCGATGCCGCAAGAACAGCTTCCTGAGCGTCGGATGCACCGCCGGGCCCTGCCTTCTGCGCTTCAAAATGGAATCTTGGCACGTACGACCCGCTGGGAAGATCTATCCAAACGGGCTTCCGGACTCCTGCTTCGGAGTAAAACTGCGCCAGTCTCTTTCGAAGTTCGTTCGCCTTGACGCGAACCACGGCATCATTTCCGGTATCGTACCCGATGGGCCGCCCGAACATTTTGGCCCCGATCACTCGCTCCCGCAGACTCTCAAAATCGCGCTCGAGGGCACGTTCCACAATCAGGCGAAGGAACTCCTGGGTGCGCTTTCGTCCGGCAAAGAGGTGACTCTCTGTTATTTCATCAAGGTGCTGGCGCACCAGATGAACTTCACGCCCGGTGAGGGTCTCGGGTTCGTTTGAATGGTCGATATGCAGCATTCTGGGGGATCAGCCCTCTACTAAAGCCAACTATAACACTGCGGCAAACGGGGTGGGGCATTGCTGGGATGGCCGAATCACTCGGACCAGAAGTGACTCATAAGACAGGAGTTACACGAAGAAACGGGCCAGCAAACCGTTAATTCGAGCAGGGAACATTGCATGCGGGTGTCCCCGGTGTTGGAATTGGTGCGACTTAAGGCATGGGGCAATATAGCGCCCGGGTGGGGAAACGTTTACCGAAAGGCCCTCTGAAACGAAAAACATCAGGGGAAATGTGGCCCGGAATATTGAAATGCGGACCCTCCGCGCGGGGCATCTCACTTCCTCGAGTGTCGGCGTCCGCCAATCAATCCGTTTTCACTGGATTGGAAGTGACCAGCAGTTGTGTCAGGACGGTATCGGGTAGAGCCCGAACCGTAGTCGTCAAATGTCAACGCTAAGAAGCGTGGCGAATCGAAATATCTCACAGGTAGACCAAGGAGGCACGATGGAGCACAAAATGAAATTGAGTTGGAGGGTAGCGGTCTGGCTGCTGGCCCTTTTAGCCATTCCAATTGGAAGCTGGGCACAATCGACCCGAGGTGCGTTGTCTGGAACCGTTACCGACGCAAGCGGGGCGGTAATCGCAGGCGCCAAAGTCGTCGCCACCCAGGTCGATACGCAAGTCAATTATGAAGCCGTTTCCTCCAGCGCAGGTACCTTTCATTTCCCGGAACTGGCACTTGGCCGCTATGACGTCACGGTGACCATGGCTGGCTTTGCACCCGTCAAAAGCTCGGGAGTTCTTATCACCATCAACTCGACGGCCATTCTGGCCGTTGCACTAAAGCCGGGCGCCGTCTCTGAGACAGTTACCATCGACGCCAGCGCTCCAAGCGTTGAATCACAAACCTCAGACGTCAGCGGCACCATTTCGCAGCAGCAGATTCAGGAACTGCCCCTTTCGATGGCAAGCGGCGTCGGCGGTCTCCGTTCACCCGAAGTCTTTACCTTCCTCGTGCCTGCCACCACCGGTCCTGGAGCAGGCACATATCAGGCTCCGGGATCCTTGACCGGCAACGGTGTGTTTTTTGCGCGTCTCGGAGGCGGCCAGAATTTCGGCGCTGAAGTCCTGCTCGATGGCTCCAGCATCACGCGCAGTGAAAATGGCTCGTCCTACGATGAGACCTCGCCCTCGGTCGAGGCACTGCAGGAGTTCAAAGTAACCACCTCAGGACCTACAGCAGAATTTGGCCGCACCACCGCGGGCTTCGAGAGTTTCGCCATCAAGTCAGGTACCAACGACTATCACGGCACCGCTTTCACCATCCTCAAAAATGCGGCCCTCGATGGAAACTACTGGTACAACAATGCCTGGTTTGCCTTTGAGAATTGCAAGGGCGGCAGGCTGACAACAACCGGCAACTGCGAAGGCTACATTCGTCCCCAGGACAGCAAATTCGACTACGGCGGCACCATGGGTGGCCCGATTCGAATTCCGAATCCGTTCCGTCCAAAGCACGACCTCTACAACGGCAAGGACAAGACCTTCTTCTTTTTCGCCTGGGAACAGTACAAGTTGAACCAAGGCGGTTCCAGCGTTTCAACTGTGCCTACTCCCGCTGAAAAGAATGGAGACTTCTCCGGAATTCTGGGCGCCACAACCAGTGCGGAGAGCAATCCCTGCACCGGAACATTTCCGCAGCAGAATCAGGTCTTTGATCCGCAGTCCACAAACGCAACCATTTCCGGGACCAACCCCAGCGGAATTCCTTGCCGCGCAACCGGATTCAGCGGCAACGTCATCCCATCGGCTCGGATTGACGCCAAGGCGAAAGCGATGCTCGCGGGTTTGCCCGACCCGAACCAAACACCAACCGGGACAAGCATCTATGGCTTCACAGGGAATTACGTCTCTCATGGCACTGGCTCCACTGAAAACACCACCTTCTCCACCCGCATCGACGAATCTTTGAACGACAAGAACAAGCTCTTCTTCTCGTACAGTTCGCGCGATAACTTCCGCTTCGGAGCTCCCTCGCTTCCAGCTCCTTACATCAACAACACCTACCCGCAGGATTTTGAGACACACTATATCCGCAGCGGATGGGATCTCGCACTGTCGGCCACTCTGATGAACCACTTGAACGTGGGATACAACAGAACCAACAGCAAGAACTTCTCCACGCAGATCGGCCAGAGCCTCAATACGTCATCCCTTGCACTGCCGGGCTTCTACTCCAACGCTTTCCCTTCAATCGGGTTTGATGGTCTCGACGGATACTCAGGATGGGGAATCGGCAACAACGGAGATAACATCGACAACGGACTCCGTGTCAACGACAGTGTGAACTGGTTGCGGGGGCGTCACAATGTCAAAGTCGGTGTAGACTGGCGTCATCAGCAGTACACCGTGCTCCAGGACAACATTCCTTACCTCGGATTCCTCCACAGCGAAACCGACATGGCCGCTGTCAATGGCGCCCAGGGCGAGAGCGGAAACAGCCTGGCCAGCTTCCTCCTCGGCCAGGTCGACAACTCCAATCAAACCGTCTACAACAGCAACCCTCAGTGGAACTCCTGGTATGGTGCGGTCTTCTTTCAGGACGACTTCAAAGTAACGCCCAACCTCACACTCAACCTCGGATTCCGCTACGACGTCGACGTGCCCCGAACCGAGCACCACAACGACACATCGGCATTCAGCTTCACGGCTCAGGATTCCGCCGCGGGCAACCTCCCCGGTGCGCTGGTCTTTGGCACAAACTGCCACTGCAATGCGGCTTGGGCCGATACCTGGAAGAAGGACTTCGCGCCCCGCGTGGGATTTGCCTATGTCCTTCCGGGAACCAACGGCAAATTGGTTCTGAGGGGCAGCGGGTCAGTCATTTACGGCCCCTTGCAGTACACGGACTTCGGAAGCTCCATGCAGCAGGGCTTCACACAAGGGCGCGGTGTCGGATCAAACTACATCGGACCCGGAACCGCCGCAGGCTTTACTCCGGCGTTCGAACTCGACTCCGGATACAACATCTGGACACCCTCTTACTTTGTTCCCAACACCGATCCAACCCAGCTCACGGGCGGAACCGGCATCTTCAACGCAGTTGGTGGCGAAGTCATCACTCCTTCCATGGGCCGGCCATCCATGACCAACAGCTGGGGACTTCAAATCCAGGATCAACTTGCCGAGGACCTGATCTTCACCCTCGGATACATCGGCCAGGCCTCGCAGAACCTCCGCTCTGGAGATCTGACAAACTCCAACAATATCGACCCCAAGTACTTCTCACTCGGCGATCACCTTTGGGACAACGGGAACCGCATCAACACCATGGGCGGATCCACATCGGCCAACGGCGCCACCTTCAATGCCCCGTATTCAACCTTTGAAGGAGCCCTCGGACAGTCAATTCGTCCCTATCCGCAGTACGACTACATCGCCGGCGACTGCTGCCTTGAGAATCTCGGTCACTCTTCGTTTGAAGCGATGACCGCCTCGCTTAACCGTCACTTCCGCCAGGGATTCAACCTGACGCTCTCCTACACTTGGGGCAAAAACGAAACGGACGCCGACTCGGCGCTCCCGTTTGTGCTTTCCAACTACAGGTCGCAATCGCAAAACTCTGCTGACCGTAGAGGTGAGAAAGCCGTCTCCATCCAGAACATTCCTCAAACCATGTCCATCAGCTACCTTTACCAGCTTCCATTCGGGAAGGGCCGGCAATTCCTCAATAACAACCCCGTGCTAAACTACATCGTTGGCGGTTGGGAGATTGGAGCAATCCAGCGCTATCAGAGTGGCGAACCAGTCGACTTTGGCTGCGCAACCGGAGCGGCTTACTACCAGAACTGCTTCCGCTTCACCCGTGGAGCAGCCGGAGCCAATGGACTCGCGAGCGACACTTACAAGAAGGGCAAGAACAAGCCTAACCTGTTCAATCAGGAGTCATGGTTCAAGCCCGCCTACCGGCCCGCAGGAACGGTCAACCCAACCGACCCCGGCACACCACTTTCCCAGTCGGCATTTGTAGACGAAAACCGCTCGGGATTTACCACAACCGGCCAGCAATGGCTCCGCACCATCTCCCCAAGTTGCGCTGACATCTGCTCCTACGAGCCTTATGTCTTCGGGACCGGAATTGCCCGCGTCACAGAAGAAGTCACCGGCCCGGGATACCTGGCGGAAGACTTGAGCGTGAACAAGAACATCAGCATCACTGAGAGAGTTAAGTTCATTCTTAAAGTGGATGCAAGCGACGCGTTCAACCGTCATCGTCAACAACTCCCTGACACAGAGCCAGGGGACTACTGCTATCAGAACAGCCTCTGCGGCGGTTTTGGCATTCCAACCGGCACAGACTACGGCCCGCGTAACATGCAGGTCTCTGGCCGCATCACCTTCTAAATTGCTTGCGGCGGGGATGCGGAATGCAATCCAAATCCCCGCCGCACTTGATTCACCCGGATTACAAAAATCTTTCTCCAACAGGCCAGGGTAACCTGGCCTGTATTCTTCTGTCAGATCCACAAACAGGTCTTCAGCGCCATCCGGCTGGATCCCAGTCGCTTCCGATGCTGCTAAAATCGTGTCCGCGCGCGGTCCTGTCAACACCATGATTCGAATGATCAAACTCGCTACATGCCTCTCGATCGGCCCGCTCCTGGCGCTGCCCGTGCTGGCCCAGTCCCCGGCGACACCTGACGGGCAAGCCCTCCTGGGTGCTGGGAAAGCCGGAGAAGCGCGCGCCATCTTTGAGGCCCTTCTGACCGCAAATCCAAGCGACACCGAAGCCCAGGCGGGAGAAGTGCAGGCCAGCGAGAGCATCGCATTGCAGGCGCGCGCGGCAAGCCAGATGGACGACGCCTTGCGCGCGCTGCTGCGCGCCAGGGGCTTCGCTCCGGGCAACGGCCGGCTCCTCTACGACCTCGGCATCCTCGAAGACCAGATGCGGCTCTTTCATGATGCTGATGAGTCGCTCGCGCAGGCAGAAAAGACAATGCCGCCGGATCCAAAACTCCTCTATGCCATTGCCCGCGTAAAGATGGACCTCGGACAGCTCACCCCCGCTGAAGACAAAATGCTGGCCTATCTCGCCGCTCGCCCTGACGATGCCAGCGCGCACTTCGGGCTTGGCCGCATCTACCAGATCGGACTGAAATTCGATAAAGCCAAAGGCGAGTTCGCCCGTTCCATCGAATTAAAGCCGGTCCAGACTGAAGCCTATTACGAGCTTGGGGATATTGCCCTCAAACAGGGCGATCTTGGGCAAGCGCTTGAGCAGTTCAACAAGACGCTCGCCCGGAATCCGCAGCATGGAGGAGCACTGGAAGGCGCTGGCGAAGCCGAATTCAAACTGAAGAAATACGACGAGGCCAAAGCCTTTTTGCTGCGCGCGGTCACCGCCGCGCCCGACTATCCGCCCTGCCACTACTACCTCGGCCTCACGCTCGCCAGGCTCGGCCAGAAGGAAGAATCCCAAAAGGAGTTGGAGACGGCATCGAAAATGTCGGAGCAGCAAAACTCCACTGGCCCCATGCGTATCCAGCAGCAGGCCACGCCCCAATAGGAAACTGCACCCTGGATTTTCACCGAGCTGCCTCTCCATCTACACCGACCTTGAAGGCTGGTCTTCTCACTGGCAAGTGCGACCGTACTCATGCGCCGCAGAGAACTCCTTGAAGCGGGTCAGAACGTAGCGGTACGTCCGCTGGGTTGTGAGGGCGGAGGTTCGGCTATGAGAATCAAGAAAGGCGGAAGCGGCCCGCTCGATTGTGACCTTCGAAGAGGGGGCGGTTTCTGGGGTCGGAACTGGCAGTTCGTCGTCCCAAGTCTTCCATAAAGAAGCCACCTCCCCGGCGCGCTCCCAGTCGGTCTCTCCGGTTGATTTTCGCCTGAACTTTCGGGCTAGAGTGCCAGAGGCGAAGATCAGGCAAGCACAGTGCTTTCAGCCCTTCTTCCGCTCTTCAAATTCACCCGAGCGGAACTCTTCTGGATGACCTGTTTCACAGTCTTGGCGGTGTCTGCGGTAGAGGTTAATCAAGTGGCAGGGTTTATAGGCATTAATGCCCGCAAATGCCCGCCAAATCTTTGTGCCTTCTGTAAGTTATTGATTCTATGCTGGCGGAGAGAGTGGGATTCGAACCCACGTTAGAGTTTCCCCTAAACACGCTTTCCAAGCGTGCGCCTTCAGCCACTCGGCCATCTCTCCTCGGGGTGTGGACTGCCTTATTGAATCTAACATAGCGGGTCGCCCGCTCGCCCGGTTCCACCGTGTCGTCTCAGCCGGGGAACACCCAGTCCAGCCTCAAAATGAAATCGTTTACTACGGAGCCTTGTCTGGTATATAGTTCGTCCTTGCGCCACCTACAGATAAGAAATCAAACGCGGCGCGAATTCCACCAGGAAAGGGATTCTCATGGCTGGCATCTCTCGGCGCGACCTGCTTTATTCAGGAGCGGCACTTTCGGCTTCATCCCTCGTAGCGCGCTCTGCATGGGGCAGCACGGCGGCGCTGCTTGCATCGTCTGCCGACGCTTCAGCGGAGGCACTGGCTGCGGTCGCGCCTCGCGAACAGCTGCTCTTTGACTTCGGATGGAAGTTCCAGTTTGGCAACGGTATCGATCCCGCGCACGACCTGCACTTCGGTTTCGGCCAGGGCGACTTCGCCAAGACGGGGGATTTCGACTTCTCCAAAGCCAAGTTCGACGACTCAAAATGGCGCACCGTCAACCTGCCTCACGACTGGGCGGTCGAGCTCCCCTTTGTCCATGACGAAGAACAGAATTCCCACGGATTCAAGCCGCTAGGTCGCCGCTACCCAGAGACCAGTGTCGGCTGGTATCGCCGCGAATTCGAAATCCCTGCCGCGGACCTCGGCAAGCGCATCTCGGTCGAGTTCGATGGCGCTTTTCGGGACGTGATCCTATTCGTCAATGGCTGCTTCATCGGGCGCAATAACAACGGTTACGCGCCATTCCAGTTTGACCTCACTGACTTTCTCGCCTACGGTGCAAAAAACTACATTGTTGCCCGAGTCGATGCCAGCTTTGGCGATGGCTGGTTTTACGAGGGCGCGGGAATCTACCGCCATGTGTGGCTCACCAAGACCGATGCGCTCCATCTGGGCAAGTGGGATAGCACTGTGCGCACCTCGGTCAAAGGCAATGCAGCCGCCCTTACTCTCGGAACCGTCATTGTGAATCAGGGCAAGCAGCCGGAGACGGCAAAAGTGTCCTGGCAGATTCTGGACGCAGCAGGCAAGCCCGTAGCCACCGCCGACTCTCCAGCCCAGACTGTCGCCGTAGACGGCTCGACCACCTTCACGGCCACTGTCAGTCTTGCCAATCCAGCCCTCTGGTCCGTCGATGAGCCGAATCTCTACACAGCTATCGTTACCGTCGAGGCCGGAGGCAAGTCTCGTGATGCCGAGCGCATCAGCTTCGGTGTCCGCACCGCGGTATTCGACGCAGACAAGGGCTTCTTCCTCAACGGCAAATCCATCAAGATTCAGGGCACCTGCAACCATCAGGATCACGCCGGCGTTGGCGCCGCCGTTCCTGACCGCCTCCAGGTTTTTCGCCTAGCCATTTTGAAAGAGATGGGCTGCAACGCCGTCCGCACCTCTCACAACGCGCCCACCCCCGAGTGGGTCGAAGGCTGCGATCGCATGGGCCTGATGATGATGTGCGAGACGCGCCAGATGAGCTCGAATCCTGAAGGCCTGGCGCAGCTCGAGGCCATGATCAAGCGCTATCGCAACTCGCCCTCGATCATTATCTGGTCGGTTGGCAATGAGGAGTGGCAACTGCAGGGGCCGATGGCCGAGCAGGGAGCGAAAATCGGAGCGACCATGGTCCAGCGCTGCCACGAACTCGATCCCACCCGCGTCGTCTCCGCTGCTGTCAACGGCGACAACAAGAAGGGTATCTCCGACTCCTTCGACATCATTGGCTTCAACTACAATCTCGCGAACCCGGACGGCTACCACAAAGAGAACCCCAGGCGGCCCGTTTATGGTTCGGAAACCTCCAGCGCCATCTCCACGCGCGGCGCTTACACCACTGACCCGCTGCGCAATCTAGTCAACGATTATGACGGCGTCGTTCCCTGGGGTGAGACAGCCGAAGAGTGGTGGAAGTTCTACGGCACGCGCGAGTGGGAGGCCGGCGGCTTTGCCTGGACTGGCTTCGACTATCGCGGCGAGCCCACACCCTACGGGTGGCCGTCGATCAACTCCCAGTTCGGCATTGTCGACATGTGCGGGTTCCCGAAAGACACCTTCTATTACTACAAGGCCTGGTGGGGCAATGAGCCGTCTCTGCACCTGTTTCCGCATTGGAACTGGGCGGGCAGGGAAGGCGATATCATCCCCGTCTGGGTCTACTCCAACCTCGACGAGGTAGAACTCTTCGTCAACGGCCAAAGCCAGGGCAGTCAAAAAGTCCCGCATCTCGGGCATGTCGAATGGAAAGTCAAGTACGAGCCCGGTTTCATCGAAGCTCGTGCTTCAAAGGACGGCAAGGTCGTCCTCACGGAAAAGCGTGAGACCACCGGGCCCGCTACCGCGATCCGGCTCACCGCCGACCGCACCGAGATCAATGCCGACGGAGAAGACCTGGTCATCTTCAAGGCAGAAGCGCTCGACAAGGATGGCCGGCCAGTTCCAACCGCGAACAACAAGCTCGCCTTCCACGTCAACGGCGACGGCGTCCTGATCGGTGTTGGCAACGGCGACCCGAACTGCCAGGAAAGCGACAAGGAACCCAAGCGGTCGCTCTTCAACGGTCTCGCGCAGGTCATCGTCCAGTCCACCAGACGTGCCGGGGAAATTCGCGTAGAGGCTGTCAAGGACGGATGGGATGGCCCGGAACTCACCCCGGCAAAGCTCGCCATCAAGACCAAATCGGTGAGTCCACGGCCACAGGTTCCTTCCAGACAAGACTAGAAACAATGCCCTCGCGCCAACCTGAACCTGTCGCAAATTGCGACAGGTTCAGGCGAATGTCTCAAATCTGGACAGTTTCTATGCCTCCTGCGCTCCCCTGCCGTTTCCTGTGACGCAATAACTCTCCATAAATCAATAACCTATAGAAAAACCATCCAAGTCCAACAGTTGGAGCGCCAGGTGCTACTTTGCAACCTGTCACACCATCATGAGGTCTTTTTTGTCTACTCAAGCTTTCTTCTCCAGTCGAGACGCTCTTCTGGTAGCTATCCCTTTTCTGCTTCTCATGTTTTTCGCGCTTTTCGGTCTGGGTGATCGCATCGGCCACGGAAAGTCTGCTGTGGAGACGAAACAGGGGCGCGCCGGCAGCGGCATGGATGCCAACGGTGAACCGATCGTCTGCGATCCGGACGGTCAATTCCACAGCCCTGCCAAGGGTCCGAAATCAATCGGCGACCTACGATAATCATCGGCAATCCACAGCCGTCCCCATCCCCGGTCTCCGGCTAAACCAGTTAGATTGGACAGGTGAACCTTCCCCAGCAAACAGATTGGAGAAGGGAACTGCGCGCCCTCGTGGTGCTCGCCGTTCCCGTTGTCCTCAGCGAACTTGGCTGGATGGCCCAGGGCGTTGTCGACACCATCATGGTCGGCCGCCTCGGCCCTGCCTCCATTGGCGCAGTCGCCCTTGGCAATGCCGTCTGCTATACGCCGTCGCTGTTCGGCATCGGCCTGCTGCTCGGCCTCGACACCCTGGTAGCCCAAGCCTATGGCCGCAAAGACTATGACGGATGCCACCGCTGGCTTGCACAGGGAATCTATCTCGCGATCTTTGTCACGCCCCTGGTCATGGCCTCAGTCTGGCTGGCGAGCTTCGGCTACAGTCGCTTTGGAATCGCTCCCGAAGTAGCCACACCGGCGGGATCCTATCTCCGCATCCTCAACTGGGGAACGTTGCCGCTCCTCATCTACGGAGGCACGCGCCGCTATCTCCAGGGCGTCGGCCAGGTCCGCGTGGTTACTGTCACCTTCGTCGGCGCAAATCTGTTCAACTGGCTCGGCAACTGGGTGCTCATCTACGGCCACTGGGGCATGCCGCGCATGGGCGTAAACGGATCGGCCCTGTCCACAGTCATTGCCCGCCTGTTCATGGCCCTGGCCCTGCTCGGATTTGCCTGGCGATACGAGCGCCAGCGGGGCCATCCGCTCCTCCGGCACTGGGCTGGGCCCGCTGTGCCCAGTATCCGGCAGCTCGTTCGTCTGGGCGCACCTGCTGCCGGCCAGATTGTCCTCGAAGTTGGCGCGTGGAATCTAGGCACCCTCGCCGCCGGCTGGCTCACCCCTGTGGCCCTTGCCACCCACCAGATCGCCCTCAACTACGCCGCGATAACCTACATGGTGCCCCTCGGTATAGGGGCCGCGGCTGCCGTCAGCGTCGGCCATGCAGTCGGCGCTGGAGACCCGGCCCGTGCTCGCCGCGCAGGTTGGCTCGCTCTCGCCCTCGGCACTGGATTCATGCTCCTGGCCGCCGTCGTCTTCCTTGTCGCGCCCGGCCCCCTCATCGCCCTTTACACCACCGATGCCCGGGTCATGGCCGTCGCCCCCGGCCTGCTTCTGCTGGCCGCTGCCTTCCAGATCTTCGACGGCATCCAGACCGTCTCCACCGGCGCCCTGCGCGGCCTGGGCGAGACCGGCGCCCCCATGCTGGCCAACCTTGTCGGCTACTGGGCAATCGGCCTTCCCCTCGGGCTTACCCTCTGCTTCGTCTTCAAATGGGGTATCTACGGGCTTTGGATCGGGCTCACCGTAGCCTTGGTCGTGATTGCATCAAGTTTGTTGCACCGCTGGAGCAGGGACTCCCGCCGCTTGCTCAGCTAACCCTCTTATATCCGCAACATTCTGCCTGCCGAAGGGTTCTCCTCATTCAGGAAAAAACAACACTTTGTGCCGTTTTGCTGGACTCAAACAGGTAACCAAAGTCCCTGAAATTGATACGGTTTCTCTGCAAAGTGACTATAATCACAAGGGAGTAATTACAGGGTCTGGCAAGGAAAGATCCCGCCGCCCACGGTATTGATTCACAGGACCCAACAGCAAAATCGCTGGGTCCAAAAAACAAAAATCGACGATCAGCGGGAGCAAATTGTCGATTTACAGAATTTCTTTGAAGGGAATCCCGCCACATGGCGACAGGCGACCTGGCTCTGGGCGAAGTACAGAGCACAACCTCCACGCGCGAACGCGTGATCAACGACTTCAGCATAAACGTAGCAACGGTGAACGGGTCCGGCTCGCAATCCGCCAACAGCGTGCTGCTGAAAAGCATCTTCGGTATGGGGGTTCCGGTCAGCGGAAAAAACCTCTTCCCGTCGAACATCGCCGGACTTCCAACCTGGTACACCATCCGGGCAAGCAAGGACGGTTATGTCGCGCGCAAGCGGGACGCCGAAGTGCTGGTAGCCATCAATCCAGAAACGGCAAAGCAGGACACGCTTACCCTGCCCACTGGCGGCGTTGCCATCTATGAGGAGAACCTCAACCTAAAGCAGTATCGCGACGACGTTGTCTTCTATCCGGTGCCGCTGGACAAGATCACCGCGGCCGTATGCCCTGAAGCCAAGCTGCGCAAGCTCGTCAAGAACATGGTCTACGTTGGTGCCGTTGCGCAGATCTTGCAGATTGACCTCGCCGTTGTTGAGAACGGTCTCCGCAAGCAGTTTGCAAAGAAAGTCAAAGTCTTTGAACTGAACTTCGGCGCCGTCAAGGCGGGCTTTGATTACGCGGCCGCAACGTTCACGAAGCAGGACTCCTACTATATCGAGCGCATCGACAAGACTGCCGGCAAAATCATCATCGACGGCAACGCCGCCTGCGGCATGGGCGCGGTCTTTGCCGGAGTCACCGTGGTGGCCTGGTATCCCATCACGCCTTCTACCTCCGTTGTGGAAGCTACCACCGACCTGCTCAAGAAATTCCGCGTCAATCCAGAAGGCAAAGCCACCTTTGCTGTTGTCCAGGCAGAAGATGAACTTGCCGCCATCGGCATGGTGCTCGGCGCAGGCTGGGCTGGCGCGCGTTCCATGACGGCAACCTCCGGCCCCGGCATCTCGCTCATGGCAGAGTTCGCCGGCCTTGGGTACTACGCTGAGATCCCCGGCGTCATCTTCGACGTGCAGCGCACTGGCCCTTCCACCGGCCTGCCTACGCGCACCTCGCAGGCTGACCTGCTATCCACTGCATTCCTCTCGCACGGCGACACCAAGCACATCGTCCTGCTTCCGGGCAGTGTCAAGGAGTGCTTTGAATTCGGCTACTCCGCATTCGATCTTGCCGAGCGGATTCAAACCCCTGTTTTCGTGCTCAGCGATCTCGACCTGGGCATGAACAACTGGATGTCCGAGCAGTTCGCTTATCCCGAGACTCCTCTGGATCGCGGCAAGGTTCTCACCGCGGAAGACGTCGAGCGCCTCGGCGGCTTTGCCCGCTACAGAGACGTGGATGGCGACGGCATTGGCTGGCGCACGCTGCCTGGTACGCGTCATCCCAAGGCATCGTACTTCACACGCGGCACTGGGCACAATGACGCCGCAGGCTACAGCGAGAAGCCCGAAGACTACGTCGACAACATGGATCGCCTTGCGCGCAAGTTTGATAACGCCCGCAAGCTGGTGCCCGCTCCGGAAACCGTGAAGAACGGCACGTCGAAGATCGGCATCCTGGCCTACGGCAGCTCAGACTTTGCCATCGTGGAGAGCCTCGACCAGATCAAGAAGGAATACAGCCAGGACGTCGATTACATGCGCATCCGGGCTTATCCCTTTGCCCACGAGATTCACGACTTTGTCGCTTCACACGAGCGCGTCTATGTGGTCGAACAGGACCGCGATGCCCAGCTTGCAAGCCTGCTCAAGCTCGATCTTCCTGCCGGGCAGGTCGTCAAGCTGCGCAGCATTCTGCACTTCGATGGACTGCCGCTCGACGCGCAGACCGTCACCGAAGCGTTCGCCACACAGGAACTGAAAAATCAGGAGGGCCTCTAAATGGCAACCACGCCAGCAGCACCTAAAGTGAACCACATCGGCCTTCCGATTCTCGAGTATCGTGGCGGCAAATCCACTCTCTGCGCAGGTTGCGGCCACAACGCAATTTCCGAGCGCATCATCGACGCCATGTACCAGATGGGCGTCGAACCGGAACGCGTGATGAAGATGAGCGGCATCGGCTGCTCCTCAAAAAGCCCTGCCTACTTCATGAGCCGCGCGCACAGCTTCAACAGCGTGCACGGCCGCATGCCGTCTGTTTCCACTGGCGCCATCCTCGCCAACCACACCATGACCACCTTGGGCGTCTCCGGCGACGGCGATACTGCATCCATCGGCATGGGCCAGTTCGTGCATCTTCTGCGCCGCAACCTGCCCATGATTTACATCATTGAAGACAACGGCGTTTATGGCCTCACCAAGGGCCAGTTCTCCGCCACTGCCGACCTTGGCTCCAAGCTCAAGACCGGCGTCGTCAACGATCTTCCCGCCATTGACACGTGTGCGCTCGCCATCCAGCTTGGCGCAACTTTCGTCGGCCGTTCTTTCTCCGGCGACAAGAAGCAGCTACTCTCCATGCTCAAGGCGGCCATCGCCCACAAGGGCACAGTCATGCTCGACGTCATCAGCCCCTGCGTCACCTTCAACGATCACGAAGGTTCCACCAAGAGCTACAAGTTCATGCAGGACAACGACGAACCCATCAACGAGATCGACTTTGTCGCCAGCTTCGACGAAATCGAAGTCGACTACCAATCCGGCGAAGTCTATGAAGTTGAAATGCACGACGGCTCAAGCCTGCGGTTGAAGAAGCTTACCGAAGACTTCGATCCCACCGACAAGGTCAAGTCCGTTCAGACACTGATGGAGGCACACTCCAACAACGAAGTTCTAACCGGCGTCTTCTACATCGACACCAAGAAGCCCACCTTCATTGACATGCTGAACATTGTCGATGAGCCCCTCGGCCAGCTTCCGGAAAGCGTAATCCGCCCTCCGAAGTCAGCCCTCGAAGGCCTGATGGCAAGCCTCCGCTAGTGTCTTGTCTCTCACATTAGAATCACCAGCAAATCTCTAATCTTGAGCGAACGGGGCCCCAAACGCCTTTCAGTTTGGGGATTGTGGGTCGAAGGATCCGCTTCTTGACTCTCCAGTCGCACCAACATAAAAGCCCCGCAAACCGCGGGGCTTTTCCATTGGGTACGCCGTGCATGATTGACAGCTTGGGGGTGTAAGTCCCCTTCACATCCTGATGGAGGAGAAGTGATAGTGAAGCGCAAGGGCGTCATCGCGAGGTGGGGTCTGAAGGAAGCGTGGAGCAAAGACG
>Ga0302319_10004012_pt1 | contig 30412 bp, 23 predicted proteins | sample Bog_T0_2_FD_203319 | JGI IMG/M metagenome (GOLD analysis project Ga0302319, IMG submission 203319) | Peat permafrost microbial communities from Stordalen Mire near Abisko, Sweden - Bog_T0_2 | ecosystem: Environmental > Terrestrial > Soil > Wetlands > Peat | place: Sweden: Abisko, Stordalen Mire... | reverse complement strand
GCGTATGGGTCCCGGCGTTCGCCGGGACGACGCAAACTGGTTGTCATCTTCCCGAGACCGGACCAGTTAAATCCCCTCCGGCACGTCCTGATCCCGCCCAATGAACGCGCCCTGTTGTTGCAGCTGTTGTTGCAGCTTTTCGACTGCGATGTCGCGCGGATTCGTGTTGCCGCCGAGCGCCAGGGCCGCGGCCGTGCCGGCGGCTTCGCCCATCACGAAGCAGCCGCCGGAGACCCGCGCGGCCGACTGGCCCTCATGGGTCATCGAGGCGCAACGCCCGGCCATCAGGAGATTGTCGAGGCCTTCGGGGACCAGCATGCGATAGGGCAGTTCATTGAAGCCGCGGGATTCCGGGATCGGCGGGAACTTGAAGATCACGTCGCCCGCGACATGCTGCTCCATCGGCCAGCCGTTGACGCCGATGCTGTCGTCGAACGAGGCGCAACCGAGCACGTCCTCGCCGGACAGCATGTGGCCGCCGATCACGCGGCGGGTTTCGCGGATGCCGAGCTGCGGCGGCAAATCGACGATATAGGATTTCTCGAACCCCGGCACGGTGCGCAAGAACGCAAAGGCCTCGACCGCCTGGCGGCGGCCGTCGATCTCGCCGCGCGTCAATTCGTCGGGCTCGAGCCCGTTGATCGCCTTGCCGTCGGCGCGCGCCAATTGGGTGAAATTGACCCGCCATTCGATGCCCGAGCGCTGCGGCCGCACGATCGCGGCCTTGCGGGGAAACTTGTGCGTGCCGGCGGCCTCGGCCTGCTCCATCAGCGCCGGAATCGTGCGCCAGGCCTCGCCGGCCTTCTCGGGATCGATGCCGTTGAGACGGAACATCATCGAGGGGAACAGCATGCTGCCGGCGTTGTCGCCGACCTCGAAAGCCGCCCCCGCCCAGGCCGCGAGGTCGCCATCCCCGGAGCAATCGATGAAGAGTGAGGCGGTGACCGCCTGCCGGCCGGCCTTGGTCTCCACCATCAGCGCGTGGATACGCCTGTCGTCATGCATCACCACGCCGGCGCCGAGCGCATGAAAGAGAAGTTCGACCTTGTGCGCGGCCACGAGATCGTCGGCCGCGATCTTGTAGGCCGCGGTGTCGTAGGCCTGGGCCAGGATTTTTCCCAATATCAGATGCGGTGCGTTGAGCCCGCCGAGCCGGTCAATCCTCGTCAACAGCTCGGAGGCCACGCCCTGCACCACCCGATGCATCCCGCCATGGACATTGGCATGCAGGCCGCAAAAATTGGTCACCCCCGCCGCCGTGCCCATGCCACCGAGAAAGCCATAGCGCTCGATCAGCAGCGTCCGCCGTCCCGCGCGCGCGGCGGCCACGGCGGCGGCGATCCCTGCCGGTCCGCCGCCGAGGACGACGACTTCATACTCGCCGTATAGCGGGATTTTACGCGCGGGTTCTTCGATCGATTTGGCCTGCACCGAGCGCCTCCAATCCCCTGATGTTGTTGAGGGGACTATGAATTGACGCAACCATGACTACAATCCGTCAAATTGGGCGATCAGCTTTCTCGAATCGAGTAAGGTGGATGGATATCCTGGTCAATCTTCAGGCGTTCTTGGCCACGGCCGACGCCGCCGGTTTTTCAGCCGCCGCCCGCAAGCTGAATGTCTCGACCTCGGTGGTGGCCAAACGCGTCACCCAGCTCGAAGCCCGGATCGGCACCGCGCTTTTCCATCGCTCGACCCGCCAGTTGCGGCTGACCGAGGCCGGCCAGCGCTATGTCCACCGGGCGCGCGGGGTGGTTGCGGATGCCGGCGATCTGTTGTCGCGAATGGGCGAAAAGGGCCACGATCTGGTCGACCACCTGCGCATCAAGGCACCGACCTCGTTGACCATCGCCCGGCTCGCCGACGTCTTCAGCGCGTTCCAGAGCCGCAATCCCAGGCTCAAGCTCGAAATTGTGTTGATCGACCGGCCGGTCGATCCGGTGACGGAGGGATTCGACATCGCCATCGGCGCGTTCCCGCATTCGTTCGGCGGCGTCGTCGACGAGCCGTTGTGCCCGCTCAAACGCCTGCTATGCGCGTCGCCCACCTATCTCGGGACGCGCGGCGCGCCACGGCACCCGCGCGACCTGGTCGATCATAGCTGCCTGAGTTTTCTTCCCACCGGCCCCGAATGGATCTTCGACGGGCCGCGCGGCCGCATCACCGTTCAGGTACGCCCGCTGATGAGTTCGAACGAGGGCCACGTGCTCCTGAAGAGCGCCATTGCCGGTAACGGCATTACCCTGATCTCGCACTATCTCGCGGACGACGCGCTGCGCAGCGGAACGTTGCAGGCGGTGCTGCCGGATTTCCCGATCCCCGAATTGTGGGTCAAGGCGAGCATACCCGAACGGCGAATCAACGCCGCCGCGGTTCAGGCGCTGCTGCGGCAATTGAAGGAATCGCTGTCGCCGGTGCTTTAGGCCTCGGCATCAATCGGCTTCATCGCGGCCCAACACGATGGCGATTGTATCCTTCGGCTGGCTCGCTTAGCATCGCGCCATGTACGTCACCGCCCAAGAGAGCCGCGCGCTGTCGCGCCTTTTCGGCCTGTTGGCCGAAGACTTCGCCGAACGCGAAGTACGCGAGCGCATTGGGCATCACCTGCTCGAACTCTTGTCTGCAGATCATTACGCCTCTTTCGTCTGGGATACGCCGTCGCGCCGTTTCGGCGCCGGCGTTTGGCTGAACATGAGTCCCGACAACCTGGCGAGCTACGACGCCTATTACCAGTATAACGATCCCATCACCTTCAAGCTGCAGGCGCGCCGCGAGCCGACGCTGGTGACCCAGATCATGCCGCAGCGCGAATTGATGCGAACCGAATTCTTCAACGACTTCCTCGCGCGCGACGGCCTGTACTGGGGCGTCAATCTCTACAGCTATGCGGGAGAGCGCAACATCGGCGATTTGCGCATCTGGCGCGGCCGCCGACGGGAAAACTTCGATGCCAGGACATTGGACTTGTTACGCCTGGTCGAACCAGCGTTTACGGGGGCCCTGATGCGCGCGGGTGGCGCGCCGGCCCCGGCTGCGCCGAAGCCGATCGGCGGACCGCGGCTGTCGCAGCGAGAACGCGAGGTGGCCCTGATGATCGGCGAGGGACTGCCGGACAAGGTGATCGCCTATCGGCTCGGCGTCGAACCCTCCACTGTCCGCACCTACCTCAAGCGTATCTTCGACAAGCTCGGCGTTCATCGCCGCAGCGGGGTCGCCGCAGCCTTTGCACGGCAGCGATAGGTCCGCGCACGGCGTGCGGCCAATTACAGCTTGGCCGGCGGCGGAATGGGTCCAAACAGTTTTTCGAGCGACAGGCCGATCGCAAGCAGCCGGCGATCCGTCCCGGCCGGACCGTCCAGTTCCATGCCGACCGGCAATTTGCTCGTCGCTCCCAATGCGACGGGAATCTGAATCCCGGGAACGCCGGCATTGCTGCCGGGGTCGGTGTTCTGGATGTACAGGCCGAAATTGGCCACGCTGCTGGAATCGGGATTGGCGTCGATCGCCACCTTGGGCACGGTGGGAAACACGATGGCGTCGAGATGGTTGTTGGCAAAGGTGTCGCGATAAAGCTGTTGCAGGGCCGGCCGCGCGGTCTTGATGGCCGCCTCATAGACGGGCTTCGCATCCACCAGCGTATTGTCCGGACCGGGCAGCTTGCGCGGAATCACCAGGCCGTCATAGGTGCCCTTGACGTCGGGACTCGAAATGCCCTTGGCCAGGTCCTCGATCGAGATCTTCGCGCCACGCTTGAGATAGGCGACCATATCGTCATAGGCCTCGAACAGCGCGACCGGGAAACCGACCTGGCCGTTGAGCTCGACGAGCTTCGGCATATCGACGTCGATGACGGTAACACCGGCCGCCTTCAATTTGTCGCGCGCGGCGGCGAATGCCGCCCTGGTGTCCTCATCGAGGTTGGCGGTCGTCGCCGCGACGACGCCGAGACGCACGCCTTTCAATCCGGCGGGCTCGATCCGCCCTCCGCCCGCGATGACGCGATCGAGCAGGGCGACATCGGTCACCGAGCGCGCCATCGGTCCGGCCGTGTCCCGGGTGTGGGAAATCGGCGCGATGCCGCCTTGCGGATAACGCCCCACCGTCGGTCGTAGCGACGCACAGCCGTTGAGCGCGCAGGGAATCCGCACCGATCCGCCGGTATCGGTCCCGATCGCCGCGGGAATGATGCGCGCTGCAATCGCCGCGGCATTGCCCGACGATGACCCGCCCGCGATCTTCGTCGTATCGTAGGCGTTGCGGACGCCGAACTCGGTACCGGTCTTGAAGGCGGTATTGTAGCCGGAGATACCGAAGGCCAGTTCGTGCATGTTGGTCTTGCCGACGATAATGGCGCCGGCCGCCCGCAATTTTGCCGCCACGGGGGCGTCATCGGCGGGCACGTAGCCCTTCAGGGCAGGCGTCCCGGCTGAGGCCGGCAAGCCAGCAACCTCGATATTGTCCTTGATGGCGATCGGCACACCCCCGAGCGGCCTGCAGCTGGCATGCCGCTTGTGCGCGGAGTCATAGGCGCGGGCCGCCTTCAAGGCGCCCGCTTCGTCAAGCGTGATGAACGCATTCAGCTCGGAGCGGGCTTTCGCCCGCGCCAACACGGCCGAGACCAGCGCCACACTGGTGAATTTTCCCGTGCAAAGATCGGAAGCCGCCTGCGTCGCGGTCAAATGATCGAGATCGATCGCCGCTTCGGCGTGAGCAAGGCTCGCGGCGCAGGCCATCATTCCGGCAAGAACAATCGAGGTTGCAGAAGGGCGTTCAGGCATCGGTCGTCTCCCACGGGCGAGAGCCGCCAAACTCGCGCGGCAACATTGCCAACTATAAGCCAAAGCCGGAACTTCGCCTGTCCCCATTTTCGGGGACAAGGCGGCCCGACGACAACCGCGCGGCCGTTGCGCTGCGGCGCAAGCTTGTGGAAACTGCGTGGCCGTGGTTATCCGGCCTCTGACAGGAATTTCCCCCATGCGAATTTGCATCTTCGGCGCGGGCGCCGTCGGCAGTCATTTTGCGGTACGGCTGGCGCTGGCCGGCAATGACGTGTCCTGCGTGATGCGCGGGCCGCATCTTGACGCGACGAAGGCCAACGGCCTGATGCTGCGGGTCGGCGACGCCGCGTTTTCCGCGCGGGTAAAAGCCTCCGACGATCCGGCGGCGCTGGGACCGCAGGATCTCGTGATCTCGACCCTGAAGGCCAGCGCGCTGGCGAGCCTGGTCACGGGGCTGCCGCCGCTGCTCGGCGACCACACCTCGGTCGTGTTCGCGCAGAACGGCATTCCCTGGTGGTACGACATCGGGCTGCCGGCGGACCATCCGCCGGCGCCGGACCTTTCCTTTCTCGACGCGGGCGGCCGGCTCCGCGCTTTGGTCGCGCCCGCGCGCATCGTCGGCGGGGTGATCTTCTCGGCCAATGAAATCGAAGCCCCCGGCATCGCCGTCAACAATTCACCGGAGCGCAACATGCTCTTGGTCGGGGAATGCGACGACCGCCAGACCGAGCGGATCGAACGGGTGCGGGCCGTGCTCGAAGCCGCCTCGATCCAGTCGCCGCCGACCTTGCGCATCCGGGAGACGATCTGGTCGAAGCTTCTGACCAACATGTCGATGTCGGTGCTGTGTCTCCTGACCGGACAGACCGCGCGCGGCGTGCGGGACGATCCGGACCTGCGCGAGGTGGTGCCGCGCCTGCTCGACGAGGCCAATGCGGTCGGACAGAGCTGCTGCCCCGAGGTCAAGCGCGTCACGCGCTCCGGCCCCGCGCCCGACCACAAGCCGTCGATCCTGCAGGACTATGAACTCGGCCGCGGCATGGAGATCGACGCGCTGGTGCGCGCGCCGGCCGCGTTCGCCCGCGCCGCGGGACTGGATACGCCGATGCTCGACCTGATGGCGGCGCTGGCGATCCGACAGGCGCGCGACAAGGGGCTGTATCAGGGGTGAGGCGTCAAAGTACGACCGAAATGTTCTAAAATCGTCATTGCGAGCGCAGCGAAGCAATCCATTGCACGGCTCGGCGCGAAGAAGTCTAGATTACTTCGCTGCGCTCGCAATGACGAGAATTTGAGGGAACCCGACATCATGCACATCAAGGACAAGGTCTGCGTTGTCACCGGCGCGGCGAGCGGGATCGGGGAAGCGGTGGCGATCGCCTATGCGCAGGCGGGTGCGCGCGGGGTGGTGGTCGCCGACCTCAAATCCTCGCGCGAGCGCCTCGCCAGGGTCGCCGGCGACATCGACGCGCTGGCGGTGACCGCCGATGTCGGCCAGGAGGAAGACATCAAGGCGCTGATCGCCGCGGCCGAGGACAAGTACGGGCCGGTCGACGTGTTCTTCTCCAATGCCGGCCTGTCGCGCAAGGGACAGGAGGAAGCCTCGGACGCCGACTGGGACGTGAGCTGGCGGGTGCATGTCATGAGCCACGTCTTCGCGGCCCGCGCGCTGCTGCCCGGCATGCTCGCGCGTGGTTCCGGCTACCTCCTGAATACGGCCTCCGCCGCGGGCCTGCTGGCGTCATTGAATTCCATGCCCTATGGCGTGACCAAACATGCGGCGGTGGCGCTCGCCGAGCATCTGGCCATTCAATATGGCGATCGCGGCATCCGGGTTTCGGTGCTGTGTCCGCAATCGGTGCAGACCGGCATGACGACCTCGGGGCCGAGCGCCGCGCGCGTCGACGGCGTGATGTTTCCGCCCGAGGTCGCCCGCCTCGTGATCGAGGCGATGGAGGCCGAGCGCTTCCTGATCCTGTCGCATCCCACCGTTCATGAATACATCCAGCGCAAGGCCTCCAACCCGGAGCGCTGGCTGGCCGGAATGCGACGGCTGCGTGACCGGATCTATGGCGGTTGAAGCGTTTTCAAGCGACGTGGAAAAGGCTCCAGCGGGCAGGTTGACAGATCGGTCGAAAAACGATCCTGCTGCGCCGGATCGTGCACGCAAGGCAAAGGACCGATGGCGTCGAAACTCCCGTTATCCATCGCGCTGGTTTACATCATCGGCTCCGCTCCCGCTCTTGCGGCGGTGGAGCAGTGCCGTTTCATCCAGGACAAGCCCGAGCGCGAGGCGTGCTATCAGCGCCAGGACGCAGCCCTTGCCGCCAAGCGCAAACCCAAACCCGAGGCCACGGCCGCCGATACCGGAACCGGGCCATCGCTGCAGCAGATGCGGCAGGACGACGACGCGGTCTACAAGAGCATCCACGGTATCTGCCGCGGCTGCTGAACGGCGTTACTTCTTCAGGGCCTCCCAGTTGGCCGCGCGTTTTTCGGCAAAGGAGGCGAGGCCCTCCGAGGCTTCGCCGGTCCGGCGCCGGGCCGAATGCATCCGCACCAGCCGCGCATAGGCCTCGTCATTGACGGCCATGCCGCCGAACGAGCTTTCCAGCGCCAGCGCCTTGGTCTCGGCCAGGGCCTGCGGGCCATTCGCCAGCAACTGCTCGACGAATTTGGCGCCGGCGCTTTCCAGATCGGCCAGCGGCACCACCTCGTGCACCAGACCAATGCGGCGCGCCTCCTCGGCGCCGAAGCGTTCCCCGGTCAGCGCATAACGGCGGACCTGTCGGACGCCGATGGCGTCGCATAATTGCGGGATGATGATCGCGGCGGTCAGCCCCCAGCGCACTTCGGTGATCGAGAACATCGCATTGTCGGCCGCGACCACCACGTCGCAGGCCGAGATCACCCCGGTGCCGCCGCCGAAGCAGCCGCCCTGCACCAGCGCCACGGTCGGGATCGGCAACAGGTTCAACCGCTGCACCGCCTCGAAGGTGGCCTGCGACACCGCCTCATTCTCGGCGGCCGATTGCGGCCGAACCGCGTTGATCCATTTCAGGTCGGCGCCGGCCTGAAAGTGCCGGCCATTGCCTTTCAGCACGACGATGCGGAGATTGGGCTTCTTGCCCAATTCGTCCATCGCCGACAGCACGCCCTGAATGAGGCCGGCATCATAGGCGTTGTTCACCTCCGGCCGGTTCAGCGTGACAGTGGCGACCCCGCGTGCATCGATCTCCCACAGAACCGGGTTGGCAGGCATGGGCGATCCCTCTCGTTCGATGTTGTGCTGATGTGCTGTTTGGCATGCGGCGCAAGCGCCGGCAACGGAGGGTCGATACGGGGCGTGTCCGATTCCAGAGGGCCTTCATCGAGGCGATGAATCGCGCCGCTTGCGACGGCGTCGACGTTCGCGGCTATTTGGACCGGGGCTGCGGCAATCGTTCATGCCCGACCTATGTCGACTATTCCTCGCTGCGGCGTCTTCCGAAATCGTCGTTCCGCTGCTATGCGGTCTTGATCAACAGGGCACAACGACAATGACCGTAACCTCCTCGGAACCGGCCAGCCGGAAGGTGTTGCTGGCGGACATCGGTGGAACCAATGCGCGCTTTGGGCTGCTGGCCGGTGGAACCGTGAGCATGATCAGCCATATGGCGGTCGGCGACCACGGCACCTTTCGCGAGGCCCTCGAAAAATACCTTGGCCAGCTGCCGGAACCGCGCGGCGTTCGCGCCGCCCTGCTGGCGGTGGCCGGCACCGTCCGCGACGGCCGCTGTGCCCTCACCAACACCTCATGGGTGGTCGATGCCGCCGAGTTGCGCGCGCAAAGCGGCCTTTCCACCGTGAGCCTGATCAATGATTTCGAAGCGGTCGCGTGGGCGCTTTCCCGCCTTTCCCCCGACCAGGTCTTGCGGATAGGCGGACGCCAACCGGTGCAAGGCGCCCCTCTCGCGGCGCTTGGTCCGGGTACGGGCCTTGGAATGGCAGCCTTCATCCCGCACCCGAGCCGTCCCATCGTGCTGTCGAGCGAGGGGGGGCATGCGACGATGGCCGGCAACTCGCCGCGGGAGGACGCGGTCATCGCCCATCTGCGGCAACGCTTCGGACATGTCTCGGCCGAACGCGTGCTTTCGGGCGACGGGCTGGAAAATCTTCACGAGACCCTCGCCGCCCTCGACCATCTGGCGCTGCCAAAGCGCCGCGCCGCCGAGATTACCCGGGCCGGGATCGACGGCACCTGTCCGACCAGCCGAGCTGCCCTCGACATGTTCTGCGCGATGCTCGGGACCGTCGCCGGCAATCTCGCGCTGACGCTGGGAGCGACCGGCGGAATATTCATCGCCGGAGGCATTTTGCGTCGCATGCCCGACTATCTGGCCGGCTCGCAGTTCCGGGCGCGTTTCGAGGACAAAGGGCGGTTTCGCGACTATCTCGAACCGATTCCGGCCTATCTCATCCTGGAAGAGGATGTCGCCTTCGTCGGCCTGCGTGCCCTGGCTGAGGTCGACGGCATTGGCTGAAATCGGGCAGACATCCTGATCCGCATCAAGGCCGGAATGCATGGTGCTCGGAAACACGCGCGGACGTTCGCCGCTAAATTCCCGGAAAAGCTGGCGATCCCGGCATGACTCGAACATGCGACCTACGGTTTAGGAAACCGTCGCTCTATCCGGCTGAGCTACGGGACCGAAGCCCCGCCGTGACCAGGCGGGTGCCTGAGGGCTAGATAGCAGAGCAAGTCCGCAATCGCCAGTGTCCGGCAGAGCCTTTACCGGAACAAAAGCCATGGCGTCGACAGCGGTTTTTGGCCAGAATGGCAGGACAATTTCCGATCAACTGCATGAGCGGGTGTATCATGAAACGCATCGCTGGCTTGGCAGCGTTCGTGGCGATCTTGGCGATCCTGGCAAGTTGCGCCGAAGCGCACGATGTCGTTCGCGTCGAGCCGGCGTCCGCGGGGCGGCCTTATGACTACGTCGTTCACGTCCTGAACACCTACGACATCGGCTACAATCCGGAGGTGCGGCGAGACCGCAACCGCATGGCGCTGCGTCTGCTCCGGGGCCAATGCAGGACGCCACGGGTCGTCGGCGACGACAAGATCATCACCGAGATCTGGGGCATCACCTCGAACCGCCCCGACTACATCGTGCTGGTGAAATGCGCCTGAGGGCGCAGGCGACGATGCCGTAGCGGATGACCCTTCCGCGCCCCGTTCATGATCGCGGCCTGACGCCACAATTGCGCCCCGTTCCGGCCGAAAAGCATTTCGTTCCGGGGTGACAAGCCGCCCCAAAATGGCGACAATCCGGCGGCCTTGTGGTTCACGCAACCGTGTTCAGAATCACCCCCGGGGGAACATCGTCCGTGATCGCTTCACGTCCATCCGCTTTACTGATTGCCGCGATCGCGGGCCTCGCCGTGCTGACGCCGTGGCGCGCCCAGGCACAGTGGTGGTCGCGCGCGCCGGCCGATTTCGAGGAATGCGCCGACAAGGCGGAGAAGGCGGCGACCAAGGAAGAGAAAACTTCCCAATTGTCGGAATGCAACGCGAAGTTCGCCGGCCGCAGAAAGCCCGGCGGCGGCTATACCTACTACGACTTCATGCAGAACCGCAGCTTCGATACCGCCGGCCCGAACCCGACGCCGGAAGAACAGAAGAAAATCGACGAGCAATATACCGCCTTTCTCGACCGCGAGCGGCGCAATAGCATCGCGGCGGCGCTCTCGGCCAGGCAGCAGCAATTGCTGCAGCAGACTTCGCTGCGCGACGAAAAGGTGCCGCTGCCGGTGGAGGCGCCGAACAAGCCGCAGGCGCCGGCGCCGGCGAGCGATCTGCGGCCGCGCCCGAAGGCCGCCAATTGCGCGCGGCATTCGTTCTCCTGCGACTGGCCGCGGCTGTCGGAAGGTCTCAAGGATCTGAAAAAGCTGTTCGCCTCGCCGACGACCAAGGCGAAGAAGGGCTGACCGCCAACGTCATTCCAGGGCGCGAGTGAAACGAGCGAACCCGGAATCCCGAAACAACCGGCGCGAGATTCCGGGTTCGCGCTGGCGCGCGCCCCGGAATGACGCTATCGCATCAGTCCGTGATCACCATCGCCCAGAATTTCCGGTAGGGCGATTTCGGATTGTCCACCGATGCGACGCCGACGCGGCGCGCGCCCGGCATCAGCAGGTTCTCGCGGTGACCGGCGGAATCTTCCCATTGCTTCAGCATCTCGGCAAAGCTCAGGAAGCCGGCGCCGATATTTTCCGCCGCTCTCGACTTGCGCAAGGGCGCCACCCGCATCGAAAAACTGCCGCCGGCGAAGTGGCTGACCGTGCCGGTCGCCGCCATCGCCTGCGCCTGCTTCAGCGCCACGGCGCCGAGCCGGCTGTCCGATTGAACCGCGGGCAGGCCGTGGGAGCGGCGATAGGCGCTGATCGCGCCGGCATAGTCGGCGGCCCCAGCGCTCGCGGCAAAGCGCAGGCTGCAGCAGAACGCGAACAGGAACGTCATCAATCGCATCGGCATCGACAGCACCCTCCTCCGGCGCGACGAGCAGGGCGCGGATTCCAGTGCCCGTCGCGCGCCGTGCCGGTCCGTTGCTTCGAGATTCGATAGCAGATTTTCGCCCTCGCTGCCCGCCGATACGCCACCGGCGCCCCGCGCCTTGTAACCGTCATGGCGCCCCGTTATGTTTTGCGCGGTGGGCTGGCATTCGGCAGGAGGCAACAATGGGTTTACTCGACGTACTCAACGGAATGCAGAACGGCCCGCGCGGCCCGAGCAATCCGGGCGCGCAATCCAGCGGCGGAATGTCGCCGATGACCATGGCGATCCTCGGACTGCTGGCCTGGAAGGCGATCAAGCATTTCAGCGCCGGTCAGCCCGGCGCAGCTCCGGCGCCGACGCCGGCACCGGGCAATGTGAATGCCGGCGTGCCCGGCGGTGGGCTTGGTGGTGGGCTTGGTGGTGGGCTTGGCGACGTATTGAAGGGCGGACTGGGGGGCCTGCTCGCGGGCGGCGCCGCCGGCAGCGTAATCTCGGGCGGGCTCGGCGACCTGCTCAAGCAATTGCAGCAGAACGGCCATGGCGATGCCGCCAATTCCTGGGTCGGCAACGGCCCGAACAAGCAGATCGCGCCCGGCGATCTCGCCAGCGCGCTCGGCGCCGACCAGATCAACAGCCTGATGTCGCAAAGCGGCCTGTCGCGCGACGAGCTGCTCACGGGCCTCAGCCAGCATTTGCCCGATGTGATCGACCATCTGACACCGGACGGGCGGCTGCCGACCGGGGACGAAGTTTCAGGCCGGATCTGAGGCCGTTGCCTCAGCCCGGCGTTTTCAAACCGCAGCTTTTTTCAAAAGGACACGCGCGATGTTGCACATCATCATCATTGGCTTTGTCGCAGGCATTCTCGCCCGGCTGCTTTCGCCCGGCCCGAACAATCCGAGCGGCTTCATCCTGACCACCGTGCTCGGCATCGTCGGCGCGTTCGTCGCCACCGCGATCGGCCAGGCCATCGGCCACTACGACCCGGGCGAGGGCGCTGGCATCATCACCGCGACCATCGGTGCGCTGCTGGTGCTGTTCATCTGGAACCGGCTGGTGGCGAGCGGCGTGATTTCCGATCTGGGGCGGAAATAGAGAAGAAGCCGCCATGGCCGGGCTCGTCCCGGCCATCCACGTCTTTCTTATCGCCGTACCTTAGGACATGGATGCCAGCCTAAGACGTGGATGCCCGGCACAAGGCCGGGCATGACGGGGAACGATTTCCCGCTTTCCTCACGTGATCAGATGCAGCCCCGCGTCCATCCGCACCAGCTCGCCGGTCATGCTGCTGGACGCCGGCGTGGCGAGAAAGCACACCAGTGCGGCGATGTCTTCCGCCGATGATGCGACCTTGAGCGGCGTCCGCGCGATCACGGAATCGCGCACCTGCTTGCCGGCTTCCTCGCCGCGGCCCTTGGTGAACCAGGGCGTATCGATATAGCCGGGACAGACGGTGTTGACGCGGATCAGCGGCGCCAGCGCGCGCGCCAGCGAATAGGTGATGGTGTTCAGCGCCCCTTTGCTGGCGGCATAGGCGATCGAGGAACCGACGCCGCTGATGCCCGCCACCGATGAGACGTTGACCACGGCGGAGGCGCGCCCCGACGCTTTCGCGCCGGCCTCCAGCAGGCTCCGCGCCGCGCGCACCATCTGGAACGGGCCGATGGTGTTGACGCCGAACAGCCGCTGGAAATCCTCCGCCGACAGTCCGTCGAGATTACCATGCGCCATGTGCTTGGTGGTGCCGGCATTGTTGATCAGCGCGTCGAGACGGCCCCAGGGCGCCGCCGCCGCGACGATCTTCTTGCAATCCTCATCGCGCGACACATCGCCCTGCACCACGACCACCTCGGCGCCGGCGGCGCGGCAGAGATCGGCGGTCTGCTCGGCTTCCTTCTGGCTGGAGGAATAGTTGACGATGAGGCGCGCGCCGCCCTTGGCCAGGATCGCCGCCGTCGCAGCCCCCAGGCCGGACGCCGAGCCCGTCACAATCGCGCACAAACCATCCCCAGACATCCGCATTTCCTTTTTGTGTTCTTGGCTAACCCGTTTCCGACGGCGATCTACCATATCGCGCGCGAAAATACCTGCAAACCGGCAAAACTCCGTTGCGCGGAATTAGTGCCGATAGCCGCCTCATGTTGCCCTTGCAGGGAGCCTTGCGGACATCGGCGCTTGTCATGGCAGTGGCTTTTCCGCATCATGCGGCGCAAGAAAAGACCGCAGCCAAAGCCCGGGCAAAACCGCCGGGCGAGAGGTGTGGCTTACGAACACGAGGAACGCAGTGGCGGAGAGTGAGAACATCGTTGCCGAGACCGCGGAGAAGATCTTCGCCGATCTCGCCGACGCCCAGACCATCAATCGCGACAAGAAGGGCGACTGGAAAGCGCCGCTGTGGCGGGCGCTGACCGAAGCCGGTCTGCCGCTGGCGTGGGTGTCGGAGGAGTGCGGCGGCTCCGGCGCCAGCCTCGCCGAAGGCTTTTCCGTCCTGAGCGCCGCCGGGCGTTTTGCCATCGCGGTGCCGTTGGCCGAGACCATGCTGGCCGGATGGCTGCTGGAGCAGGCGAAGATCGCTTCCCCCGAGGGCCCGATGACGGTGGCGCCCGCCGGCCCGCGCGACCGCATCGCGCTCAATGCCGACGGTACGTTGTCCGGCCGCGCGCGCGGCGTTCCGTTCGCCAAGGACGCCAAACACATCGCGGTGCTGGCACACGGCGCCGGCGGCATCTCGATCGCGCTGGTGGAGACGGCAAGATGCCAGATCGAGGCCGGGCTCAACCTGGCCAGCGACGGCAACGACACCGTGACGTTTGCGAATGTTGCACCTATCGCCATCAAGCCGGCGCCGCAAGGTTTCGGCCAGACCGCGCTGATGCTGATGGGCGCGGTGGCGCGCAGCCTGCAGATCGCGGGTGCGCTCGAATCCATGCTCGACGTCAGCGTGCGCTACTCCAACGAGCGCGTCGCGTTCGAGAAGAAGATCTCGAAGTTCCAGGCGGTGCAGCACAATCTCGCAAAACTCGCCGGCGAGTCGGCGGCAGCCCTTGCGGCCGCGACCTCGGCCGCGGACACCCTCGCCAGCGGCGCCTCCTCCGACGAGGCGGTTTTCCTGGAAGCGGTCTCCGCCAAAATCCGCTGTTCGGAAGCGGCCGAAAAGGGCGCGGCAATCGCCCATCAGGTGCACGGCGCGATCGGCTTCACCATCGAGCACATCCTGCATCGCTACAGCCTGCGGGCGCTGGCCTGGCGCGATGATTTCGGCAGCGAGAGCTTCTGGGCGGTCGAACTCGGCAAGCGCGTCGCCGCCCGCGGCGCCGACGAGCTCTGGCCGCTGGTCGCCTCGCGCTGAGCATGGCCATGGACACCTCCCAGCATGCGAGCTCGTTCACCTCTCCCATCGGGAGAGGTCGGATCGCATCGCCAGATGCGATGCGGGTGAGGGGTTACGGCCTATCGAGAGACCGTACCCCCTCACCCCGGCCCTTTCCCCATGGGAGAGGGGGTGCACTTGCGCGGGTCAGGCATCTCGACTCCTTCTTCCAAAGAAAAATCTGAATTCGGGATTTGTTCCAACATGACCGCAGCCCTCCATTTCGATCCGATCCGCCTGCCGCCCGAATGCCAGAAGCTGCGCAAGGAAGTGCGCGCCTTTCTCGCCGACGAGATCGCGGCCGGCACCTTCAACCCGTTCAAGCCCAACCGCGAGGACGCCGACGCCAAGGAATTTTCCCGCCGGGTCGGCGAGCGCGGCTGGATCGGCATGACCTGGCCCAAACAATATGGCGGCCATGAGCGCTCGTTCCTCGAGCGCTATGTGGTGACCGAGGAGATGCGCGTCGCCAACGCGCCGACCCGACGCTTCTTCGTCGCCGACCGCCAGAGCGGCCCGGTGCTGTTGAAATACGCCCCCGAGCGTATCAAGGCGGACATCCTGCCGCGGATCTGCCGCGGCGAGGTCTGTTTCGCCATCGGCATGAGCGAACCCAATTCCGGCTCCGACCTGTTCGCGGCCAAGACCAAGGCGACGAAGACCGAGGGCGGCTGGCTGATCAACGGCACCAAGATCTGGACTTCCTCGGCGCACATCGCCGATTACATGATCGCGATCTTCCGCACCTCGCCCTCCACCAAGGAGAACCGCCGCCACGGCCTGACCCAGTTCCTGGTCGACATGAAGACGCCGGGCATCAAGGTCAACCCGATCGGCCAGATCACCGGACAGTTCGAATTCAACGAGGTGGTGTTCACCGACGCCTTCATGCCCGACGATCACGTGCTGGGCGAGATCGACGGCGCCTGGAAGCAGGCGACATCAGAACTCGCCTATGAGCGCTCGGGGCCGGAACGATTCCTGGAGACTTACTACGTGCTGACCGAGCTGGTGCGCGCGGTCGGACCGAAGCCGGATACCCGCAGCGCCGAGGGCATCGGGCGCCTGGTGGCGCAGCTGCACACCATGCGGCGGATGTCGGTGTCGGTCGCGGGCATGCTGCAGGCCGGCAAGGAGCCGGTGGTCGAGGCCTCCATCGTCAAGGACATCGGCACGGTCTGGGAGCAGCAATTGCCGCACCGGGTGCGCGACCTCGCCGCCTTCATCGATCCCGAAGCGAGCAACCACGAGACGCTGGAAAACCAGCTGTCCTTCGCCATCAAGACCGCGCCCAAGCTGACCATCCAGGGCGGCACCACCGAGGTGCTGCGCGGCATCATCGCGCGCGGGCTCGGACTGCGCTAGGCGCGCGGCGCACGTTTTCTTCACCTCTCCCCTTGTGGGAGAGGGGGCGCACCTGCATCGTTTCAAGACCTTTATTCATCGGAGACAAGTAATGACCACCTACACAGATATCGGCGTCGAGAAGCACGGCCATGTCGGCCTGATCGAAATTCGCAAACCCCCGCTGAACTTTTTCGACGTCGCGCTGATCAACCAGATCGCCGACGCGCTGGAGGAATTCGACCGCGACATCGAGATCCGCGCCTCGGTGCTGGCCGCGCAAGGCAAGGCGTTCTGCGCCGGCGCCAATTTCGGCGATCCGGCACGGCAGGAGGCCGAGGAGCGCGCCAAAAGCGATCCGGCCGCGAATCTTCCGATCAACCACCTCTATGTCCAGGCCGTGCGCATCTTCCGCAACAAGAAGCCGATCGTCGCGGCCGTCCACGGCGCGGCCATCGGCGGCGGACTTGGGCTGGCGGTTTCGGCGGATTTCCGCGTCACCTGCCCCGAGGCGCGTTTCGCCGCCAACTTTACCAAGCTCGGCTTTCATCCGGGCTTCGGCCTGACCGCGACGCTGCCCGAGCTGGTCGGCAAGAACAATGCGGAGCTGATTTTCTATACCAGCCGCCGCGTCACCGGCGAGGAAGCCACCAGAATGGGCCTGGCCAATATCTGCGTGCCGCAGGACCAGGTGCGCGCCGAGGCCATGAAGCTGGCGCAGGAAATCGCCGAATGCTCGCCGCTCGGCCTGATCGCGACCCGCGCCACCATGCGCGCCGGCCTCGCCGACCGCGTGCTCGCCGCCACCAACCACGAACTGCTCGAACAGAACAAGCTGCGCGCCACCGAGGACTTCAAGGAAGGCGTCAAGGCCACCGCCGAACGGCGGGTCGCGAACTTCAAGGGGAGGTAGAGTCTCTTCCCTTTTCCCCTTGTGGGAGAGGGGAAGTGCAAGCGTCCATCGAAATCGTCGTCCCGGCCTTGAGCCGGGACCCATACCCCGCGGCTTCTCGATTCGGACGCGGTGTCAGAAGCCTTGCTTCGCGACTGGCATCGGTGGTTATGGGTCCCGGCGTTCGCCGGGACGACTCGCTGAGGCGTTCAACTACTTCCTCCCCACCACCAGCGCATCGACGATGGTGACGCCCTTGCCCTCGGCGTGCACCAGCACCGGATTGATCTCGATTTCGGAAATCTCCGCAGCGTGCTGCGCCGCCAGCAGCGAGACCTGCTCGATCAAGTCGCTCAGCGCCGGAATATCCGCTTTCGCAGCGCCCCGGAAACCGTTCAATAAAGGTGCTGCCTTCAATTCGGCCAGCATGGCGGCGGCTTCATTCGCGCTGACCGGCGCGGGGCGGTAGACGACGTCGCGGAACAACTCCGTGGTGATGCCGCCGAGCCCCACCATCACCATGGGGCCGAAGGTGGCGTCCGTCAGGGTGCCGATGATGATCTCGACGCCCTTCCTCGCCATCGGACCGACCAGCACGCCCTGGATCCTGGCATCCGGCCGATGCTTGCGCGCGTTCGCGATCAGCGCCTCATGGGCCAGGAACACCTCGCCCTTGGTGGTGATGTTGACGCGGACACCGCCGACCTCGCTCTTGTGTGGAAGATCCGGCGACTGGATCTTTGCCACCAGCGGAAAGCCAATTCGGGCGATGGCGGCGTCCAGCCCGCTCCTGTCCGTCACCAGCACTTCGTCCGGCACCGCGATGCCAGCCTCGCGCAGCAGCGCCTTGCTGTCGGCTTCCGACAGCGTCGCCGACGTCAGATGCGCAGAAAGATCGCGCGGCGGCAGCGCCGCCATGTCGACGGGCTGCGCCAGCCTGAATCTCGCATAGTCGACCATCCGCCGCAGCGCGACGCCGGCATGGGTCAGCCCCGACAGCACCACCGCGCCGGAAGCCGCGAGCTCCCGGCGCGCGAAGGTCGACGGCAGCGTGTAACTGTAGAACACGATCGGCTTGTGCTGCGCCGCCAGCACCGGCGCGAGCTCGGCCTGCTTGAACGGCATCCTGGTATCGCTCGACAGCGACAGCACCACCAGGATGGCGTCGACCTCGTCGGAGGCGTCGAGCAGGTCGATGCTCTTCTGCAGGCCGCCGGAATGCACGCCCTGCGCGGTGACGTCGATCGGGTTGCGCGTGGCGCCATAGGACGGCAACAGTTTTGCGATTGCGCCCTGGATCGGTGTCGACAGTTCCGGCACCTGCAGCCCCTGCAGCGCGACCGTGTCCGCGCCCCAGATGCCGGCGCCGCCGGACACTGTGAGCACGCCGACGCGGTCGCCCTTCGGCATCGGATTGGTGGCCAGGACCGCGGCGATGGTGACGGCCTCGTCGAGATCGTTGGAAACGATAAAGCCGTATTTGGCGAATACCGCGTCATAGGCCGCCGACCAGCCGGCCATGCTGGCGGTATGGGAGGCGGCGGCGCGTTCGCCGGCGCCGGAGCGACCGACTTTCGTCACGATCACCGGCTTTCGCATTTCCGCGGCGCGGCGGGCGACGAAGAGGAATTTGTCGACGTCGCGGATGCCTTCGATGAACAGCAGGATCACGTCGGTGGAAGCGTCCTGCACCATGTAGTCGAGAAACTCGCCGGCGCCGAGGTCGGATTCATTGCCGGCGCTGACGACGTAGCTGAGCCCGATGCCGAGCGCCCTGGCGCGGTGATAGATCGCAAAGCCGATGCCGCCGCTCTGCGCGACGATGCCGATCCGTCGCTGGTTGACCTTGAGCCGCGCCTCGTCCGGCTTGACGTCCACGGTCGGGCTGAAGGTGGCGGCGACGCGCTGCGCCTCGCTGTAAAACCCTTCGGCATTGGGACCGGAAATCCGCATCCCGGTCCGTTTCGCCAGCCCAACGATGGCGTCCTGCATCGCGGCGCTGTCGCCGCCCTCCTCGGCAAAGCCGGACGAGATGATCACCGCATTCCTGACCCCGGCGGCGGCGCATTGCTCCAGCGCGCCGAGCACGGCGCGGGCGGGAATGATGACGACCGCGAGATCGATCGGTTGCCCGACGTCTGCAATCGAGGGATAGCATTTCAACCCGTCGATCTCGCCGTAGTTCGGATTGATCGGATAGAGTTTTCCAGGAAAACCGTTCTTGCGCAGCATCGACAGCAGCCGGCCGGGAATCTTGTCGAGATCGCGCGAGGCGCCGATCAGCGCGATGCTGTCGGGCGAAAAGAAGCTGTCGAGCGGGTGCGGCATTGAGGGAAGATCCTCGATGAGACCAGGAGACCGTCATTGCGAGGAGCGTAGCGACGAAGCAATCCATCTTTGCTGCGTTGGCAATGGATTGCTTCGCTGCGCTCGCAATGACGGAAGAACGAAAGCGCTGTTCACGCCGCCAAACTAAAAGTGACGCCGCACAGCGTAAACGAATCGCCCGATACCGCGCATCCCTTTGCCCTGGCCGCATCGCAGACTTTCGCGATATCGGCGACCTTGAAGGTCAGCCCGCTCATGAGATCGCTTGCGCCTCTGACAAAGCGGAAAGTGGCATTGGGCAGTTTCAGCTCGGGCTCGCCATTTTGATTTTGACTCACGGCAACGCCGAGAATCCGGCCCCAATGTTCGGCCAGGCCTTGCGGCTCCGGGCTCTCCATCTCGACGCCGGTCAGCGCCTGGGTGACGTCTTTGCGGATCGATGTCTGCCAGTCGGGTCCGGCCGGCGGATAGGGCCCTAAAATATCGTCGCTGCCGGCGGTGTGGTTGAATTCGATGAAGGCGGCGCGGCAGTCGCGCGGATGCAACTGCACGCCGCGATAGGGCGCGTGGTCGATCGCATTGGCGACGCGCACGCCCATTTTTTTCGCGTGCTCGCCGCGCGCGTCGGGATCATCGCAGCAGAAGATCGCCATGTAGCCGCCGTGACCGCCGGTCTTGTCGAGGAAACGCCCCGCCGCGGTGCCGGGCTGGAACGGGGCGACCACTTCCAGAAGGATAGTGTCGACCGGCAGCAGCGCGTTCTCCAGCCCGTATTTGGCGACGTTGCCGTCGCGGTAGCAGACGTTCAGCCCCATGATGCCGGCGATGTCGGAAATCACCGGCTCCAGCTGCGGCGCCACCAGGCAGATCTGCCGCAGCCTCAGATAGCCGGCCATTTCAATGGCCTTGAAATACGGGCTTGCGCTTTTCGACGAAGGCCTTGGCGGCTTCCTTGTGGTCGTCGGTCTCGCCCGAGCGCGAGTGATGCATCGCCTCGGCGTCGAAGCAGGCTTCCAGCGACAGGTGCTCGGCATTGTTGATGTTGCGCTTGATGTAGCCGAGCGTCACCGACGGGCCCTGCGCCAGCGACATCGCCAGCTCGTGCGCCGCCGCATCGACCTCGGTGTCGGGAACCACTTTGGTCACCATGCCGAGCGCGAGCGCTTCCTGCGCGGTCAGCACCGGCGACATCAGATAGAGTTCGCGCGCTTTGGCGCTGCCGAGCATTTGCGTCAGGAAGTAGGTGCCGCCGTAATCGCCCGACAGCCCGACCTTGGCGAACGCCGTGGTGATCTTGACCGAGGCCGAGGCGACCCGCAGATCGCAGGCGAGCGCGATCGACAGCCCGGCGCCGGCGGCGGCGCCGTCGAGCTGGGCCACCACCGGCTTTTGCATCTCGTGCAGGATGCGCGAGACTTCCATGCCGCGCCGCAGATTGGTCTTCTTGGCCTCGAACGGCAGCGGCGCCCGGCCCTCCGCCATCGACTTGACGTCGCCGCCGACGCAGAACGTGCCGCCGGCGCCCTTCAGCAGCACGGCGCGGACCTCATGGTCCTCCGCCGCGCGCCGCGCCGCCTCGACCAGCCCCCGCGTCATGTCCGGATTGAGCGCGTTGCGCCGGTCCGGACGGTTCATGGTGATGGTGAGCAGGCCGGATTCGAGCGTTTGCAGGACCATGTCGTTCATCGGTGTTGCCTTTGTTTTTATTTCATTGGAATCTCAAACCGTCATTCCGGGGCGATGCGAAGCATCGAGCCCGGAATCTCGAGATTCCGGGTCTGGTGCTAGCGCACCATCCCGGAATGACGGCCTTTGGCCGTCATTTCTTCAGCAGCGGGCAGCGCGACAGTTCCAGCGGCTGGAACGCCTCGTTGCCGGGAACGGTTGCCAGCAGCTTGTAGTCGTCCCAGCGCCCTTTGGACTCCGAGGGCTTCTTGACCTCGAACAGATACATGTCGTGCACCATGCGGCCGTCCTCGCGGATGCGCCCGTTTTTCGCAAACATGTCGTTGATCGGGGTCTCCTTCATGATCTTCATGACGGGGGCCGCGTCGGTGGTGCCGGCGGCCTTCACCGCCTTCAGGTAATGCGTGACCGAGGAATAGACGCCGGCCTGCGCCGAGGTCGGCACCCGCTTGACCCGCTCCATGAAACGCTTCGAAAACGTGCGGGTCTCGTCGTTGAGATCCCAGTAGAACGCTTCGGCGAGCAGCAGCCCCTGCGCGGTCTCCAGCCCGACGCTGTCGATGTCGGTGACGAAAGCGAGCAGCGGCGACATCTTCTGGCCGCTCTTCATCAGGCCGAATTCGGCGCCCTGCTTGATGGCGTTGATGGTGTCGCCGCCGGCATTGGCCAGCCCGATCACCTTGGCCTTGGAGGCCTGCGCCTGCAGCAGATAGGACGAGAAATCCGAGGTGTTGAGTGGGTGGCGGACGCTGCCCAGCACCTTGCCGCCCGACTTCAGCACCACGTTGGTGGTGTCCTTTTCCAGGTCCGCGCCGAAGGCGTAGTCGGCGGTGAGGAAGAACCAGCTGTCGAGGCCCGATTTGACCGCGGCGAGCCCGGTGACGTTGGCCTGGCCGTAGGTATCGAACACGTAATGCACGGTATAGGGGCCGCAGGCCTCGTTGGAGAGCCGGATCGAGCCGGGACCGTTGAAGACCACGATCTTGTTGCGCGCTTTGGCGATCTCGCCGGCGGCGAGCGCGGTGGCGGACGCCGCCACGTCGTAGATCATCTCGACGCCCTGGTTGTCGATCATGTCGCGGGCGATGTTGGCGGCAAGGTCGGCCTTGTTGAGATGATCGGCAGCGATGATCTCGATCTTGCGGCCCAGCACCTCGCCGCCGAAATCCTCCACCGCCATCTTCGCGGCGGTCTCGCTGCCGGGGCCGGTGATGTCGGCGTAGAGGCCGGACATATCGAGGATGCCGCCAAGTTTCAGCGGCGGCTTGGCTTGCGCCAGCGCATCGGTGGCGGAAATCGCCAGCACCATGGCGAAAACGCCGCTAAGAACCCGTTGCATCGAAAGCCTCCCTGTCGGCATGCCGCGTTGATGCGCGGGCCGTTATTTCGGTTGCCGCGATCATGCCGCATGCGCCTGCCAGCGGCAAGCCGCGCCACCCTCGGCGCTGCTCCCGGCGTTCGCCTCGCGAGCAAGACTTTTTCCGCAAAGCGGAATGATTGTGACCGGGTTCGTTCGCACAGAGGATGCAGGCCGACGCGCTGCTGCTCGAACACGGCGACTGCGTGCTCAGGCGTCAGGATACAGCAATGGCGCCGGGCGGTAAGCCCGGCGCCAATTTTCACGAACGGATGGGAGAGGCGATTCGCCGGCCGGCGCTTCGCGCTCAGTATTTGGCGACGACGGGGCCGGTCCAGTTGAAGTGATAGTTCAGGCCGACTCGGACGGTCTGCTCGTGGAACTGGGCCGAGGTGTTGAAGAAGACGACCCCTGGAAGAGTGGACGTCGAAATGCTCGGCGAGTACCGGCCGAGATCGACATAGAGGTATTCGAGCTTGGCGCTCCAGTTCGAGCCCAGCATCGCCTCAGCGCCGGCGCCCGCGGTCCAGCCGGCGCGGACACTGGACGACGAGCCGTTGGCGCACAGCGTGGCGTTCGCGACGCAGCCAAAGTTCACGTCGGTGGTAGTGAAGCTGCTCTTGGTCTGGCCGTAGGCAAGACCGCCGGTGCCGTACAGCAGCACTTGCGGGGTCGCCAGGAATCCGACGCGGCCGCGCACCGTGCCGAACCAGTCGATCGACTTGGTCACGCTGGTGGTGGTGGAATCGAGGAAGGCGGGCGTCTGCGTCTGGCTGGTCGTTCCCTTGATCGCGGAGCCCTGCAAATCGGCCTCGAGGCCGATCAGCCATTGCGAGGGCATCTGCCAGTTGTAGCCGATCTGGCCGCCGCCGATCACGCCCTTGGCCGAGGACGACAGGGCGGCGGGATAGGACCCGGCGGCAAAGATCGCAGCCAATGCGGGCGCGAGGCCGGGATTGTTCGTGGAGCCCGAAATCCCGGTCGAGCCGGAATCCCAGCCATAGCCGACGTTGCCGCCGATATAGAGCCCGGTCCAGTTCGACACCGGCGCCACGGCCTTCATCGGCATCGCCTTGTAGGCCGGCGACAGGTCGGCTGCCAAGGCCGGGCCGATAGACGCCGCCGCGATGCAAGCAACACCCGCGAGCCCGAGCTTCTTGAAGAGTTTCGCGACCATCAGACCACCCCTGGAATCATATGGTACCGTTGTACGGTATAATGCCGCCCGCGGCTGTGACGGATTAGCTACGCTGCGGCAACTTTTGAGACACACGCCGATGGAACTCGCTTTCGGGCTCCATCGAAAATCGCCCCTACACCAGGTGGAAATCCGCCGCGGTCAGGCTGGCGTGCTGGGTATTGGCGATGGTGATGACATGGTTGGCGTCCAGCGTCAGCACGCTGTCGGCGCCGACCTGATGGATGTCGGCCATGACATTGGCGAGGCTGCCCCATTGCGACTGCTGCAACTGGATGACATCCAGCGCCGGGTGGAAATTGTTGATGGTGTCGTGGCCGAAATTATTGGCGAACACGAAGGTGTCCAGGCCGTAGCTCGCGGCATTCAGGGTATCGCCGGGGCCGCCGATCAGGGTCTGGTGCGCATTGAAGGTAGTGGCGGCGGTGAGCGTGGCGTTGCCGGCGCTGCCGTCGAGCACGGTATTGCCGTAGCCGCCGGTGGCGGCAGTGCCGGACGGCACCTGCACATAGTTCTGGTTGCCGCCGATCACCTCGATCGTCAGCGTCGAGGACGACGCCGGGCTGTGGCCGTTGCCGGCGGTGTAGCTGAACGTGTCGAACTCCACGCCGGTCGCCGTGCCGCTGGCGGTGTAGGCGTAGCTGCCGTCGGCATGCAGCGTCAGGGTGCCGTAGGCGCCCGCGACCGACTGGTTGACGCCGCCCGCCAGCCCGTCGACCGCGCTGACCGTGACATGATCGAGCGGGTTGGAATCGGTGTCGTTGGCAAGCACGCCATGGGCCGCATCGGCTGACACGGTCTGGCCGGCCAGCACGTGGTTGCTGTCGGGGTTGGCGGTGAACAGCGAACTGTCGACGCCGAGGCCGGTGAAAGTGGTGTCGATATTGCCGAGATTGGCGACATTGCCGGCGGCATCGTCGATGGCGGCGTTGTGCAGGTTGATACCGGTGACGGCGAGCTGCGAGGTGATCGAGTCGGTGGTAGCGACGGTGTAGTCGAACACCAGCTTGGTCGCATCGTACAGCGCCGCGGTGACGGCGGCGTCATAGGTCGCGGTGCCGTTGTCGTTGAGCGATAGCGTCGGTGTGCCGCCGCCGAGTGTGACGGCCTCGCTGAACGCCACCACGATGCTCAGGCTCTGGCCGACCCCCTCGATCCCGCTGGAGGGCGCGGCGGTGACCGCCGAGATGACAGGCGCCACGGTGTCGAGTGTGAAACTGAAACTGGCGGGCGCGCTGATATTGCCGGCGGCATCGACCTCCTCGACCGAGATGGTATGCACCCCGTCGGCGGAATGGTCGGTCGCGAAGGCGGCAGGCTGGGTCGTCGAGTAACTGCCGTTGTCCACCTTGAACAGGAAATAATCGCCGGCGGCCGGCGAGGCATAGACCAGCGCCGGATTATTGGTGATGTGGTCGGTGGCGGAGGCACCGGTGTCGTGCGCCAGCGACACCGCTGATGTCGGCGCCGCCGGGGCTGTGGTGTCGAGCGTGAAACTCAGCGTCGTCGGTGCGCCGATGTTGCCGGCGGCGTCCTCCTGCTCGACGCTCACGGTATGGACCCCGTCGGCCGAGCCGTTGGTGGCGAAGTTCGGCGCCGTGGTCGAGTAGCTGGTGGCGCCGTCGATCTTGTAGAGCAGCGTGCCGCCGGCTTCGGCAGGAGTGACTGTTATCGCCGGGTTGTTGGTGATGCCGTCGGTGCCGGAGGTGCCGGTGTCGTGCGCCAGCACCACGGTCGGCGCGCCCGGCGGCGTGTGCAGAATCGTATAGCTCTGATCGCCGGTATGGGCGGCGGCGAGCGTATTGCCGAAATTGTCAGTGATGGGATCGCCGGTATTGTTCAGGTCGAGCCGCAACGTGCCGTCGCCATTGACGTTGTTGACGGTGACGGTCCAGGTGGTGCCGCTGCCGGTGACCGAGGCGATCGAGCCGGACACGGTGTTGGTGCCGACCACGGTGAAATCGGTGGCGTCGACGCCGGTGACGGCCGTCGAGAACGTCACCGTGAAGTGCTCGGTGTGCAGGTTGTTGGTGCCGGCATCGACGGTATGAATCGAGGTCACCGTCGGCAGGATCGAATCCACCAGAATCCCGCTGGTCGAGCCCACATTGTTCAGGGCCGTCGCGACATTGTTGCCGAACGCATCCTGGATCGTGGCCCCGTTGAGGACCAGGTTCGATCCGACCGTGATGCCGTTGCTGTCGAGCTCGCCGCTCACGATCACGTAGCGGAACGTCAGCGCGGAAGTGCCCGAACCGCTCAGATAGACCGCATCCACCGTTCCGCCGGTGTCCAGCGTGATCTGGAAATAAGGCGTGCCGCCGGCGGTGTTGACGTTCACCACCTTGTTGAAGTTGACGGAGAAATAGAGGTCCTGCCCGGTGCCGTAGGTGCCGCCGAAGGGCGTGATCACCTCCGATACCGCTGGCACCACCGCATCGACATCGACCCCGGCCAGCGAGGGTTCGCCGGTCAGGTTCAGTCCGGCTCCGCTGGCCGCATTGCCCGCTGCGTCATGGATCGTACCGCCATTGAGATCGATCGCCGTCCCCGTCGCGATGCCGGTGAGATCCTGATCGCCGGGCTTCACTTCATACTGGAAGGTCAGCGCGTTGGTGCCGCTGCCGGAGACATAATCGGCGTAGACCGTGCCGCCGGTGTCCAGCGTGATCGCGATGCGCGGCGTCCCGGTGACGGTGACCGCTTCGCTGAAGGTGGGGATGAAGTCGAGAAATTGGCCGGCACCATAGGTCGTTGCGCCCGGAACGATGATGGAGGTGACGGCGGGCGGCGTATGCTCGATCGTATAGCGCTGGTCCCAGGTATGGGACGCGGTCAGCGTGTTGCCGAAATCGTCGGTGATGGGATCGCCGCTATTGATCAGGTCGAGCTGCAGGTTTCCGTCGCCGACGACATTGTTGACGGTGACGGTCCAGGTGGTGCCGCTGCCGGTGACCGAGGCGATCGAGCCGAACACGGTCCCGGTGCCTCCGAGGACGAAATCGCTGGCATCGACGCCGTGGACCGCCGTCGAAAACGTCACCGTGAAGTGTTCGGTGCTGAGGTTGTTGGTGCCGGGGTCGACGATGTCGATCGAGGTGACCGTGGGCGGGATCGCATCGACCAGCACGCCGGTGGTGGAAGCGACGTCGTTGAGCGTCAATACCGCCGCGTTGGTAGCGGCATCCTTGATGCTGCCGCCGTTGAGAACGATCGAACTGCCGACCGCGACACCATTGGTATCGTCGTTGCCGCTCGCCACGGTGTAGGAAAAGGTCAGCGCGTTGGTGCCGGAACCGCCGGCATATGCCGCATGCACGGTGCCGCCGTTATCCAGCGTCACGTCGATATAGGGCGTACCGCCGCCGGTCGTGGCCAGCACGTTCTCGCTGAAATCGACGGTGAAGGTCAACGCCTGCCCGGTGCCGTAGGTGCCATTGGCGGGTGCTGCCACCGAGGTCACCGTCGGCGGGATCGAATCCACCAGCACGCCTGACGTGTCGGCGACGCTGTGCACGGTCAGCACCGCGTCATTGGTGGCGGCGTCCTTCACGGTGCCGCCGTTGAGCAGGATGGCGCTGCCGACCGCGACGCCGTGGCTGGCGCTTTCACCTGATATCACGGTGTATTCGAAGGTCAGCCCCGAGGTGCCGCTGCCCGAGACATAATGGGCGTCGACCGTGCCGCTATCCAGCGTCAAGGCGAGTTCGGGCGTGCCCGTCACGTTCACCGCTTCGCTGAAATCGACGGTGAAATCGATATTCTGTCCGGCGATGTAGGTCGCGCTGGCGGGGACCCCGACCGCGGTCACGGCCGGCGCCGTATGCTCGATGGTGTAGACAGAACCGCCGGTGAAGCCGCCCGCGATCGCGTTGCCGGCGGCGTCGGTGATGCCGGTGCCCGAACTGTTGAGGTCCAGCCGCTCCGTGCCGTCGCCGGTGACCCCGTTGACCGTCACCGTGTAGGTGGGGCCGCTGCCGGTTACCGTGACGCCGGTGTTCGCCACATTGCCGCTGAGCGTGGTCGCCGTGAAATCGCTGGCGTCAACCCCGGTGACAGCTTCGGTGAAGGTGACCGTGTACTGCTCGCTGCCCGCATTGTTCGGGTTGGTGCCGTCGATCGCGATCGACGACACGCTCGGCGGAGTGTGCTCGATCGTATAGGTATCGCCGCCGGTGAAGCCCGAGGTGGCGGAATTGCCCGCCGCATCGGTGATGCCGGCGCTGCCGGACTTCAGATCCAGCCGCAACGTGCCGTCGCCGGCCACGCTACCGACGGTGACGGTATAGGTATTGCCGCTGCCGGTGATGGACGTGATGCCGCCGGTGGAAAGCGCGGTGCCCCCCGGCCTGTTGGCCGTGGTCAGCGTGAAATCGCTGGCGGTAACGCCGGTAACGGCTTCGGTGAAGGTGACCGTGAACTGCTCGCTGGTCGCGTGGCTGGGGTTGGCGCCATCGGCCACGATCGACGACACGCTCGGCGGCGTATGCTCGACCGTGTAGGTCTGGCCGGTGAAGCCGCCGGAAATGGCGTTGCCCACGGTGTCGGCGATGCCTGTTCCCGAAGCCTTCAGATTGAGCCCGAGCGTGCCGTCGCCGGTGACGCCATTGACCGTCACCGTATAGACGGAGCCGCTCACCGGCGTAACGGTGATTCCGGTATCCGCTATCCCGCTGGTGACCGCGACGAAATCGGAGGCATCGACGCCCGTGACGGCTTCGGAAAACGTGACGGTGAAGGTTTCGCTGCTGGCGTGGTTCGGACTGCTGGCAGCCGTCACGATCGACGCCACCGTCGGCGGCGTGTGGTCGACGGTATAGACGTCGCCGCTGGTGAAGCCGCTGGCGATCGCGCTGCCGCCGCCGACGATGCCGGTGCCGGATGAATTGAGGTCCAGTCGCAGCGTACCGGTACCGGTCACACCATCCACGGTCACGGTATAGACCGCGCCGCTGCCGGTCACGGTAATGCCGGTATCCGCCACATTGCCGCTGAGCGTGGTCGCGGTGAAATCGGTGCTGTCGACGCCGGTGACGGCTTCGGAGAAGGTGACGGTGAACTGCTCGCTGGTCGCGTTGTTCGGACTGGCGCCGACGGCGGCGATCGACGACACGGTGGGCACATGGTCGATCGTATAGACACCGCCGCCGCTGAAACCGGCGGTGGCTGCGATGCCCGTCGCCGTGTCGGTGATGCCGGTGCTGTTGGATTTGAGGTCCAGCCGCAGCGTGCCGTCGCCGGTCACACCGGTCACCGTCACCGTGTAGGTGGTGGCGCTGACGGCAGTCACCGAAATGCCGGTAGCCGCCACATTGCCGCTGAGCGTGGTCGCCGTGAAATCGCTGGCGGCGACGCCGGTGACGCTGTCCGCGAAGGTGACCGTGAACTGTTCGGTGCTGGCGCTGTTCGTGGCGTTGCCGATCGTGGCGATCGACGACACCGCCGGCGCCCCGAGTTCGAAGGTCTGCAGCACGGGTACGCCGGCCGACTGGTTGAGGTACAGGTTGATCTCGCCGCCCGACAGTCCCGCGGCCGAATCCTGCAGAAAGTACTGGCCGCCGCCGTTGTAGACCTCGACGCCGCTGCCCGAATGCTCGACGGAAGTGAGATGACCCTGCGAGCTTTGCGTGCCGCCCGCCACGATGTTGCCGGCATTGTCGAACCGGATCGCATAGATGTTGCCGTCGTCGTTGTTGTCGCTGAAGACGGTGACGCCCTGCTGGCCGGGCGTGAGGTCGGCGGCGAGGTAGATATCGCCGGCAACGCCGGGCAGGCTGATGGTGCTTCCGACCGCGGCTCCGGTCGGCGTGTAGATCTGCAGCTTGAGATTCGCGTAAGAGGCATCCGACGTCAGCACCGCGAAATCGCCGTCGCTGAGCGCGACGGTCTGGGCCACGCCGGATGCGCCGAGCGCGACCGTGGCCGACGGCGAGCTGCCGCCATTGGCGTAGAAGGCAATGTGAGCCTGGGAGTCCGCGGACGAATTATAGATGACGGCAAAATTGCCGGAATTATTGCCTGCGATGGGGTTGGCGCCCATCAGCGAGGCGTTCGAAATCGTCACGCCGCCGACGGCACTGCCGGTCTGGGTGTAGGTATTGATGTCGAGCGCCGTGCCCACCACGCTGGTGACGGCGATGTCACCGTTCGACAGTTGCGTGGATTGACCGGCGGTGCTGCCCGAGGTGACGAGGATCGGATCGACGACGACGCCGCCGGGTCCGATGACGCTGAAGTAGGTATCGCCGTTCTGCCCGGAATAGGTCAGGACGACATCGCCGTTCGATAGGGAAGCAAGTTCACTGCTGCCCGACGAAAGCTGCGCAAACGGCGTGCCCGTCAGGAGCACCGACGACGTGACGGAGCCGGTTGGCGACAGGAACTCGATGTAGCCGTCATGGTTGGCGCCGGTCGGATCGAGCCATTCGACGGCGCTGCCGCCATTGCTGACACCGACGACGTTCTGCGCCGCGAACAGGCTGTTGTTGGGGTCCACGCCCCGGTCGAGGGTGATGGTCAGCGTCGGGTTGGTCATGACGCTGTCGAGATTGAGCAGTCCGGCATATTCATCGAGGCGCAACGTGGCCGTGTTCAGCGCGCCGGTGCGTTCCGCGAGATCCCAATTGCCGCCGAGCGCCGACGCGCCGGTGAAATCCGTCGATGCCGTCACCGTCGCGCCGCACTGCGCGGCGAGATCGGCGACGAAGCGCCGGCCTGCCTCGCCGCTGGCGAGGTTGCAGCCGTAGAGCAGGAGATCGCCGCCCGCCTTCAAGGCGCCGGCGACGCCCGCAAGTGCCGCGGGGCTGTCGATCGTTTCGCCGCCGAAATAAAGGCGCCCCGGGGCGCCATGCGACAGAATATGGATGGCGTCATAGCCGCGATGATCGCCGGCCCAGGCCGCCATCTGCGCCACCGCATGGC